>Ga0335085_10000545_pt1 | contig 103485 bp, 105 predicted proteins | sample Lox_Sample_45_FD_206712 | JGI IMG/M metagenome (GOLD analysis project Ga0335085, IMG submission 206712) | Soil microbial communities from Loxahatchee National Wildlife Refuge, Florida, United States - Lox_Sample_4.5 | ecosystem: Environmental > Terrestrial > Soil > Wetlands | place: USA...
GATTCCGCATCGCCGCCGTGCCCGTCGCCACGCGCTACGGCGCGCCCAGCCACTTCCGCGCGTTCGCGGATTCGGCGCGCGTGGTGCGCGCGATCTGGCGGCAGCGCACGGCGAGCGCCCGCTCGTGAAGCTCCTCCTCACCAACGACGACGGCATCCTCGCCTACGGCCTGGACGCGTTGGTCAAGGCCGCCTCCCCGCTCGGGGAGGTGACCGTCGTCGCCCCCGACCGCGAGCAGAGCGCCACCAGCCACTCCCTCACGCTGCACCATCCCGTGCGCGCGGTGGAGCGCGGCGCGCGCCGCTACCAGGTGGACGGCACGCCCACCGACTGCGTGATGCTCGCCGTCGAGGCGCTCATGCCCGCGCGCCCCGACTTCGTGCTCAGTGGCGTGAACCACGGACACAACATGGGAGAGGACGTGCTCTACTCGGGCACCGTCGCCGCGGCCACCGAAGGGGTGATGCTCGGCATCCCCGCGATGGCGATCTCGTTCGCCGGCGGGGACCTCCTGGCCGATCCGGAGCTCCTCAGCGACCAAGTGGACGCGCTCACGCGCCTCCTCGCGCATCTCACCGGCCTCACCACGATCCCGCGGGACACGCTCCTCAACATCAACATGCCGCCGCTGCGCGCCAAGGACATCAAGGGCGTGCGGCTCACGCGCCTCGGACGCCGCGTCTACTCCGACTCGCTCATGCGGATGAAGGATCCGCGCGGCCGCGACATCTACTGGATCGGCGGCGGGAGCGCGAGTTGGAGCGGTCCGGAGGATTCCGACTTCCGCGCGGTGCGCGATGGGTTCATCTCGGTCACGCCGCTCACGCTCGATCTCACGCACGTGAAGATGCTGGACGATCCGTCGTCGTGGTGGCGCGCGCCGTGACCGCGCCGCAGCTCGGCGGCGCGCGGCGGCGCCTGGTCGACACGCTGCGCGCCGGCGGGATCCGCGACGCGAACGTGTTGCGCGCCTTCGAGCTCACCCCGCGCCACCTCTTCGTGCCCACGGGGATGCGGCACCGCGCGTACGAAGACAGCGCGCTCCCGATCGGGAACGGCCAGACGATCTCGCAGCCGAGCACGCACGCGCGATATCTGGAATCGCTCAGGCTCACCGGCGCCGAGCGCGTGCTCGAGATCGGCACCGGCTCGGGCTACCAGACCGTGCTCCTCGCGCATCTGGCGGCCCAGGTCTTCAGCATCGAACGCGTGGGGTCGCTCGCGGAAGCGGCACGCCGTGTGATCCGCGAGGCGGGCGTGCGCAACGTGTCGCTCCTCGCGGGGGATGGCACGCTTGGGTGGCGCGACTACGCGCCCTTCGACGCGATCCTCGTCACGGCGGGATCGCCCAAGGTGCCGGTCCCGCTTGGGGAACAGCTCAGCGAAGGGGGAAGGATGCTCATCCCACTGGGCGACCGAGATGAGCAGATCCTCACCGTGGTCACGAAGCGCGGGATCGGGCTCGAACGGCGTGACATCGGGGCCGTGCGGTTCGTCCCGCTGGTGGGCGCACACGGCTGGCCCGCGGAGTAGCGAGACCGCTCGTCCCACGCCCATCGGAGGCGCGATGGCCACACCCCCGGACGACACCTCTCCCGATCCCTCGAGCAGAAAGAGCGGCAAGCCCATGCCGCCGTTCGTCGCGCCGCGCACCGGCGAGCATCCAGCCGCGACCCCGAGCACGCGCCGCAGCACGCCGCTGTTCGTTCCCCCCACGGCGCTCCCGCCGGAGGAACCTGCCGCGGAGACGCCCGCCGCGAAGCCCAAGCCGGCGGCGATGCCCGAGTTCATGACGCCCCCGGAGGCTGCCGCGGCCCCGCCTCCACCGGCGCCGCGTGAGACGCTCGGCGTGGAGAATCTCGAGGTCGAGGAGATCTCGCTGCACATCACCGGCGAGCGCCCGGCGATCGGCGATGCCGAGATCGACGTGATCGCATACGACGATGCGAACGGGGAGCTCGATTCGCGCGCCAAGGAAGGCGGGCGCCCCAAAGTGGACGGCCTGGAGCTGGAGAGCACGGAGCTTACGATGGAGCCGAGCGCGCACGCGCCGCCGCCACCGAGCGGACTCGAGATCGAGAGCTTCTGGGCGGCCGAGGCCTTCACTCCGTCCAGCAAGACGGCGGAGCCGCCGCGCCGTGCGTCGGGGCCAATGCCTCCCGCGTTCACGGAGCCGCCGGCGCCCGCGTCGCGCGCGGGCGCCCTCGATGCGTTGCGCGTCGAGGAGATGCTCCCGCCGCGCATGCCCACGCCACAGAGCACGCGCGCCGTCACGCCGCACAGCCCGCGCGCGAGCGGCGCGGCGCCCGTGTCGCGCGCGATGGCGCCCGCCGAGGTGCGAACGCCGCGCCAGCTCGAGGCGCTCAAGGAGCTCGAGCCCTGGGCCGTGCCGTCGGCGGCGTCCGAGGTGTCGGCCAAGGACCGCGTGGCCGAAGCGCTCGAGCGGATCGCCGGGCGCATCCGCACGGGCGACGTGAACGTGCCGGCCGATGCGAACGCGGCCACGGATGAGAACGCTCTCTCCGCCGCCCTCCAGGCGTTGGTGCGCGCGCCGCGGAAGTAGCGGCCCGTGATCGCGCGGGTCGAGGTGCGCGGCGTGGTGCAGGGGGTGGGCTTCCGTTGGTTCGCGCGCGAGCACGCGCGTCGCCTCGAGCTCGCCGGGTGGGTGCGGAACGCCGCGGACGGGAGCGTGGAGGTGGCGGTCTCGGGGAGCGAGGCGGCGGTCACCGAATTCTTGGCACGGATCGCGGTGGGGCCGGCGGGGGCCCGCGTCGATGCGGTGGTGCACATGCCCCTCGGCGAGCTCGGCGAGCTCGCGAAGCCGTTCGGAGTGGACCGGTGAGCCGCTCGACCGGCGCGCTCGACGCGGAGCTCCGCGCCGCGATCCGCGACGTGCCCGACTTCCCGAAGCCCGGCATCCTGTTCCGCGACATCACCGGCGTGCTCGCCGACGCCGCGTTGTTGCGCCGCACGGTGAGCGCGATGGCGGCGCCGTTCGCCAAGGACGGCATCACGCACGTGGCGGGGATCGAGAGCCGCGGCTTCATCTTGGGCGCGCCCGTGGCGCTCGCGCTCGGCGCCGGCTTCATCCCGCTGCGGAAGCCGGGGAAGCTCCCGTCGGAGGTGCGCCGCGTGGAGTACGCGCTGGAGTACGGCCGCGATGCGCTGGAGGTGCTGAGCGGCGCATCCGGTGCGGGGCATCGCGTGCTGATCGTGGATGATGTGCTCGCGACGGGAGGCACGGCGAAGGCGGCGTGCGACCTCGTGGTGATGCTCGGGTCGGAGCTCGTGGCGTGCAGCTTCCTGCTCGAGTTGGAAGCGCTCCGAGGGAGAGCCCGACTCGGAGCGACTCGCTCCAGTGCGGTCCTCAAACTCTAACACGGGCGTTTGCATCGCGGAGGCGCGGAGGCGACCTTCAAGTGACCCCAGAGGAGAGGGAGTCCGATGACCGGCGTTCGTCGTGCGCTGATCCCCGTCATGCTCGCCGTCGCCGCGGCGGCGATCGCGCTTGGATGCAGCTCCGGAACGGGGCCCAGCAACGCCTGCACGCTCGCGTCCGGTGGCGGCTCCCCGACGCATCCGAGTGGACTGATCGACTCCGTCTATCCGCTCGCCGGGCGTCCGTTCGGCGTGGCGATCAACTCCGCCGGCGATGTGCTCATCGGACGCCAGGACGCGAATGATGTCGCGCGCGGATCGCTCTCGGATTTCCGCTTCTCGATCTCGATCGCGGCCGGCAACGATCCCGGGACGTTGGCCATGGCGCCGAGCGGCACGGAGGCGATCGTCTCCAATTACAACGATGACTCCATCGGGCGCATCGACGTTCACTCGAACAGGCAGACGGCCACGCGTGCGGTCGGCTCGAACCCGTTCCAGGTGAAGTACCGTCCGGACGGCAGCAAGTTCTACGTCGGCACGGCGAACTCTGGGCTGTCCGTGTTCAACGCTTCGCTCTCCCTCAAGACGCATCTCCAAGCGGGGAGGCTGCTGAACGGCATGGCGTTCACGTCCTCCGGCTGCACGCTCGTCGTGACCTCCAACGCCAATGGCAGCGCGACCGTCATCGACGCGCGTGGGGACGCCGTAGTCCGGACCATCATCGTCGGCAGCGCGCCCCAGGAGGTCGCGATCTCGCCGGACAGCGCGGAGCTGTGGATCGCCGACCAGACGGCGGGCGTGCAAGTCTACGACTTCGCGTCGGGTTACCTTCTCGGGACCGTGCCGGGCACGGCCGACGCCTGGGGACTCGCGATGTCGCCCGATGGCGAACAACTCTACGCGACGCTGCCGGAGGCGGGACAGATCCTGATCATCAGCCGATCGGGTCGGAGCGTGGTCGGCACGCTCGCCGCCGGACGCCCACGCCGGATCTCGTTCGATGCCGCCGGCGCACACGCGGTCGTGGCGGACGAGATCGAGGGAGCGATCTTGATCAAGTAGCTTCGCGATCCTGACGGACGATGCGCCGTCGCGCCGCGTGCGCGGGGGGGTTATCTTTTCCCCCCGGCAGCCCCGGACGCCCCTGTAGCTCAGGTGGATAGAGCAGCGGTTTCCTAAACCGTTGGCCGGGTGTTCGAGTCACCCCAGGGGCATGACCCGCTGCGCGGACGGGCCTCGCGGCGAGGATCACCTAAGGAATGGGAATGACGAGTCCTCAGAGGAATTTCCGGTCCACGAACCCGGATCGGGTCGGGGCCGCATACGAATGGTTGCAGCTCCACTCCCGCGAGGCGTTCTGGGCGGGAGTGACGGTCATCGTGGTCGCCGGCGGGATCTGGTTCTACCGCCTGAGCCAGCAGGCGCAGGCGCGGAACGCGTCCACGGCCCTCGATGAGGCGGAGCAGGCCATCGCGTCTCAGAACATGCCGCTGGCGCAGAACGACCTGGAGAAGCTGAGCCGCCGCTATGCGGGGACCTCGAGCGGGAAGGTCGGGCTGATCCTCCTTGCTCAAGTACATTATCAGAAGGGGGAGTTCCAGCAGGGCGTGGATGCGCTGAAGCCCCTCACGAGCGCGAACGACCGGTTCTTCACGGCCGCGGCGCTCGGGCTCGCGGCGGCCGGGATGGAGCAGATGCGGAACTACCCTCAGGCGGCGGCGCTCTTCCAGGAGGCGGCTGAGAAGAGCCAGTTCGAGTCGGACAAGGCGGTGAACATGTCCGCAGCGGCTCGGAATCTGCTGTTGGCGGGGAAGGTGGACGCGGCGAAGGCCATCTACATGAAGCTCGCGTCGGACCCGGAGGGTTACGGATCGGCGGAGGCGCGGGTGCGCCTGGGTGAGCTGACGGCCCATCCGGCGAGTTGAGGGGGCTGGCGGGCTAGACTTGGGACTGGCTGGGGGCAGAGTCGATCTGCCCCCTTCTTCACGCGATACGAATATACTTCGTATAAGAAGTATTATGTAAACTTCACACAGTGGAGAACTGTGGATTCCCGTTCGTCCACCTTCCCTCCACAGTTGTAAGTGATTGCCACATAATTGTTTCCACGCGCTTGCACACCGCTGTGGATTGCCAATCTACAATTGGAGCGTTCCCTCGAAGACGAGGCGGCCCTCGCCTCTCAACGTCGGGTTCCAAGCCTCTCCCTGGCGCCGCAGGCGCACAGTCAGCTCCCGGCCAGACCTCGTATGGAGCGCCACCTCAACCCCGCCGGCCTCCCCCCAGGCCGACAGGAGGACAGCGGTCGCGATCGCCCCGGTGCCGCACGCCAGCGTCTCTCCCTCGACCCCCCGCTCGTAGGTCCTGATCGCCCAACCGTCCCGGCGCCGGCTCACGAAGTTGACGTTGGCGCCCTGCGGGTTGGATGCATGCCGGCGCAGGAAGCGGCCCCGCTCCACCACATCCACGGTCTGGACATCGTCCACGAGCACCACGAGATGAGGCACTCCGGCCTGCGCGAAGCCGATCCGCCGCTCGCCGGGTTCGAGCGGTATCGGCACCTCGGGCTTCACCACCTGCACCGGCCGGAGGTCGACCTCGGGAAGCCCGCCGTGCATCCGCGAGCTCAGCAGTCCGTCGTCCGATTCGATCGTCATGCTTCGGTCGCCGCCCGCGCCGAGGAGCATCGACGTGACGCAGAGCGCGGCATTCCCGCACATCGTGGCCGGAGACCCATCACTGTTGAAGTACTTCATCAGCACGTCGCCGCCGGCCCGCGGGCGCTCCACGAAGACGACGCCGTCGGCCCCTACCCCGGTGCGGCGCGCGCAGATCTCGCTCATCACGGCCGGATCGGCGAGCCGCCCCGCAGGCTCCGCGCGTGTGTCGAAGATGACGAAGTCGTTTCCCGACCCCGACATCTTGTAGAAATGCCGGCCGGCCTGGCTCACACGCGACCGGTCAGCGCCCACCACCGCAGGCGCCACACCATGAGCACGGCCTCGCGCACGATGTGCCCCGACATCTTGCTCTCCCCCACCGTGCGGTCCACGAAGACGATCGGGATCTCGACGATGCGGAAGCCCTTCTTCCAGGCGCGGAAGCTCATCTCGATCTGGAAGGCGTAGCCGTTGGAGCGCACATCGTCGAGGTCGATGGCGGCGAGCACCTCCCGGCGGAAGCACTTGAAGCCGCCGGTGGAGTCGTCGAGCTTGAGCCCGGTCACGACGCGCGCGTAGATGTTTGCGCAGTAGCTCAGGAGGAGCCGCGTCATCGGCCAGTTCACGACCGTGACCCGCCCTCCCATGTAGCGTGAGCCGAGCACGAGGTCGGCGTTCACGATCGCGGCGAGGAATTGCGGGAGGTGCTCGGGATCGTGCGAGAAGTCGGCGTCCATCTCGAACACGAAGGCGTAGTCGCGTTCGAGCGCCCACTTGAAGCCGGCGCGGTACGCCGTGCCGAGCCCCATCTTCCTCTCGCGATGCAGGATGTGCACGCGCGGCTCCTTCACCGCAATCGCATCCACGAGCGCGCCCGTGCCGTCGGGAGAGCCGTCATCCACCACCAGCACCTCGAGCCGCGGATCCTTCGCGAGCACGAGTGCGATGAGGCGCGGGATGTTCTCCTTCTCGTTGTACGTCGGGACGACGACGAGCGCGCGCTCAGGCACGGGCGCTCCGCTTGTCCATCACCACCCCGCCCGCGCACCACGCCAACCCGAGCGCGAGCGCGAAGAGCGTGAACACCTTGCCGCGCGCGTACGCGGCGCTCGTGAAGGTGAGCTCCACCTTGCGCGCCCCCGCGGGGAGCGCGACGCCGATCAGCACGAAGTCGGCGCGTCCGATCGGCGCCGGCTTGCCGTCCACCAACGCCGTCCACCCCGGGTAGTAGTTCTCGGAGACGACGAGCGCGGACCCTGTGGGCGCCGGCTGCGAGAGCTCGAGCGCGATGTGCCCCGGCTCGTACAGGGTCGCGTGCACCGTGATGGCCAGCGTGTCGGGGAGCTTGGTGAGCGTCACGCCCGTCACGGGCGCGGCGGTGTCGAAGAGCGCCGCGCGCCCGATGTCGAAGCGCTGGTCGAGGAGCGTGGTGAGCACCGCCTGATCGGGCCCCTTCACGATCGCCGGCGTCACCCACGCGAACGGATCGTTGAACGGCATCTCGTACAAGTACATGGGCGTCCCCGCCGCGTCGCGCACGGGTCCCATGAGCGGCTTCGTGCCCTGGATCGGAGACGGCGTCTCATCCGTGAGGAAGAACCGAAGATTGAGCAGCCGCCACACCTGCGGATTGCCGATCTGACGGAACCCCTCGTTGGCATCGAGCAGCTCGTCGTAGCGGCCGATCTCGTTGCCATGGTAGCCGAGCACGCTCCGGATGCGCAGCGGCATGAGGCCGTCGCCACGCCCCCCGTACGCGATCACGGGATCGCGCGGGACGGCTCCCTGCCCGAGCGCGAGCGGGAGCACGCGGAACGGCTGGTCCTGCTTCTGCAGGTAGTCCGTGATCGAATTCCCCGCATACAGCACCGACGCGGGCGCGCTGAAGCGCCAATACATCCGCTCCACGCTCCACAGGTCGATCGCGACGAGCGCGGTGAGCGCGATCGCGGCGGCCGTGGGGCTCACGCGGTGGCGCACGACCAGCAGGAGCGCGATGAGGGCGAGCCCCGCCGCGGCGAAGGAACGGATGGAGCCGAACACGATCTGCGGCGCGTTGTCGAGCGCACGGTCGGCGCTTCCCTGCACCGCCAACGCCTGCGCGACGTTGTCGAGCGCCCCCGTCACGCCGAGCACGGTGATCACCACCGTCACCGCGAGCCAGGCGACCACGTAGCGCAGCGAGACCTTCCCGCCTTCGACGCGCTCCATGCCGAGCGCCGCGAGCATCGCGGCCGCGAACGCCATCATGAACATCATGGTGCTCGGCGCGCGGAAGAACTTGGCCCCCGGCACGAGCCAGTACACCAGGTGATAGAACGGCGTGAACCCGCCCAGCGACCACAGCGTCGCGATCACGAAGGTCGCGATCCAGAACCAGGTGAGGTTCGTGCGCTTGTCCTTGCTGGCCCCCGACGCGAGGCCCAGCACGGCGAGGATGAGCACCGCCACGCCCAGGTACTCGCTGTGCAGATGGATGCGGTTCCTGCCCCAGTAGTTGTCGAGGATCCCCGAGAACTGCGGGAGATACGTGTTGATCAGCTCTTCGGGGGGGAAGGAGAACTGCGTGGCGGCGTCGTAGCCGCCGAGTCCGCCGGCGCGCGGCGACCACGGCACGTACTGGAGCACGGGGAGATACTGCACCGCGCCCATCACGAAGCCGATCGCCACCGCGATGGCGGCCGCGCCGAGGCGGCGGAGCGCCGCGGGGCGCGCGAGCTTCACGCCGTCTTGCGCCACGAAGGCGAGATAGAGCGCCCACGCGCCCGCGGCGAGCAACAGGTACTGCAGGAGCTGCGGGTGCGGGCTCAGCACCGCGAGGCCGATGGTCACGGCGAGCGCCCCCCAACTCCACCGCTTGCCGTCGCGCATCCCGCGCACGAGCAGGAACAGCACGAGCGGGAGGAGCGCGCTCACGTAGAGCTTGCCGTCGTGCCCTGGGGAGACGTACGCCGCGATCGGCCCCCCCATCATGTACGCGAGCCCGCCCACGAGTGAGCTCAGGAACGAGAACTTGAGCGCGCGCAGGAGCAGGAAGGTGAACAGCCCCGCCAGGAACACGTGCAGGATGAACGACCACGTCATCGCGACGTCGGTCGGCAGGATCATCCGCAGCAAGAACGTGGGGTAGAAGATGTCGCCGTGCATCGCCGCGACGTACGGCATGCCGCCGAACAGATAGGGATTCCACTGCGGGAAGCTCCCCGTGGTGCGCAGGGTATGCGCCGCGAACTCCCGGAACGCATAGCCGGCTATGTATTGGTCGCTCGCCGGGTTGACCAGGAATTGCCCGCCGAGCGCGGGCCAGCCGAGCGAGAGCGCCCCGACGGCGTAGACGAGCGAGGCCCAGGCAAGAGCGAAGCGCGGCGCGAACGGCGCCGCGGCGGTTGGTGCGGAGCGCGACATGGTCTCCGGAATGACGGGAATGGCGCACGACCTCCGTGCGCGCGACGGTGAAAGTTGACCGGGGCGCGCCGGGGGCGCCAGTCGCCAGGGCGCTACACGGCCGCCACCGCGCGCCGGTAGACATCGGCGTATCGGCGCGCTACCGCTCCGGGGGAGAAGATCGCGAGCGCCCGCTCGCGCCCCGCGGCGCCGAGCGATGCGCCTTGGTCGGGGCGCGAGAGCACGGCGTCGAGCGCGAGGGAGAGCGCGGCGGGATCGGCCGGCGGTACGAAGAGGCCGGTGACGCCATCCTCGACCACGTCGCGCAGGCCCCCACTGTTCGCCGCGACCACCGGGAGCCCCGACAAGGCCGCCTCGACGGCGATCAGCCCGAGCCCCTCTCCGATCATCGGCGCCACGAGCGCCGTCACCTCGCGATAGAGCTCGGCGAGCCTCGCCTGCGGCATCATCGCGTGCCACCGGATCTGCGAGCCGAGTGCGAGATCCGAGGCGAGGCGCCTCGCCGGCCCCTCGTCGCTCCCGGGGCCGATCACGATGTCGAGCTCGGGCCGGTGATGCATGAGCGAGAGCGCGCGCAGGAGCGGCATGATCCCCTTCTGGTCGTTCAACTTGCCGACGAAGAGCAATCGGTCTCGCGGGCGCGTGCCATCGCCGGGATGGAAGAGCGCCGGGTCCACCGGCATTGGCGCCACCTCGGGGAGTACCTGCGGCACCAACGCGTGCGCCTCATCCGCGAGCCAGTGCGACACCGCGGTCACGACCCGGGAGCTGCGCAGCGTGAAGCGGAATCCCGACATCGCGAGGGGGCTCACAATGGCGGCGCGGATGTCGGAACCGTGGAGGGTGGTCACCTGCGGGAGTCCGCGCTTGCCGCACGCGAACGCGGCCGAGAGTCCGCTCGGGAACCACCAGTGCGCGTGGATGAGGTCGATCGCCTCGCGCCGGGCGATGCGCGCCGCCGCCGCGGCGCCAGCCGCCACCATCCCCGCGAGCGCCGCCATCGCCACGGAAGAGCCCTGTACCTGGGTCATCATGGTGCCCGTGTACGCGAGCGTCTCGAACCGTTCGGGGGCGTAGCGGAAGCGATCCACGCGGATCCCTTCGAGGTCATCGCTCGCCGGGAAGCCCGGGGCGTGCGGGGCGAGCACGCGCACGTCGATGCCTTCGTCGCGCAGGAGCACCGCGAGGCGCAGGACGAACGAGCCGACCGGATCCGCCGCCTCGCGCGGGAACGCGTGCGTGACGAAGAGCGCCTTCACTCGGCGTCCCGTGCGCGCATCCAGCCGTGCCCGAGGAAGAGCACGGCCGGCACGATCTCGAGCACCGTGAGCCAGAGCCGCGATGCGACGACCACCAGGTACGCCGGCCCGGTCGGGAATCCCGCGCGCTCGAGCCCCGTGGCCATCACCGCTTCGCGCACCCCGACTCCGCCGGGAGCGAAGAGCGCGATGAATCCCACGAGATACGATCCCGCGAAGAGCGCCGTGTACAATGGCAGGGATCCCGGCGCGACTCCGAGCACGCCGGCCACGAACAACCGGAACGCCACGCCATACCCGATCCACGCCGCGGCGGTCGCGAACACGGCGGCGACGACCGCGGGATACGCGAGGCGCGGGATCGCGATGTCACGCCCGAGCATGCGCCCCGCGAACGCGCCGAGCGCGGGGAGTGCGGCGGGAACCAGCACCACGGCCATCCCCGCCACCGTGATCGCGATGATGGCGGCCGGCGGGAAGTCGAGCACGCGTGCCCCGGTGGCCGCCACCACGACGAAGCCCACCACGGTGTTGATCACCGTGATGAGGAGCGAGGCCGCCGCGGCCACCACGGGGGACACGCCGCGCGCCTCCGACATCACCGCCATCGCCGAGAGCGCCCAGACCTTGCCCGGGATGTACTTCCCGAGATTCGAGATGGTCCAGATGCGTGCCGCCTCCCAGAACGGGAGACGATGTCCCCACCCCACCAGCACGATGCGCCACGTCTCGATGAGCATCGCGTAGGTGAGGAGCACCATGGCGCACGAGCTCGCGAGCGCGATCCATTTGGGGTGCGACTGTTCGAGGGCACCGCGCACCGCCGGCCATTGCTGCGCGAGCTTGACGGAGACGAAGACGAGGACGGCGAGCGTGAACGCCCAAGCCAGATACCGCCGCAGCCGGGCGAATCGGCTCACCGCGGCGAGTCACCGTCGCTGGCCGACTCCGCCACGCGGCGGCGCAGCTCGCGCATCTCCGCGCGCAGCCCGGCGATCATCTCCCCCAACAGCCCGCCCACGAAGAACACGGAGCCGACGATCACGCACGTCTCGACGAGATTGAGCAGCGGGCGGAAGCCGATGCCGGCGAACACGCGGATGCCGATCGCCACGAGTCCGGCGAGCACGCCCACGGCGAAGAGCGCCGCGCCGAGCATCCCGAACAGGAGGAGCGGCTTGCGCGCGAAGCGGAGCTCGAACCACACGGAGAGCATGTCGAGCACGCCCACCGGGATGCGTCCGATGCCGAACTTCGACTTCCCCGCGTGGCGCGGATAGAGCGGCACCGGGATCTCGCTCACGCTGAACCCCTGGTCCGCGGCGATCACGATCATGTAGCGGTGCCAGTCGGGGCGCATGGGGAGCGCATCCATCACTTCGCGCCGGTAGGCCTTCACGGAATTCAGGTCCTTCACCGGCACGTGGAAGAGGCGCCGGCTGAGCGCGTTGTACACGCCCGACACCAGCGCCTTGTCGTACTGCCCTTGCTTCGCGCCGGTCACCATGTCGAACTCCCCCGCGAGCACGGGGGCGATGAGGCGCGGGATGTCCTCGGGCTTGTACTGCAGATCCGCGGGATAGAACACCAGCACGCGCCCGCGCGATGCGAGGTAGCCCGTGCGCAGCGCGTCGGCGATGCCGCGGCGCGCGCGGTGCCGTGCGAGCCGCAGGAAGGGATAGCGCTTCTGTAGCGTGAGGAGCACCTGCCAGGTCTCGTCCGTGGAGCCGTCGTCGACGACGATGACCTCGACGCGCGTGGGCGATCCGCGGAACGCGGCCGCCGTCTGCTCCATGAAGAGCGGGAGGTTCTCGGCCTCGTCCTTCGCGGGCACGAGGATGCTGACGTCCACCCCGCCGGCCGGCGCGGGGGTCATACGCGCCTCCGCATGCGCGCGGAGAGGATCCCGAGCTGCTCGCGGTACTTCGCGACGGTGCGCCGCGCGATCTGCACGCCGTTCTTCTGGAATTGGTCCACGATGTCCTGGTCGGTGAGAGGATGCTTGGGGTCCTCGTCGGCCACCATCTTCTCCAGCTGGGCCTTGATGCCGCGCGCGGACACATCCTCTCCCCCCGCGGTGGAGAGCCCCGAGGAGAAGAAGAACTTGAGGGGGAGCACGCCGCGCGGCGTCTGCACGTACTTCTCGTTCGTCACGCGGCTGATCGTGGACTCGTGCATCCCGGTGCCGTCCGCGACCTCGCGCAGGGTGAGCGGCTTGAGGTACTGCACTCCCTTCTCGAAGAAGTCGCGCTGCCGGTCGACGATGAAATGCATCACCTTGAGCATCGTCTGCCGGCGCTGCTCGAGCGCCTGGATCATCCAGTTCGCGGCGTTCATGCGCGTGGCGACGAATTCCTTGTTCGCGCCCACGAACTTCTTCTTGTCCTTCGCGAGCTCCTGGTACGACCGGCTCAGCTTGAGCCGCGGCACGTTGTTGTCGTTCGCGAACACGTGGTACGCGCCGTCGATCTTGTCCACGATCAGATCGGGCACGATGTAGTTGTCGCTCGCGTTGCTGTACACCAGGCCCGGCTTCGGATCGAGCTTCTTCACCTCGTCGGCGGCCTGCTGCACCTCCAGCGCGCTCAGCGCGGTGCGCTTGGAGATCTCGGTCCACCGATGGTTGCGGAACTCTTCGAAGAAGTCGCGCACGAGGCGGAAGGCGAGCGTGTCCTCCTGCTTGGCCGCCTGGAGCTGCAGCAGGAGGCATTCGCGCAGGTCGCGCGCCCCGACGCCCGGCGGATCGAGCCCCTGGATCACGGCGAGCATCCCCTGCACCTCCTGCTCCGTGTAGAGGGGGAGCGTCTCGTCGTCGCGCTCCGAGGCCGCGGCGGCCTCCTCGATCCACTTGTTGACCGCGGCGCGCAGCTCGTCGAGCGAGCAGGCGAGATAGCCGTCGTCGTTGATGTTGCCGATGAATTCGTCGGCCAGCACGCGGGCGCGGTCCGAGAGATCGAGGAGCTCGATCTGGTCGCGGAGGTGATCGCTCAGGTCGCGGCGCTCCACGGTCACGGGCTCGAGCCAATCGCGCTCCTCGCTCTGCACGGTGCGCGCGCCTCCCACGTCGAACCCGTTGAGGAGGATCTCCTCCCAGTCGATCTCGTCGTTCTTCTCCGCTTCGGACTTCTCCTTGGCCTGCTCCTCGGGCTCGCTCTCCGCTTCCTCCGCGCTCTCCTCTGACTCGTCGTCGCCGGGCTCGACGAGCTCCAAGAACGGGTTCGTGAGGAGCTCTTGCTTCAGATGTTGCTGGAGGTCGAGGAGGGGCATCGTGAGCAGATCCATCGCCTGATAGAGGCGCGGATTGATGCGGAGCTCCTGGCGGAGACTCCCCGTCTGGCTGATGCCTTGCTTCACGGGGCCAAGCGCGAGGCGATGCGCGCGCCGCCGGAGCCGTGCCGCTCGTCGAAGCGGTTGCGGAGGCGCGCGGTGAGCGTGGGGCCGAGGTAGATCTCGGCCACGGTGTCGTCGAACACCAGCTCCTGCACCGTGCCCGACACCTTCACGAGCCCGTCGAACATGATGTACGCGCGGTCCACGATGTCGAGCGTCTGCTCCACGTTGTGGTCGGAGATCAGCACGCCGATGCCGCGGTGCTTGAGTCCCGCGACGATGCTCTGGATGTCGTGCACCGCGATCGGATCCACTCCGGCGAACGGCTCGTCGAGCATCATGAACTTCGGTTCGGTGCAGAGCGCGCGCGTGATCTCGAGGCGGCGCCGCTCGCCGCCGGACAGCGAGAACGCGCGGTTGTGCCGGAGCCGCTTGATGCTGAGCTCGTCGAGGAGCTGCTCGAGGCGCGCCTGCCGCTGCTCCGGCGTGAGGTCCATCGTCTCGAGGATCGCGAGGAGGTTCTCCTCCACCGTGAGCTTCCGGAAGATGGACGGCTCCTGCGACAGGTAGCCGATCCCCTGGCGCGCGCGCCGGTACATCGGCATCTCCGTGATGTCCTCGCCATCGAGGAGGATGCGCCCCGAATCCGGGGGGATGAGCCCCACGATCATGTAGAACGTCGTGGTCTTCCCCGCGCCGTTCGGGCCGAGGAGGCCGACGATCTCCCCTTGGCGCAGCGAGAGCGCGACGTCGTTCACGACGCGGCGGCGGCGGTAGGTCTTCACGAGCGCCTGCGCCGCGAGCGTGCTCCCGCGCGGGCCCGTGTCGGGCTCCACGCGATGCGGGCCGGTGATCTCCTCGGCGCGGCGCACCACTCCCGCGACGCCGGCGCGCTCGATCTGCGGGCGCACGTCGCGCAGGCGCGGCCAGTAGCGCTCGGAGATGCGCACCACCGTGTCGGGGGACGTGATCCCTCCCTCCGGGAGCTCGACCATCCCCGCCTCGGCGAGCCGCGGGATCACCGCCTTCGACAGGTGCTCACGTACTTCATCAAGGCTCAGCCGGCCCGCCTCGCGCTCCGCGTCGCGCCCTTCCTCGCGCAGGCGCTTGAGATGGTCGGTGCGGTAGTGGATGGCGACGTCGTTGAACTTGGAGGTGCCGTCGTCCGCCGCCGCGCAGATGAGCGAGTAGAGGCCGATCACGATGGACGGATCCGTGACTTGGTGCTCGGCGAGGAAACGCTCGAGCGCAGCGGGGATGCGCGGCTGCGGGGTCATGGCGTCCCCTTCTTGGCCGGGACCTTCTTGGGCGTCGTGGTGGTGTCGGTCTTCTTCGGCTTGGGCTTCGGCACCGGCTCCACGTACACGCCGGCGACGCTGTCCCTCACGGTGACCGTCTGCACCTGCCGGTCGACGAAGGCGACGTCCACCGCGCTCCCGCGCACGTAGTTGATCACGGGGCCGATGGCGGTGGTGTCCTTGGACGCGAACTGGTAGTACGAGCTCGCCGTGCCGAGCGCGAGGAGCTGCACCATCTGCGGCTGTCGGGACGAATCCGCCTTCGTGACCGGCGGCGTGCTGTCGAAGCGCGCGATGATCGTATCGCCGCGCATCCAGTCCTTCTTCTTGGTGTGCACCTTCGTGGAATCGGGAACGCTCTGCGCGAACGCCTTGCGGATGGCGCGGATCTCGCGCAGGCGCTGGCCCGGCGAGCGGATGGCGATGGAGTCGGACAGGATGTCGTACGTCGGGTTCACGGCGTGCGAGCGCGACGCACCCCACCCGTGCATGCGGTCCATGACGCCGTCGGTGAACTCGAAGTCGAGCGTGTCCGACGTGATGGTCGCGTCGTCGCTCACCGCCTTCCCGTCCCCGCGCGCGATGACGCGCTTGAGCTGCTTCTGCGAGCCGTACAGATCGATCACGGTGCCGTACAGCGTGAACGGGCGGCCGCTGCGTGAGTGGATCACGGGCTTGCGCATGAGGCGTCCGAACTGATGCGCGCCGTCGAGGGCCGCGGAGTCGCTGGTGGCCGTGACCTCTTCCCGCGTCATCTCGACGTGCCCCGACGCCCAGACGAGGCTGTCCTCATCCATGATCGTGGTGTTGGCGATGAGGGTCATCGGCGGGGATGGCTTGCCGGTGGAGTCGTGCTCGACGAGCGTGATCGTCGGCCTCCCCGGCGCCACCATGTGCCCCACGGCGCGGACGCCGGGCACGGCGCGGTAGTAGTCCACGCGCGGGCCGACGAGCGTGGTGCCGCTCGGGAGGAGCGTGTGGACGTTCCCCTCGGCGAGCACGCGCTCGTCGGTCATGAAGTACGTGGCCACCTGCGAATCGAGCGTGAGGCGCGGCTCCTTGTAGTGCACGTTCCCGATCAGGTGCCAGCGCCGCAGGTCGCCGTAGTACTCGGCGCTGTCGGCGGTGAGCGTGAGCTGCTGCGCGGGGCACGAGCCGGTGACGCCCCCGCCGACGAAGCTGTTGTACTGCCCCGAGGGCTGCTTGATCGAGTTCACGCGCGTGGAATCGCTGCGCGGGACGACGACGAGGTCGCAGCGCCCCGTGGGGCCGGCGGGCACGCCCTGCGCCGCGGCCGCGCGCGCCACGCCAGCGACCGCCATGAGGAGCGCCGCGCGCCTCACGGCGGCGCGCTCCCTCCCGCGAGCGGGATGGGGCCGGAGCCTTGCTTGAGCTTCAGGATCTTGAGGTTCGCGAGGTTCGGGTCCGAGATGAAGCCGATCCCCTCCACGCGCCGGTCGGGCTGCGTGAGCACGAACGGGCTGTCGCTCGAGATCAGGTTCGTGGTCTGGTTGTACGCGAGCTGCGAGGTCTCGAGGCGCTTGCCGTCATCGGAGACGACGAGGACGTTCTTGCGCGCCTCCATCGTGTTGCGCCGCGAGCTGTAAGTGCCCTCGATCGAGGTGAGCACCGCGCTCTGCTGCCCGGTGACCGTGAAGAAGAACGTGCGCTCGTTGCGCACTTCGATGCGCGAGTTGTTGTCGAAGAAGTAGCCCGTGTCGGCATGCATCTCGGCGCGCTTGATCCCCTGGTCCGTGATGAAGGTGCGCACGCCGAACATCACCTGGTCCGCCGAGTCCGCGAGCGGATTTCGCGGCGCGACCGACGGCTGCTTGCCGGCCGAGCACGCCACGGCCAGCGCGAGCGCGGCGCAGAACCCGCACGCGCGCGGCGCCCGCCTCACTTCACCCCGGCGCGGAGCAGGTCGTGCAGGTGCACCATGCCCACCAGCCGGCCGCCGTCCTCGAGCACGGGCATCGCCATGATGCCGAACCGCTCCATCTGGAAGACGGCCTCGCTCGCGAGCGCGTCGGCGGGGATCGTCTTGGGCGTCGTGCTCATGATGGACGCGACGCCCACGCCGAGGAAATCCGTGGTGCGCTCCATGAGGCGCGTGAGGTCCCCCGCCGTGACCACGCCCAACACCTTCTTCGCGTCGTCGACCACGGCCACGGTGCCGCGCCGCTCGGCGAGGAGCACGACCGCCTCGCGCATGGTCGCGGTGCGCGCGATGGTGGGGAGCTTCTCGGTGACCATGAGGTCGCGCACGCGCGTGAGGAGGCGGCGCCCGAGCTGCCCGCCGGGGTGCAGGCGCGCGAAGTCCTCGCGCTTGAACCCCTTCCGCTCGAGGAGCGCGACCGCGACGGCATCGCCCATCGCGAGCGCCGCGGTGGTGCTCGACGTGGGCGCGAGATCGTGGGGGCACGCCTCCTCGCTCACCCACGTGTCGAGCACCACATCCGCGTGGCGCGCGAGCTGCGAATCGCGCTCGCCGCAGATCGCGACGATGTGCACGCCGAGACGCGCGAGCTGCTCCACCAACGGGAAGAGCTCCACGGTCTCGCCGCTCTTGGACAGGAGGAGCACCACGTCGGTCGGGCCGACGATGCCGAGGTCTCCGTGCAGCCCTTCCACGGGATGGAGGAACATCGCGGGGGTGCCGGTGGAGGTGAGCGTCGCGGCGATCTTGCGCGCGATGATCCCGGACTTCCCGACGCCGCTCACGATCACGCGCCCCTTGGACGTGGCGATGAGCTCGATCGCCTTCGCGAACTCGTCGCCGAGCCGGCGCTCCACCTCGTCGAGCGCGGCGCGCTCGATGCGCAGCACGCGCCGTCCTCGCTCGATCAGCTCCTCGTGCGTCATCGCAGCACCTCGAGCCCGCCCAGCGAGCGCATGGTGATGTAGTCCTCCACGAGCTCGTCCCATTCGCCGCGCGCCCGCAGGAGCATCTCGGTGAACTCGCGCACCGCGCCGTCGCCCCCGCGCCGCGTGAGCTTCACTTTGCACGCGCTCCTCACCTCGGGCACGGCGTTGGCCACCGCCACGGGGAGCGCGACCACGCGGAGCACGGCCAGGTCGGGGAGGTCGTCTCCCACGAAGGCGGCCTCGCCCGCATCCACGCCGAACTTCTCGAGCATCTTGCGGAACGCCGGGAGCTTCCGCGCCTGCGCGTCCTGCGACACGTCGTCCACATTCAGCTCCGTCGCGCGCTGCCGCACGCTCTCCGACACCCGTCCCGTCACGAGCACCACCTTGAGGCCGGCCGTGCGCAGGAAGCGCACGGCGAGCCCGTCCTCGATGTGGTACCGCTTGAGCTCCACGGGAGTGCCGGCGGCATCACCCAGATAGAGGCCGCCGTCGGTGAGCACGCCGTCCACATCGAGGCCGACGAGGCGGATGCGTTTCGCGAGCGCGGGGTCGATCACTGGCGGCGTGCGTGCCAGAGGTCCACCGCGCGCATCACGAGCTCATCGAGCTGGGCGAGGGGGATCATGTTCGGCCCGTCGCTCGGCGCGTGGTCGGGATCGGGATGCGTCTCCAGGAAGAGTCCGTCGGCGCCGGCGCCGATGGCCGCCGACGTGAGCACCGGGATGAACTCGCGCGCGCCGCCGCTCGCCCCTCCTTCGCCCTGCCCCGGCTTCTGCACGCTGTGCGTCGCGTCGAAGATCACGGGCGCGTGGCATGCGTCGCGCATGCGCGGGATGGAGCGCATGTCGACCACGAGGTCGCCGTAGCCGAAGAACGTGCCGCGCTCGGTGACGGCCACGTGCGTCTCGGACTCCGCGGCCTTCCCCGCAGCGCGCCGCACCTTGGCCACCGCGCCCTTCATCCCTTCGGGGTGCAGCCACTGCCCCTTCTTGATGTTCACCGCCTTCCCCGTCGCCCCCGCGGCCTCGAGGAGATCGGTCTGCCGGCACAGGAACGCCGGGATCTGCAGCACGTCCACGACGCCGGCGGCGACATCGCAATCCTCGGGGAGGTGCACGTCGGTGAGCACCGGGAGCCCCGACTGCTGCTTCACGCGCGCGAGCGCGGCGAGTCCTTCCTCCAGCCCGGGCCCGCGCGCGGCGCCGGGGTTCGACCGGTTCGCCTTGTCGTAGCTCGCCTTGTAGATGATCCCTCCCGGCACCTTCGCCGCGAGCCGCGCGAGATGCTCGGCGACGCGCAGGTTGAGATCGTCGCCCTCGATGACGCAGGGGCCGGCGATCAGGAAGAGCGCGTCCGTGCGGAAGAGCGCGGGCGCGGGCACGCTCAGTGCGTGGCGCGCGCGCGCGCGGCCCGCGAATCGGCGAAGGCGTGCTTCGCGCGCACCGCCGCTCCGATGAACGCCGCGAAGAGCGGGTGCGCGCGATTCGGCCGCGACTTGAGCTCCGGATGGAACTGCACGCCGATGAACCACGGATGATCGGGGAGCTCGATGATCTCCACGAGCGAGCCGTCGGGGGAGAGCCCCGAGAAGCGCATCCCGTTCTTCTCGAAGAGCTCGCGATACTGGTTCGCGAACTCGTAGCGATGGCGGTGCCGTTCGCTGATCTCCGGCACGCCGTACACCTCCGCGGTGAGCGAGCCCGGGCGCAGCCGCGCGGGATACGCGCCGAGGCGCATCGTGCCGCCCATGTCCGTCACGCTCTGCTGCGACTCCATGAGGGCGATCACGGGATCGGAGCACTCGGGGGCGAACTCGCTGGAGTGCGAGTCGCTGAGCCCGCACTTGTTGCGCGCGAACTCGATGGACGCCACCTGCATCCCGAGACAGATGCCGAAGAACGGCAGCCCCTTCTCGCGCACGCAGCGCACGGCCTCCACCATCCCCTCGATGCCGCGCACGCCGAAGCCCCCCGGCACGAGCAGCCCGTCGCAATCGGCGAGGATCTCGAGGCTCTTCGCCTGGTCGGTGAAGAGGTCGCTGGACATCCACTGGATGTCGACGCCCACGTCGTTCGCGATGCCGCCGTGGATCAGCGCCTCGGCCACGCTCTTGTAGCTGTCCACGAGGTCGGTGTACTTCCCGACCACCGCGATCCGGACGCGCTCGCGCGGCGAGCGCACGCGGTCGACCATCTGCTTCCACGCGGCGAGATCGGGCGACTTGCCGGCGAGCCCGAGGCGTTCGGCCACCCGGTCGTCGAGTCCCTGCTCGTGGAACGAGAGCGGGATCTCGTAGATGGTGGGCACGTCGCGGCTCTCGATCACCGAGCCGAAGTCCACGTTGCAGAAGAGCGCGATCTTGCGCTTGACCTCGGCGCTGAGCGGACGCTCCGTGCGGCAGATCAGGATGTCGGGCTGGATCCCGATCTCCATGAGCTCGCGCACCGAGTGCTGCGTCGGCTTGGTCTTCACCTCGCCGGCGGCGCCGATGAACGGCACGAGCGTGAGGTGGATGAAGAGCGCGTTGTCGCGTCCCACCTCGTGGCGGAATTGGCGGATCGCCTCGAGGAAGGGCTGCGATTCGATGTCGCCGACCGTGCCGCCGATCTCGACGATGACCACGTCGTTGTCGGGAGCGAGCCGCTTGATCGCGGCCTTGATCTCGTCGGTGATGTGCGGGATCACCTGCACCGTGCTCCCCAGGTACTCGCCGCGGCGCTCCTTGGTGATCACGTTGAGGTAGATGCGGCCGGTGGTGACGTTGTTCGCCTGCGAGAGCGAGCGGTCGACGAAGCGCTCGTAATGGCCGAGGTCGAGATCGGTCTCCGCGCCGTCGTCGGTCACGTACACTTCGCCGTGCTGGAACGGGGACATGGTGCCGGGATCGACGTTGATGTACGGGTCGAACTTCAGCATCGACACGCGCAGGCCGCGCTCCACGAGCAACCGCCCGAGCGAGGCCGCGGCGATCCCCTTCCCCAGCGATGAGACCACGCCCCCCGTGACGAAGATGAACTTCGTCGTCTGGTTCCCCGGATTCTTCGGCATCACACGCGCTCCGCGATAAGGTCCTGCCAGCGCTCATTGGCGCGGCGCAAGTCGTCTTCGGTATCGATCCCGCCCGACAGCATCTCGCGCACCGGCGCGACGCCGATCGCCATGCCGGCGGCCAGCGGGCGCAGCTGCTCGAGCCGCTCGACGCGCTCCAGCGGATGCGGCGGCAGCGCCACCCACGCCGCGAGCGCGGCGCGCGTGTACGCGTAGACGCCGACATGCTGCCGCACGAGCGGCTCGTGCGCCGCGGCGTCGGCGGTGTCGCGCAGGAACGGGATCGGCGCGCGCGAGAAGTAGAGCGCGCGCCCGTCGTCGGCGCAGACCACCTTCACCACGTTCGGATCGTCGTACGCGTTGCGTGACGCGGGCGCCGACGCCGTGCCGAGCACGAAGCGGCCGCTCGTGACCATCGCGGCCGCGCCGCGCGCCGCCTCCATGGGGATGAACGGCTCGTCCCCCTGGATGTTCACGATCACATCGTAGCCCGCGTACTCGCGATGCGTCGCCACCTCCGCCACGCGATCCGTGCCGGACGGGTGCGCCGAGGAGGTGAGCACGCACTCCGCTCCCGCTTCGCGCGCGACGGCGGCGACGTCGGGGTGGTCGGTCGCGATGACGCAGCGGTCCGCGAGGCTCAGGGCCAGCGCGCGCTGCCAGACACGAATGACGAGGGGAGAGCCGCCGAGGAGCCGCAGCGGTTTGCGGGGGAGCCGCGTCGCGCCGAGACGCGCCGGGATCACCGCCAGCGTGCTCACGGCATCCTGATGTAGGTGTGCCGGCGTGCAAGATTCACGCCACGCAATATAGTGAGCGCGGACGATGAAAAGAAAGGGCTTTGGCGAGCTTCTTGCTCAGCGCACGAACCAGAGGAGGACCAAGCTCTTCCACTGCCCCGACGCTGGGTCGTAGAACACGTCCCACCGCAACGGCTTGATCTCGAGGCGCGCGCCGATGTTCTGCGTCATGGTGGGGAACATCCCCACGCCGGCGCTCCCCGCGGCGTAGGCGAACGCGAACGACGGCGACGTCGTGAACGGGATGTCGATCCCGCTGAAGGTGTAGCGGTAGTCGGCCTCGAAGAACGCGAGGTCGTCGCCCCCCTCTTGCAGGAGACCGAGCGTGGGCACCGATCCGCTCCCGCCCACGTAGCCGTACCGCTGCGGCGGGGTGGAATCCCCCTGCGTGGCGATGAGGTGCCCGCGGAAGAGGAGATCCTGATCGCGCGCGATATGGCGGCTGCCGTCCAGGTCCACGGTGTACTGCGTGAACTGGGACCCGTCGGGGGTATCGGTGGAATGCTCGACCATCAGGCCGAGATGGATGGGATGATCGCCGTGGCCGAAGGTCGCCTCGATCCCGCCGAGGCCGCTCGTGATGGTGCCCGGATCGACGGCGGGATTCGGCCGGTACATGGAATAGGGGCTGCTCGTGCCGGTGATCCCCCACGGCCCGCCGGCCGGAACGGACGAGGCTTTCTCCGTGCGCGCGCCGAGCCAGAAGGTCATCACGAACGCGGGATCGTTCCACTTGTAGCCGGCGCGCGCCTCACCGAAGTCGGCGCGCCAGTAGTTCCGGAAGTCCTTCCCGCAGCAGAGCACCATGAAGCTGTTCGGGAAGTCGTTCTGGATCCATCCGTCGTTCGTGCGCGTGAGGCGTGCCACGGTCACGCTGAGGAACGCGCCATGCGACTGGCCGACCACGGTGACGTTCCCGTCGACCACGCCGAGGTTCGAGCGATAGGTGACGCCCGGGCTCACGCGCAGCACGCTGTCGCGCAACACCAGCGACGGGTACCAGCCCACGGAGAGGCCGTCCACGCGGTCGTAGAGCGGCAAGGTGAATCCGTACAGGCCCTCGAATTGGATGTAATCCCACGGCGGACTGGGCGGCCCGCGATAGTCGAGCGCCAGCCCGCGCGCCGTGCGCACGGTGTCGAAGTGCGCCGCCGGGTACGCTTCGCGCCGGCCGTCGACCTTCGCGCTGTCCGCGCTGTACACGTTGCCGCCGAGCGCGAGCGCGTTGCCGGTGATGTGGGTGGTGTTCGTGAGATTGATGCTCCCGTTGATCACGATCACGTCCCCCTGCACCGTGCCGTAGACCGTCGCGTCGGAGTTCAGCACCACCACGGAGCTCGTGAACGTGGTGTCCGCACGCAGCACGGTGTTCCAGCGCTGGTAGCGCATCACGTACGGCCGCTCGAGCGCGTCCGAGAGCAGGCTGCTCGCGTCGCCGCCCCCGCCGTGCCGGACGTAGAGCGTCCCCCCGAGGTCCTGCGCCGCGAGCGCGGACGCGCCCGCGATGATCGCGCCGCACACCGCACGCGCTCGCGCTAGCATGCGGCGAGCGCCAGGAAGTTCTTGAGCAAGCGCTGCCCGTGCGACGTGAACGCCGACTCCGGATGGAACTGCACCCCCCACACCGGCTGCGTCGCGTGGCGCATCGCCTGGATCTCGCTGGCGTCGCCCACGCTCGTGGCCGTCACGCGGAGCGAAGGCGGGAGCGTCGCGCGCTCCACCACCAGCGAGTGATAGCGCATGACCTCGAGCGGTATCTCGAGCCCCTCGAAGAGCTCGGTGCCGTCGTGCGTGATGCGCGACGTCTTGCCGTGCATCACGGCCGCGGCGCGCACCACGTTCCCGCCGAACGCCTCGCCGATGGCCTGGTGACCGAGACAGACGCCCAAGATGGGGATCGTCGCCCCCCACCGGCGCACGACCTCCACCGTCACTCCCGCGTCGGCGGGAGTGCCGGGCCCGGGTGACAGCACGATGGCCGCCGGCGCGAGCGCGCCGATCTCCTCCACGGAGACGGCATCGTTCCGGCGGACGTGCGGATCGGCGCCGAGCTCGCCCAGGAACTGGACGAGGTTGTACGTGAAGGAATCGTAGTTGTCGATGACGAGGAGCATCGCCGGGTCAACCGCGCGGATGGAACTGCTTGTGGACGCTCCGAAGATACTCGCGATCGACGTGCGTGTAGATCTGCGTGGTGGAGATGTCCGCGTGCCCCAGCATCTCCTGCACGGCGCGCAGGTCGGCGCCGCCCTCCAGCAGATGCGTCGCGAAGGAGTGGCGCAGCGTGTGCGGCGTCACGCGCTTCCCGAGCTCCGCCTTCCGCACGTACTTCTGCAGGATCTTCCACGCCCCCATGCGCGTGAGCGGCGCGCCGCGCGCGCTCAGGATCATCGCGCCCCGTCCCCGCCCCTTCTCGAGACGCGGCCGCAGCTCGCGCACGTACACCGCGGTGGCCGCGATCGCGCGGCGCCCGATCGGCACCAGACGCTCCTTGCTCCCCTTCCCGACCACGCGCACGAGCCCGTCGTCGAGCATCACGTCCTTCACCGCGAGCGAGATCCACTCCGAGACGCGGAGCCCCGCGCCGTAGGCGAGCTCGAGCATCGCACGGTCGCGGAAGGCGAGCGGTTCGTCGAGCGTGACGGCGGCGAGGAGGCGCTCGACCTCCGCCGCGGTGAGCACGTCGGGGAGCGTGCGCCATTTCTTGGGCGTCTCGAGGCGTTCGCTCGGGTCGCGCACGACCTGACCTTCTCCCAACAAGAAGCGGTAGTACGTGCGCACGGCCGACACGTTTCGGCGGATGGAGGTGGGCGCGAGCCCGACGTCCTTGAGATGGTAGACGTAGTCCTTGAGCAGGCGCGGCGTGACGCCGGTGGGGGCGCGCGTGCCCTTGCTTTGGGCGAACAGCGCGAAGCGCTCGAGGTCGCGCTCGTACGCCTCGGTGGTGGTGCGCGCGGAGCCCCGCTCGAGCGCGAGGAAGTCGTGGAAGCGTTCGAGCAGGAAGGCGCGGCCGGCGTCGTCGGCGAGCGCGGGGCGCGTCATGCTAGGCGCCCGGTCCGCGCAGCGTGGCGACCGCGATGCAGGCAATCCCTTCGCCGCGGCCGACCCATCCCATCCCCTCGTTGGTCTTCCCCTTCACGCTCACGGCGTGCGGGTCGAGGCCGAGCGCCGCCGCGAGCGCGGCGCACATCGCGGCGCGATGCGGCGCGAGCTTCGGCCGCTCGGCGATCACGGTCACGTCCACGAACTCCACGGTCCATCCGCGTTCGCGCGCCGCCGCCACGGCCTGGCGCAGCATGAGCATGGAGTCGCGTCCCTTGTTCGCGGGATCGGTGTCGGGGAAGTAGTGCCCGATGTCGCCGGCGGAGGCGGCGCCGAGCACGGCGTCGGTCACCGCGTGCGCGACCGCGTCGCCGTCGGAGTGTCCGGTGAGCGTCTTGTCGAAGGGGATCGTGACGCCGCCCAGGCGGAGCGCGCTCCCGGGGCCGAAGCGGTGCGAGTCGTAGCCGATGCCGGTGCGCGTCATGCGACGTCCGGTCCGGCGCGCCGGCTCACGCCGCCGCGCCTGCGGGCTGGATGATCGAGTAGTCCTGGCGCCGGCGCGCGGGGGTGAAGCCCGCTTCCGTGATCAGCCGTTCCATCTCGGCGGTGGTCGTGCGATGCGTCGTGTTCGCGGCCGACACGACGTTCTCCTCGATCATGAGCGAACCGAAATCGTTGCAGCCGAAGCGGAGCGCGAGCTGGCCGATCTTCATCCCCATCGTGACCCAGCTGGACTGCAGGTTGGGCACGTTGTCGAGGACGATGCGCGCCATCGCCACCGTGCGCAGATAGTCCGTGGCATCGGTCTTGGGCTGCTTCGACATCGTGGGCGTGTTCTCGGGCTGCAACGGCCAACAGATGAAGGCGGTGAACCCCCCCGTGCGGGCCTGCACCGCGCGCACGCGCTCGAGATGCTCGATGCGCTCGGCGAGCGTCTCGCCGATCCCGTACATCATCGTGACGGAGGTCTTCATCCCCTCGCCGTGCGCGAGCTCCATGATCTCCAGCCAGCGGTCGGCGCCGGCCTTCTTGCGCGCGACGAGGTCGCGCACGCGTTGCACCAGGATCTCTCCGCCGCCGCCCGGGATCGAGTCGAGCCCCGCCGCGCGGAGCTCGCGGATCACCGTGAGCGCGTCCATCCGGAAGGTCTTCGCGAAGAAGTCGACCTCGCTCGGGCTGAAGCCGTGGATGTGGATCGGGTGATGCGTCTTGATGTAGCGCATCAGGCCGAGGTACCACTCGAAGGGGATGTACGGGTTGTGTCCGCCCTGGATCAGGATCTGCACCGCTCCCATCGTCTTCGCTTCATCGATCTTCGCGCCGATCTGCTCGTACGAGAGCGTATAACCCTCACCGTGCTTGGGCCGGCGATAGAAGGCGCAGAAGCCGCAGTCCGCCACGCACACGTTCGTGTAGTTGATGTTGCGGTCCACGATGAACGTGACGATCCCGTGCGGATGCTTGGCCGCGCGGACGCGGTCGGCCTCGGCGCCGAGCTCGAGGAGGGGCGCGTGCGCGTAGAAGTCGACGAGATCGCGCGTGGCGCTCATGCGGCGGGGAGGAATCGGAGGGAGCCGTCGGGCACCGCCCCCGCGAGCGCGAGGCGGCGGAAGAAGTCGGTGAGCCCGGCCAGGTGCGACCAGGAGAGGCGGTAGTCGAGCCCGGAGAGGTAGGTGAGGCAGGTGCGCTTGGCGACGCCGGTCGCGGCGCTCGCCTGCCCGGCCAGCTCGTCCAGATGCGCGAGCCCCCAGTCGCGCGACTCGATCAGGCGCGCGTGCACGCGGAGCGCCTCGCCCACCGGCGCCGTGCGCTGCGCGACCCAGACCGCGAACACGAACGGCAGGCCGGTCCAGCGCTTCCACTCCTCGCCGAGATCGTACACGAACGGATAGCGGTGCTCGGCGCCGAGGTGGAGCGCGGCGTCGCCGATCACGAGACGCGCCTCGTGCGGCTCGGCGTCGAGCGCGGTGACGTCGGTGAGCTCGGCGTCCGCCGGGGAGAACGCCGGCGCGGCGCGCCACACGTGCGCGAAGAGGAGCTCGAGGAGCGCCACCGAGGTCATGGAGCTGCGCGAGAGGAGCACGCGCGCGCCGCCGAGCTCGGTGGCCGGCCGCTTCGCGAAGAGCATCACGCTGCGCACCGGGCCATCCGACGTGATGGCGAGATCGGGAAGGAGGAGGTAGCGCTCCGCGTTACGCGCGTACTCCACCGCGGACACCACGCTCACGTCGAGCTCGCCGCGCGCGGTCATCGCGTTCAGCGCGCTGGGCACTCCGCTCACGAGCTCCCCCTCGAGGGGCACGAGCCCGCGGTCGATCGCGCCGTACACGGGGTAGCAGTTCACGTACGGAATACGGCCGACGCGCATCTCAGGCCGCCTCGGCGCTCGCGGGCGCCGGCTCGTCGAACGTGCGGACCACGCTGTAGAGCGAGTCGCGCTCGACGGGCACGCGCCCGGCGCCGCGGATGAGCTTGAGCAGCTGCTCGAGCGACATCGCCTGCTCGGTCTTGGCCCCCGCCTCGTGATAGACCTTCTCGCGCACCACCGTCCCTTCCAGGTCGTTCGCGCCGAACGCGAGCGCCACCTGCGAGAGGAACGGCGTGACCATGATCCAGTGCGTCTTGATGTGCGGGATGTTGTCGAGGAAGAGCCGGCCCACGGCGATGTTCTTGAGGTCGTCCACGCCGCCCGTGGCGGTGCCCTGGCGATGGAGGGTCTCGCCGAGCTCGTTGTGGTCGGGGTGGTAGGCCAAGGGGATGTAGGCGAGGAAGCCCCCCGTCTCATCCTGCAGGGCGCGGAGCATGGCCAAGTGCTCCACCCGGTCCTCCATCGTCTCGACGTGGCCGTAGAGCATCGTGCAGTTCGAACGGATGCCCATGCCGTGCGCCACGCGATGGACGTTGATCCAATCTTCGGCCGCGAGCTTGCGGTCGGCGATCGTGGCGCGCACCGCCTTGCCGAACACCTCGGCGCCGCCGCCGGGGAGCGTATCGAGGCCGGCCTCGCGCAGCCGCGTGAGCACCTCGGCCACCGACATCTTCTCGATCCGCGCGATGTGCGCGATCTCCACCGCGGTGAGCGCCTTGATGTGCACGTCCGGGCGCCGCGCCTTGAGCCCGCGGAACATCTCGGCGTAGTAGTCGAGCCCCGCCTGCATGTCGAGGCCGCCCACGATGTGGAACTCGCGCACGTACGGGTTCGCGTCGGCCTCGGCGTACACCTGCTCCATGGTGTAGCGGTACGCGCCGTCCTCCTTCGGGAGGCGCGCGTACGAGCAGAAGACGCACGTCTTCCGCAGGATGCAGACGTTCGTGGGATTGATGTGCTGGTTCGCGGCGAAGTAGACGCGGAGGCCGTGCTGCGCGCGCGTGGCCGCGTCGGCCATGGCGCCCACGCCGTGGAGATCCTGGGAGCGGAAGAGCGCGAGCGCGTCCTGCTCGGTGAGACGCTCACCGCCGCGCACCTTCTCGGCGATGGGACGGAGCGCCGGGTCCGAGACGCGCGCCACGTCGAGGGCGGCGGGCGCCGGGCTCATCCCTCGAACCGCTTGACCGCGAGGGTCACGTTGTGCCCGCCGAAACCGAAGCTGTTGCTGAGCGCGTAGCGCACCTTGCGATCCACCGCCGCGTTCGGCGTGTAGTTGAGATCGCACTCGGGATCGGGGGTCTGGTAGTTGATCGTGGGCGGGATCTTGCCGTCGCACACGGTGAGCGTGCAGATCACGAACTCCACCGCTCCCGCGGCGCCGAGCATGTGGCCGGTGGCGCCCTTGGTGGAGCTCACGTTGAGCTGCTTGGCGGCATCGCCGAACACGGTCTTCATCGCGATCGTCTCATTGAGATCGTTCGCGGGCGTGGACGTGCCGTGCGCGTTGACGTACTGAACGTCCGCGGGGGTGATGCCGGCGTCGGCGATCGCGCGGCGCATCGCGCGCTGCGCCCCCTCCCCGCCCGGCGCCGGCGCGGTGAGGTGGTAGGCGTCGGCGGTGGCGCCGTAGCCGGCCACCTCGCCGTAGATCCGCGCGCCGCGCCGCTTCGCGTGCTCGAGATCCTCGAGCACGACGCACGCGCTCCCTTCCCCCATCACGAAGCCGTCGCGCGTGGCATCGAAGGGGCGCGACGCGGTGGCGAACTCGTCGTTGCGCTCCGACAGCGCGCGCATGTTCGCGAACCCGCCGATCGCCATCGCGGTCACCGTCGCCTCCGCGCCGCCGGCGATCATCACGTCCGCATCGCCGTACTGGATGGCGCGGTGCGCCTCGCCGATCGCGTGCGCGCTCGACGCACAGGCGGACACCGTCGCGTAGTTCGGCCCCTTGGCGCCGAGCTGCATCGAGACGATCCCCGCCGCGATGTCGGCGATGAACATCGGGATGAAGAAGGGACTGATCTTGCTCGCGCCGTATTCGCGGTAGACGTCGTGCTGCTCTTCGAACGTGCGCAGGCCGCCGATCCCGCTGCCGATGATCACCCCGGTGCGCTCGGCGTCGAACCCCTTCCCCTCCCCGAACCCAGCGTCACGGAACGCCTGCAGCGACGTCGCCACCGCGTACTGCGTGAACGCGTCCGCGCGCTTCGCCTCCTTGCGATCCATGTACGCGAGCGGGTCGAAGCCCTTCACCTCGCAGGCGAAGCGCACCGCGAAGGTGGCGGGATCGAACTTGGTGATGGGTCCGGCTCCCGACTTGCCGGCGAGCAGCGCCTGCCAGGTCGTCGCCACGTCGTTCCCGACCGGGGTGAGCGCCCCGAGACCCGTGACCACGACCCGTCGCTTCATCGATCAGCCGGTCTTGGTCTTCAGGTAGTTCAGCGCATCACCGACGGTGCGCAGTTTCTCGGCATCCTCGTCGGGGATGTCGATGTTGAACTCCTTCTCGAACTCCATCACGAGCTCGACCGTGTCCAGGCTGTCCGCGCCCAGGTCTTCCATGAAGCTCGCATCGTTCGTGAGCTTCTCGCGCTCGACGCCAAGTTCCTTGGCGATGATCTCTTTGACCTTCTCCTCGGTAGCCGACATGCCAGGGTCCTCAGATGGGAATGGGAGTTCCGAAATGTACGCCAACCACGGGCTGATTCAATGTCACATGACCATGCCGCCGTCCACGACGAGCACTTGCCCCGTGATGTACGCGGCGTGCTCGGACGCGAGGAACGCGACGGCGTTCGCGACGTCCGCGGGGGTGCCCAGGCGCGCCAACGGGATCCGCTCGGCGAGCGCGGCGCGCTGCTCCGCCGTCAGGGCGGCCGTCATCTCGGTCTCGATGAAGCCGGGGGCGATCGCGTTCACGAGGATGTTCCGCGACGCGAGCTCCTGCGCCACCGCCTTGGTGAGGCCGATCAGCCCCGCCTTGCTGGCGGCGTAGTTCGCCTGCCCCTTGTTCCCCGTGATGCCCACGACGCTCGAGATGTTGATGATCCGCCCCCAGCGGCGCTTCATCATGCCGCGGGTGGCGGCCCGGATCGCGGCGAACGCGCCCTTCAGGTTCGCGTCGAGCACCGCATCCCAATCGTCGTCCTTGATCCGGATCAGGAGATTGTCGCGCGTGAGGCCGGCATTGTTCACCAGGATGTCGACCGCGCCGAAGACCCCCTCCGCCTCCTCGACGAGTTTCGCGACCTGCGTGGTGTCCGCCATGTCGGCGCCGAAACCTTGGGCTCCCGCGCCGATCGCGGAGGCGACCTCCGCCGCCTTGCCCCGGTCGCGGCCGACCACCCCCACGCGCGCCCCGCACGCGGCGAGCACGTTCGCGATCTCGCGTCCGATGCCGCGCGTGCTCCCCGTGACGAGCGCCGCCTTGCCCGAGAGATCGATCTTCATCCGCTCACCCGTTGAAGGAGTTGCTCGACGTCCGCGGCGGTGCCGCACGTGGCGGTCTCGGTGCCCGGGGCGATGCGCTTGACGAGGTTCACGAGCACGTTCCCGGGACCGAGCTCCACGAAGAGCGCGCCTGGGAAGTCGGCGGCCAGGCGCTGCACCTCCTTCGTCCAGCGCACCGGCGACGTGAGCTGGTCGCACAGGAGCTTGAGCGCCGTGGCGGCGTCGCGCACCGGCTCCGCGCTCACGTTGGAATAGACGGGGAACGCCGGCGCCTTCGCTCCCGCGGCCGCCAGCGCGGCGCGCAGCCCCTCTCCCGCGCTCGCCATGAGCGGCGAATGGAAGGCGCCGCTCACGTTCAACCGCAGCGCGCGCTTGGCGCCGCGCGCTTTCGCGTTCGCCATCGCCTGCTCCACGGCGGCGACGTCCCCCGAGATGACAAGCTGCTCCGGCGTGTTGTAGTTCGCCGGGACGCACACCCCCCCGGTGCTCTTCGCCGCCTCGGCGCACGCGCCTTCGACCCCCATCTCATCGAGGCCGAGGATCGCGGCCATGGCGCCCGGCGTGCGCGCGCCGCTCTCGGCCATGAGCTCTCCGCGCCGGCGCACGATCTTGAGCGCCTCCGCGAGCGAGAACGTCCCCGCGGCGTGATACGCGGTGAACTCCCCCAAGGAATGTCCGGCGGCGGCACGCACGCGCGGGGCGAGCCGCTCGCGCACCACGGCCCAGGCGGCGGCACCGTGCGCGAGGAGCGCGGGCTGCGCGTTCTGCGTGGCGGTGAGATCCGCTTCGGGACCGTCGAAACAGAGCATGGTGAGCGGCACGCCCAGCGCGCGGTCGGCCGCCTCGAACACGGCGCGCGCGGCGGCGAACTTCTCCGCCAAGTCGCGCCCCATGCCGGGCTTCTGCGAGCCCTGTCCCGGGAAGAGCAGAACGATGTCCACGGCTCGCTCCGCCCGAGTTAGAAGCGCACCACCATCGCCGCCCACGTGAAGCCCGCGCCGAACGCGGCGAGCAGCACCGTGGATCCCTCCTTCACGCGCCCCGACTCTACCACCTCGTCGAGGGAGATCGGGATGGAGGCCGCCGAGGTGTTCCCGTAGCGGTCGACGTTCACGAAGACCTTGTCCATCGGGATCCCGGCGTGCTTGGCGGTGGCCTCGATGATCCGCACGTTGGCCTGGTGCGGAATGAGGAGGTCGATGTCGGCGCCGGTGAGGCGCGCGCCATCGAGCGCGTGATCGCACGCGTCACTCATGGAGCGCACGGCGTGCTTGAACACCTCGCGCCCCGCCATGTGCACGAGATACGAGCGATCCTCGAGCACGGCGGGGGACATCGGGATCATGCCGCCGCCGGCGGGGCGATAGAGGAGCTCGGCGAGCCGCCCGTCGCTGCGCATGTAGCTCGAGAGGATGCCACGCCCCCGCGTGGAGCGCTTGAGCACCGTTGCCCCCGCGCCGTCGCCGAAGAGCACGCAGGTGGCGCGGTCCTTCCAATCGATGATCGTGCTCATGCGTTCGGCGCCGATCACGAGCACCGTCTCCGACGCGCCGCTCGCGATGAGCCCTTCGCCCACGGTCAGTCCGTAGAGCCATCCCGAGCACGCCGCCGAGATGTCGAACGCCGCGGCGCGCGTGGCGCCGAGCGCCGCCTGCACGTCCACCGCGGTCGAGGGGAGGAGCCGGTCGGGGGAGGCCGTGGCGAGGATGATGTTGTCGAGCTCGCCGGCTTGGACGCCGGCACGCTCCATCGCGGTGCGCGCCGCCGTGGCCGCCAGCGCGCACAAGGTCTCCTGCGCGTTCGAGATGCGGCGCTCGGCGATGCCCGTGCGCTCCATGACCCACTCGTGCGTGGTCTCGATCCCGATCGCGGCGAAGTCGTAGTTCGTCATGACGCGCTCGGGCACGCCACGCCCCGTGGACATGAGCTGGGCGACCGGACGCTTCATCGCTCGTGCCTCATTTCGCGAGCCGGCGGCCGATGTGCTCGTCCATCTTCGACTCGATCGCGCGGAGCGCGACGAAGATCGCGTTCTTGATCGCTCGCGGCGACGAGCGCCCGTGCGAGATGATGCTCACGCCGTTCACGCCGAGGAGCGGCGCGCCGCCGTAGTCCGAATAGTCGAAGCCCTTGAACGTGCTCGCGAGCGTCTCCTTCGGCACCCCGCTCTGGGCGAGCTTGCCGAGCATGAGCGCGGGCACGGACTCGTAGAACTTGAGGAGCACGTTGCCCACGAACCCGTCGCAGACGACGACGTCCACCGCGCCGCGCGCGGAGCCGCCGGTGAGGATGTCGCGCCCCTCCACGTTGCCGACGAAGTTCAGCCCGGCCTTCTCCAGCAGCTGGTGCGCCTCCTTCACGACGGCGTTCCCCTTCTCCGGCTCCTCGCCGATCGACAGGAGCCCGATGCCGGGATTCGGGCGGCCGAGCACGTCCTCCGCGAACACGGATCCGAGCCGCGCGAACTGCACGAGCTCGTCGGCCGAGCAATCCACGTTGGCCCCCGAATCGAGGAGCACCACCATCTGCTTGACCGTCGGGAGCATCGTCACGATCGGCGGGCGCGTCACTCCGCCGTGGAGCTTGAGGAGGAACACCGACGCCGCCATCTGCGCCCCGGTATTCCCCGCCGAGACGAACGCGTCCGACGCGCCCTCGGCGACCATCTTGATGCCGACGGTCATCGAGCTCTTCGGCTTGCCGCGGATCGCCACCGTGGGCTTGTCGGTCATCTCGATGATGTCGGGCGCCTCGACGAGGTCGATGCGCGCGCGCTGCGCCGCCGCGGAGGCGTACTCCCCGGCGGTCAGCTTGTCGAGCTCGGCGGTGATCACGGCCGTGCGCCCCACCAGCTGGATGCGATGCTCGGCGGGAAGCTCGCTCAACGCGAGGAGGGCGCCGGCGACCGGCGCCTGGGGGGCGAGATCGCCCCCCATCGCATCCAACGCGATCCGGGCCAAGGCTAGCTGGCCTTCGCCTCGGCGCGCTGCGCGCCCTTGTAGTAGCCGCACTCCGGGCACACGCGGTGCGGCCGCTTCATCGCGTGGCAGCGCGGACACTCCTGGAGCACGATCGCGGGCGCCTTCTTGTGCGTGTTCCGCGCGCGCTTCTTCCGCTTGGACGTACGTCTCTTCGGGACGGCCATGTCAGTTCACGATGGGATGAGAGTTCATTGCGACTTGGACGCGTGGCGGACCTTCCGCAGCGCGTCCCAGCGGCTGTCGGTCTCGGGCGGACACGCGCAGGGGCCGGCGTTCCAGTCGGCACCGCAGCGCGGGCAGAGCCCCTTGCAGTCGGCGCGGCAGAGCGCGAACTCGGGCACCGCGAGGAGCCATTGTTCGCGCACGGCATCGCGCAGGTCGAGCGTGATCGCGCGCGGCGGGAGACGATACGCGTCGGGATCCTCGGCGATCTCGTCCCCTTCCTCCACGAAGAGCAGATGCACGTCCTCGCCGAGCTCGTGCGCGACGTCCGTCAGGCAGCGGCGGCACGCGAGAGGCGCCGTGCCCTCGATGCGTCCGCTCCAGTAGTAGCGCCCCGGGCCCGCTTTCGAGAGCCGGCCAGTGGCGCGCACTGCGCCGGAGGGACGCGCATCGCCGTCCTCCCACACGGGGTCATCGGCAGCGAGCCGGCCGTTTACGGTAGCGGCGTTCCGCTCGAGTTCCCTGAGGTCGAAGGACAGCATAACCCATTAATCTACTTGCACATCGGAGTGCCGGTCAAGTTTCCCGGCTGCGAACGGCGCTACAGCGCCGCGATCACGTCCGACTCGGAGAAGAAGAACCGCGCCTCGCGCGCCGCGTTCTCGTCGGAGTCGGACGCGTGGATCGCGTTCCGCTCCTTCGATTCCGCGAAGAGCTTGCGCACCGTGCCCGCGGCGGCCTCCGCCGGGTCCGTGGCGCCGATCGCGGTGCGCAGCCCGGCCACCGCGTCGGGCTTCTCGAGGATCACCGGCATGCACGGCCCCGACGTCATGAACGCGGTGAGCGAGGCGTAGAACGGCCGCTCCCGGTGCACGGCGTAGAACTCACCCGCCTGCGCCGCGGTGAGATGCACGACGCGCGCCGCGCGCACGCGGAATCCCTGCGCCTCGAGATGGGCGAGGATCTTCCCCGCCTTGCCCGAGGCGAATGCGTCGGGCTTGATGATGGTGAGGGTGATGCGTCCGGCCATGTGGTTGGGCGTAGGGTGTTGGTGCGAGCGGTCGCCGCTACCGCGGCAACCGCTCGCGGATGAGCTGCACGAAATCCATGGGGCGCTTGGCGACGCCCATCCCCGCGGCCGTGAAGGCCTCGAGCTTCTCCGCAGCGGTGCCGGCCGCGCCAGAGATGATCGCGCCGGCGTGTCCCATGCGGCGTCCCGGGGGCGCGGTCTGCCCCGCGATGAAGCCGACCACGGGCTTGGTCATCTTCTCCTTCACGAAGCGCGCGGCGTCCTGCTCGTCGGTGCCGCCGATCTCGCCCATGAGCGCCACCGCCTTCGTCGCGGGATCCTTCTCGAACGCCGCGAGGCAATCGATGAAGTTGGTGCCGTTGATCGGATCGCCGCCGATGCCCACGCACGTGGTCTGTCCGATCCCGGCGCGCGTGAGCTGGTAGACGATCTCGTACGTGAGCGTCCCCGAGCGGCTGACCACGCCCACGGGCCCCGGCGTGCAGATGCGCCCCGGGATGATCCCCACCTTGCTCGCGCCGGGCGTGATGAGCCCCGGGCAGTTGGGTCCGATGAGCCGCGCGCCCTTCTCCTTCACGTACGGATAGACGCGCGTCATGTCGAGCACGGGCACGCCCTCCGTGATGCACACGATGAGCGCGACGCCGGCCGCGGCGGCCTCCATCATCGCATCCGCGGCGAACGGAGGCGGCACGTAGATCACGGACGTGTTCGCCCCCGTGGCCTTCACCGCGCGCTCCACGGTGTCGAAGATCGGCACGGTGTTCTCGAACTTCTGCCCCCCCTTCCCGGGGGTCACGCCGGCCACCACCTGCGTGCCGTACTCCATCATCTGCTTCGCGTGGAACGAGCCGTCGCGCCCGGTGATCCCCTGCACGAGGAGCTTCGTGCCCTTGTCGACGAAGATGCTCATGCCGCCTTCCCCCCCTTCGCGAGGGCGACGGCATGCTTCACGGCCTCGTCCATGTCGGTGAGCGCGCTGAAACCGTTCTCCTTGAGGATCTTCACCGCGATCTCCTCGTTCGTGCCGGTGAGGCGGATCACGATCGGCACCTTGAGCGGGTTCGCCTTCGTGGCGGTCACGATCCCGTTCGCCACATCGTCCGTGCGCGTGATGCCGCCGAAGATGTTGAACAGGATCGCCTTCACGTTCGGATCGGCGGTGATGATCCTGAGCGCGTTCACCACCTTCTCGGGGTTCGACGACCCGCCGATGTCGAGGAAGTTGGCGGGGTCCCCGCCGTAGTACTTGACCAGGTCCATCGTGGCCATCGCGAGCCCGGCGCCGTTCACGACGCAGCCCACGTTGCCGTCGAGCTTGATGAACGTGAGGTTGGCTTTCCGCGCGGCGACCTCGCTCGGCGCCTCCGCGGTCTCGTCCCGCAACGCCTCCATGTCGGGGCGGCGGTCGAGCTCGTTGTCGTCCACGCTCAACTTCGCGTCCAGCGCGAGCACTTCCCCCTTGGGCGTCGTCACCAGGGGATTGATCTCGGCGAGCGACGCGCCGCTCGCGTTGAAGGCGCTCCACAGCTGCGTGAGGATCTTCGCCGCCGCGCGCGCCTGGGCCGCGTCCGCGTACAGGAAGAAGCCCATCTGCATCGCTTCGAACGGGAGGAGCCCGTAGCGAGGATCGACAGGGAGGCGGAGGATCTTCTCCGGCGTCTTCGCCGCGACCTCCTCGATGTCGATGCCCCCCGCGGGGCTCACCATGAACACCGCGCGCTTGGACGCGCGATCGACGATCACGCCGGCGTACGCTTCGGTCGCGATGTCGGCCGCCGGGGTCACGAGCACGGTGTGCACCGTGAGCCCCTTGATCTGCATGCCGAGGATCTTCGACGCGACCTCGCGCGCTTCCGCGGGGGTCTTCGCGAGCTTCACGCCTCCCGCCTTGCCGCGCCCTCCCGCGTGCACTTGCGCCTTCACCACCACGGTGCCACCGAACTTGCGCGCGAGCTCCTCCGCGCGCGCGGGCGTGGTCGCGATCTCACCCGGCGGCACGGGGATGCCGTGCTTCCGGAAGATCTCCTTCGCTTGGTATTCGTGGATGTTCACTGCGGCTCCATGGTGATCGTCGTGCCCGCTTGACCGCGCACCGCTTCGCGGCCGCGATCGAGCTCGGTAATGATAGCGCGGCCGCGCGTGCGTCGCACGAAATCGATCGCCGCGCGCACCTTGGGGGCCATGCTCCCTTCGCCGAACGTCCCCGCGGCGTCGAGCCGCTCGGCCTCGGACACGGAGAGCGTCGCGAGCGGGCGCTGCGTCGGCTTGCCGTAATCGAGATAGACCGCATCGACGTCGGTGAGGATGAGCAGCAGCGACGCTCCGAGATCGCGCGCGAGCACGGCCGAGACGAGATCCTTGTCCACCACGGCGTCCACCCCTTCGAGCCCCAGCTGCGAATCCCGATAGACGGGAGCGCCACCGCCGCCGCACGCGATCACGATGGTGCCGCGCCGCACGAGCTCGGCGATCACGCCGATCTCGTGCACGGCGAGCGGCGCCGGGCTCCCCACCACGCGCCGCCATCGCCCGCGTGCGTCCTGCCGCACCGCGCCCCCGTGCGCGCGCAGCGCGTTCGCCTGGGCTTCGGCCATCTCGTGGCCGATGAACTTCGTGGGCTCCTTGAGCGCGGGATCGTCCGGGTCGACCTCGACCTGCGTGATCACGGTCGCCACTTCGCGCGGGCTGTTGGCGCGGCGCAGCGCGTTCTCGAGCGATTGCTGGATCATGTAGCCGATCCACCCCGCGGTGCCCGCGACGAGGACGCCGAGCGGGAGCGGCGCGACCGCCGCGCGCGCGAGCTCGTTCCGCACGAGTTCATCACCCACTTGCGGTCCGTTGCCGTGGACGAGGCAGAGATGCCAGCCGTCGAGCGCCAGGTCCACCACCGGGCCCAAGCTCGAGCGCGTGTGCCGGAACTGATCGACGATGGTGGAGCGTTCCCCGGCGGGCGAGAGCGCGTTGCCGCCGAGGGCGATCACCGCCGTACCGGGGCTCGCGGGCGCGGGGTCCTGGGGAGGCATGGAGCGCGCAAACTATCGGCGCCGACGGAGCGATTCAAGGCGCGCGCAGCGGGCGCGCGAGGAGCGCGCCGAGCGCTTCGTACGCGCGCCCGAACGCGGTCCAGTCGCCGCGCTGGAGGGCCGCGCGCATCTGCGCGTAGAGCGCCGCCACCTGCGCGTGGAATCGCACGGGAGTGAGCGCGACGGCGTCCCCGTCGGCGGTGGGCGCGCCGAGCGCCTGCGCGGCGTTGCGGCCGGCGAGGGCTGCGCCGCCGTTCATCACCGCCACCCAACGCAATTCGGGGGGCGCGTCGGCGCGCGCGCCGTATTCGGATTCCACGTAGATCGCACCGGCGCCCACCGGCACCGCGCGCACGGTGCCGAGGCGGGTGCCGGTCCCCGCCTCCGCCGCGGGGGTGCTGTCGAACGCGGCCTTGAGCCGAGCGGGGATCATCACCCAGCGCGCCCCGGGGCGCTCGAACGGAAGCCACATCGCGCGGCGATCCGCGCCCCCCACCGCGAGCAGGAGTCCGGTCACGTGCTGGTTCGCGTCGAGCACCGGAGTGCACCACGCCAGGAGTCCATCGGGGAGCGCGAACGCGCCATCGCGCTCCGGCGACGGTGCCGAATCGATCGGCACGAGCGGGAGCTCCCCACCGGGGGGCTCCTCGCCACGGCGCCCATAGCGCGCGAGCACCCGCGCCTGGAGGCGCGCGCCATCGGCGGCGGGGGGGAACGCGGCCAGGAGATCGGGGGAGATCCGTGCGCGCGTCGTGAACATCTCGGGGTACCGCTGCACCCAGCTCAGCGCGATGGGATCGAGCGAGTCATCGCGCACGAGGAGCACGCGGCCGGAGTGCGCGTTCACGACCGCCGTGGCCGCGTGTTGGGCGTAGCTGAACGCGGTGTGCCCGAGGGAATCGGAGCGGCTGAGCGGATAGCTCTCGCTCGCGGCGTAGAGGTCCACGATCCAGAAGAGCGAATCGGCGTGCAGCGCCGGCGTCACGATGGTGCCCTGCACGAAGTACGGCGCCAGCGCGGCGATGCGCGTTCGCAAGTCGCGCCGCAGGATCGCGCGCGGATGGGGAGCCGCGAGGGGATCGGTGAGCACGCCCAGCCGCTGCCGGCTCCATCCGAATGCGAGGCGGCTCGCGAACGTGGTGAGCTCGGGGGCCGGAAGGAGCTCGAGCGTGTCGGGGACGACCATCATGCGCGCCGTCGCGCCCTCGTAGATCATCACGCTCGCGGGGGCCCCCGGCGCCGCCGGGGGCGCGGGGAGGATCACGGGTTCCCCGCTCGCGCTCGCGTCGCCCGGCTGCACGCGCTCGAGCGTGAGCCGCGGGAGCACGGTGTCCCCGGGGACCTCCGGGCCGCGGATGGGGATGAGCGCGGAGAGTGCGCCCCCTGCCGCGGACCACCCGATGGCCATCGCGTCGCCGTGCGCGAGACGCGAGGCGGCGGCCAGGAGCATCGCCGGGTCCCACGCCGAGATGGCCGGCGCGGCGGCGGCGGGGGAGGCGAAGCGATAGCCGCTGTCCGCCACCGACACCTTGTCGAGCGCGAACGCCCGTCGCGTGTACTGCGCCCGCGCGAGCGCGTACGGTTGCTCGCGCCGCAGGAGCTCGGCGTCGTCCGCCGACCAGCGCACGATCACCGGCCACACCTGGCGCACGCCGACGCCCGCGAAGAAGAGCGCGACGAGCACGACGGCGGCCGCGCGCCCCTGCCCCACCCATCCGAGCACGAAGAGCATGAACGCGGCGCCGATGGCGATCATCACGAGCCACCCGCTCGAGGGGATGAGCGCATGATGGTCGGTGAAGGTGATCACGCCGTCGGGGCCGCTCCCGGAGAGGAGCACGCCGAACTGGTCGAGGCGGAAGCTCCACGCGAGCACGAGCAGCATGAGCGCGAGGAGCGTGAGCACGTGGCGGCGCGCGTATTGCGAGAGGTGCAGGTGGCCGCGCTCCCAGCGCAGGCTCGGCGTGAGCGCGTAGAAGAACACCACGAGCACGAGCGTGGTGAGCACCGCGACGAACGTCGCCGCGAAGAGCGACGCTTCGAGCGGCAGCCAGTACACGAAGAAGCCGAGGTCGGCCTCGAAGTACGGATCCGTCTCGCGGAAGAGCACGCCATGTTGCGCGAGCGCGAGCTGCTGCCACGCCTCCGCCGGGAGCGCGAGCAGCCACCCGAACAGCACCGCGATGAGCGCGGCGGCGATCACCAGATGGCGGCCGGGCACCTCCTCGCCGATCTCGACGTTCGCGAGGCGGCGCGGGAGGACGAGCGAGACCACGCTGCGCCGCACCACGTAGAGGTCCGCGAACACGAACGCCGCGGCGACCAGGGCGCTCCCTCCGCGCGCGAGGAGCGTGTACCACAGCCGGTCGCGCCAGAGCGCTTCGGCGCCGAGCGCCGCGTACCAGAGGCGATCCGCGTACGACGCGGCGACGGCACGCCCCACGAGGAGCGCGACGGCGACCGCCGCGAGCGCGAGGAACCAGCGGCCGCGCACGAGAGCCTACACCCGCACGCCGAGTCCGCGCAGCCAGCCTTCCATCTCGCCGCGGATCACCGCGAGCTGCGACTCCGTGCGTGCTTCGAATCGCAGCACCAGGATGGGCTGGGTGTTGGAGGCGCGGATCAGGCCCCATCCATCGCCGAAGAGCACGCGCGCGCCGTCCACGTCGATCACCTCGTGCGTGGCACGGAAGTGACGCACCGCCTCGGCCACGATCTCGAACTTCCGGTCGTCGGCGCAGTCGACGCGGATCTCGGGAGTGCTCACGAACTCCGGGACCCCCGCGAGCATCTCGCGCACGGACTTCCCCGACGCGGCCACGATGCGGAGGAGGCGCGCCGCGGCGTAGAGCGCATCATCGTGGCCGTAGAAGCCCTCCTTGAAGAACATGTGCCCGGACATCTCCCCCGCGAGCGGGGCGCCGAGCTCCTTCATCTTCTCCTTGATGAGCGAATGTCCGGTGCGCCACATCACCGGACGCCCGCCGGCGCGCATGATCTCCTCGGGGAGCGCCTGCGAGCACTTCACATCGAAGATGATCGTCTGCCCCTTCCCCGTGCGCGCGAGCACATCGCGCGCGTAGAGGATGAGGAGGTGATCCCCCCAGATGATGCGCCCGTCACCGTCCACCACGCCGATGCGATCCGCGTCCCCGTCGAACGCGATCCCGAGATCGGCGCGCTCGGCACGCACCGCGCGGATCAGATCCTGCAGGTTCTCCACCACCGTCGGATCGGGGTGGTGGTTCGGGAAGGTGCCGTCGCTCTCGCAGAAGAGGCCGGTCCACCGCACGCCGAGCCGGTCGAAGAGCGCCGGCGCCGCGAGTGCTCCGGCGCCGTTCCCGCAGTCGACGACCACGCGCAGCTTCCTGGCGAGCGGGCCGGTGCGCGCGACGAGGTCGGTCACGTAGCGATCGAGCACCGATTCCTGCCGCACGCGCCCCGTGCGTCCGGAAGGCGAGGCGGGGGCGGTGGCCATCCGGTACAACTCCTGGATCCGCTCGCCGTACACGGAGTCGTGCCCCAGGCAGAGCTTGAATCCGTTGTATTCCGGCGGATTGTGCGAGCCGGTGATCTGGACGCCGCCCGCCACCGGCAGATGGTGCAGCGACCAGTACAGGGCGGGTGTCGGCGCTTCGCCGATGTCGATGACGTCCACGCCGCCGTCCACCAGGCCGGCGACGAGCCCATCGCGGAGCATCGCGCCGCTCGGACGGTTGTCGCGGCCCACCGCCACCGGCCCGTTCGCCGCGCGCGGGGCGACGAGCGTCGCGAAGGCGCGGCCGATCGCGTGCGCGACGTCGGCGGTGAGATCCGTGCCGACGATCCCGCGGATGTCGTACTGGCGGAAGATCCCGGGGTCGAGAGCCATGGCCTGTACAGTATCGCGGCGAGCGCGGGGGCGCTCGCCATCCCGCCCTACGGTCGCGGCGACGGCGCGCGGAGCGGGTGGCGCGGGAGCGTGAGCGTGGGCGGCACTTGTGCGCTCGCCGTCGCTATCTGCACGAAGAGATCGGGCTGCACGCCGAACCACAGCACGAGCGCGGCAGCGATCGCGACGATCGTCCCGGTGAACCGGGGCGTGCCCGGCCACGGCGGCGCGTCCGCCTCGCGCGGCTTCATGTACATCGTGACGACCACGTTCAAGTAGTACCCCGCGGAGACCACGCTCGCGAGCACGAGGACCACCGCGATCTCGATTTGCGGGATCGGCGCGCCGAGCGCGGCCTGGATCAGCATCCACTTCCCCCAGAACCCCATGCCTCCGGCGATCGGGAATCCGAGGAGTGAGAGCATGAAGACGGCCATCGCGGTCGCGAGCCACGGGCGCTGGCTCCAGAGCCCAGCCAGATCCTCGATCCGTTGACCGCGGTCGCCCGGACGGCTCACGGCGATCACCACGGCGAAGGCGCCGAGCGTCGCGAGCGAGTACGCCACCAAGTAGAAGAACACCGCGGACATCGAAGCGAGCGTTCCCACGAGCACGCCCACGAGCAGATAGCCGGCGTGCGCGATGCTCGAGTACGCCAGCATGCGCTTGATGTTCTTCTGCTGGAGCGCGATCAGGTTCCCGACGACCATCGTCGCGACGGCGAGCCACCAGATCACCGGACTCCATGACGGGCGCACGCCGACGAGCGACTCCATCCACACGCGGACGAACGAGGCGAATGCCGCCGTCTTCACCGCCGCGGCCATGAACGCGGTGTAGGCCGTGGGGGCGCCCTCGTACACGTCGGGGGTCCACATGTGGAACGGCACGGCCGCCACCTTGAAGCCGAAGCCGACGATCAGCAGGCCCACGCCCACCAGCAACATCGGGCTCGGCACGGAATCGCCGGCGATGACCGAGCTGATCGTGGCGAAGGATGTCGAGCCCGTGGCGCCATAGATGAGCGCGATGCCGTACAACAGGAACCCCGTCGCGAACGCGCCCATGAGGAAGTACTTGAGCGATGCCTCCGCGGCACGCGCGCTGTGGCGGTTGAGCCCGGCGAGCACGTACACGGCGATCGACATGATCTCGATGCCGAGGAAGACCAGCATGAGGTCGCGCGCGGCGGCGAGCACCATCATCCCCGAGGCGGCGAACAGCACCATGACGTAGCCTTCGCCCAGCGCGATCCCCTCGCGCCGGTTGTCGTCCATGGCGAGCGCGATCGACACGGCGGTCGCGAACAAGATGAGCAGGTCCACCACCCAGCGGAACAGGTCGACCGCGATCATCCCGCGCCGGGCCGTCGCATGGGCGACGGCGAGCTGCAGGATGGCCACGGCCGCGGCGGCACAGGTGGCGATGGCGAGCCAGCCCACGCGCCGGTCGTGCGCGGTGTCCTCGGGACCCCACACGGCCACGAGGAGGAGGAGCATCGCGCCCCCCATCACGATGAGGTCGGGGGTCATCGCCCGCGCGAGCTGGGCCGGGACCATCAGATCGAGGTTCATCGCGGCGCGTTCGAGGGGACCTGCATCGCCTGCTCCACGAAATGCTCCGCCGACGCCTGCGTGCGGCGCAGCACCGGCGCCGGGTAGAGCCCGAGCCAGAGGATCATCACGGTGAGCGTCCCCATCACCGTCACCTCGCGCCAATTCAGGTCGCGCAAGTGCGCGTTCTCGGGCTTGTCGAGCGCGTTGAACAGGATCCGCTGGAGCGCCCACAGGAGGTACGCCGCCGCGAAGATGACCCCCGTCGCGGACACGGTGGCGAGGAAGGGGTGCGTCTCGAACGAGCCCACGAGCACGAGGAACTCGCCCACGAAGCCGTTCGTCCCCGGGAGGCCGATGCTCGAGAGCGCCACGAGCGTGAGGAACGCGGCGAACATCGGCATCACGCGCGCGATGCCGCCGTAGGCTTCGATGAGCCGCGAGTGCCGGCGCTCGTACACCATGCCCACGAGGAAGAAGAGCGCCCCCGTCGAGATGCCGTGATTGATCATCACGAGGAGCGCCCCCTGCACGCTGTTCACGGTGAGCGCGAAGATGCCGAGCATGACGAAGCCGAGGTGGCTCACCGACGAATACGCGACGAGCTTCTTGAAGTCCGGCTGCACCATCGCGACGAGCGCGCCGTAGAGGATGCCGATCACCGCGAGCGCGAGCACGGTGGTGCGCACCCACGGCGTCCACACCGCCGAGGGGAAGAAGGGCACGGCGAACCGGAGGAAGCCGTAGGTCCCCATCTTCAGCATGATCCCGGCCAGGATCACCGAGCCGGCCGTCGGCGCCTCCACGTGCGCGTCCGGGAGCCAGGTGTGGAACGGGAACATCGGGACCTTGATCGCGAACGCCAAGAAGAACGCGCCGAACAGGTAGAGCGCCGGCCGAGCGGCCGTCCGCACGTGCACCAGCGTGTCGTAATCGAAGGTGTGCTGCGGCGACCGGCTCCAGAGGAACAGGATCCCCACGAGCATCAGGAGCGAGCCGACCATCGTGTAGATGAAGAACTTCACGCTCGCGTAGATGCGGCGGTCCCCGCCCCACACGCCGATGATGAAGTACATCGGCACGAGCATGACCTCCCACATCACGTAGAAGAACAGGAGGTCGAGCGCCATGAACACGCCGAGCATCCCCGTGGTGAGCACGAGGAGGAGCGCGTAATAGTGCCGCACCTTCGTCCGCACGCTGGTCCAGCTCCCGAGCACCGCGAGGGGCATCAGGAGCGTGGTGAGGAGGATCATGAAGAGCGAGATCCCGTCGATGCCCATCGCGACGTTCGCGTTCCACTGCGGGATCCACGGCACGCTGAAGCGCGACTGCCAGCCCGTGGTGGTGGGATCGAACGTCCACCACAGGCCGGCGCTGACCACGAACTCCGCGGCGAGCGTCACCAGCGCGATCCAGCGCGCGGACTTCACCTGCGCGATCGAACCGTCGTCGTCGCTCACCCACCCGATGGCCCAGATGAGGAACGCGCCCGCGAGCGGCACGAGGAGGAGCGCCGGCAGGATCCAGCGGTCGTAGCCGATGCTCAGGAGGTAATCGCGCATGCGCTAGCGGAGCGTGAGGGCGCCGAGCACCGCGAGCACGCCGAGGGCGAGCGCCCACGCGTATTCGCCGAGCTGTCCGGTCTGCAACTTCGAACCCACCCACCCCAGCGCGCGCGCGAGGAACGCGCTCCCGTTCACGAAGAGGCCATCGATGAGTCCCTTGTCGATCCCGGTCCAGAGGATGTCGCGCGACCCATCGACGATGGGCTCCACGATCGCGCGGTCGTAGATCTCGTCCACGTAGTACTTGTGCTCGAGCACGTTCGTGAAGCCGGTGGCGGGTTTGGCCAGGGCCTTCGGCACGAGCGCGGCGGGCTTGAAGCGCCAGAAGGCGATCGCGATGCCGGCGAGCGCGACGAGCACCGCGCCACCCATCATCGCCCATTCGGTGGCCGGCAGGGCTTCGTGTTCCGCACCCACCATCGCCGTCGCCGCCCCGGTCACGGGCTCGAGCCAGTGCGAGAGCACGTGGACCGGCCCGAGTGCGCCGAGGGGATCGGGCACGTTCAGCCAGCCGCCGAACGCGCTCAGGATCCCGAGCACCACGAGCGGCCCCGTCATGATCCACGGCGCCTCGTGCAGCTGCGCGCGCTCCGCTTCGCCCGTGCGATTCGGGCCGTGGAAGGTGAAGAGCATCAGGCGCGTCATGTAGACCGCGGTCAGCAGCGCCGCCGCGAGCGCGAGGATGAACACCGCGCGGAGCACGAACTCCCCGGGGAGCCCGAGCCACGTGGCGCTCGCGAGGGTCGAATCGGTGGTGCGCTCGAGCACCTTCGCCAGGATCTCGTCCTTGGAGAAGAATCCCGCGAAGAGCGGCACGCCCGCGATGGCGAGCGTCGCGATCCACATGAGCACGAACGTCCATGGGAGCGCGGTGCGCAGGCCGCCCATGTTGCGCATGTCCTGCGCGTCGTCGTGCTTCCCGGTGTGATGGTACGCCGCGTGCATGGCGTAGATCACCGAGCCCGATCCGAGGAACAGGAGTCCCTTGAAGAAGGCGTGGGTCACCAGGTGGAAGATCCCGGTGGCGTACGCGCCGACCCCCGCCGCGATGAACATGAATCCGAGCTGCGAGACGGTGGAGTACGCGAGCACCTTCTTGATGTCCCACTGCGCGAGCCCGATCGTCGCGGCGAAGAGCGCCGTGACCGCGCCGGTGACCGCCACCGTGAGTCCCGCCACGGGGGCCATCGCGAAGAGGAAGCCGCTGCGCGCGATGAGGTAGACGCCGGCCGTGACCATCGTCGCCGCATGGATGAGCGCGGACACGGGCGTCGGTCCCGCCATCGCGTCGGGGAGCCAGACGTACAGCGGGATCTGCGCGCTCTTCCCCGTGCACCCCAGGAAGAAGAACAGGCAGATCGCCGTCACGAGGGCGCCCCCGAAGGCCAGCCCCTTCGCCCCCGCCGCGACGCCGACGAAATCGAGCGCGTGCAGGTTCGCCCACAGCAGGAACATCGCCACCAGGAACCCGAAGTCCCCGATGCGGTTCACGATGAACGCCTTCTTCCCGGCGTCCGCGTTCGCCTTGTCCGTGAACCAGAATCCGATCAGGAGATAGGAGCAGAGCCCCACCCCTTCCCACCCGATGAACATGACGGGATAGCTCGCGCCCAGCACCAGCACGAGCATGAACGCGACGAACAGGTTGAGATACGCGAAGTACCGCGGGTAGCCCGGGTCGTCGCGCATGTAGCCGACGCTGAACACGTGGATCAGCGCGCCGACTCCCGTGACCACGAGCACCATCACCATCGCCAACTGGTCGAGCTGGAACGCGAAGTCCACGTGCAGGGCGCCGACGGGGATCCAGCTGAAATAGGTCTGCACGAGCGGCGCGGACATCTCCCCCGCGTCGCGCATCGCCATCCAGATCGCGACGGCGAGCCCGAACGCGGCGATCAGCACCGCGGGGCCGATGACGCTCGTCGCGCCGGCGAAGCGATGCCGCGCGGGCGCGTGGTGCTCGTCGGCGTGCGCCTCGCCCCCCGCGTGCGCGTCCGCGGCGCCGTGGCCGTCCGCCGACGGATCCGCCGGGCCGGGGTGGAACGCCCCGGCGAGCGACAGGAGCCCGTTCAGCGCGAATCCCGCGAGCGGGAGCACGGGGAGGAGCCACAGCCAGTCGGCGGCGGTGCCGGCGAGCGGCGGCGTCGCCGCCGCGAGGAGGAGCGGCAACGGCATCACCCTTTCAGCAGGTTGATGTTCCGGAGATCGACGCTCTCGTAGTGCCGGAAGATCGAGATCACGATCGCGAGGCCCACCGCCGCCTCCGCGGCCGCGACGCTCATCACGAACACCACGAACACCTGCCCCGCCATGCCGTACAAGCGAGAGAACGCGATGAACGAGAGGTTCACGGCGTTGAGCATGAGCTCCACGCACATGAAGATCAGGATCGCGTTCCGGCGGGTGAGCACGCCCACGACGCCGATCACGAACAACACGGCCGAGAAGAAGAGCGCGACGTCGACCACGATCACACCCTCCGCTTGGCGAGCACCACCGCGCCGACGATCGCGGCGAGGAGGAGCACGCTCGTGAGCTCGAACGGGAGCAGATACTCGCGGAAGAGGGGCGCCGCGATCGTGGACGTGATGTTCGTCTCCGGCGGCGCCGGCGGGAGGATCGCCGGGATCCGCACGCGCATCAGCACGAGTACCTCGGCGAGCATGGCCAGCCCCACGAACCCGGCGGTGATCCGCGTGCCGCGCCCGCGCAGGTCGGCCACCTCCGACGGATGCCCGAGGTTCAGCAGCATCACCACGAAGAGGAACACCACCATGATGGCGCCCGCGTACACCAACACCTGGATGGCGCCGATGAACGGCGCGTCGAGCATCACGAAGAGCGCCGAGATGCAGAACATCACGTTCACGAGCCAGAGCGCCGCGGCCACCGGGCTCTTCCGCGTCACGAACAAGAGCGACCCGCCCACGGCGAGGAGCCCGAACAGATAGAAATGGAACTGGAAGAACAGGCCGGGTGGGTTCATCACTCGCCCTTGGGGTCCGCGGGGTCCCAGAGCTCCGACACCGGATGCGTCTGCGCCATCAACCGCGGCAGGTCGTACACGAATCCCTCGCGGCTGTACTCCGCGTTCTCGTAGTGGCGCCCCACGTGGATCGCCTCCTCGGGGCAGACCTCCTGACAATAGCCGCAGAAGATGCAGCGGAACTCGTCGATCTCGTACACGAGCGGATAGCGGTTCCCCTGCTCGTCCTCGCCCGGCACGAGCTTGATGCAATTTGCCGGGCACACCTGCGGGCAGAGGCCGCACGCCACGCACTTCGCCTTCCCCGTCTCGTCCGTGAGCATGCGATGCGTCCCGCGCCAGCGCGGCGAGAGATCCCATTTCTCCTCGGGATACTGCCACGTCACCTTGTGCGGGTTCACGAGATGCTTGAAGGTGAGCGAGAGTCCGCTCAGCATCGCGCGCACGTAGCTCGCCTGCGCCACCGGCCGGTCGAGGACCCTCACCTGGATCGCCATCTCAATCCTCCTGCGCCAGCTCGGCGGCGATGGGCGACGGGACGCTGCGCGCGCGCAGCGCCGCGACCTGCCGCGCCGACATGCGCGCGTACGCCGGGCTCAAGATGCGCCCGCGATCGAGGAGCACGAACACGAGCGCCGCGAGCACCAGGTTCAGCGCGCCCAGCGCGAGCCAGTACGGCGACATCCCCGCGAACGTCACGCCGCGCGGCACGCCGAGCTTGTCGAGCACGAGGATCGCGCTCGCCATGACCGCGATGTAGCCGAGCGCGAGCGGGAGCATGAAGCGCCACCCGAGCGACATGAGCTGATCGTAACGGAAGCGCGGGAGCGTCCACCGCACCCACATGAACAGGAACAGGAAGAACACGATCTTCCCGAAGAAGAACGCCATCGTGATCAGGCTCTTCCACACCGTCCACGGCGGCGTGTTGTCCCACTGCGTGCCGGGGATGTCCCATCCGCCGAAGAACAGCGTGACCATCAGCGCGCTCGCGGTCACCATGTTCGAGTACTCGGCGATGAAGAACATCGAGAACTTCATCGCGCTGTACTCGGTGTGATAGCCGGCGATGAGCTCCGATTCGGCCTCCGGGAGGTCGAACGGCAGGCGGTTGGTCTCGGCGAAGCCCGCCACCAGGAAGATGAAGAGCCCGATCAGCAGCGCCACGCAGTTCCATCCCATGAACTGCTGCTGCGCGACGATCGCACGGAGCGAGACGTTCCCCGCGAGCAGGAGCACCGCCACGGTGCTCATCCCCATCGCGATCTCGTAGCTGATCATCTGCGCGCTCGAACGGAGCCCGCCCAGCAGCGCGTACTTGTTGTTCGACGACCAGCCCGCGAGCACGATGCCGTAGACGCCGATGGAGGTGAGCGCGAGGATGAACAGGAATCCCACCGGCACGTCCGCGATGACGAGCGGCACGAGCCCCCAGCGCGTGGGCATCGGCGCCCCCACCGGGATCACCGCGAACGTCGTGAGCGCCGGGATGAACGCGAGCACCGGAGCGAGCACGAAGAGCGGGAGGTACGCCCCGGCGGGATAGGTCTCCTCCTTCATGATGTTCTTGAGACCATCGGCCGCGGGCTGCAGGAGGCCGGTGGGCCCCACGCGGTTCGGTCCGTAGCGATCCTGGATCCACGCCGAGACCTTGCGCTCGGCGAGCGTGAGGAACGCGACGCCCACCATCAGGATCGTGAACACCACCAGCATCTTGACGATCGCGGCGATGAGCCACGGGAGCCCCGTGACCGTCGCGCCGGCATCGTGGAACTGCTGCAGGAGGAGGAACGCGGCCGGCACGTTCATCGCGCCGCTCCCGCCATCGCCTCGCCCGCGCCGGAGATCACGCGCCCGGCGAGGCCGAGTGAGTCGTACGTCATCCCTGCGAATTCCGGGCGCGCCTGCGCCATCGCGGCGAAGGCCTCGGCCGCCGTGAAGTAGCTCGCGCTCTCGCCGAGGAAGGCGAGGAGGTCCGCGAGCGCCCACCACACGGGGCGCGCCATGCCCGGCGCGGCGCGCGCCTGCAGATAGCGCTGGACGCGGCCGCGCAGGTTCACGAACGTGCCCTCCTCCTCGGCCACGTTCGTCGCCGGGAAGACGACGATGGCCTCGCGCGCGCCGGCGAAGAGATGCGTGCCGATCACGATCACCGCGCTCGCGCGCGCGAGGGCCGGCGTGTCCGCGGCCTCGAGCTCCTGCCCCGCGATCACGAGCACGTCCCCCTGCTGCAGCCCGTCCAGCGGACGATCGGTCTTCGTGAAGCCGAGGAGCTCCGCGGCGCGCACGTTCGCGGCGCGCTCGGCGCGCAGCGCGAGGTCCTTCACCCCGGCGAGCGGGGCTTCGGTGCCGCGCGCCACCCGGAACGCGCCGCGCCCGCCGCTCTTCTTCACGAGGCGCGAGAGCATCCACAACGACTCCGTGGAGAGCATCGGGCTCACCACCGCGTGCACGCGCTTCCCGTTGAGGTGACCGGCGGCGGCCTTGAGCGCCACCTCCCAGTCGGCGGCCACGAGGCGGTCCCCGTGATGCCGCACGAGCGGCGCCTCGAGGCGGTCGGCGCGGTTCATCCAGCGATAGTCGGCGCGTCCCTCATCGCAGAGGTAGAAGTGGTTCACCTCGGCGTTGGGACGCGGCTTCATGCGCACCACCATGTTGTCGCGCGTCTCGAGCATGGTGTTGCAGCCCTGCGTGCAGTTGGGGCAGATCGATGCCGTGCGGTCGAGTTCCCACGCGCGCGCCTTGTTCAAGAAGTCCTTGCTCACCAGCGCGCCCACCGGACAGAGGTCGATCACGTTGCCGGCCCACGGGTGCGTGAGATCGCGCCCCTCGAACTTGCCGATCACCGCGCGATCGCCGCGCTCGCTCACGTTCAGCACCGGATCCTGCGCGACATCCTCCATGAAGCGCACGCAGCGCGTGCAGAGGATGCAGCGGTTGGTCACGTAGAGCACGTCGCCGCCGAAATCCTCGGCGGGATTGAAGCGCTTGGGCTCCGGCCCCAGACGCCCCTGCGCGCGCCCCTCGCGGAACGTGTAGTCCTGCAGCTCGCACTCGCCCGCCTGGTCGCAGATCGGGCAGTCGAGTGGGTGATTGATGAGGAGGAACTCGAGCACGCCCTTGCGCGCCTCGAGCGCCTTGGGCGAGTGCACGTGCACCACGTTCCCTTCCGCCACGGCGGTGGCGCACGACGGCACGAGCTTGGGCGCCTTCTCCACCTCCACCAGGCACATGCGGCAGACGCCCGCGATCGGCAGCCCGGGGTGATAGCAATAGTGCGGCACCAACACCCCCGCCTGCTTGGCCGCCTCGAGGATCGACGTGCCCGCGGGGACGCGCACTGCGCGCCCTTCGATCGTGAGCGACACCATCGGTGTGTCCGCCATCAAGCCGCCGCCGCCGCCGCGGCGGCCGTGACGGGGCACTTCTTGCCCGTGATGTGGGCCTCGAATTCCTTCTTGAACTTGGCGATGCCGCTGACGATGGGCGCCGCGCACGAGTCGCTGAGCACGCAGATCGTCTTGCCCGTCATGTTCTCCGAGAGCTCCAGCAGGACGTCGAGGTCCTGCATCGTGCCCTGGCCGCGCTCGATGCGCTCGAGGATGCGGGTGGTCCACGCCGTGCCCTCGCGGCACTGCGTGCACTGCGCGCAGCTCTCGTGCGCGTAGAAGCGCGCGAGCCGCGCGATCATCCGCACCATGCACACGGAATCATCGAACACGATCACGCCGCCGGAACCGAGCATGGAGCCCTTGGCGACGAATCCCTCGTAGTCCATCAGCGTGGACTCGGCCTCCTCCATCGATTGGATCGGCACCGAGCTCCCGCCGGGGATCACCGCCTTGAAGCGCCGTCCGGGGAGCGGCCCGCCGCACAGATCGTACAGGAAGTCCTTGAACGGGAAGCCGAGCGTGACCTCGTAGTTCCCCGGGCGCGCGAGCGTGCCGCACGCGGAGAAGAGCTTGGTCCCCGTGCTCTTCGGGCTCGACAACGAGAGGGCCTTGTACCACGCCGCGCCGTTCACGAGGATGTGCGGCACCGCGCACAACGTCTCCACGTTGTTGATCGTGGTGGGCATGCCGAACACGCCGGCCGCCGCCGGGAACGGCGGCTTGATCCGCGGGTTGCCGCGCTTGCCCTCGATCGAGTTCATCAGCGCGGTCTCTTCCCCGCAGATGTACGCCCCCGCGCCGCGCAGGATGTGCACGTCGATCCGGTGCGGTGTCCCCATGGCCTTGGCGCCGAGGATCCCCGCGGCGTAGGCCTCCTTGACGGCGGCCTCCATGACGCGCAGCGGCTCCGTGAACTCGCCACGGATGTAGATGTAGGCCGTCTCGGCGCCGATCGCGTGCGCGGCCAGAGCCGTGCCTTCGACCAACGCGTGCGGCGTCCACCGCATGATCTCGCGATCCTTGAAGGTGCCGGGCTCCGACTCGTCGGCGTTCACGCACAGATAGTGCGGCTTCCCATCGCCGGGCTTCATGAACGACCACTTGAGACCCGTCGGGAATCCGGCGCCGCCGCGTCCGCGCAGGCCGGAGTCCTTCACCACGTTCACAATGTCCGCCGGCGTCATCCCGAGCGCCTGCTCGAGCGCGCGATACCCGCCGCGCTGCTTCCAGCCGTCGAGCGTCCGCGCCTGCGGGTCGCCGAAGTGCTTCGAGAGCACCGGCGTCTCTTTCGGATGCGAGCGATGCGGATAGCCCATTAGCGGTACTGGCTCAGGAGCTGAGGGACCTTGTCGGGCGTCACGGATTCGATGAAGTCGTCATCCACCAGGATGGGCGTCGCGAAGCCGCACGCCCCGAGGCACTCGACCTCAATCACGGTGAAGCGGCCATCGGGGGATGTGGCGCCGAGCTCGCCGCACTTCGTGTGCTGCAGCAGCGCGTCCACCACCTTCTCCGCTCCGCAGGCGCCGCAGGGGGACGTCGTGCAGACCTGGATGAAATGCTTCCCCACTGGATGGGTGTGGTACATGGTGTAGAAGCTCACGACGCCCTTCACGTACGCCGGCGTGAGCCCGAGTTGCTCGGCCACTTCCACCATCGCGTCGGGGCTCACCCACCCGCGCTCGCGCTGCACGATCCAGAGCGCGGGCAAGAGCGCCGCCATCTTGGTGGGGAATCGCGAGAGGATCTCGGACAACTCCGTGACCGCGGCCCCCGTGAACACGGGGCGGTACGCTTCGGCGGTGCCCTCGTGCGCGCTCACCGGTCGATCTCCCCCATGACGATGTCGATGCTGGCGTTGATCGCGATGACGTCGGACAGGAGGTGCCCCTCGACCATCTTCGGGATCGCCGACAGGTTCACGAAGCTCGGCGGGCGGATGCGCCAGCGCACCGGCTTGGCCGTGCCGTCCGATACCATGTAGTAGCCCTTCTCTCCCTTCGGGCTCTCGACCGCCACGTACGCTTCGCCGATGGGCGGGCGCGGACCCTCCATCACTTGCTTGAAGTGATGGATCATCGACTCCATGTCGCTCATCGCGCTGTGCTTCGGCGGGAGCACCACGCGATGGTCCGCGCAATTGACGGGGCCTTCGGGGAGCCGATCCAGCGTCTGCGCGAGGATTCGCGTGGACTGCCGCAGCTCCTCGAGGCGCACGAGGAACCGGTCGTACACATCGCCGCTCGAGCCGACGGGGACGTCGAAGTCGTAGGTCTCGTAATCGAGGTACGGGAAGTCCTTCCGCACATCGAACGCGACCCCCGACGCACGCACCATCGGGCCGGAGAGGCCGTAGTTCACCGCTTCGGTGGCGTTGAGCGCGCCGAGTCCCACCGTGCGCCCCACCCAGATGGCGTTGCGCGTGAGCATGCGGTCCACTTCATCGATCGTGCGCGGGAAGGTCTTCACGAAGTGGCGCAGCTGCTCGGTCCATCCGTCGGGGATGTCCGCCGCCATGCCGCCCACGCGCGTCGCGCTCGTGGTGAGGCGCGCGCCGACCCAGCTCTCGAGCAGGTTGTAGACGTTCTCGCGCTCCTGGAAGCTCCAGAGGAATGGCGTGAACGCGCCGATGTCGATGCAGGTCGTGCCGAGCCAGACCAGATGCGAGATGATGCGCGAGAGCTCCATCGCCATCACGCGGAGCACCGTGCACCGCGGCGTGATCTCGACGCCGAACAGCCGCTCCGCGCCGAGCGCGAACGCGACGTTGTTCCCGATCGAGTTCAGGTAGTCCTCGCGGTCGGTCCACGGGATGATCTGGTTGTACTGCCGGTACTCGCCGATCTTCTCGAACCCGCAGTGCAGATAGCCGATGTGCGGGATGCAGCGCACCACCGTCTCGCCATCGAGCTCGAGCACCAGCCGGAGCACGCCGTGCGTGGCCGGATGCTGCGGGCCGATGTTGATCAGCATGTGCTCCCCTTCGAGATCCGGCTCCAGCGAGGGCGGCGCTTCGAGGGTCGAGACCGCGCCTCCCTCGGTCACGGTGACGGGAGCGCGGCGCGGACGCCCCTGCGCATCGAGGCCCGCGCTGCCGACCGCCATCTCGATGGTCCGCTTGGTGGCCATCGCTATTCCCCCGTCTTCTCGCCGCCGGCGAGGCGCTCGCGCATCTCGCCGGGGAGATCCTCGAAGGCCTGCGCGATGGTGAGCTCTTCCATCGAGTAGCGCGCTTCCGGATTCGCCGCGAGCGCCTGGCGCAGCTGCTCGGCGCGGGAGAACCGCCCGCGCAGCGGGAAGTCCTTCCGCAGGGGGAAGCCTTCCCGGTACTGCTCCCACATCAGGATGCGGCGCAGATCGGGGTGCCCGCGGAACACGATGCCGAACATGTCGTAGCACTCGCGCTCGATCCAATCGGCGCCCTTGTAGACGGGCCACACGCTCTGCACCTCGAGCGGCGCGCCGCGCGCGAGCAGCACCTTCACGCGCACGAAGCGGCGGAACGGGAGCGAGCGCAGGTGCCAGACGACTTCGATGGGCTGGTCCGCATCGCGGAATTCGACGGCGGTCACGTCGGACAGATAGTCGTAGCGCTGGGACGCGTCGTCGTGCAGCCACCGCACGATCTCGAGGAGCCTCGCTCCGTCCACGGTGACGGTGGTCTCCCCCCAGATCACATCGACGCGGTGGACCGCGGCGCCGAACTTGCCCGACAGAGCCGCCGCGGTGGGGTTCGGCGTGCCGCCGCGATGCGGCACTCCCTTGGGCGTGACCGGGGGCGACGCGCCGGCATCCGCGGCGCCGGGAAGGACGGGGATCGCGGGCCCCGTCATGTGGCCGACCGGGTCTGGTTCACCGAGTTGCCGAACGGCTCCGAGAGTTCATCGATCGCCGGCGGCGTGAGGTAGAGCCCGCTCTCCGGATCCGGCTCCATCTCGTTGCGCAGGCGTTTGTCGGACATCCGCTCCGCCATCACCTTCTTCTGGAGCATCATGATGCCGTAGATGAGCCCCTCGGGGCGCGGCGGGCAGCCGGGCACGTAGACGTCGACCGGGATGATCGTGTCGATCCCCTGCACCACCGCGTAGTTGTCGAACATCCCGCCGGAGCTCGCGCAGGCCCCCATCGAGATGCACCACTTGGGCTGCGGCATCTGCTGCCAGATGCGGCGGATCACCGGCGCCAGCTTGAACGGCACGCGCCCGGCGCAGATCAACAGGTCCGCCTGCCGCGGCGAGAAGCTCATGCGTTCCATGCCGAAGCGGGCGAGGTCGAAACGGCTCGCCGCGGTCGCCATGAATTCGATGGCGCAGCACGCGGTGCCGAAGGGCATCGGCCAGAGGGAATTCGCGCGCGACCAGTTCACGGCGAAGTCGAGCTTCGTCGTGACCCAGTTCTCCTGGCCCTCGGGATCGTACGTCGTGATCGACGCGCCGGACCTCTCCTTCAATCCCATTGCAGCGCTCCCTTCTTCCACACGTAGACGAGGCCCACGAGGAGGATGAGGATGAACACCAGCATCTCGCCGAGCCCGAAGAACGACACCGAGGCCGGGGGACACACGCCCTGCGCGAGCGGCACGGCGCAGGAGAGCTCCCGGAAGTACGCGGCCCACGGCAGCATGAACACCGTCTCGATGTCGAAGACGATGAAGAGCATCGCCACCATGTAGAACTTGATCGAGAAGCGCTCGCGCGCATCGCCCAGCGCCGGGATGCCGGATTCGTACGCGGCCTGCTTGACGGGCGTCGGGCGGGGGCGGAGCGCGAAATGCGAGAGACCGAGCATCAGCGCCGCGTTGGCGGCGACGAAGCCGAGGAGCATCAAGATCGGGAAGTAGTCTCGGATCATCCGTCTCCGCGGGGCGTGATCGGTGCGATTTCCCGCGCGTAAGCTATCGCGGCGAGCGCATGAGTGTCAACGCACATGGGTGCTTGGCGTCGCCGCGCGCCGCGCGATACATTCCGCGCGCATCGCGCAGCGCTCTCCCACCCTCACGCCCGCGTCATGTCCATCAAGTCCGACCGCTGGATCCGCCGGATGGCGGCCGAGCACCGCATGATCGAGCCGTTCGCCGACCGCCAGGTGCGCGAAGGGGTGATCTCCTACGGTGTGAGCTCGTACGGCTACGACATGCGCGTGGCGCGCGAGTTCCGGATCTTCACGAACGTGCTCAGCTCGATCGTGGACCCCAAGAATTTCGATCCGAAGAGCTTCGTCGAGTTCGAGGGGGACGTGTGCATCGTGCCGCCCAACAGCTTCGCGTTGGCGCGGTCCATCGAGTACTTCCGGATCCCGCGCAACGTGCTCACAGTGTGCGTGGGCAAGTCCACCTACGCGCGCTGCGGCATCATCACGAACGTCACCCCGTTCGAGCCCGAGTGGGAGGGCTTCGTGACGCTCGAGATCTCGAACACGACCCCGCTCCCCGCGCGGATCTACGCGAACGAAGGCATCGCGCAGGTGCTCTTCTTCGAGGGGGACGAGCCGCCGGAAGTCTCCTACGCGGACAAGAAGGGGAAGTACCAGGGGCAGCACGGCGTGACACTTCCGAGACTGTAGCGAATGGCCTAATCGGTCATTTCGTCGTACCTTGGGGGCTGTGTGAATCGTCCAATGCAGTTGCCACACACCCTAAGAGAGGTCTCCATGAGAACTTCGCTCGCCGCCGTAGCAGTGGCCATGATCGCGCTCGGATGCAGCAGCAGCAACAGTGCCACCGGACCCGACCCGCGGAACTGCACGAAGGGGACGATCTCGTTCCCGCAGACGGTCACCGCGAAGATGGATGCGAGCGCCTGCACGCTGTACGACTACTGGTACCTCGCCGACAGCACGAACTACTGGTCGTACGACGTGCATCTCGATTCGGGGGGCGCGTATCTCATCAATCTCGCCGCGGCGAACGATACCGCGCATTGGGATGCGGTGATGGAGCTGGTCGGCCGCGACGAGAATACCGGCGACGAGCAGCTGCTCCTGATCAGCGATGACGAAGGCGCGCGGTGGGGCTCGCAGCTCTACTTCGTGGCGCCGAAGAGCGGCACGTTCTCCGTGCGCGCGATGAACTACGATTTTGGCGACACCGCCACGTACGCGCTCACGACGCGGACCTGCGCGAAGGGACTCACGCAGATCACCGACTCCGTCATCGGCTCGGCGCAGTCGATCGCGAGCACGGACTGCTGGCTCGAGAGTCCGCTGTTCACGTACGACAGCGTCCAGATGAAGCTCTACACCATCTGGATGGCGCCAGGCCACGAGAAGGAGATCACGGTGAGCTCGGGGGTGATGCAGCCCGGCTTCCAGGTGTTCGGCCCCGGCTTCGGCGAGTCGTGTGACTATGGCTTCAACGGTTGCGGCGGCGGCGTCGCGTACAGCAATGATGACGACGTCGTGAGCGGAAGCAGCTTCGGGAGCACCGCGAAGATCAGCCGCGGCTCGCTGGGGAGCACGGTCTCGCTGTCCATCGATTCGTACGGCGGCTACAACTGCTACTACTACTGCATCCCGATCGACTGGGCGGGCCAGTATACGCTCGCGGTGGGCCCCGGCATGCCGTCGGAAGGGCCGGACTTCACGCTCACCGTGCAGGACATCACGGGCGAGGAATCGGGCGCACGCGTGGCGAACACCTTCCTCCCGAACCTATACGACATCAAGCTCGAGCACCTGACGAAGAAGCCGAAGCACACGCCGGCCAGCTTCGCGCGCAAGGTGACGTACTCCAAGTTCTAGCTGGGGCGAGATCCGAAGCGCAGTGCGCAGTGCGTAGAGAGAAGAAGTACGGGGTGCGGACGATCGGTCCGCACCCCGTCTGCATCATCCACCTCGCACCACGAACTTCCGTTCTCTCCGCACTACGCACTGCCCTTTTCCCCACACCATCACCCCGACCCCGCACCGGCCTTCGCCTCGTGTCGCGTCGCGAACTGCGCCTCGATGTAGTCCCGGTTCATCCGCGTGATCACATCGATCGAGATCTCCTTCGGACACGCCTCCTGGCACTCGCCGTGCAGCGTGCAACCGCCGAAGCCCTCCGCGTCCATGCGCGCGACCATCGCCTCCACTCTCCGGTAACGTTCGGGCTGCCCCTGCGGGAGCATGGCCAGGTGCGTGATCTTGGCCGCCGTGAAGAGCGACGCCGAACCGTTCGGGCACGCCGCGACGCACGCGCCGCACCCGATGCACGCCGCCGCATCCATCGCGATGTCCGCCCGGGACTTGGGCACGAGCACCGCGTTGGCATCCTGCGCGCCCCCCGTGTTGGCGGTGATGAAGCCGCCGGCGGCGATGATGCGGTCGAACGCGCTCCGGTCCACGCAGAGGTCGCGGAGCACCGGGAAGGCGCGCGAGCGCCACGGCTCGATCCAGATCTCGTCGCCGCTCTTGAACTTCCGCATGTGGAGCTGGCAGGTGGCCGTCCCCTTCTGCGGGCCGTGCGCCTCGCCGTTGATCATCATCGAGCAGGAGCCGCAGATGCCCTCGCGGCAGTCGTGGTCGAAGGCGATCGGCTCCTTCCCCTCGCGCGTGAGCCGCTCGTTCACCACATCGAGCATCTCGAGGAACGAGCTGTGCTCGCTGATCCCGCGCGCCGCGTACGACACGAACTCCCCGGGGGCCTCGCGCGAGGCCTGCCGCCACACGTGCAGGGTGAGGTCGATCACTTGTAGCTCCGCTGCGCGAGGTGCACGCTCTCGAACGTGAGGGGCTCCTTGTGCATCACCGGCGGCTTCCCTTCCCCTTGGTACTCCCACGCCGCGACGTACGAGTAATGCTCGTCGTCGCGCTTGGCCTCGCCTTCCGGCGTCTGGCTCTCCTCTCGGAAGTGCGCGCCGCACGATTCCTTGCGCTGGAGTGCGTCGCGGCACATGAGCTCGGCGAGCTCCAGGAAGTCCGCCACCCGCCCCGCCTTCTCGAGCGCCTGGTTCAGCTCGCGGTCGCTCCCCGGCACGTTCACATCGCGCCAGAACTCCTCGCGCAGCTGCGGGATGCGCTGGAGCGCGTCGGCGAGCCCGGCGGCGTTGCGCGCCATCCCGCACTGCTCCCAGAGGATCTTCCCGAGCTCGCGATGGAAGTCGTCCACGGTGCGCGAGCCCGCACTCCCCACGAAGCGCTTGGTCCGCTCCGCGATCTCGCGTTCGGCCCCCTTGAAGGCCGCGTGCGAGGTCTCGACGGGCGTGAGCTTCGCCCCCGCGAGATATTCTCCGATCGTGTACGGCAGGATGAAATACCCGTCGGCCAGCCCCTGCATGAGCGCGCTCGCTCCCAAGCGGTTCGCGCCGTGGTCGGAGAAGTTGGCCTCGCCGATCACGTGCAGCCCCGGCACCGTGCTCATGAGGTTGTAGTCCACCCAGAGCCCGCCCATGGTGTAATGCACGGCCGGGTAAATGCGCATCGGCCGCCGGTACGGATCCTCGCCCGTGATGCGCTCGTACATCTCGAACAGGTTCCCGTAGCGCTCCGCGATCGCCGGCGCGCCGAGCCGCTTGATCGCATCGGCGAAATCGAGATACACGCCGCGTCCGCCCGGTCCGACACCTCGCCCTTCGTCGCACACTTCTTTCGCCGCGCGCGACGCGATGTCACGCGGCGAGAGGTTGCCATAGCTCGGATACTTCCGTTCCAAATAGTAGTCACGCTCGGCTTCGGGGATCTCGGCCGGCGCGCGCGCGTCCCCCTTGGCCTTGGGCACCCACACACGGCCATCGTTCCGGAGCGACTCGCTCATCAGCGTGAGCTTGGACTGATAATCGCCGCTCACCGGGATGCACGTGGGGTGGATCTGCGTGTAGCACGGATTGCCGAACGCCGCGCCGCGCTTGTACGCGCGCCAGATCGCCGTCGCGTTCGAGCCCTTCGCGTTCGTGGACAAGTAGAACACGTTGCCGTATCCCCCCGTCGCGAGCACCACGGCCTCCGCCGCGTGCGACGTGATCGCCCCGGTCACAAGGTCGCGGACCACGATGCCACGCGCCCGCCCGTCGATCACCACGAGGTCGAGCATCTCGGTGCGCGGGAACATCGTCACGTTCCCGAGTCCGATCTGGCGCTCGAGCGCCTGGTACGCGCCGAGCAGGAGCTGCTGCCCCGTCTGTCCGCGCGCATAGAACGTGCGGCTCACCTGCGCGCCGCCGAAGCTGCGGTTCGCCAGCAGGCCGCCGTACTCGCGCGCGAACGGCACCCCCTGCGCCACGCACTGGTCGATGATGTTCACGCTCACCTGCGCGAGGCGGTACACGTTGGACTCGCGCGAGCGGAAGTCCCCGCCCTTCACCGTGTCGTAGAACAGGCGCCGGACGGAGTCGCCGTCGTTCTGATAGTTCTTGGCGGCGTTGATGCCCCCCTGCGCCGCGATGCTGTGCGCCCGCCGCGGCGAATCCTGGAAGCAGAAGCACTTCACCGGGTAACCGAGCTCCGCGAGCGACGCCGCCGCGGAAGCCCCCGCGAGCCCGGAGCCCACCACGAGGATGGTGTGCTTGCGCTTGTTCGTGGGGCTCACCAACCGCATCGCGAATCGATGCGCGTCCCACTTCTGCTCGATCGGCCCCGCGGGCACGTGCGCGTTCAGCTCGAGCGTCACTTGGCCCACCCGAGGAGGATGCCGATGGGGATGATGGTGAAGCCGAGCCACACGAGGCCGGCCACGACCGCCGAGAGCTTGTGCGCGAGCGGCTTCGGCGACGCCGGCGCGACGCCGAGCGAGCGGAACGAGCTCCAGGTGCCGTGGTACAGATGCAATCCCACGGCGGCCATGGCTACGAGATAGACGGCCGACACCCACTTCACGCGGAAGCTCTTCACCATGTTCGAGTACACGTCCCCTTCCACGAAGGGCGCGGGACGCCACGCGCCGAAGGTGAAGTGCAGGAGATGGAGCACGATGAATGCGGCGATGATCACGCCGCCATAGCGCAGCGTGCGCGACGCGACGGTGGCCGCGCTCATCTCGTGCTTCTCGTACCCCACCGGGCGCGCCGCGCGATCGCGCAGCGTGAGCTGCACCGCGGCCACGATGTGCAAGATGAGCGCGACGAGGAGCACGCCGCGCACCAGCCACAGCAGTTCGCCGAGCGAATGCAGGAACGCCGAGTACCCGTTGATCTTCGCCGGCCCGAGGAACACCTGCAGGTTCCCCAGCACGTGCCCGATCAGGAACCCCACCATGATGAGGCCCGTCACCCCCATCACGACCTTCTTGCCGATCGTGGAGCGCCAGAACTGGACGAGCCGGCGCACGCGACGCCTACAGCTTGACGGCGGCCATCGGCTCGCGCACCGCGGTGGCGCTCTTCTCGAGCGCGCTCTTCTCGTCGGCGGTGAGTGGTACCTGCAGGATCCCCTCCAGCCCCTTCCGTCCGAGCTTGCACGGCACGCCCAGGAACAAGTCCTTCATCCCGTACTCACCCTGCAGCCACGCGGCGCAGGGAAGGATGCGCTTCTGGTCGAGCACGATCGCCTCGCACATCTGCACGGCCGCGGCGGAGGGGGCGTAATACGCCGAGCCGGTCTTGAGATGCCGCACGATCTCGGCGCCGCCATCGCGCGTGCGCGCCACGATCGCGTCGAGCTTCGGCTTCTCCATGAGGTGCGTCACGGGGATCCCGCTCACCGTGGTGTACGACACCAACGGCACCATGGTATCGCCGTGCCCGCCGAGCACCATCGCCTGGATGTCGCGCACCGAGACCTCGAGCGCTTCGGCCAGGAACGAGCGGTAGCGCGCCGTGTCGAGCACCCCCGCCATGCCGAGCACGCGCTCGCGCGGGAAGCCCGTCACCTTCAGGGCGACGTAGGCCATCACGTCGAGCGGGTTCGAGACCATGATGATGATCGCGTTCGGCGAGCTCTTCTTCACCTCCACCGCGACCGCCTTCACGATCCCCGCGTTGGTGTTGAGGAGGTCGTCGCGCGACATGCCCGGCTTGCGGGCGATGCCGGCGGTGATGACCACGATGTCGGAGCCCGCCGTCTCGGCGTAGCCGTTGGAGCCGATCACGCGCGAATCGAAGAGCTCGATCGGCGCCGACTCCCATTGGTCGAGCGCCTTCCCCTGCGGGACGCCCTCGATGACGTCCACCATGACCACCTGGCGCGCGAGTTCCTTCTCGGCGAGCCGCTGCGCGGTGGTCGCGCCCACGTTTCCCGCGCCGACCACCGTGATCTTGTTGACCATTTCGCTCGTGTGTCGGGAGATGACTGCGTGTGACCTGCCGACGAAAAACTATCGGCACGCGAGCGCTTAAGGAAGCGCCGAGCCGCTAGCCGCCCACCTGCGACAATGCGCGCAGTCCGCCGATCTTCATCTGCAGGAGCTCGTGCTCCTTCGGCTTCCCGGCGAGCGCTTGCACGTACAGCGGCGTGAGGTCCTCCCCCGCGCGCAGCGGGTCGCGGAGGTTGATCTCGTGATCGCCGTACAAGCAGGTGCGCAGGCGGCCGTCCGCCGTGAGCCGCACGCGATTGCACGAGCCGCAGTACGTGTGCGTCATCGGCGTGATGACGCCGACCGTGCCCGGCGCGCCGGGATACCGGTAGTAGACCGCCGGCCCGTTCCCCCGCGCCGGCCCCGCATCGGGGGTGAGCGCGGCGATCTCGGCGAGGCGCGTCAGGATCTCCTCGCTGGGTACCACGTGCTCCCACTCGAGCTCGCGCATCTCTCCCACCGGCATGAGCTCGATGAACCGCACGTGCCACGGATGCTCGAGCGTGAGCCGCGCGAAGTCCTCGAGCTCGTCGTCGTTCACGCCGCGCAGCACCACCATGTTGAGCTTGATCGGCGAGAGGCCCACCCGCTCCGCCGCCTCCGCCGCGCGCACCGGATCGAAGTTGAGATCGCGCCGCGCGATCTTCGCGATGCGCTCCGGGCGCAGGCTGTCCGCGCTCATGTTCACGCGGTCGAGCCCCGCCTCCTTGAGCGCCGCGGACATCTCGGGGAGCTTCACGCCGTTCGTCGAGAGCGCGATGTCCTCGATGCCCGGCACGCTCGTGAGCATGCGCACGAGGGCCACGAGGTCGGGGCGGATGGTCGGCTCCCCCCCGGTGATGCGCAGGCGGCGAAGCCCGTGAGGCGCGAGCTGCCGCACGATGGCGGTGATCTCCTCGTACGAGAGGATGTCCCGCTTGGGGAGCCACGGGAGCCCCTCCGCCGGCATGCAGTACACGCAGCGGAAGTTGCAGCGGTCGGTCACGGAGATGCGAAGGTACTCGATGCTCCGCCCGAATTGGTCGCGCAGCGGGGCGCTCATGTGCCGGCCTTCGCGTGCGCGCGCGTGGGATCCACCCACTCGCGCGTGCCGTCGCTGTATTCCTCGCGCTTCCACACGGGGAGCCGCTTCTTCAGCTGCTCGATCACGTACCGGCTCGCCTCGTACGCTGGGGCGCGGTGCGGGTGCCCCACCGCGATCGCCACGCTCGCTTCGCCGAGCGCGAGACGGCCGGTGCGGTGTTCTACTATGATGTCGGCGGCCGGGTATCGCTCGGCCGCTTCCGCCACGATGAGGGCGAGCTCCTTGTCCGCCATGGCGCCGTAGGCCGCATACTCGATGCCGTCCACGGCGCGGCCATTGTGCACGCTGCGCACGGTGCCAACGAAGAGGACCACCGCTCCGTGCTCGTGCCGCGACGCCTCCGCGGCGAGCGCCGCGGGGTCGATGGCGCGGGTCACGATCGCCGAGCGCACGTCAGCCTCCGGCCACGGGGGGGATCACCGCCAGCTCGTCTCCCTGGGAGAGCGCCGCGTCACCCCTCGTATACGCGAGGTTGAGCGCGACCACCGGCGTGGCGGGCAGCGCCATGCCTCCAGGCATCTCGCGCAGCCGCTCAACGGCGTCGCGCACGGTGGCGCCCGGGGCGAGCGACAAGCTCACGCTGGGCGTTCCGAGCGCGTCCGCGTACGAAGCGAACAGGAGGGCCGTGATGGTCATGTTCTAACTCTCGCCGGGGTGCGGGCTTGGAGCAAGGGAATCCCCCGAAAGAACAACGGCGGGACGCAAGCGATCACGCTTGGTACCCGCCGAGTCCACATTCTTGCGCGCCATCCGCCGCGCGGTCACACGGCCGACGACGACTCCTCCGCCACGAGCGCGCGCAACTCCTTGCTGGGCTTGAACACCGGCACCGGCCGCGCCGAGACCTCAACCGGCGACCCCGTGCGCGGGTTCCGCGCCATGCGAGTCTTGCGCTGCCGGATCTTGAACGTGCCGAAGCCGCGGACCTCGATGTTCCGCTGCTCCTTCAGCGCATCCTTGATCGCGTCCAGGAAGGAATCGACCACGCGCGCGCAGTCCTTCTTCGAGATCATGGGACCCGCGGTCCGGGAGATCTGCGCCGTCACGCGCTCGACCAGATCGGCTTTCGTCATTCGGGTGACCTCGTAAAGAATGCCCGCTGAAGAGAGCGGGCAACGAGTTCAAACTACGAGGCTACCTGCTTATGTGTCAAGCGGTTGCCGAACTAGAACGACTGTTCGAAACAACGGCCTCGAGGAATTCCGAGAAGAGCGGGCGCGCGTCGTGGGGCCCTGGGGCCGCTTCCGGGTGGTACTGGACCGCGAAGACCGGGCGCTCCCGGTGCTTGAGCCCCTCCACCGTGCCGTCGTTCAGATTCACATGGGTGACCTCGAGCTCCGGCGCTCCCGGGATCCCCTGCTCGCTCCCCACCACCGCGAATCCGTGGTTCTGTGACGTGATCAGCACGCGTCCCGTGGCCAGCTCCCGCACGGGATGATTACCGCCGCGGTGCCCGTAGGGCATCTTCTCGCTGCGCGCGCCGAACGTGAGCCCGATCAACTGGTGCCCAAGGCAGATCCCCAGCACCGGCACCCCGCGTTCGACCACCGTGCGAATGATCCCTGGCGCGTATGAGACCGCCGCCGGGTCGCCGGGTCCGTTCGAGAGGAACACCCCGTCCGGGGAGAGTTCGAGCGCGGCCTGGGCCGGAGTGTCGGCCGGCACGACCGTGACGCGACACCCGTGGTCGGCGAAGAGGCGCAGGATATTGCGCTTGATCCCATAGTCGTACGCCACGATGTGATGCTCGGCGCCAGGATCTCCCCACGTGTACGATTCGCGCGTGCTCACGCGAGAGGCGAGGTCGAGTCCCTCCATGGACGGGCACGCTTCGAGCGCCGCGATGGCTTCGGCGCTCGGCGTCTCCCCCGCGCCGATCGCGCCGCGCATCACGCCGGCGGAGCGCAAGTGACGCGTGAGGCGTCTCGTGTCAACGTCCTGCAGGATGGGGACTTGCGAGGACGTCAACCAACTTCTCAAGTCGGACTTCGCGCGCCAGTTCGACGGGTGCTCGGAGAGCTCGCGCACGACCACCCCCGCCACCTGCGCGGCGCCGGACTCGGGATCCTCCGGGTTCACGCCGTAATTGCCGATCATCGGCGCGGTCATGACCACGATCTGGCCGCGATACGACGGATCGGTGAACACCTCCTGGTAGCCCGTCATGTTCGTGGTGAACACGACCTCAGCCACCGAGGTGGGGACAACCCCCTTCAGGGTGCCACGAAAAAGGGTCCCATCCTCGAGGAGGAGGAACCCTGTCGTGTCGCCGGTGGCGCTCACTGCTGGCGTTACCGAGGTGGCTTGGTCGGCGCGGCGGGCGCCGGGGTCGGCGCCGTCGGCGCGGGCTGCAACGGGACCACCGGCGTCGCGTTCGCCGGCGCCTGCTGTGCCGGAAGCCTCTGTTGCGCGGCCGGGAGCTGCGAGGCCGGCTGATCGAGCACCGACTTGGGCACCGACGGACGCGCGCTCATGATCGCGAGCACGTACGCAAGCACGAGGAACACACCGCCCAGATACCAGGTGCCCTTGCTGAGTCCGGTGGCGAGCTGGTGCGTGCCCATGAACGCATCGGCGCTCGAAGACGCGCCACCGAAGCTCGCGGCGAGCCCGCTCCCCTTCCCCGACTGGAGCAGCACGGCTCCGATCAGGATCACGCTGACGATGATGAGCAGGACGAGAAGGAACGTGAACATCGCGGCGGCTAGGAGGGTGGGCGTACCGAGCGATGAACAGTAGACGCAGCGAGGAGCAGAATCAAGTCTGGACGATCTTCGCCCACGTATCGACGTCGAGACTCGCGCCGCCCACGAGCACGCCATCCACCTCGGGCGCGGCCAGCAGCTCGCGCACGTTGTCGGCGTTCACGCTCCCGCCGTAGAGGATCGGGATCTCGGCGGCCTTCGAGCCGATCGCCTCCTTGAGCGCGCGGCGGATGGCGATGTGCACGTTCGTGGCGTCCTCGGGCCTCGCGGTGCGCCCCGTCCCGATCGCCCACACGGGCTCGTAGGCGACGGCGATGTTGGCGAGCTGCGAGGGCTCGAGGCGTCCGATGCCCGCCTTGAATTGCCTCAGGACCACGGCCTGCGTGGTGTTCCGCTCACGCTCCTCGAGCCGTTCGCCCACGCAGAGGAGCGCCGTCATCCCCGCGCGGAAGGCGGCGGCGCACTTCTTGGACGTCATCTCGTCCGTCTCGCCGAAGAGATGGCGGCGCTCGGAGTGACCGACGAGCACGATCTTCGCGCCGGCATCGTGCGCGATCGGCGCCGAGTTCTCGCCGGTGAACGCGCCTTTATCCTCCCAGTGGATGTTCTGGACCCCCACGAGGATCTCGGGACGCTCGCGGAGAGCGAAGCCGGCCACCGTGGTGCAGAGCGCCGGGGGGAAGAAGATGAACGTGCGGTCGGCGCGCTTCGGCACGAGGTCGATGAAGCGCGTGAGGTACTTGCGCGCGTCTTGCGGGCCCAGGTTGAGCTTCCAATTCGCGGCGAAGACAGGACGCTTCATGCGACGCGCTGGTCGAGGGCGGCGACGCCGGGGAGCGTCTTCCCTTCGAGGAATTCGAGGGACGCGCCGCCGCCGGTCGAGACGTGACTCATCCGCGCCGCGAGTCCCATCTGCTCGACGGCCGCCGCGGAGTCTCCCCCCCCTACTATAGTGACCGTGCCGCGCTGGGTGGCGATGGCCATCGCTTCCGCGACGGCGCGCGTGGCGGCATCGAAGGGCGGCGTCTCGAAGACCCCCATCGGTCCGTTCCACACCACGGTGCCCGCGGCGGCGATCTCGGCGGCGAATCGCTTGGCGCTGCGGGGGCCGACATCGTACATCGCCTGGTCGCGCGGGATCGCATCGAGATTCACGGCGTGCGCGCCGGCGGCGGCGAGCGCAGGGGCGACGGTCGCGTCGTCGGGGAGCATCAGCTTGGGGCCGGCGCGCGCGAGGAGGTCCTTGGCCATCGCGACGCGATCCGGTTCCACGAGCGACTTCCCCGTCTCGAGCGCCATCGCCTTGAAGAAGGTGCAGGCCATGGCGCCGCCGATGAGCAAGCGGTCCACCTTGGGGAGGAGTTGTTCGATCACATCGATCTTGCCGGAGATCTTGGCCCCGCCGAGCACCGCGACGAAGGGGCGCTTCGGGCGGGCGAGCGCGTCGCCGAGGTACTTGAGTTCCCGCTCCATGAGCAAGCCCGCGACCGCGGGCTTGAGGTACTTCGCCACGCCGGCGGTCGACGCGTGCGCGCGGTGGGCGGAGCCGAACGCATCGTCCACGTAGAGATCGCCGAGCCGGGCGAGGGCGCGGGAGAGGGCGTCGTCGTCCTGCTCTTCGCCGGGAAGGAAGCGCGTGTTCTCGAGGACGAGGATGCTCCCCGGCGCGAGGGCGTTGCTCGCGGCGACGGCGGCGTCATCGGCGGTGGAGCCGCAGAAGGCGACGGGGTGCGCCGTGAGCGTGGCGAGGTGCTTGGCGACGGGGGCGAGCGAGAACTTGGGATCGGGGCCGCCCTTGGGACGGCCGAGATGCGAGAGGAGCACGGGACGCGCGCCGCGCGTGATGAGCGCGTCGAGCGTCGGGAGCGCCGCGCGGATGCGCGTGTCGTCGGTGACCCGCGCGCCCTCCATGGGCACGTTGAAGTCCACGCGCACGAGCGCCCGCTTGCCCGCGAGCGCGCCGTTCGGGAGGTCGCCGATCGTGCGCGCGGCCACTACCGGGGCTCCGTGGGACGCATGCGATATCGCGCGTACGACCAGGCCATCGCGAGCGCGCCGACTGCGCCGAGGAGGAGTCCCAAGCGCGAGAGCTCCCAGAGCCGGTTGAAGCGCAGCTCCTGCTCGTGCGGGAAGATCGAGACGAGGCGCGCCGTGGTGAGCGCGCGCATCCCGATGAACGCGTACAGATAGACGAACGCCCCGGCCGCGAGGATCGCGAGTGCGATGCTGTCGCGCCGGCGATCGGCGGCGGTGACGCCCGCGCTCACAGGCGGGCGCCGATGTACCGGAGCAGGTCCACGCAGCGGCAGGCATAGCCCCACTCGTTGTCGTACCACCCCGAGATCTTCACGAGCGTGCCGTCGATCACCCCGGTGGTCTTCGCGTCGAGGGTGCACGAGAAGGCGTTGCCGATGAAGTCGGAGGAGACGAGCTCCTCTTCCGTGTAGCCGAGGATCCCGTAGAGCGGGCCCGACTCCGACGCCTTCTTGAACGCGGCGTTCACGGCCTCGGTGGTGGTGGGCTTCTCCACTTCGGCCACGAGGTCGGTGAACGAGACGTCGGGCGTGGGGACGCGCACGGAGATGCCGTCGATCTTCCCCTTCACCTCCGGGATCACGAGCGAGGTCGCCTTGGCGGCGCCGGTGGTGGTCGGGATCATCGAGATCGCGGCCGCCCGCGCGCGGCGCAGGTCCTTGTGCGGGAAATCGAGGATGGACTGATCGTTCGTGTAACTATGGATGGTGGTCATCGAGCCGTGCTTGAAGCCGAAGGCGTCGCGCACGACCTTCACCATCGGGACGAGGCAGTTGGTGGTGCAGCTCGCGTTCGAGATGATCGTGTGCTTCGCCGCGTCGTACTTCTCGTGATTGACCCCCATCACGACGGTGATGTCCTCCCCCTTCGCGGGGGCGGAGATCACCACCTTCCTCGCGCCGGCGTCCACGTGCTTCTTCGCGCTCGCGGCGTCGGTGAAGCGCCCGGTGGACTCGAGCACGAGATCGACGCCGAGCTTCTTCCACGGCAGCGCGGCGGGATCCTTCTCGTTCAGCACGAGGAGCTCGCGCCCGTCCACGTGCACCGCGCCGGCGGCGGCCGTGACGGTGCCGTCGTACGTGCCGTGCACGGAGTCGTACTTGAAGAGGTGCGCGAGCGTCTTGGTGTCGGTGAGGTCGTTGACCGCCACGAATTCGATGTCGGCCACTCCTTGCTCGGCGGCCGCGCGCACCACCTGGCGGCCGATGCGGCCGAATCCGTTGATCCCGACGCGTATGGTCATCGTGCGGCGATCTCCACTGGAGTCGATCAGAGCGCGTCGCCGAGGGCCGGCGCACGTCCGAAGGTGACGAAGCTGAGGATGCGGGCGCCACCGGCGAAGAGCGCGGCGGCACACGCGGCGAGTGTCGCGCCGGTGGTCACTACATCGTCCACGAGCACGAGATGCGCGCCGCGCACGCGATCTCGCGCGCCGGCGCGCGCGCGGAACGCGGAGGAAACATTGCGGCGGCGGTCCTCGGGAGTCAATCGGGTTTGCGTCTCCGTGCTGCGCGAACGTTCGAGCACGTCCGTCCACACCGGGACGTCCCAGTGCGCGGCGAGCGCGTGCGCGAGCACCGCGCTCTGGTTGTAGCCGCGCTCCCGCTCGCGGTCGGCGGCGAGCGGCACCGGCACGAGCGCGCGCCGTTCGCGCACCACGTCCGCGGGCCAGTCGAGGCGTGCCATCACCGCCCCCATCTCTCGCGCGAGCGCATGCCAGCCGCCGTACTTGAGCGCGTGCACGACCGCGCCGCCGGTGCCTCCGGGGATCCAGCACACGGAGCGCACCGCGCGCACGTACGGCGGGAGCGCCGCGCACCAGGCGCAGGAGTCACGTAGCGACGGGTGGCCGCAGCGCGCGCACTGCGGATGCGGGAGCAGGCGCACGCGCTGCCAACAATGCCCGCAGGCGAGCCGCGGGTCGCCGCCGGGGAGCGGGCGCGCGCAGACCACGCAGGCGCGCGGCAGCAGCAGTTCCAGCGCGCCGCTCGTCATGGAAGCCGCCCACTCAGCGCGCATCGGGCACCAGGACGGCGTCCCACATGGCGTCGCGCGGCGCGGGCACGCCGAACCAGCGCTCGAAGGCGAGCGCGCCCTGCTCCACGAGCATCGGGAGCCCGTCCACTGCGCGGTGGCCGCACGCGCGTGCCGCGCGCACCCACGCCGTCTCGCCATGCCGGTAGACGAGGTCCGCCACCGCGGCGCCGAACGGGAGCGCCTCGATGGCGAGCGGGAACTCCTCATCTTCGAGCCCCGCGGCGGTCGCGTTGATCACGAGCATGGCCTCGTGCGCCGCTTCGTCCGCGCTCTCCACGCAGCGCGTCACCACCGGGAACCGCTCGGCGAGCCGCGCGGACCGCGTGTGACTGCGGTTGTACAGCGTGACTTCGCAGCCGGGCCATTGCTCGATCGCGGCGAGCGCCGCGGCGGCCGCTCCCCCGGCGCCGAGGAGCGCGATGCGCCCGGAGGGGGGCGCGCCCAAGAGCTGGGTCACCAAGAGGGCGAATCCGCCCACATCGGTATTGTCGCCGACGAGGCGCCGCTGGTCATCCACCCAGAAGGTGTTCACCGCGCCGGTGCGCTCGGCGAGCGGCATGCGGACGTCGCAGAGCGCGGTCATCGCTTCCTTGTGCGGGATCGTCACGTTCCCTGCCGCGCGGTCCTCCGCGAGGAGACGCACGGCGCCCGCGAGGTCTGGTGCGAGCACGTCCAGCGCCTCGTACGTGAGCGGGATGCCGAGGCGCCGCAGCGCCGCGTTCTGGAAGACGGGCGAGAGCGAGTGCGCTACCGGGTGGCCCAGCAGCACGAGCCGACCCGGGCGCTCGCTCATGGCACGCCGGGGGCGCGCTCGGCCGCGATGCGCTCGAGCGCGCGGCGCACTTCGCGCGTGAGCTCCTCGAACGTCTCGCGGTAGAGACTGAGTTCGCCGCCGAACGGATCGCCGATCGGCCGGTCCGTGGCTCCCCGCGACGCGTACGAGGTGAGCAGATGCGCTTTGGCGCCGGCGCCCAGCGCCTCCACGCGCTCGAGATGATGCGGGCCCATCGCGAGCACGAGGTCCACGTTCTCGAGGAGCTCGCGCGTGAGCAGCCGGGCGTGATGATCGGAGAGGTCCACCTGGTGCTCGAGACTCACGAGCAACGCGCCGTCGGAGGCGGGCGCTCCTTCCCACGCCGCCGTGCCCGCGGAGCTCGCTTCGATGCCGGCGAGCCCCAGCTCCGACGCTTGCCGCCGCGCGATCGCCTCGGCCATCGCGCTCCGGCACGTGTTCCCGGTGCAGAGGAAGAGGATGCGGAGCGAGCTCACTGGTCTCCGATCAGGTCGGGCACGCTCTCGCGGAGCGTCGCGGACGGGATGGCGCCGGGGCGGATCACGCGCAGGCGCTTGCCCGTGCAATCTACCACGGTGGAGGAGGCCGATGGGGTGAGCGCGCCTCCGTCGAGCAAGAGCACCTGCCCGCGCCTGATCACATCGCCAAACGCGTTCGCCACCTCTCCCGCGTTCATCGCGGGCGGCACACCGGGGCGGTTCGCGCTCGTGGACGTGATCGGCTCGCCGTACGCGACGAGCAAACGCGCGATGCCGCGATGCGACGTCCATCGCACCGCGACCCCTCCCTCGGGCCCGCGCAATCGCGCCGGGACGCGGCGATCCCCGCCCGGCAGCACGAGCGTGAGCGCGCCAGGCCAGTGACGCGCGGCGAGCCGGGCGGCATCCCCCGCGAGCCGCAGGTCGAGGCGCGCGACCATCTCGCTCGACGCGACGAGGATGAGGAACGGTTTCCCGGGATCGCGTCCCTTGAGCGAGACGAGCGCGTCCACGGACGGCTCGTCGATCGCGCCGCCGAATCCGTACACCGTCTCTGTGGGATACGCGAGCACCTTGCGCGCCGCGAGATGGGCGATGGCCGGCGGGATCGCGGACTCGATCTCCGCGGGGGACCAGAAGGGGAGCGAGAGCGCCGAGGTCACGCGCGCACCCCCGAAGCGGGAAGCGGATAGAGCGACTCGGCGAGGCCGAAGTCGCTCTCCACCGTGATCTTGAACGCGCGCACGCTGCCGGGGACGATCACGACGGGGAGCCCGATGCGCTCGCAGAGCGCGGCGTCGTCCGTGGCGATGACGCCGTCCTTGCGGGCGGCGATGTACGCGCGCTCGAGCATGTCGCGCGGGAACGCCTGCGGCGTCTGCGCCCTGTAGAGGCCGTCGCGCGACACGGTCTCGGCCACGCGCGCGTCGGCGCCCGCGCGCTTGAGCGTGTCCGCGACCGGGAGTGCGGCGACGGCGCCCTGCCCCGCCCGCGCGGCCTCGACCACGCGCGTGATCGTCGCGTCGTCCACGAACGGCCGCGCGGCGTCGTGCACCACCGCGATGCGAACCTCCGGAGGGAGATCACCGAGCCCCGCCATCACGGAGTCGCCGCGCTCGCGGCCGCCGGCGGCGACGAGGAGGCGGTCGGTGTCGCACTGGAAGATCCACGGCGGCGGGTCGGCGGCGTAGAGCCGCGGGAGCACGCACACGACGATGGCCACATCCGCGCGCGCCATGAACGTCTGCAACGAGTGCAGGAGCATCGGCTTCCCCGCCACCCATCGGAACTGCTTGAGCTCGCTGCTCCCGGTGCGCGTCCCTTCGCCGGCGGCGACGATCACCACGCCGACGTCGCGCGCGGTCGCGCTCACGGGAAGAGCGTGGTGAAGAGCTCGCCGACCGTCGCGACCCCCTGCAGGCGCACGCCCGCGGGGGCGCGGCGCGGCACGGCGCGCGCGCCGAGGTAGACGGTGCGCATCCCCATCTTCTCCGCCTCCGCGATGCGGCGCTCCGCCTGGCTCACGGGGCGGATCTCGCCGGCGAGGCCGATCTCGCCGAGGAAGATCGCGTCGTGCGCGAGGGCGCGATCGTGCACGCTGGAGGCGAGCGCGGCCGCGATGGCGAGATCCCCGGCGGGCTCCTGCACGCGGAGCCCGCCCACGACGTTCACGAACACGTCGAGGGGCGCGAAGGAGAGCCCCGCGCGCTTGTCGAGCACCGCGAGGAGGAGCGCGAGGCGCCGCCCGTCGTAGCCGGTGGCCACCCGTTGCGGCGTGCCGAAGCCCGCCTTCGCGGCGAGCGCCTGCACTTCCACGAGCAGGGGGCGCGTCCCCTCCATGAGCGCGGTGACGGCGGTGCCGCTCGCGGCGGTGGCGCGGTCGGAGAGGAACATCTCCGAGGGATTCTCCACCGCGATCAGCCCCCCTTCCGTCATGCGGAAGACGCCGATCTCGTCCACGCCGCCGAAGCGGTTCTTGGTAGCGCGCAGCACGCGCTGGTCGAGCGAGTTCTCTCCTTCGAAATAGAGCACGGTGTCGACGATGTGCTCCAATGTCTTCGGCCCCGCGATGCCGCCCCCCTTGGTGACGTGGCCGACGACGAACACCGCGGTCCCCGATTCCTTCGCGAAACGCATGAGCCGCGCGGCGCACTCGCGCACCTGCCCCACGTTGCCGGGCGCGCCCTCGAGATCGGTGGTGAACACAGTCTGGATGGAATCGACGAAGAGCGCGCGCGGCTCCATCGCGGCGCTGGTCGCGAGGATGGTCTCGAGCTGTGTCTCGGCGAGCAGCGACACGCCGCCGGCGTGCTCGCCCAGCCGATCGGCGCGCAGCTTCACCTGCAACGGCGACTCTTCGCCGCTGGCGTAGAGCGTGCGGTGACCCGCCGCCTCGAGCCGCGCGGCCACCTGCAGGAGCAAGGTGGATTTCCCGATGCCCGGCTCGCCGCCGACCAGCACCATCGAGCCCGGCACGATGCCGCCGCCGAGCACGAAGTCGAACTCATCCAGCCCGGTGCGCCAGCGCCGCGCCTCGGAGCCCTGCACTTCGGAGAGCTTCGGGGCCGCAGCGACGCTCCCCCCTTCGCCGAGCGCGGCTGTGCCGGCGCGGCGGCGCGCGGCGCCGCTCGCCGCGGGCGCGGCCGCGATCTCCTCCGCGAGCGTGTTCCATTCGCCGCACGCATCGCAGCGCCCCGCCCACTTCGGATGCTCGGCGCCGCACTCCGTGCAGCGATAGACGGTGCGTGTCTTCGGGCTCACGCGCCGGCGTTCCGCGCCGAGTAGTTCTCGAAGCGCGTGTACGCCTTGTGGAAGAAGAGGTGCGCCGTGCCGATCGGCCCGTTGCGCTGCTTGCCCACGATGAGCTCGGCGCGCCCCGCCACGGGATTGCCGTCCTTGTCCGTGGCGTCGGAGCCTTCGTAGACCTCGGCGCGATAGATGAACATCACGAGGTCCGCGTCCTGCTCGATCGCGCCCGATTCGCGCAGGTCGGAGAGCTGCGGGCGCTTGTGCTCGGCGGTGCGCTGCTCCGGCGCGCGCGAGAGCTGCGAGAGCGCGACCACCGGGACGTCGAGCTCCTTGGCGAGCGCCTTGAGCGAGCGGGAGATGAAGCTGATCTCCTGTTGGCGGCTCTCGGCGTCGGTGGGCCCCGAGATCAGCTGGAGGTAATCGACCACCACCATGCCGATGTTCGCATCCACCTTGAGGCGCCGCGCCTTGGAGCGGATCTCGAGGAGGGTGATCCCGCCCGAGTCGTCGATCCAGATGGGCGCGCTGGAGAGCACCCCCGCGGCGCGCGCCATGCGGGGGAAGTCGTCGTCGCGCAGCATCCCCTTTCGGAGCTTCTGCGCGTCGACGCGCGCTTCGGCGGTGAGCATGCGTTGCACGAGTGCTTCTTTACTCATTTCGAGCGAGAAGATCGCCACCGGAATGTTCTTCTCGATGGCGGCGTATTGCGCGACGTTCAGCACGAACGCCGTCTTCCCCATGGACGGGCGCGCGGCCACGATCACGAGATCCGAGTTCTGGAAGCCCGAGGTGATCTCGTCGAGGTCGGTGAAGCCCGTGGGCACGCCGGTGATGGTCTTGCCGCCGCGCTGCAGCGCCTCGATGCGCTCCATCGTCGGCCACATGAGCTCCTTCACACGCATGAAGCCCTGCGTGCCGCGCTGCTGGCTCACCTGGAACACCTGGTGCTCCGCCTCGTCCAGGAGCTCGGCCGCGGTGGACGTGCCGGCGTAAGCTTCGCCGATGAGCGCGGTGCACGTCTCGATGAGGCGCCGCTGCAGCGCCTTCTCCTTCACGATGCGCGCGTGGTACTCGACGTTGGCCGCGGTGGGCACCGCGTCGAGGAGGAAGCCGATGTACTCCTTGCCGCCGGCGCCTGGGAGCTCGCCGCGGCGCGAGAGCTCCTCGGCAAGCGTGAGCGGGTCGACCACGTCGCCGCGCTCCGCGATCGAGGCCATCGCGCGGAAGATCCGGCGATTGGCCTCGCGGTAGAACATGGTGTCGTCCACGACCTCGATGGCACGCAGGATCGCATCCTGGTCCATGAGCATCGCGGCGATCACCGCGGTCTCCGCTTCCTCCGAGTACGGGGGACGGCGGTCGCCGAAGGCATCACGCGCCGGCGGGGCGATCGAGAATTCGACGGGCGAGCTGGACATCTTCCCACGTGGGGCGCTTCCAGGCGGGATTCCTGAGCAGCGCGGCTGGATGGTACGTGACGATCACGGGGATGCCGTGATAGCGATGTTCCCGTCCCCGCAATTTGCCGAGGGGATCCTTGGTTGTCAGGAGGGCCTGTGCCGCCGAAAGGCCGAGCGCGAGGATCACGCGTGGCTTGACAAGCTCGATCTGACGTACGAGGAAGGGCATGCACGCCTTCACTTCGTCGGGCGACGGCGTGCGGTTGCCCGGCGGGCGGTGCTTGACGACGTTCGCAATGTACACGTCGTCGCGCTTGAGCTGGATCGCCTCGAGGATCTTCGTGAGGAGCTGTCCCGCCTGCCCCACGAACGGATGGCCCGTCTCGTCCTCGCTGGCGCCGGGTCCTTCGCCGATGCACATGAGAGCGGCGCCGGCGTGGCCGTCGCCGGGCACCGGGTTCTTCGCCGCGGCGAAGAGCCCGCACGCCTTGCACGCGCTCACGAGCGCCGCGATCTCCTCGAGCGACGCGGCGCCGGCACTGCGCCCGCCGAAGAGCTCCCGGTCGCCGCCGTCCACGACGATCCCGGGGGCGAGCGGTGCGTCCGGCGCGTGCGGCTCGCCGGCGGGAGGCGCATCCACGGCGCGCTCGGCCACGCGCGACGCGGCGGGCGCCGGCTTCGGCGAGGGCACGGTCGCGCCGGCCGCCGCGAGCGCGGCGCGCCAGTCGGCCGCCGCGCGCTCGGGGGCGTCCGCGCGCGCCGCCCCGATCAAGCGCATGACTTGCTCCACCGTGAGATCATCGAGCACGAGCTCGCGCTCTCCCATCTCCCGGCGCTGCTCGAGATAGCGGCGCAGGAGCTCTTCAGCGCGCACGGAGCAACGCCTCCACGCGATCGAGGAGCACATCCGCGACCTCGGTCTTCGGCATGAGCGGGAGCGACTCGCTGCGGCCGTCCTTGCCGATGAGCGTCACCTTGTTCGTCTCCACCTGGAAGCCCGCGCCCGGCTCGCGCGCGTCGTTCACGACCACCAGGTCAAGCCCCTTCGCCTCGAGCTTGGCCTTCGCGTTCGCGGTCACGTCGTCGGTCTCGAGTGCGAAGCCGACGATCACCGCTCCCTTCTTCCGCGCGCCGCGCGTGGCGGCGAGGATGTCGGGTGCCTGCGCGAGCGCGAGCGCCTTTGGCGCGTCGGCCTTCTTGATCTTCTTGCCGGCGGGCGCCGCGGCGCGGAAGTCCGCGGGGGCGGCGGCCATCACGAGCGCGTCGGCCGCGGGGAGCGCGCGGGCCACGGCGCGCTCCATCTCGTCGGTGGTCTCCACGTTCACGAGCGTGACGCCGGGCGGCGGGGGCACCTCGAGCGGTCCGGCGACGAGCGTCACGGCGGCGCCGCGGCGCCACGCGGCGGATGCGATCGCGACCCCCATGCGGCCGCTCGAGCGGTTCGAGAGGAACCGCACCGGGTCCACGGCTTCCCGCGTGGGGCCCGCCGTCACGAGCACGGTGCGTGAGGCGAGCGACTGCTCCTCCATCATCTTCGCGACGTGCTCGAAGATCTGCTCCGGCTCGGGCATGCGCCCCGGCCCGTGCCCTTCGCCGGCCGCGAGCATGCCGGTGTCGGGTTCGAGCACGCGGTAGCCGAGCTCGCGCGCCACGGCGGCGTTGCGCACCGTGGCGGCGTGATGCCACATGCGGTCGTTCATCGCGGGGACGAGGAGCACCGGCGCCTCGGTGGCGAGGAGGATCGCGGCGAGGAGGTCATCGGCGCGCCCCTGCGCGGCGCGCGCGAGGAAGTCGGCCGTGCACGGCGCGACCACGATGCCTTCCGCTTCGCGCGCGAGCTTGATGTGCTCGAGCGCCCGCCCCTGAGCGAAGATGTCGCTCTGGACCGGGCGCCCGGTGAGCGCCTCGAACGTGATCGGGGCGATGAACTCCGTCGCCCCGCGCGTCATCACCACATCGACATCGGCCCCGGCGTGCGACAGCAGCCGCGCGAGCCAGCCCGCCTTGTAGCTCGCGATCCCCCCGGTGATGCCGAGGACGATGCGGCGGCCGTCGAAGGGGCGCACGGCGCGGCGCTAGCGGCCGACCTTCGGCACCACGTGGAAGTTGATCTCGTCCGTCGTGAGCGCCTCGAGACTCTTGGTGGTGAGCTTCTTCTCGTGCGCCAAGCTCCCGATGCGCGGGAACTCGTTCAAGATGCGCGCGTACTTCGCCGCGACGAGCACACCGAGGTACTTGTTGGCGGTCCGCTTCGCGATCTCGATCGGGGTGAACACTTGCATCGGCCGTTTCCTCTGTGAGTTACTTGTTGATCTCGCGTTCCAGTCGCTCGACGATCGAGCGCAGGTCCCGTTCCAATCCGGTCAATCGTTCCCGGCGCATCGCCTCGGCGTCGATGATCCCCGCCACGCGCTGCACCGCCTTGTCCAGCTCATCGTTCACCACCACGTACTGGTACTCCGGCACCGCCTGCAGCTCCGCGATCGCGCTGTCGAGCCGCCGCGACAGCTGCGCCGCGTTCTCCGTGCCCCGCTCCCTGAGCCGCGCCAGCAGCGCCTCGCCACTCGGCGGGAGCACGAACACGAGCACCGCTTGCGGGAACGAGCGCCGGAATTGCGCCGCGCCCTGCACATCGATGTCGAGGATCACGTGCTTCCCCGAGCCGAGCACCTTCTCCACCTCGCTGCGCAGCGTGCCGTACCACAGCCCGTGCACCTGCGCGCTCTCCGCGAAGTCCGCCTTCGCCCGCCGCGAAGCGAACTCCCCTTCGGACAGGAAGTAGTAGTCCTTGCCGTTCACCTCTCCCGCGCGCGGCGCGCGCGTGGTGCAGCTCACCGAGTACCCGATGTCCGGCCGCCGCGCGAGCAGTGCTCTCGCGATCGTCGTCTTGCCGCCGCCGGAGGGCGACGAGAGGATCACCGGGAACGCCGGCTTCACTCGACGTTCTCCACCTGCTCCGCGATCCGCTCGAGCTCCTCCTTCACCGCCACCACATCGTGGAGCATGGCCGCATCGCGCGACTTGCTCCCGGTGGTGTTCGCCTCTCGCAGCATCTCCTGAAGGAGGAAGCCGAGCCGCTTGCCGACGGCGGCGTCCTTCGCTCCCGCGAGCGTCTCGCGGAAGGCCGCGAGGTGCGCACGGAAACGATCGACCTCCTCCGACACGTCCAACCGATCCGCGAGCAGCGCGATCTCCTGCGCCACCCGCGCGGGATCCAACGCCACCCCGCCCGAGATCTGCTTCACACTCTCCTGCAGGCGCTCGCGCTCGGCCACGATCCGCTCCGGGGCGCGCGCCGCGATCCGCTCGAACGCTTGCTCCACCACCTGCAGCCGCTCCGCGAGGAGCGCGGCCAAGCGCGCGCCCTCCTTCTCGCGCATCGTCTTCAGGTGCCGCACCGATTCCCGGGTCACGGCGGCGAGCTGTTCCCCCACCCCCGCGTCATCCTCCGCGCCCTCCTGCGAGAGCACATCGGGCATCCGCAACACCGTCCCCACGTCGAGCGTGCTCGCCAGCCCGTGCTCCTTCTCGAGCGCGCGGAGCCGCCGCACGTACTCGGCGAAACGCGTCTCGTCGATCGTGACCGGCGCCTCGCCGTCGCGCTCGACGCGCGCCATCAGCGTGACGTGGCCGCGCGCGATCTCGCGGCGCAACAGTTCCCGCAGCTCCCCTTCCCAGCGCGCGAGCGCGGCGGGGAGCTTGATGCTCGGATTGAAGAAGCGATGGTTGACGGTGCGCACTTCCACCGTCACCTGGCGCGCGCCGACTCGCCCGGTGGCGCTTCCGAACCCGGTCATGCTTCGTATCATGGACAGGCTCGTAACTTATCCGGCCGCAACGCGATAATCAATTCCAGAAGGACCAGCGCAGGCCGTACGTGTAGAACTGCACCGGCTGCACGTATTGGGGCACGTACTCGTAGGGGCGTGGGGTGAGCGCCCAGTTCGCCGTGAAGTAGAGCGTGGCCGTGAGCACCCGGATCTCGATGTTCGTGTAGAGCGTCACGCTGTGGACGGCGACGACCGCGCTGGGGCCGAACTGCTCGGGGACTCCCGCCGTCGGGAAGAGCACGTCGGAGCGGTACTCGTTCCCGAAGGCCGCCCGGATCGAGAAGTTGCCGGTCGGGAATTTCGAGAGCCACTGCGTGTCGAGATACACCTCGCCGCGCTCCTGCAGCTGCGGGAGATACCAGCCGGGCGCCTGCCAGCGCACCACGTACAAGCTGAGCCCCACATCGTCCACCGCCTTGCCGTTGATCGATCCGAAGAAGCCCGTGTTCTGCGCGCTCGCGGCGGCGACGTAGGCCGTGTCGTATCCGACGAGGCCCGGCACGATGGTGGCCGCGCGTCGCACCGCGCCTCCCATGAACCACACGCGTCCGAGACGGAAGCCCACGGCGGCGCGCCCCGAGATGCCGTCGCCCCCCGCCGACGAGTCCGCCGTGCGCTTCCCCACCGCGAACTGTCCGATGAGGTACGACGTTGGCGTGAAGGAGACCGCGGCCTCGGTGATCCCGCCGCTGTCGATCACGTAGTCGCCGTACGCGCTCAGCGTGAAGATCTTGTCGCTGAGCGCGATGCGCGCCGTCACTTCGTTGCTCGGGCCGAGCGGGAACCACCGCAGGCGCTCCGAGCCGCTCACGTGGAGCGGCCCCGCGTTCAGCCCGCCGGCGAAGATCAGCTGTGTGGCGCGCTGCTGCCGTGGGAGGCTGTCCGGAGGCACGTACGGGATGACGAGATTGACGATGTTCTGCTGCAGCACCTGCTGCTGGTCGAGCACGAGCTGCCCCCACCAGCGCGTGCTGTCCGCGCGGCCGTAGCCGAGGCGCAAGGAACCGATCTCGCGATTCCCGACCTGTCCCGGGATGCCGGGCGAGAGCGCGGCCGCGGTGTCCTGGAAGAACGCTCGCTGCGGATCGCGCGACCCGTTCCCTCGCTCGGCGTAGATGTCGGCGCTCCACATCCCGCGCGCCCATCCGAAACGCAGCATGAGGTCGTTCGCGTTCCCGCCCGCGTCGAGCGCGTCGCTCGACGAGCCGGTGCCGAACACCTGCCCGCCGAACTGGAATCCGAACCCGTTCTCCCAGCGTTTCCCGAAGAACGCGCGGATGAGGTTCGTGCCGAGATCGCCGGTCACGATGTCCACGCGCGACTGCATGTGCGTATGCGTGACCGTCCACGTGCGGATGTAGATGCGGATCTCATCGGGGCCGCGCTCGAGCGTCATGTGCTCGATGTTCCAGATCGGCACGCTCGCGAGATCGAGCGGATCACTGCGGTCGTTCCCGAGCGCGATCAGCTCGACGCCGTCCAGGAAGATCCGGAGCCTCGCGGGATTCCCGAGGTACGACGCGTACTGCGGCGAGGTGATCCCCCCCGACGCGAACACCGTGAGCCCGGGGACGCGGTTGAGCACCTGGATGAGCGTGAGCGCGCCGGTGTTGAACAGCTCCTCGCGATCGAAGTCGTACTCCTTCCCAAACTCGAGCACGGGGGGCATCTCCGCCTGCGCGAACGGCGTGACCACGGTATCGCGCTTGGTCTTCGCCGTGTCCTTCTTGGCGGTGTCGGGGCCGGAGCCGGTGGTGTCGACCGGGAGTTGCAGCACTCCTGGCGATGGAGGCGGCGCCTGCGGCGGTGGCGGCGCGGGGGGATTGCCTTGCGCAGCCAGCGTGGTGGAGCAGAGGAACACGCAGCCCGCCAACAGCCCCGCAGCGCGGAGCCGCGAGCGTGCGGGGTCGTTCAGCCGGCCCTCCCTCGCACGAATTCCACGAAGAATCCCACGGGCACTCCGGTCGGTCCCTTGGGGAGCCACGTCAGGTCGGTCTCGGAGTACGCGGTGCCCGCGACGTCCAGATGCACCCACGGATACTCCTCGGTGAACTCCTTCAGGAACATGCCCGCCGTGAGCGCGCCCGCGGGGCGTCCCCCCGAGTTCTTCATGTCGGCCACGTCGCTCTTGATGAGCTCCTTGTACTCATCGAACAGCGGCAGGTGCCACCCGATCTCCCCCGCGCGCGCGCCGGCGGCGATGACTTCGTCGACGAGCTTCGGATCGTTCCCCATCACGCCGCTGGCCGTGTGCCCGAGCGCGATCACGCATGCGCCGGTGAGCGTCGCGGCGTCCACCACCGCCACCGGCGCGAAGCGGCGCACGTAGCTCAGCACGTCGGCGAGCACCAACCGCCCTTCCGCATCGGTGTTGATGACCTCGATGTACTTGCCGAGCTGGCTGCGCACCACATCGCCCGGCTTCACCGCGGTGCCGCTCGGCATGTTCGTGGTCGCCCCCACGAGTCCGACCACGTTCACCTTCAGGTCGAGGCGGCCGATCGTTTCCATCGCGCCGAGCACGCCGGCGCCGCCGCACATGTCGAACTTCATGAACTCCATCCCCTGCGCGGGCTTGATGGAGATGCCGCCCGTGTCGAAGCAGAGCCCCTTCCCCACGAGCGCGATCGGCTTCGCGCCGGCGGCGCCCTTGCGATGCTCGAGGACGATGAGCTTCGGATCCTGCGGCGTGCCCTGCGCCACGCTCAGGAACGATCCCATCTGCTCCTTCTCCATCTCCGCGCGGCCGAGGACCGTCACCTTCATCCCGTAGCGCTTCGCGATCTCCTGCCCCGTCTGGGCGAGATACTCCGGCGTGCAGAGGTTGCCGGGCATCTGCGCGAGGCGGCGCGCGAGCGCGTAGCCCTCGCCGATCGCGACCGCGCGCGCGACCGCGGCGGCCGCCTCGCCCCCGGCGATGACCGTCACGCTCTCGAGCTCGGCGCGGCGCTCCGCTTCGGGGGGTGGCGTGCGCGTCTCGGCGTATTCCCACGCGCCGAGCTGGAGGCCGACCGCGGCGGCTTCGATGGACGGCGCATCGATCGCGCCATCGTACCAGGCGAGCGACGCGGCCCCGGCCGCGCGCGCCTGGCGCGACGCGAGCGCGCCGGCGCGGCGCAGCGCGGCCGGCAGGTCCTTCGCTTCGCCGATGCCCACGAGGAGGATGCGCTGCGGCCCCTTGGCGCCGCCCACGAGATGGAAGAGCTCATCCTTGCCGCCACGGAAGTCGCGGCGTTGCAGCGTTCGGCTCAGCGCGCGCCCCAACGCTTCGTCGAGGTTTGTGAGCGGGCCGGACACGGCGGCATCCTTACGGAGCGCGATGGCGAGCATCGACACGTCGAGCGACGCGAGGTCGGCTTGGCGTGCGGAGAGTCGGAGCGGCATGTGCAGTGGTCCCCGGGGGTGGGTCGCGAACTCGTGAAGTTAAGGCGAGTTCACTCGGGGCGGCAAGCGAAGTCTATCGCGCATCTCGACACCAACGAGGCCGTCGGCGATACTTGTGCCCGTGACGGACCCCATCGCCCCACTCGCCGCCGCGCTCGCGGAGCGGTACGCCGTCGAGCGCGAGATCGGCGCCGGCGGGATGGCCACGGTCTACCTGGCGCGCGATCTGAAGCATGATCGCCACGTGGCCATGAAGGTGCTCCGCCCCGAGCTCGGCGCCGTGCTCGGCGTCGAGCGATTCCTCTCCGAGATCAAGGTCACGGCGAACCTGCAGCACCCCAACCTGCTCCCGCTGTTCGACAGCGGTGAAGCCGGAGGGCTGCTGTTCTACGTGATGCCGTACGTGGACGGCGAGTCGCTGCGCGCCAAGCTCGAACGCGAGAAGCAGTTCCCCGTGGACGATGCCGTGCGCATCGCCGTCGCGATCGCGAACGCGCTCGACTACGCGCACGCGCACGGGGTGATCCATCGCGACCTCAAGCCCGAGAACATCCTGATGCAGGCCGGGCAGCCGGTGGTGGCGGACTTCGGCATCGCGCTCGCGGTGAGCAAGGCCGGCGGGCAGCGCATCACGCAGACGGGACTGTCGCTCGGCACGCCGCAGTACATGAGTCCCGAGCAGGCGACGGGCGACCGCGTGATCGACGGGCGGAGCGACATCTATTCGCTCGGCGCGATCACCTACGAGATGCTCTCCGGCGAGCCGCCGCACATCGGGAGCACGGCGCAGGCGATCATCGCGCGCGTGCTTACCGACAAGCCGCGGTCCATCCGCGCCACGCGTTCCGCGGTGCCGGAACACGTGGACGCGGCCATCGAGCACGCGCTCGAGAAGCTCCCGGCGGACCGGTTCTCCACCGCGCGCGAGTTCGCGGAGGCGCTGCAAGGGCGCGGCGCCGCGCTCGCCACGCACGCGACCGCGGCGCGCGGGGCGCCCCGCACGCCGGCGGCCGGGTGGCGCGCGCGCCTGCGCGATCCCCTCGTGCTCGCGCTCGCCGCGCTCTCGGTGGTGTCCGTCGCGCTGGCGGCGGCGATGAGCCGGCCGGCGCCTGCGGTGGGGCCGCCGCACGCGATCCGGTACGTGGTCGCGCTCAGCGACAGCATGGATACGCAGTCGAACTTCCCGTGGCCGGCGGCGATCTCGCCCGACGGCGGCATGCTGGCGTTCAGCGCGGAGGTCAGCGGAAGGACGCCGATGATCTACACGCTGCGCACCGACCAGCTCGTGCCCCAGCCGGTGGCGGGAACGGAGGGAGGATTCCAGCCGCTGTTCTCCCCCGACGGCCAGTGGCTCGCGTTCGAGACGACCGGTCACGAGAAGAAGGTGCGTCTCGACGGGAGCGCGCCGGTCAACATCTCGAGCGGCGGCGCGGCGAACGGCGCCGACTGGACCACGCGCAACGAGCTCATCCTCGGCTCGCAGGGCACGCATCCCGGTCTCACGCGCGTGAGCACGAGCGGCGGCGAGCCCGTGCCGATCACCGTGCCGGACACGGCGAAGCGCGAGCAGAACCACGTGTGGCCAGTCGCCTTCCCCGACGGCCGGACGATCGCGTTCATCATCTGGTATGGCGACCTCGCGATGGCCAGGCTCGCGTTCACGTCGACCGACGACGGGAAGGTGACGCCCACGGACATCAAGAGCGTCCGTGCGCTGGCGGTCGTGGACGGGCGATTGATCTATGTGCAGGCGGACGGGGCGGTGATGGCCGTGCGCGTGGATGCCTCGAGGCGCCAGGTGATCGGACAGCCGGTGCCGGTGCACGATCCAGTGCTCGTGCTCCCCGGGAACAACGGCAACTCGAACATCTTCGTCTCGCGGGGCGGCGCGCTGGTCACGGCGAGCGGCGAGAGCAGGTCGCGACTCGGATGGTACGACCAGAAGCGCCTCTTCCACCCGCTGACCGACGAGGAGCGTGCGTACGCGCATCCCCGGTACTCGCCGGATGGGAAGCGCGTGGCCGTGCTCATCGGCACCGAGCAGCAGACCGATCTGTGGATCGATGATCTCGCGACGTCCACGCTCACTCGGATGACGAACTTGGGGACGGTGTCGAGCGCTGAATGGCGCCCGGACGGGAAGTCCCTGCTGATCGGAACGGGGCGCGGGACCATCGGCCTGCTCCCCGCGTACGGCGGCGCCGCTCTTACGACCTTCGCGCGGGTGCCCGAGCTGGCGGTGTGCGGCACGATGGCGCCGGACGGCAAGAACGCCGTCATGAGCATCCTGCACGACAACACCTGGGACCTGTTCACGGTGTCGGGCGACTCGACCGTCGCGCCGAAAGCGTTCGTCTCGACGCCCGGCACCGATTGGGCGCCACGATTCTCCCCCGACGGGAAGTGGGTGGCGTACCAGAGCGATGAGTCGGGGACGCCGGAGGTCTACGTGCGTTCCTTCCCCGATGCGCTCTCGCGCGTGCAGATCTCGGCGGGGGCGGGCTTCACGCCGACGTGGGCGCGCGACGGGAAGACCATCTACTACGCCGCGGGATCGAGCGTCATGCGTGCGCGCACGGGCGGTCCTCCTGCGTTCCAGGTCATCGCGCGCGACACCGTGCTCAGCGGCATCGCGGACATCAGTGCCATCGCCTGCGATGCCGGCTTCGACGTCTCCGCGGACGGGGCGCGCATCCTGGCCGTCCAGCGGGATCGGCGCGGCGAGCGCATGGTGGCCGTCCCGAACTGGATCGTCGAATTCCGCGAGCGGCTGAAGCTCGCGGACCAGACCAAGTGAGGAAGCTCATGCGCTTCGCGATCGTCCTGGGCCTCGCCGTGTGCGCTGCCGGCGCGCGTGCGCAGGCCGCCCCCGCCACCGGGCGCGACGTGTTGCAGGCCATGCACGACGCCTATGCCGGCAAGTGGTACGCGACGCTCACGTTCATCCAGAAGACCACGCGCAAGACCGCCGACGGGCGCGACACCGTGGCCACGTGGTACGAGAGCGTGCGGTACACCGCGGCGAAGGGCGCCGAGCTGCGCATCGACATCGGGGAGCCCGCGCGCGGGAACGGCGTGCTCTACACGGCGGATTCGCTCTGGGTGTTCCGTGGCGGGAAGCTCTCGAGCACGCGTGCGGGAGGCAACGCGCTCATCCCGCTCATCGAGAGCGTGTACATGCAACCGGTGGATCGCACGGTGCGCGAGCTGCAGTCCACCGGCGTCGATTTCACGCGCGCCACCGTGAAGGGGCGATGGCAAGATCACGACGTGTGGATCGTGGGGGTGACGTCCGCGGCGGACTCCGCCTCGCCGCAGATCTGGGTGGATGCCGCGACGAAGGTGGTCGTGCGCTCGATGTTCGTACCGGTGCCCGGCCGGCCGATGATGGACGCGCGCTTCGAGAAGTACGTGCCGCTCGCCGGCGGCTGGCTGGCGACCCGCTGCGTGTTCTACGTGGATGGGAAGTTCTCGCAGGGGGAGGATTACAGCGATTGGAAGGCGCCGGTGTCGCTCGATCCCGGTCTGTTCGACGCAGCCACCTTCAGCACCGCGCCGCATTGGGCGCCAAAGCCATGATCATCTACCGCCGTCGCATCGTCGCGCTCGCGGTCGCCGCGATCGCGCTCTCCGCGCACGCCCAGCAGTCCGTCGACGACAAGCTCAAAGGCTTCGACGAGTACATGGCGCAGGTGATGAGAGACTGGAACGTCCCCGGCATCGGCGTCGGCATCGTCGTGAAGGGGAAGCTCGTGTTCGCGAAGGGGTACGGCTATCGCGACTACGGCAAGAAGCTCCCGTATACGCCGACCACGGTGCAGCCGATCGCGTCGAACACGAAGCTCTTCACCGCGACCGCCGTCGGCATGCTCGTGGACCAAGGCAAGATCGATTGGGACAAGCCGATCCGCGACTACGTGCCGTCGCTCAAGTTCTACGATGATTATCTGGACCGCACGATCACGGTGCGCGACATGCTCTCGCACCGCACGGGGATCACGCGGCACGACCTCATCTGGTTCAAGTCGGACTTCACGCAGAAGGAGCTGTTCGAGCGCGTGAAGTACCTCGAGCCCGCCGAGCCGCCGCGCACGATCTTCCTGTACAACAACCTGATGTATTCGGCGGCGGGCTACTCGGTGCAGCTCCTCTCGGGGAAGCCGTGGCAGCAGTTCGTGACCGAGCACATCCTCCAGCCCCTCGACATGAAGAGCACCACCTTCACGATCGAGGACATGGTGAAGCTCCCCGAGCCGGGGGTCCCCTACACCGAGCATCGCGAGGGCACCGAGCTCTATCGCATCCCCTACTACAGCGACGCGATCGGCGTCGCTCCCGCCGGCGCGATCAACTCGAACATCGAGGATCTGTCGCACTGGCTCATCGCGCAGATGAACGGCGGCGTGTACCAGGGGAGGCAAGTGATCCCGCCCGACGTGATCCGCGAGACGCTCGCGCCCGCGATGCCGCTCCCGAACACCACGCTCATGCTGCGCGGATGGGGAGAGCTCCTGAACGTGGTGTACGGCATGGGGCGCGAGACGGGATCGTACCGCGGGCACCTGGTGGCCTTGCACGGGGGCGACCTCCCGGGATTCCACTCGCAGGTGTCGATGATGCCGTACGACTCGATCGGCGTCATCGTGCTCGTGATCGGCGATCACGCGGCGCCGCTCTACAACATCGTCTCGTGGAACGTGTACGAGCGGATGCTCGGCATGTCGCTGACGCCGTGGAGCGAGCGGCAGAACGCGATCCGCTTACAGGCCAAGGCGGCGGACAAGGCGTCGCGCGCGAAGGCCGGGAGCGGCCGCGTGTCAGGCACCAAGCCGTCGCATCCGATCGCCGACTACGTGGGCGAGTACGAGCACCCCGCGTACGGCGTGCTCACGATCTCGCAGGGGGACACGTCCCTCCTGTTCGACTTCCACAAGATCAAGCTCCCACTCAGCCACTTCCATTACGATCGGTTCGACTCCCCCGACGATGAGCAGTACGGCAAGTGGTCCCTGCTCTTCCTCACGAACTTCCAAGGGGAGGTCGATCGCGTGCAGGTGTCGATCGACGAGAACGCGATCACGTTCACGCGCCGCGTGCCGGCGGAGCTGTCGAGCGTGGCGACCCTCGGCCGCTACGTGGGGATGTACGCGACGCCCACCGGCACGAAGTTCAACGTGACGATCCTCCCCGACAGCGCGCTCGCGCTGCAGTACGCGAACGGCCAGGTGCAGCGCTTGATCCCTTGGCGCCCCGAGCGATTCCACATCAAGGAATTCCCCGATGTGGTCTACACGTTCATCGTGGCGAACGGGAAGGTGACGGGACTCAAGGCGAGCGATCCGTCGGGGGAGACGACCTTTCCGAAGATGTAGGGGCGCTACGGCGCTGGCTTCTGGTACGGTGGTGGATCGACGTACACCGCGCCCACCACCACGAGCGCCGCGCCCTTCCACACGCTCGGCACGCCGCGCACGAACGTGACGATGCCGTCGATCGGCGCCAGCACATCGGCGCCGGGGCGGCCGAGGTAATCGGTGGTGTGGCCGATGATGCTCCCCTTCAGCACGTAGTCGCCGCGGTTCACCGTCTGGTAGAACATCATCGCACTGTCCGCCCGGACGCGCACGTCGTTCGCGATCCACACGGGGTGCGCGACTGGCGTGACGGCGCGGTCGATCATCTTCAGTGCACCCATCACGTTCAAGCATCCATCCACGAGCGAGCGGACGTCTTCCGGGCTCGACACGCCGACGCGCCCCGCCTCGGCCACGAGGTTCACCTTGCCGAGCGACAGCGTGTAACCGCTCAGGTTCCGGCGGCCGACAGGCTGCGAGATGTCGAGGTCGAGGAGGATGATGTCGCCGAGTCCGAAGGCGAGGGCGAGCTCCTTCCCTTTCGCGTCGAGCTCGGCGTTGCCGCTCCGCACCCAGTAGCTGTACGAGCGCAGATCCTCATCCAGGTCGCCCCCATGCAGATCGATCACGACATCCGATCGCTTGATGATCTGCTCGCCCAGCAGCGCGAGCGCGCGCTGCGTCTGCGTCCCGGCGGGATCGCCCGGGTAGTTGCCGTTCATGCTCTTCTTGTCGACCGGATTCAGATGCACCTGCATCGCCTCGAAGCTCGCGACGTTCACGAGCGGGGCGACGATCACGGTGCCGCTGATGGTCTTCGGATCGAGCTGCGCGATGATGCGTGTGAGCGCGATGACCGACGCGTATTCGGTGCCGTGCGATCCGGCGACGAGCGCGAGCACCGGGCCGGGCTTGGCGCCGTTGATCACGGCGACTGGCATCGAGTAGCCCGAGTCCACGCCGGCGGGTACGGCGATCGCCCCATACGCGCGCTCCCCGCGCTTGGCGACGGCGGAGCCCACGGTGACGGTGGCGTGCGGGTCGGGCTTCTGCGCGAAGACGGGTGCCGCGAGAGCGAGTGCCGCGAGTGCGATCGTGCGCGCGATCATCGGACCTCCTGGGGAACAACTACTCGATCCGTTCGCTGAAGCAGAGCACGTGCCCGTCGGGGTCCTCGACGCAGAGCTCCCGGCAGGCTCACGGCCGTTCTTGAAGGGGCGACATCAAGAGCGCATAGCGCGCCTCGATCGCGGCCCCGCCATCGGTCCGATCAGAGATTCTTGAGCACTTCGAGCGCGAGGGTCTTCGTCCGTGCCATCGCGTCGCTCAGCGGGAAGCCGCCTACCTGGACCCCGAACATCACGCTCCCTTTCTTCACGTCGAGATTCACCGCCTTGATCTTCTCGTACCGGGGCTCGGTGTAGTACTTGTAGTACGCTTCATCGCCCACGCCGCTCACGGCGGGTTTGTCCACGCCGGGTACGGGAGTCTTGCCCATCGCGAATCCGTTCTCTGTGAGGATGGACAGCGCGACCTGCTTGCTCTCATTCGCCCCAGTGCCCCGCCACGTGCACAAGTGCGGCGAATCCACGCCCTTCTGCACGGGGAATCCGAGCGCGGCGCTCACCTGCTCCAGCGTGAGGAGCGAGCAGGCGTCCTTTGCCACGCTCGCGGAGGATGTTGACTCCACCGTCACGACCAACGCGGCTGCCACCAGTGCCGCGGTCATCGCCTTGAAGCGCATGGTGTGGACCTCCAGCATGGGCGGTTCTAGGTACCCGGGGCGGGACTCGAACCCGCAAGGCCTTGCAGCCGGGGGATTTTGAGTCCCCTGCGTCTACCAATTCCGCCACCCGGGCGCGAGTGGAATCTATCAGCGCCGCGTATCGCGCGCTCAGCGCCCCACGTTCCCGAGCACGGGCACGAGCAACTGCTTCGGATCGTAGCCAATGCCGAGCCGGAACACGGTCTCCACGTGCCGGATGTCGCTCGGATGCGCGACGGGATCTCCCGCGAGCACCACGAGATCGGCTTGCTTGCCGACGGCGATCGAACCCATGCGGTCCGCGAAGCCGAGGACTTTGGCGCCGTTCAACGTCATGATCTGGATGGTCTGCTCCGGCGTGAAGCCCGCTTCCACCAACAGCTCGAAGTTGCGCTGGTCGCCGTAGCCGGCGATCTCCGTGAGACAGCACGGATCCGATCCGGCGCCGAGCAGGCCGCCCGCGGCCACGAAGGCGCGCTCGAATTCCATCGCCTTCTTCATGGTCATGCGGTGCGCCGAATCGTTCACGTGCTGCGCGCTGTCGTACCACGCGCGCACGCGCACGGAGATGTCCGGCGCGAGCGCGGCGTACACGCGCTCATCCAACGGGATGCGCGACGCGGCGCTGATCTCGAACACCGCGAGCGTGGACGTCATCGCCACGTGGTGCGACACCATGTCGTGGATGGTGCGCTGCACGTCGGGGCTCTTGATGTCGAGCGAATAGAACATCGCGGAGTCCCCCACCGTGGGGCACACGTCGGGCTGCTTCCCGGTCCAGAACTCGGTGTCCGTGAACAGGCCGTGCTCGAGATTGTCGATCCCGTCGGCCACCGCCTCGCGGTACCCCACCGAGCAGAGATGCGCGGTGACCTTCATCCCGTGCTTGTGCGCCTCATCGATCGCCGCGGCGAGCTCGGCGTTCGTGATCTGCGTGTACGCCTTGAACCAGGTGATCCCCTCCTCGCTCCAATAGCGCACGACGCGCCGCGCGTCCTCCGGCGTGTTGAGCGGGCGCGCCCAGCGGAGGCCGTTCTTCCCCTCGAGATACGGGCCGGTGGCGACCACTTCCGGGCCCGGCACCTTCCCCGACTGGATGGCCTCGCGGAGGTTGAGCTCCTGATAGGGATCGATGCTCCCGGTGGTGCGGATGGTGGTGATCCCGCTCGCGAGGAAGAGGCGCGGATACGTCGCGAGCTGCATGCGCCCGCCGTAGTACATGTGATCGTGCAGCCCGACTATGCCGGGGATGACCGTCTTCCCCGTGAGATCGAGAACGAGGGCCCCCGCCGGCACGCGCACCTCCTTCGTGCTTCCGACTGCCGCGATCTTGCCCCCCGTGATCACGACGGTCTGGTCCGCGCGCGCCGGCGCACCCGTGCCGTCGATCAGTTTCGCGTGCGTGAGCGCGATGGTCGCGGTGTCGTAGGCGATGTATGCGGGGCGCGCGGCCGCGGCCGCGGCCACCGGACCCGATTGCGCCGGAACGCCGGCGACGGGCGCCATCAGAGCCAGGATGATGGAGCGCAAGCGGACCGTCATCGCGTCACCTCGGGTTCACGTCGAATCCACTTGGAACGCCATCATCATACCCGATGCGCGATGCTCCGCAATGTGGCAATGGAGCATCCAGCGTCCCGGGTCGCTCATCTCGATGAGCACATCGTCCACCTCGCCCGCGGGGATCAAGATCGTGTCCTTCCACGCGAGGAACGCGTTCGGCACGCCGTTGCGCGCGAGGAGGAGCATGCGTTGCCCGTGCACGTGGATCGGATGGTCCATCGGATGCGGCGCGTCGGGGTCGTTGTAGATGCGCACCTTCACGAGCGCGCCGAGCGGGAAGCGCCAATCGATGTCCATGTTCTCGCGGCCGGTGGCGGGATCGCGCAGCGCCCACGCCACCTGCGCGCCGGTGGCCTCGCGGTTCATCGCCCCCATGCCGTCGTTCCAGTCCACCGGGATCGAGACGCCCGTGAGCATGTTCATCGTGGCGGCGGGGAGCCCGTGCACGCGCATCTCGAGTTCCAACAAGTGCGCCGGCGCCGAATCCACGTACGCCCGATATCGCGAGAGCGATCCCGCCGGGGCGTTCACGCGAAGTCGCGCGAAGTCGGCGCTCACCGGGGCGGCGTCGCGCTCCACCGTGACGGAGCCGAGCGTATCGACTTCGGGATAGATCGTCCCCGAGGGATGATCGAGCGCCTGCACGCGGTTCGTGAAGGCGAACGTGCCCGCGGAGTCGAAACGAACATCCACCACGTACCGTTCCGCCGGGGCGATCACGATGCTCTCCACCCAGCTCTCGCGCGCGAACGCGCTCTGGTCCGTGGCCACGAGCTTCATGCGCGCGCCCGCGAAGCTCAAGTTGTAGACGCGCGCGTTCGACGCGTCCGTGATCAGGAACCGCACCACCTCGCCGCGCATGACGCGCAGTGCGTAACTGGGAGCGCCATTCACGAGCAGGAGATCGCCGTATCGGCCCATGAGCGCGTGCGTCGGGTGCGCGGCGCCATAGGGATCGATGCCGGTCGCGGTGAGGGAGAGATCGCTGAGCGCGATGAGCTCCTCGCGCCGCGGGTCGCTCCGAGCCGTCGCGCGCGGCGCCACCACGATGTTGCCGAAGAGCCCGGACTCCTGCTGGATGTCCTCCCGCTCGTGCGCGTGATACCAGAACACGCCCGCATCCGGGAAGCGGACCACGTACGTGAACTCTCCTCCCGGCGGGACCGCGGGCTGCGAGATCCCCACCGCGCCATCGTAGCGCGCCTCCACCCGCACGCCGTGCCAGTGCACCGCGCTCGGGAGATCGATCGCGTTGTGGAACTTCACGATGATCGTGGCCCCTTGCGTCACGCGGAGCGTCGGCCCCGGCACCTGGCCGTTGTAGCCGTAGAGCACCAGATCGTGGCCCGCGATCCGGCGGCGGAGCATCGAGGCGGTGAGGGTCAGCGTGTCTCCCGATCGCAACTGGACGTTGATCGGCGTTCGCGCCGCCGGGAGCCGGTGCACATCCACGCCACTCCCCGGCACGAACGCATCGGGCATGTCCGGCATCTCGGACTGCATCGCGGTGCCGAGCACGCCCGGCGTGAAAGCCGTGGTGAGGTCGCGATGCGCGAGCGTGCGCGCCGCGGGTGACGTGCCGCGCACCACGATGCGGCCGCTGCGCTCGCGCACCTGGGCGGACGATTCGGCCGTGATGACCACGCGGAACTGATCGCGCGCCAACTCGCCGAGCGCGTTGTCACCGTTCCGCACTTGCCCCAGCTTCACGGCGCTGTCCATCGCGAGCGTGTACGCCCATGCGACGTAGGCGTGGTAGGGGCCGAGTGTCGCCGGATCGGGGAGGCCGGCGATGGATGCCGAGAGCTCGTAACGAGGGCGCCCCTCGCGAGTGACCGCCGCGCCGAACGGCGTGGCGGATGGCTGGAGCACGAGCGTGGCGGTCACGAAGTCGAGTCCCGGTGCCGGGATGAGCGTCACGCAGTAGTTGGGACTCGTCGGCTGAGCCCGGCCGGTTGGCGATGCGCCGGTCGCGCATCGCGGCACGAGCGCACCGCCGCGGAACGCGCCCGCGAGGGCGGCAAAGGCTCCGGCCGCGAGGAGTGCTCGCAGCGGAAGTTGACGTCGAGCGCCGGGAAACATATCCGGAGCCAACGATGCACTTGCGCGCCGAACCGGCGCAACGACGTGCGAACCGTTCGCCGATGCCCAGTGCGCCAACGAGAACGCCGCGGCGGGAGATTCGGCTCCCGCTCGCGGCGTTCGAACGTGCAGCGCGGATGAGGGCCGCGCGCTAATTCACGTTGATCGTGGCTTCGAAGCCATGGATCGTGCACTCGATAGTGTACGTGCCCGTGCTCAGGGGCGCGGTCGTGAACGAGCCCGACGTCATCGTCGAGGAGGCCGGAGGGGAGGTCGGGCCGGAGATGAAGGTCACGTTGTGACTCCCGTGCCCCTTCCATGTGAACGTGAGCGAGCTGCCGTTCGTCGCTGTGATCGTCGCGGGGGAGAAGAAGTTGTCGCACACCGCCGGGCTGGCGCTCGTCCCGCTGCAGGCGCCGCCGCCACCTCCACCTCCGCCACCACCTGTCGGACTGCTACTTCCGCCGCAGCTCGCCGCGATGGCGATGATCCCAACGACGGCCAATACTCTGAATGGATGCATCCACAGCCTCCTTGTGAGAGACGGGATGCTTACTCCGCGCGAGACCGAGAAGTTCCTTCGGGATTCTCGTCTCGGTCAGGTCACGCTGCGGTGTCGCCCGGAGGAGACGCGGGGGCGGGCGGCGGCGCCGGAGGCGGTTGCATCTGTTGCGGCTGTTGCTGCTGCATTTGGCGACGGCGGAACCCCTGCCCTTGCTGCATGCCCCCTGCGTCGCCGCGCCGCATCTGCTCGAGGCGCTTGCGCACCTGTTCCTGGATGCCGAGGTACTTCGCGCGCTGCACGGGGGTGAGGAAGGCGGACAAGTCCTTCTGTTCGTCTTGGAGGATCTGCAGCCGCTTGGTCTGGACCTTCATCATGTCATCCAGCAGGCGGCTCACGCGGTTCTGATCGGCTTGGTCGCCGCGCAGGATCTCGTCGCGGATGGAGATGCGGATGTCGCGCTCCTGCTGCACGAGGAGGAATCTCGACTGCTCGTACTTCTTGTTCACCCCGATCACCTGTTGCAGCTGCGCGTCGGTCAGCCCCAGCTGCCGCTGCACGATCTGCGCGAGGCGCTGCTGGAACTGTGATCCGGCGCCGCCTTCAGGCTGCTGGGCGCCGGCGGCACTCGCGGCGAACGCGAGCGCGACGAGAGTGAAGGTCCAACGCACGGCACGGCTCATTGACCACTCCCGAAGTCGAAGTCCGGCGACGGCTCCGTCTCGAACGACGCGCCGCCCTGTTCGAGGTCGATCAAGATGGCGCCCACCTGCTTCTCGTCGAGGTCGTTCGGGTCACCCATGATCAACGCGGGCGCTTCGGCCACGGCCCGCTCCGGCGTATGACTCGGCGCCGGCGCGAGCTTGGGAGCCGGCGCGGGCGACGCGACGGGCGAGAGCGGCTCGGGGGTGAGCGAAGGATTCACGGGCGACACCGCGTAGTCGGGCACCAGGTGCTCCGCGGCGCGGCGCGTGCCGATCCAGTATCCCAGCGCCCCCGTCGCGACGAGCGCGACCGCGGCGGCGATCCGCCACACGGCCCGGCGCGAGATGACGTACACCGGCACCGCGCGCGGGCGGAGCCGCGCGGCGCGCACCGCCGACATGATGCCGTTGGGGTCCACCACCGGCGTGCGCCGCACGATCGCATCGCGCGCCGCGCGCACGAGCGCGAGCTCGCGGCGCGCGTCCGCGCACGCGAGGAGATGCGCTTCGATCTGCTCCCGCTGGGGCGCGTCGAGCGCGCCGTGCACGTATTCCGGGAGCCGCTCATGCAGCTCCACCCGTCCGCACTCACTCATCGAGGAACTCCTTGATCGCGCGCATGGCGTTGTGATAGTGCACCCGCGCCGCCCCTTCCGTGCTCCCCACCGCGCTCGCGATCTCCTTGTACGCCATCCCCTCCGCGACGCGCAAGGTGAATACCTGCCTTTGCATCGGGGACAGCTCGTCCATCGCCCTCATCAACCGCTCCTCCGTCTCGCCCGCCATCGCGCCGTCGAGCGGGTCGTGCTCGGTCACCGCGTGATGCTCTTCGATCGCCACCTGCCGCCGCTCGAACTTGAGGCTCCGGGCGCGGTCGCGCACGAGGTTGCGCGCGATCGTGCAGAGCCACGTGCGGAGCGCACTCTCGCCTCGGAAGCTGTCGAGCTTCTCGAAGGCGCGGACGAAGGCCTCCTGCACCACATCCTCGACGTCCTCGCGGACCCCGAGACTCGCCACGAAGCGCGCCACCGCGGGCGCGTGCCGCTCCACGAGGAGCGTGGCGGCCCGTTCGTCCCCGGTCTTCCAGCGCGCGATGAGCGCGCTGTCAGCCGGTAGGTCCGGCGCTGCGGAGGGCGAGCTCATGCCGTCACGATGTTGGGACGGGCGCGAGGGCTGATTGTTAAGGGGGGATAGTAGATCATGGGCTGTGGCAACCACTTAGGGGCGACCTTGGAGCGTGGATCGGTCGGATGGTGGATGCTGGATAGTAGGACGATCGATAGTACAGATAGTAGGAAGGCGATTGTAGGAAGCTTGACCTCCCCGGGTGGCTGCCCTAGCTTCTAGTCGAACGCTTGTTCGAAGCCAGTGCGGAGGGCTATGGCCGTCGCGAACAAAGACCAGAAGCTGGACGCCCTCCTCTCCGCCGCCGCCAAGGTCTTCGCGGAGCGCGGATACCACCAAACGAGCATGCGCGACCTCGCGCGCGCCTCCGGCGTCTCGCTGGCCGGCCTCTACTACTATGTGGAGAGCAAGGAGGAGCTGCTCTACCTCATCCAGCGCCGGAACTTCGAGCACGTGATCGCGCTCATGAAGGAGCGCCTCCACGGCGCCACCGATCCGGTGGACCGTCTCATGCGCTTCATCGACAACCACCTGGACTACTTCGCGTCGCACATGGCTGAGATGAAGGTGCTGTCGCATGAGGCGGGGGCGCTCTCCGGCGAATCGCTGCACGTGGTCGAGGAGATGAAGCGCGACTACACGCGCGCGCTCATGGACATCCTCGCCGCGATCGACCAGCAGTACGGCCCCGCGCACGCGAATCGGCGCGTGGCCGCGTATTCCCTGTTCGGCATGATGAACTGGATCTACAACTGGTACGATCCGCTCGGCGATCTGGGCGTGGAGCTCCTCGCGCAGAACATCGGGCGGATCTTCCTGGGCGGCTACGTGGGATTGCCGGTGGCCGCCGTCTCACTCCCGCACGATTCGGCCGGCTGAGCCGCGCCCGCCCGCCCCACTTCCACACCGCAAGGACCCCCTATGACCGCCACGATGACCGAGAAGCCGACCGCGACGCTGGTCAATTATCGCAAGGATGGGAACCTCGCCATCCTCGAGCTCAACGACCCGCCCGCGAACACGTACACGCACGAGATGATGAAGCAGCTGGATGAGGGCATCATCAAGGCGCGCTTCGACAACGACGTGCACGTCATCATCCTGCGCGGCGCGGGGGAGAAGTTCTTCTCGGCGGGAGCGAACATCAACATGCTCAACACCGTCGACCCCGTGTTCAAGTACTACTTCTGCCTGCACGCGAACGAGACGCTGAGCCGGCTGGAGCAGACGCCGAAGCTCGTGATCGCGGCGATCAACGGGCACTGCGTGGGCGGCGGGCTCGAGATCGCGATGGCCGCGGACATCCGCCTCGCGCGCCAGGACTCGGGGAAGATCGGACTCCCTGAGGTGACGCTCGGCGTGCTCCCCGGCACGGGGGGCACGCAGCGCCTGTGCCGGCTCATCGGCAAGTCCAAGGCGATGGAGATGATGGTGCGCGGCGACACGTTCTCGTTTGACAAGGCGAAGGAGCTCGGCATCGTCAACGAGGTGTTCGATAAGGAAGATTGGTGGGAGAACGTGCTGCTCTACGCCCGCCAGTTCTGCCTCCCGGGCAAGGCGGCGATGGCGGTGGGGCACATCAAGCGCGCCGTGCAGAGCGGCGGAGAGGTGCCGCTCGAGTACGGGCTCGCGATGGAGCGTGAATTGCAGAGCCTGCTCTTCAAGAGCTCCGATGCGAAGGAAGGGCTCGCGGCGTACGTCGAGAAGCGCATCCCGGCGTTCAAGGGGAAGTGAGCGTGGCGGACCGCTTCCCGACGCAGCTGGTGATCGGCGGCGAGCAGGTGAACGCCGCCGCCGGCCACACGTTCGACGTGGAGAATCCCGCCACCGAGCAGATCATCGCGCAGGTGGCGGAGGCGGATGCGGGCGACGTCGACCGGGCGGTGACGTCGGCGCGCGCGGCGTTCGAGGGGGATGCGTGGCGCGGCATGAGCGCGCGGCAGCGCGGCGCGGCGGTCTCGCGCCTGGGCGAGCTCATCGTGCAGCACAAGGACGAACTCGCCCGCCTCGAGACGCTCAACAACGGCAAACCGCTCTTCGAGAGCGCGATCGACGTCAACCTCACCGCCGAGACGTTCAAGTACTACGGCGGCTGGGCGGACAAGGTGCACGGGGAGACCATCCCCGTGAACGGGCCGTACTTCAATTACACGCTGCGCGAGCCGCTCGGGGTGATCGGGGCGATCGTGCCGTGGAACTTCCCCATGTCACTCGCGGCGTGGAAGATCGCGCCGGCGCTGGCGTGCGGGAACACGGTGGTGCTCAAGCCCGCCACGCAGACGCCGTTCACGGCCATCCGCATGGCCGAGCTCGGCGTCGAGGCGGGGCTCCCGCCGGGCGTGTTCAATTGCGTGCCCGGCCAGGGGAAGACCGCGGGGATGGCGCTCGTGCGGCATCCGCAGGTGGACAAGATCGCGTTCACGGGCTCCACCGAAGTGGGCAAGATGGTGATGCGCGAGGCCGCGGCCACGGTGAAGAAGCTCTCGCTCGAGCTCGGCGGGAAGAGCCCGAACATCGTGTACGCGGACGCGGACCTCGATGCGGCCGCGCGCGGCGCGCTCAACGGGATCTTCTACGGCAAGGGGGAGGTGTGCGCGGCGGGATCGCGCCTGCTCGTGGAGGAGAGCATCCGCGAGGCGCTCACGGCGAAGATCCTCGAGCGCGCGAAGAAGATGGTCGCGGGGGATCCGCTCAATCCCAAGACGAGACTGGGCGCGATCGTGAGCCGGCAGCAGATGGAGAGCGTGCTCGCGTACATCAAGAAGGGGAAGGACGAAGGCGCGCAGCTCCTGAACGGCGGCGAGCGCACGCCGGTGGACGGCAAGGGCTACTTCGTGCAGCCGACGATCTTCGGCGGCGTGGACTCGCAGATGACCATCGCGCGCGAGGAGATCTTCGGCCCCGTGCTGGCGATGATGAGCTTCAGCGGCGGGATCGACGGCGCGACCGCGCTCGCGAACGAGACGATCTACGGGCTCGCGGCGGGGATCTGGACGCGCGACATCGGCAAGGCGCTCCGCACGGCGCGCGCCGTGCGCGCCGGCACGGTGTGGATCAACACCTACAACATCTACGACGCGGCGAGCCCGTTCGGCGGGTACAAGCAGTCGGGCTTCGGCCGGGAGCTCGGCATCCACGCGATCGAGGGATACACGCAGGTGAAGTCGGTGTGGGTGGACCTCACGTGAACGACCGCGACGCCGTGATCGTGGACGCGGTGCGCACGCCGATCGGGCGGCACGGCGGGGCGCTCGCGCGCGTGCGCCCCGACGATCTCGCGGCGGCGGCCATCGAGGCGCTCGTGAAGCGCACGGGCGTGGACGTCTCGGCGATCGACGACGTGATCTTCGGCTGCGCGAACCAGGCGGGAGAGGACAACCGCAACGTGGCGCGGATGGCGCTTTTGCTCGCGGGGCTGCCGGTGGAGGTACCGGGACAGACGGTGAACCGCCTCTGCGCTTCCGGGCTCCAAGCGATCGCGAGCGCCGCGCAGGCCGTGCGTTCGGGCGAGGGGGACGTGTTCATCGCCGGCGGCGTGGAGAGCATGTCGCGCGCGCCCTGGGTGACGCTCAAGCCCGAGGAGGGCTTCACCCGTGCGGCGCCCATGAGCGCGGACACCACCGTGGGATGGCGTTTCGTGAATCCGCGCATGCGGAAGGAATGGACGATCTCCCTCGGCGAGACCGCCGAGGAGGTCGCGAAGCGGAACCGGGTGAGCCGCGAGGACCAGGATGCCTTCGCGCTGGCGAGCCAGCAGCGCGCTGCGCGCGCGATCTCGGAGGGGAAGTTCGCCGCGGAGATGATCCCGGTGCGCGTCGCGGCATCGAAAGGCGCGGAGACGGTGGTGGACAAGGATGAGCATCCCCGCCCCACCGCCACGCTCGAATCGCTCGCGAAGATGGCGCCCGCGTTCGTGAAGAGCGGCGGCACGGTGACGGCCGGATCGTCGAGCGGCATCAACGATGGCGCGAGCGCGGTGCTCGTGATGAGCGCCGCGGCGGCGGCGCGCCTGGGAAAGAAGCCGCTCGCCCGCGTGGTGACGAGCGCGGTGGCCGGCGTGAGCCCTGAGGTCATGGGGCTCGGGCCCATCCCCGCGGTGCAGAAGGCGCTGGCGCGCGCCGGGCTCGCGATGAAGGACATCGACCTGATCGAGCTCAACGAGGCGTTCGCGTCGCAGGCCATCGCGTGCATGCGCGAGCTCGGCATGCCGGCCGACCGCGTGAACGTGAACGGCGGCGCGATCGCGCTTGGGCATCCGCTGGGCGCGAGCGGCGCGCGCATGGTGACGACGCTCGTGCACGAGATGCGGCGGCGGAAGGCGCGCCATGGACTCGCCACGATGTGCATCGGCGTCGGCCAGGGGATGGCGATGATCCTCGAAGGGGTCGCGGCGTGAGCTACGAGAACATCCTCCTCACGCGCGACGCCGCCATCGGGACGCTCACGCTCAACCGCCCCGACAAGCTCAACGCGTTCGCCGGGACGATGCGGCAGGAGATCGCGGACGGGCTGGTGGAGCTCGAGCGCGATCCCACGGTGCGCGTGATCGTGATCACGGGTGCGGGGCGCGGATTCTGCGCCGGCGCCGACATCGCGTACATGCACGAGCTCATCGAGCGGAGCGACGTGGGGGCGATGACCGCGCTCGTCGAGGCGGGGCGCCGGGTGGTCATGACCATCCGCTCGAGCGCCAAGCCCGTGATCGGGAGCATCAACGGCGTGGCCGCCGGCGGCGGCGCGAATCTCGCGCTCGCCTGCGATGTTCGCATCGCGAGCCGCGACGCCAAGCTCGGCCAGACTTTCAACCGCATCGGGCTGCACCCCGATTGGGGCGGGACGTATTTCCTCCCCCGCCTGGTAGGCCCGTCCAAGGCGCTCGAGCTCTTCTGGACGGCCGACGTGATCGATGCGGCCACGTGCGAGCGATACGGCCTGTTCGATCGCGTGGTCGCGCCCGACGCGCTCGCCGCCGAGACGCGCGCGTTCGCCGCGATGCTCGCCGCCAAGCCCGCGCTGTCGTTGGCGCTCGCCAAGCGCGCCGTCTATCGCTCGCTGGACCGATCGCTGCCCGAGATGCTCGACTACGAGCTCGACGCGCAGCTGCAATGCTTCAAGAGCGGCGACGCCCGCGAGGGGATCGCCGCCTTCCTCGAGAAACGCACGGCCACCTTCTCTACTTGACCGCGGAGTCCCATGGCGCTCACCAAGATCGGCAACTTCGACGACTGGATCGACCTCTTCAAAGTGTGGCAGGATGACATCGGCCTCGATGCCCAAGAGCTCAAGGACTACAAGTTCGACGTGAAGCTCGCGGACCTCGACGTGCCCGAGATCGAGTTCGGCCACTACGCCGGCGGCGCGAAGTGGAAGACCGTCATGCACATCCCCGACCAGCGCATCCGCGATGCGCTGCAGACCCTCATCATCTTCCAGGGGGACACGGAGTTCGCCAGCGTGGAGCAGCAGCGCGCGCTCCTGCAGCACGCGCCGAGCGACTACGACCTCATGTCCATCTACCGCGTGATGGCGGAGGAGATGCGGCACGGGTGGCAGATGTCGTACCTGCTCGTGCAGCACTTCGGCGATGAGGGGAAGCGCGAGGCGGAGAAGCTCCTCCAGCGCCGCGCCGACGAGCACGAGCGTCTCCTCGGTTCGTTCAACGAGGCCGTGGAGAACTGGCTCGACTTCTTCGCCTACACCGAGTTCATCGACCGCGACGGCAAGTACCAGCTGCAGATGATGAGCACCTCGAGCTTCGCCCCGCTCGCGCGCTCCATGAAGCCCATGCTGAAGGAGGAGTCCTTCCACCTGGGCACGGGGAACAACGGGCTCTTGCGCATCATCAAGGCGGGGAAGATCCCGACGCCCGTGATGCAACGGTACTTCAACAAGTGGGTGTCCACCGCGTTCGACCTGTTCGGCACCGACCGCTCGAGCTCCGCGCAGTGGGCGTACACGTGGGGGCTCAAGGGGCGCTTCGACGAGCGGACGAACCCGCAGCCCGCGGACGCGGCGCGGTTGAACGAGGCCGCGCGCGAGCTCTACCGCCAGGAGGTCCAGGGGCTCATCGACCGGCTCAACACGTACATCCCGGACGAGGCGCAGAAGCTCATGATCCCGAGCGTCAAGTTCAACCGGCGCATCGGCGAATACAAAGGCCAGTGCTTCACCGTGACCGGCGAGCCGATCGTGCGCGAGAAGTACAAGGACTACGTCGCGTCGGTGATGCCGACCGCCGAGGACCGCGAGCTGCTGCGCGGGATCTTCAAGGAGAACGACTGGATCCAGCCCAAGAAGAGTGACGACTGACCACGAGCGCCCCCGGCTCGTCGCCCATCGCGGCGTCTCGCGCGAACGTCCGGAGAACACGCTCCCGGCGTTCCTGCGAGCGCTCGAGCTCGGCGCCGACGGCATCGAGTTGGACGTGCACGGCACGAAGGACGGCGTGGTGGTGGTGCACCACGACGAGATCCCTCGGGCGACGGCGCCGAGCCGCTCACTGCAGGGGAAGCGCATCGACGCGCTCACGTGGGATGAGCTGCAGGGCTTCTCGGTGGACGGCGCGGCGCTCATCCCGACGCTCACCGAGGTGCTGACCGCGATGCGCGGCCGCCTGGACGTGTTCGTCGAGCTGAAGGGGAGCGGGATCGAAGGGCCCGTGCTCGACATCATCCACGCCTCCCCCGCCCCGGCGCGCTGCGCCGTGCACAGCTTCGATCACGAGGCGATCCGGCGCATGCGCTCCGTGGCGCCGGCGGTGCGCGGCGGCATCCTGTTCGAGGCGCGTCCGGCGGACGTGGTGGGCGCGATGCGCCACGCCGATGCGCGCGACGTGTGGCCGCGCGAGGATCTCATCGACCGGCCGCTCGTGGAGGCCGTGCACGGCGCCGGCGGCCGCGTGCTGGCGTGGACCGTGAACAAGCCCGAGCGCGGGAAGGAGCTGGCCGCGCTGAGCGTGGACGCGCTCTGCACCGACGCGCTGCCGCAGCTCAAGAAGGCATTCGACGGATGACGCCCACGGAGCGCGTCGCCGTGATCGGCGCGGGGACCATGGGGCACGGGATCGCGTACGTGTGCGCGCTCGCCGGGCTCGAGACGGCGCTCTCGGACGCGTCGGGGGCGCAGCTCGAGCACGGATTCGCCGCCATCCGCGCCGCGTTCGAGAAGGGGATCGCGCGCGGCAAGGTGACGGCGGCCGATCGCGATGCA
>Ga0335085_10000546_pt1 | contig 103441 bp, 84 predicted proteins | sample Lox_Sample_45_FD_206712 | JGI IMG/M metagenome (GOLD analysis project Ga0335085, IMG submission 206712) | Soil microbial communities from Loxahatchee National Wildlife Refuge, Florida, United States - Lox_Sample_4.5 | ecosystem: Environmental > Terrestrial > Soil > Wetlands | place: USA...
GACCTGACCAACCTTCCTGGCAAAGGGGGCGTGATGATCACGGTGGAATATCCGCCGGGAAGTTCGGACCCCATCCATCGCCACAATGCACATGGGTTTATTTATGTGCTGGAAGGCTCGATCGTGATGCAGGTGAGAGGCGGAAAGGAAACGACTCTGACACCTGGTCAGACGTTCTACGAAGGCCCGGATGATGTCCACGTCGTGGGGCGAAACGCAAGCCAAACCAAACCGGCGAAATTCGTCGTCTTCTTCGTGAAGGACAAAGGCGCTCCGATACTGGTGCCCGCCAACTAAAGCATGAAACTGTGAGCTGGGGCAAAGGCCCGGTCGTCACGTTTTCGCAGGGATGGCCGCTGAACTCCGATGCATGGGACGGACAAATGCTTTTCCTCGCCCAGAATGGCTTCCGCGTGGTCGCACACGACCGGCGTGGTCATGGGCGGTCCAGCCAAGCTTGGTCGGGAAACGACATGAATGGGTACGCTGACGATCTGGCTGCCGTCATTGAGGCACTTGATCTCAACGAAGTCACCCTGGTGGGTCACTCCACCGGCGGAGGCGAAGTTGCACATTACATCGGACGCCACGGCAGCAAGCGGGTTGCCACGGCCGTTTTGATTGCTGCCGTGCCGCCGATTCTGGTGAAGTCCGCTTCCAATCCGGAAGGGATCCCGATCGAAGTGTTTGACGGACTGCGTAGTGGCCTCGCCCAGGACCGTTCGCAGTTCTACAAAGACTTTGCCGTCATGTTCTATGGCGCCAATCGGCCCGGTGCGAAGGTCTCGCAGGGAATGCTGGACCAGTTCTGGCTATGGAGCATGCAGGGCGGTCTCCAGAATGCCTACGAGAGCATCAAGGCATTTTCCGAGACCGACTTCACGGAGGATCTCAAGAAGTTCGACGTGCCCACGCTGGTCATGCATGGTGAGGACGACCAGGTCGTGCCGATCAAAGATTCAGCGAAGAAATCGGCCCGGCTGATCAAAGGAGCGAAGGAAATTTACTATCCGGGCAGGCCGCATGGCCTCACGGCTACGCATCAGGATGAAGTCAACGCCGACTTGCTGAAATTTGTGAGGTCGGTCCAAGCTCGCAAGGCAGCCGCCTAAATTCTTGCACCTGGCAGATCGTATTCCTTCGCTGTCTGCCGGGTGCATCTGACGTTTCACGGGTTCTCCGAGTGGCGGGCCACTCGGAAACCATGAGGTTCTTACGCTGGCGCCCTTCGCGGGCTGCCGATTTTTCTACTGTGCTGCGGCCTTCGCGTTTCCGGGCTTGGCCGGAACTTTTGCGCCCGTCAGTTCGTCCGCCAGAGCATCAGCGCCATAGATGTGGCGCAGCGCTTCGATGATGCCGCGCGAGTCTACGTGTACGGCGCGCCCCTGGCGATCGTCGAAGAAGAAGTTCCACACCAGCGACTGAATATTGCCGTCGAAGATGATTCCGACGACTTCGCCGTTCTTGTTGACGGTCGGGCTGCCGGAGTTTCCCCCGATAATGTCTGCCGTCGACACATAGTTCAGGGGCGTGCTCAGGTTCAACTTGGACTTCATCTTGACCCAACTCTCCGCCAGGTTGTAAGGAGGCTTGTTGCCGTGCTCTTCGGCGTGCTCAAATGCGCCGCCCATCGTGGTGAAGTAGGGAATATTCTTCCCATTCTCCTGATATCCCTTTACCGTGCCGTAGCTTAGGCGCAGGGTGAAAGTTGCGTCGGGCGGCTGGTTGAAGCCGCTTTGCGCGAAACGTGCCTTGGCGATCAAGGCGCCGTCCCGGCGCTCGACCGCATCGACCTGGTCGTCGTAGCGCTTGCGATATTCGCGGGCTTCCGGATCGATGTTCCGCATCAAGACAATCAGAGGATCTGTGCTTGCCTCGACAGCCGCTTTGCCGCCTTCATAGAGCTGCTTGCGGAATGCAACGTCGTCCATTTTCGTTCCTTCGATCAAATCCTTCGCCGCTTCCTCCGGAGATTTTCCGTTCAGCACCGTCTTTACCGCAGGATCGTCGGGGCCCAGTGTCTCTTGCAGTTGCGCCAGGGAATCGCCCAGCGTCACGGTCTCGAAGTTCTTGTAGATGGGCGCGGTGCTGAACATGCGCTGTTCCAGTGACGGCAAGGCAGAATCGCGGTATTCACGCAGGCGCTCGCCGTTGGGCTTGGTTTTCTCTTCGGTCGCGCGCACGATCCAGCGCGCATACTGCGCCAGATCCGAGTTGAATCCGCGTAAGCGCTCGAGGTAGGTGAGGGGTTTGTACATTTCCGTCTCCACCTTCATCGCGTTAGCGATTTCGCCCCACGGATTCGTTGCTTGGGGATGTTTCTGCACGTAGTCCTGTTGCAGCTTCTGTTCGGCGGTACTCGCCTGCGACATCAGAGCCGGATCGCCGAGTCCTTCATACTCGCCGTTGATGGCCTTCTGGGAGTTCTGGTATCCGAAGATGTCTTCCTGTGCGATGCGGGCGTTTTCCGGCGATTCGGCGGCGAACTTCTGGAACAACGCGATGCGGCGCTTGTAGTTGGCGAGCCGGTTCGGATAGTCCACGTCTTTCAGATACTGCAGCTGCGCCACTGTTTTCAGACGATCGGTGCCCCCGGGATTGCCAGAGACAAAAATGAGATCGTTTTCCTTGACGCCGGTCTTGGACCACTTCAGGTACTGGTCGAAGTGAACCGGCTTGCCGTTTTCGTAGATGCGGAAGAAGGAAATGTCCAGGTCATACCGCGGATAGGTGAAGTTGTCGGGATCGCCACCGAAGAACGCGGCCTCGAATTCCGGCGCGAACACGAGACGCACATCGGTGTACTTGCGGTACTTGTAGAGGTTGTAGACCTCGCCCGAATAGAGGGTGATCACATCGCAACGCTGGCCGGTTGCGATGGCACAATCTTTCTCGATCGCGCTCATGGCCGCACGCTGCGCCTGTCCCGCTTCAGCGGTCGACATGCCGGGCTTCACGTTCGCATTCACCTTCGAAGTGACATCTTCAATGCCTTCGAGCACGTTCAATTCAAGGTCAGGACACTTCGCTTCCTCGGCCTGGGTCTTGGCGTAGAAGCCAGTCTTCATGTAGTTCGTGCCGGCAGTGCTGAGCTTCTGGATGCAGTCGGCCCCAACGTGATGATTGGTGAAGGCAAGCCCGTCGGCGGAGACGAAGGATCCGGAGCCTCCGTTGTTGAACCGCACCGACGATAGCCGGACGTGATCGAGCCACTCCTGGGTCGGCAGGAAGCCGTAGCGGGCTTTCACTTTCTCTTTCGGAAAGGCGTTGTACAACCACATGCCCTCATCGGCGAGCGCCAAGGGTGCAGCCAGGGCGAGGATAAGGGCAAAGATCAGCCATCTCGTTTTCATCTATTTCTCCATATAAGTAGGAATGTTGCGGCCGACGACACGCATTGCAGCAACGGGCAGCGAACCTTTCAGTATACGCTGGCGCGCGCATCCCCGGCCAAACCGGGCGAGGGCTGCGCTTGGAACTGCCGCGGCCTTGGCGTATAAAAGAAAGTGACCCGGTCCACATCGCCATGCGGGCCGGCGGGCAGCATTGATCGCCACCGCAAGCGAGGAGCCATGTCCAGCGTTACGACCACGCACGCCCCGAAAGGTTTGGAAGGAGTTGTCGCCACCACTTCCAGCATTTGCTACATCGACGGCGACAAGGGAGTCCTCGCCTATCGCGGCTATGACATTCACGACCTCGCAGACAATTCAACCTTCGAGGAAGTCTGCTACCTGCTCTGGTTCGGGCGTCTGCCGAACGCGGAGGAACTGAAACATCTGCGGTGGCGGCTGGCGGAAGAACGCAAGCTGGATGCGTCAGTGTTGTACCGGTTAGAACTCGTCCCTAAGCATGTCCTGCCCATGGACGTGTTGCGGACGCTGGTGTCGATGCTTTCCTACTACGACCCCGAATTCGACCGCAACGACCACGATGCCAACATCAACAAGGCGATTCGCCTGACGGCACAGTTGCCGATGCTGGTGGCGCACTACGATCGAATTCGCAAGGGAAAACCCATCGTGGAGCCGGATCGTTCGCTCTCGCACGCGGCAAATTTTCTGCTGATGCTGAACGGAACCAAACCTTCGACCACCGCCGAACGCGCCTTCGATATCGCCCTGATCCTTCATGCCGACCACGAACTGAATGCCTCCACCTTCGCTGCTCGGGTGACGGCCGCTACGCTATCGGACATGCATTCCGCGGTCACCTCGGCGATCGGCACCTTGAAAGGCCCGCTGCACGGCGGCGCCAACGAAGCGGTTTTCAAGATCCTGATGGAAATCGACGCCGACGGGGCCGATCCCGTCGACTACATCAAGGGCATGCTGGCACAGAAGAAGAAGGTGCCGGGCTTTGGGCACCGCGTCTATCACACCGAGGATCCGCGGGCGACACACCTGCGGAAGATGTCGCGTGACCTGGGCAACTCCAGCGGCAATCCGAGATGGTTCGAGTACTCCCACAAGATCGAGGAGTTTGTGAAGGCCGACAAGAAGCTCAACGCCAACGTGGACTTCTACTCCGCCTCGACCTATCACACGCTGGGGATCGACGTGGACCTGTTCACGCCGATCTTTGCCGTCTCGCGCGTGTCCGGATGGACAGCGCACGTGATCGAACAACTCGACGACAATCGTTTGATTCGGCCACGGGCGGACTATGTGGGGCCGGTTTATCCGCAGAAATATGTGCCCGTAGACCGGCGCTAAGATGGCGCCAGCGCCGCCTTCGAGTACCATGTTGCGATGACCTCGCCGCCTGAACCAGGCTCCAGCGTATTGCGGACGTCGTTCTGGTCCAGCGACCTTGCCATTCTGATCTACCTCGCACTGGCCACGCTCGTCGCGCATCTGCTGACCGGCGGACGCTACGGCTTCCATCGCGACGAACTGGCCACACTCGATGACGCAAGACATCTGGCCTGGGGGTATATCGCCTATCCGCCGATTACGCCGTTCTTCGCCCGCATTTCCCTGACGCTATTCGGAACGTCGCTGGTTGGCTTTCGTTTCTTCGCAGCGCTGGCGCAAGCCGTCGCTGTAGTTCTGACCGGGCTCATGGCGCGCGAACTGGGCGGCCGGCGTGGCGCGCAACTGGCAGCGGCAGCCGCGGCGGTGCCGTTCTGCCTGGCGGCTGGAGTGGTGATGCAGTATGTCTCCTTCGACTACCTGCTCTGGGTACTGACCGCCTATTTTGTCGTTCGTCTCCTGGCGAGCGATGACCGTTGGTGGATCGCAATCGGCGGCGCCATCGGTTTGGGGATGATGGCGAAATATGCCATGGGTTTTTTCGTCCTCGGGATTGTTGCCGGAGTCCTGCTGACCCCTGTCCGCCGCCATCTTGCTGGCAAGTGGCTGTGGATGGGCGTGGCTTTGTCGATCGTGTTCTTCTTGCCCAACCTTCTGTGGCAGGCGCAGCATCACTTTATTTCGCTCGACTTTCTGCGCGAGATCCACCAGCGCGACATTCGATGGGGGCGCACCAAGAATTTTCTGCCCGACCAGCTCGAACTGACTCTTTTCGCTGCGCCACTGTGGATTGCCGGCCTCTACTATTGCTTGATTTCGCGCGGCGGCCGCCGATTTCGCATGCTGGCATGGATGTATGTTGTGCCGCTCCTGCTGTTCGTGATTGTGAAGGCCCGCGGTTACTATCTGGCCGCGGCTTATCCAATGCTGTACGCCGCGGGCTGCGTTTGGGGGGAGCAGTGGCTGACGTCGATGCGGCGCTCCTGGGCGGTAGCGCTGCGGGGGCTGGCCTGGGCCGCGCTCGCTCTCGACATCGCGATCGCCATCGCCTTTACGCTTCCTGTGGCTCCCGTCAACTCCGCGTGGTTTAAGCGGGCGGCTGAAAAGCAGGGCGATTTTCGTGAGGAACTGGGGTGGCCGGAGTTGACGCAGGCGGTTGCCCAGATTCGCGACTCGCTTCCGGCACAGGATCGCGCTCGCCTTGGCATCCTCGCGGGCAATTATGGCGAGGCCGGGGCCATCAACTTGTATGGGCCGCAATATGGCTTGCCGTCGGCGATCAGCGGAATCAATTCGTTCGGGGCGCGCGGCTACGGAGACCCCCCGCCCGAAACACTGATCGTTCTCGGCATTTCCCGGGGCTTCCTGAATCGCAATTTCTCAAGCTGCGAGTTGGCCGGGCACACTCCTAATCCGTACAACATCGAGAACGAAGAAACGCACGATCATCCGGATATCTACGTTTGCCGAGGCCTTCGCCAAAGCTGGCCGGAGTTCTGGAAAGACTTTCGGTATTACGGCTGACGGCCCACGGCTGACAGCTAACAGCCCACGGCCGACGGCCCACGGCTAAAAGCTGAGGAGCGTGCCTCGGAGACCTGATCTCCTCCTGGTTACCATCGTCAGTTGCACTTCTTCACACTCCCAACCTAAGGTCATCTTCAGGCAGTTCGGTGTTGTGGGGACACCACTTCGGATTCAACCCCCTCCGGCCATTACGCCACTGCTGCAGCCCCTCACGACAAATCCGGCTGCGGGCCCCTTACTTCAAAGCGATTTACCCGAGCGCTCGCGAGGTGGCGAGATGACATCAGTTATTCGCAGACTGCTCGTCGTGACGGTTGTCTTTGTTGCGCTCATGAGCGCGGCTCAGTCCACCTATCAGGTCATCGCGGTCACAAACGGCGGCACCATCAAGGGATCGGTGAAGTGGCAGGGGCCCCTGCCGCGTCTCATCCCATCCTTGATTAACAAAGACCCCGAGATTTGCGATCCGCAGGGGGAAAAGCGCCGGGACCTTGAGCGCCTGATGGTGGGTACCAGCAGTGGAGTAGCGAATACGGTCGTCTATCTTTCCAATATCAGCAAGGGCAAAGCCATGGATCTGCCCGAGCCCCGCCGGTCTCTCAACCAAAAAAGTTGCCGCTATGAGCCGCATATTCTGCTCGTCCCGTTGCAGGGAAATCTCCAGATCAAGAGCAGCGATGCCACGCTCCATACGGTGCATATGTCCGGCGCGTCCGACTACAACCTGCCCTTTCCCTTCAAAGATCTGGTCATTCAGCGCACCATGAACCGCCCAGGCCTGGTGGACCTACGCTGCAACGCCGGCCACGTCTGGATGAATGCGGAAATGATGGTTGTGGCCCATCCCTATTACGCCATCACCGATGCGGAGGGAAACTTTACGCTCACCGATGTCCCACCCGGCGATTACGAGATTGTGGCCTGGCACGAGGGATGGAAGGTGGTCGGCGAAGACTCTGTCTATGATGTGCTATCGCAAACCCGCGTGAAGCGGCCGGTGTTCTCCGCGCCGGTTTCCTGGACCAAGCGCGTCTCCGTCGCCGGCGGTGATGCTGTGGAAGTAAACTTCAATATCGGCGAGCGAACTGTCGAAACCGTGGCTGGGAGGTAGAAGCTGGCCAGCCGTGGGCCGTGAGTCGTGGGCCCTTCTCAACAACCCGGTACAATAGAAACACCAATGTACCGGGTCTATCTCGACAATAACGCGACCACGCCGGTGCTTCCCGAAGTTCTGGAGGCCATGCGCCCTTACTTCGGCGAGCACTTCGGCAACGCGTCTTCGATCCACCATCATGGACAGGAGACGCGTGCGGCTGTGGAGCGCGCGCGTGAGTCGGTAGCTCAGTTGCTGGCGTGCCGCGCGTCTGAGATTGTGTTCACGAGCGGCGGAACCGAGGGCGACAACCTGGCCCTTTGGGGTTTGGTCAAGCCCGGGGATCACATCATCACTTCGACGGTCGAACACCACGCCGTTCTGAACACTTGCAAACATCTTGGGGAAGAGGGAAGCGAAGTTACCTACATTCCCGTGGACAGCCGCGGTCTGGTCGATCCTGATGACGTCAAGCGTGCTCTTCGTCCGAATACGAAGCTCATCACGATTATGACGGCCAACAACGAAACGGGTGTCCTCCAGCCCGTTGAAGAAATCGGCAAGATCGCCGCCGAGGCCGAGGTTTACTTTCACACCGACGCGGTGCAGGCTGCAGGGAAGGTACCGATCGACGCGAGCAAGATCGGTTGCGATCTGCTGACGATCTCGGGGCACAAGTTCCACGCCCCGCAGGGCGTGGGCGCGCTCTACGTTCGCAAGGGAACTCATCTCGAGCCGATGCTCTATGGCGGCAGCCACGAGCGTTCACGCCGCGCGGGGACGGAAAACGTCCCTGGAATTGTGGGACTGGGCAAGGCCGCCGAGTTGGCGCTGGCGGGGTTCGAGCGCGGCGATGACAAGACGATGGCCGCCATGCGCGACCGCCTCGAAAGGGAACTTAGACAGATCGACTCCGCCGGAGTCAATGGCGAGGGCGCGCCGCGCGTTCCGAACACGATGAACGTCTATTTCGAGGGTATTGAGGGCGAAGCTCTGGTCATTGCGCTGGATCTGAAGGGCCTGGCCGTGTCGACTGGCGCTGCCTGCTCGTCGGGGGCCATCGAGCCATCGCATGTCTTGACCGCGATGGGACTGCGCCCGGGTCAGGCGAAAGCTAGTATTCGCTTCAGCTTGGGCAAGCAGAACAGGGAAGAGGACGTGGAGTTTGCCTCAACGCTGGTTCCAGAAACGGTGACCAGACTGCGCGAACTATCGCCATTGTGGCAAAAGAGTGTGGTCGGAAAATGAAGGCTGCTGTGGGCTGTGATCCGTCAGCTGAGGGCAGCCCTTCGAGCGAAATGCCAACTGCCGATTCAATCGCCGTCGCCATGTCGGGAGGAGTGGACTCCTCGACCGTCGCGGCCATGCTGCGCGCCGAGGGTCACAACGTGATTGGTCTGACCATGCAGCTCTGGAATCAGCGCCGGCTGGCGGGGCGCGAAGGCATGCCGGAGCAGGTCCACGGACGTTGCTGTTCACTCGACGATGTTTACGACGCCCGCCGCGTCGCGGAGACCATCGGCATCCCGTACTACGTGGTCAATCACGAGGAGCGCTTCGAGCGCGATGTGGTCCGCCCGTTTGTGCAAGAATACCTCTCCGGGCGGACGCCGATCCCTTGCTCACTCTGCAACAATCACTTGAAGTTTGACCAGCTTCTGACTGTAGCCCGGCAAATTGGCGCGGAGCGTGTTGCCACTGGACACTACGCCCAAGTGACCTTCCACGAGGAAACCGGTCGCTGGCTCCTGAAGCGTCCTGCGGACAAGTCCAAGGACCAGACCTACTTCCTCTTTGGCCTGACCCAGGAGCAACTGAGCCGGACGCTGTTTCCGCTAGGAGGGATGACCAAGCCCGAGGTTCGCGAACTGGCTCGCAAGCACGCGCTCGTCATCGCCGAGAAGCCGGACTCGCAGGAAATTTGCTTTGTCCCGGGCGGCGATTACAAGCGCTTCCTCGACGCCTACCTGGCCGAGCAGGGCGAGCCTCCCCTGGAGACTCCCGGCGAGATGGTGACTACCGACGGCCAAGTCATCGGGGAGCACAATGGGATTCACAACTTCACTGTCGGCCAGCGTAAGGGCCTGGGCGTAGCTACGGGTTCGCCCCTGTACGTCTTGCAGATCAAGGGCGACACCCGCCAAGTCGTCGTCGGTCCCGACGAGGGCCTCTATCACCGCACTCTGCAGGCCCACCGCATCAACCTGATTTCGGTGGCGAAGCTTGGCGAGCCGATGCGGGTTTCGGTCAAGATCCGTCACCGCCATGAGCCCGCGGCAGCTGCGATTGAATGCACAGGCCCTGATCGGATCCAGGTCAACTTCGATGAGCCCCAGCGCGCCATTACCCCAGGACAGGCCGCGGTCTTCTACGACGGCGATGTCGTGGTGGGTGGGGGATGGATCGAGAGCAGTGGATAGTCCGGGGGCCGGGCTTAGATTGAAACGCCTGGTTCGCGAAGTGGCGGGGGCCGCCCCTGCTAGGAAGAAAAGTGCAATCGACTCAACAGAACAGATGATCTTAGGCCCCGTTTCCAGCGCCGCACACAGTGAGGCGACGGTTGGCGGCGCTCCATTCTTTATTGCAGTCGGCCTTTCAGTTTTGATCTATGCATGGTTCCGTTTCTTCCGCTCCGAGCACGGAAAGCCAAAACCAGTGATAGGAAATTTGATCGGCCTGAGCGTCATATGCTGCGTGATGATTGTCTTGGGTATTTGGGATGGATTCGTGTTTTGAGGATCCCGGACTAAGGCCTTGTTTATCGCCTCTGCGGTCGCTGTGATGCTTGTCTGCCGGTAACCACGCCGCAATTACCCCCTATGACCTTTCGGCCAGCCTTCTGGCACTTTCGTGGGCTGGACCTGCCGATAGTGGAGTTGTAGTTTGAATCCACGGTCGCGACTCTCGAATCACTCCCCAGGTCGAGTCCGGCGTGGGGGTGGTCCTATGAGGCTGATGCATCTTTGTTATGCGGCACTGGGCCTTGCGGTGGCACGCTGGATCTTCAAGCGTCAAGTGGTGCCGGTAACCGATCCTGTTTCTCGCTTACGTACCTCTGGCTTGCTGTAGTCTCTCGTCTGACGGAAGGCCTGGGCGCGCCCCGTTGCGCGTCGCTTCGTCCTGAGCGCGCCCAAGTCTTCTTCCTCCCGGAAGTGCTAGTACCCTCGTTTCCTTCTCGTAACTGCCATCCGCTTAGGTTCCGCCTAGAATTTCCCTAGGAGACTGGAAACCATCTCCGGGCGAAGTGCCAGTTAGACCCGGTTTTACCCCCGTTAGGCCGGATCTTGGCGAGCGGGTCGGGTCGAGCATGGCGCTGGCGCCGCAAAGTGTCATCATGAAATCTTGGTTCCCCATCCTCGGGTTGATGCTCATGCTTTGGCCGCTGGCCGCCATCGCGCAGGACGAAGAGCCTTCTCTCGGTGAATTGGCGCGTCAGCTTCGTCAACACAAGCCGCAGGGCCAGGATTCTCCCATCATCGACAACGACAACCTTGCCCAGACGATGGAAGACGCGAAGCGGCTGCATCCGCAGGCCTCCGACAAGTTTGTTCTCTCGATCGACCCGGAGGGCAAGATCAAAGCCTCGTCGCCGGACGTCAGTTGCAGCCTCTCCTTTAACGCTCGCGCGGGCGCCCTGCTTGTCAAGCCGGTTCTGCTCGAGACGTTGCCCCTGCCCGAATTGCTCAAAATCGACGGGCCAGGCTCGATTCAAGACCAGAGTCTGGACCTGGAAGTTTTCAACGGGACCGAGTGGGAACTGCGGGAAATTACTGTGGGCCTGACGCTGGAACGCAAGCCGGGACAGAACGCCGAGATGGCGGCCCAGGCCCGCGTCATTCCGGCTGCTGAGAATTCGCTGGCTCCGTCGATTGAAAAGCGTTCCGATGTGACTTTGCTCTACCACCTCAAAATCGATGCCAAGCCTTTCACCACCGCGATGTTTAAAGAGAACATCGGTATCACGCCGGGCCCTGACGAGGATTGGCGGTGGTCGATTGTGGAAGCGAAGGGCATCCGGCCGCCGGAATTGCAGCTGCCGCCGGACCCGGTGCCACCTGCCGCCACGCTCGAGCTGCCCACACCTCGACCGCCTCAGACCACGCCCCAGGCGCCATAGGTCGCCCGCGTCGCAGCCTGAGATCGAGCCAGGTTTTCCGTCATCTCCCAGTTGTGAAGCGGAGCGGATTGGGGTAGAATCCCCCGCCAGTCGCCGTTTGCAGCGGTTCCTGTCCACCCGACCGCTGTTGAGGGAACTCCCAGGAGATGCACTATGGGGATGGCATCTGACCCGGGCCCTTGGAAGAGTTTCGCGCTTCATGCCACTCCGGCCGCCGCGGACTACGTGCGTGCAATCCGCCGGGAAGTGGAGTTCCTTCATCACACCGCCGCGCTGGTGTTTCCGCAGCTCATTCAGCCCAACCCCACCGAGATCTATCTGTCTCTCACTTCCTTCTGCAACCTACGCTGCGTCGGTTGCCGTTACGGCCGGGATTTCATGCCGGGCACGCAACTCTCTCTGGACATGGTGAAGGGAGTTCTGGAAGATTGCGCCGAATACAACATCAAGAATGTGCGCTTGTATGGGGGCGAGCCGCTGCTCCATCCCGATATCGCTGAAATTACGGAATACGCTGTGCGGTTGAAGCTGCATCCATACCTGACAACCAACGGCGTGCTGCTGGAAAAGAAATTCGACGACCTTTGGGCAGCCGGTTTGCGGCGCATCAGCATCGGCTTCTATGGCACGGGAGACAGTTACGACGAATATGTTCAGCGCAAGAACCGCTGGCCCATGGTCGAGCGCGGCGTTGCCTACGCGCGAGAGAAGGGCGGGGAAGACCTGACTCTGGCGCTGGCGTGGCTACTGATGCGGCCGACGTGCAACCTGGATGATCTGCACGAAGTCTGGGATTTCGCGGTCAAACACAACGCTTCGATCGGGGTCAGCCTGGTGCACTATTCGCTACCGTACTTCACGGAGGGCCCGGACCGACAGTTGCAGTTCCGGCCTGAGGACGAACCAGCGATCCGCACGGTCGTAGCGGAATTACTTCGCCTCAAGAAAATTCGGCCTGAGCTGCTTCAATTATCGGAGATTGCGATTCGTTCGATCCCCGACTGGCTATTGCGCGCGCCCAACATGCGCATTCCGTGCGACCGTTACAAGCTTCTCTGGGTTGGTCCGGATGGCACAGTTCAGATGTGCTACGTGACATTCAAGCTGGGCAACCTGCACGAGAAACGTCTGGCCGACATGCTGTTTACGGCGGAGCATCGCAAGGCTGCGCGCGACGCTTTTCAACTGAACTGTCCGAATTGCCATTGCAGCTATCCCCGTCGGACGGAGCTGTACCCGCTGAGCCGTTTGCGCTATGGGTAAAATCTTTATCTTCGTGGTGCTGGGATCTGCGCTGCTGGTTGCCGATTCGCGCCTGGAGCCGGCGAAGAACGGGTCACTGATCGTCTGCCCGGCCTTTCATCTGCGGGCCTGCCAGCTGGAAAGAAGACTGCAGCGCCGGATAGTTCCGCTATGGAACTCCTCCCTCCGGTTGAATACCAGCCGGGGCGATGTACGTTTCCAGATCGAGCGCATGGTGATCGCCCGGAGTCTCGAGGAGCACCACTGGATTCATATAGCCGTTCCCGCGGGTGTATTGAACCCGGCTGTCCTCGGTATCGTCATGACTCCGGAGCGCACGACGCCGGACCGATTCGCAGACATCGTGTCCTTCTTCATGCGAAAACTGCTGTCAGCGGACCATCCGTGGCGTAAGAAGACCCCACCGCGCTGCCGCGCCACTCCTGACGATCCCACGTGCGTGCCGAGATGAGGGACAGGTGGCGACCGGGCAGCCCACTGCGGGCTGTCGCGGAGGTCTGAAGCAACCACCTGACACGCCGCTGAGAGTCAGCGGCGTGTCAGGTGCGGATGGGTTACGCGTTTGCGGTTTAGCCCAGGAAGCCGAGATTCTTCACTGTAAAGTTCGACAAGTTGGGGAAGATCGACGGCAGGTCGGCGGCTTGGACACCGAACCACTTCGCCAGAGTCGCGCCGTACTGGTCAAGCGATGTGGTTGGGATCCAGCGGCCTTCCTGCGTGGCGTCGTCGGGTCCGCCCAGCGCCAGGGTCGGGAACTTGCCGTAGAAATCTCCGCCAGCCACGGAGTCGCCCATCACCAGGTTATGGCCGCCCCAGGCGTGATCGGAGCCGGCCGTACTGTCGGGCAGGTAGGTTCTGGAGAAATCCGACATGGTGAAGGTGACGACCTGCTGGGGAACGCCGATCTCAGCTGTCGCCTGATAGAAAGCACTCATGCACTGGCTGAGGTCGCGCAGCAGCTTGTCTTGCCGAGTCAGCTGAGCGCTGTGGGTATCGAAACCGCCGTTGGAGACGAAAAAGATCTGGCGAGGCAGTCCGAGGGCGGCGCGCACCTGAATGATCTGGGCGACTTGACGCAATTGACCACCCAGAGGACTCTTCGGGAACTTCGTCGACAAGGCACTGCCTTGCGCCAAGGCCGCTGCCAGCGTCTGCGCGTCGTGAATGGCATTGGAGGTTGTGCCGCTGGCGGTCTGAATCAGCGACAGGCCGGTATCGAAAGTGAGCAGAGACTGCAGAGCAGCCAGGCGGGCATTGTCTTCTGCCGAACCGGAAAACCCGCTTACCGACAGGGTTGGGTCGCCGCTGGCCTCGATCGGACGAGCAACCAGTCCCTCGGCAAAGACATTGACTCCCGCCAGTGAAATCAGGACCGGGAAGGCTCCGCCGTAGATGGCCTGGATCTTATCTGCGAGCCTGCCGCCCCAGCCGACACTGCCAAAAGTGTTGAGGGCTGCGGTCTGCATCTGCTGCTGCTGGTCGGAATGCGAGAACAGATTTACGGGAACGTTGACCTGGCCGTTCAGATACTGATCGCGCGTTGTCGGCTGCACCAGCGTGCCGACGTTGACCACCGCCGCCACCTTGCCTCCGCTGAAAAGGGGCTGAACCTCAGCCAGTCGGTGATGGAGCGCGAAGGGCGTACCAAGGCTCGCGGGCTGAATTGGCAACAGCTGATCCTGCCCCAGAGCGAGGTTCGCGCGGATGTTGGCGTAGTTGGCGTAACCGGCGGTATCGAAAGGCACGATGGTGTTGTTGGCGTCGTTGCCGCCAAACAAGAAGATGCAGACCAATGCCTTGTAGTCGGAAGCCGCCTGCGCCAAAGCGCTGACCATACCGAGCCGGTTGAAGCTGGCGGCGGCGGCAGCTCCTGCAGCCGCGGTGCAGCAGGTTGTCTTCAGGAAATCACGCCGTGTAAATCGAGGCATACGCCCTCCGGGAACCGATGGCTCTAGTGTTCCACCTGAAATTGGGATGAGCTTGCGACCAGGTAAAGCGCCGCCTTGGCACGGCGCGTGTTGTCGGGAATTGCGGAGAGCGCGGTGGAGAGCGTACTGCGCATGTCGCTCGACATCTGGCCGTGCAGCATGTTCGCCGACACCATGTTGAGCAGACTATTCACGTTGCCGGCCGCGGCCACATAGGCGGAGATATCCGTTGTCGTGCCAGAGCCAACCGTGCCGTAGATCAGATCATTGATGAAGTTAATGCGCGAGATCGTGGTGGTGCTGTTGAGAATTTGGAATTCCGGACCCAGCAGGCTGGTGTTGGGGATCTGGAAATTCGGCGGATAGAAGTTGAAGACCGAGGGAGCCTTGAACGGTTCCTGGCGCATGGCGGCGGCATAAACGGACAGGCCGACACCGTTCGTGGTGGCGTTGACCGCGCGCATCGAGGCGATCATGTGAAGCAGCGGTTCGCGGAGGTGGCCATCCGACGCTTGCACCTGTGCGGGATCGTCGCCGCGCCGCGCTTCGGGGTCGAGGAGAATCGCCGTAATCACAGCTTTTAAATCGCCGCGTACGCCACTGCCGTTGTCGTTGAAGACCTGGGCGACGCGGCTCACGTAGTCGGGGCTCGGGTTGCTCGTCACCAGCTTCTGAATCAGCTGTTTACCGATAAACGGCCCCACGTTGGGATGGTTAAAGATGTTCTGCAAAGCCGCGTCTAGGTCGGCCTGAATATCGCCGTTCGGCGGAAGGACAGTGCCGTTCAAGAGAGTCTTGGAACTCTTGCTGTAGTGCTTTTGGTACGGGAGCATGGGACCGCTGAAATAGGGCTTGCTGAAGAAGTGGGCGGGTTTGCCTCCGGGAATGGCCGGATACGACCAGCCAGTGAAGACTCGACCGAAGCCGCTGATGGTGTCTTGCCCGTAGGTTGGGATCGTGTTGCCGTTGTTGTCCAACTGGGGTGTGCCATCGAGATTGAGCTGCATCAAGCCGATCGAGAATAGCTGTAATATCTCGCGGCCATAATTCTCGTTCGGTCTGCAACGAAGGGTGCACCCGTTGTTGTTCCCCATATTGAGGTACAAACCCATGGTTGGGCTCAGGGTGACGTCCTTCAGCAGCGTGAAGTAATTGCCGAACGCATCGTTCTGCATCATGTTCATCCACAAGGAGAAGGCGGTCGGATCGGTAATCTGTCCCGCCGAGACCACGATGATTTCCGAGAGCGCGAACGACACCCGCTGACGGAGCTGGTCTTGTCCCTGCATGGCGTTGACGAAGAACTGCTTTTGGATGAAGGAAATATCGTTCCCCGGACCGGGAGTGACGTAGGTAGAAACCGGCGCACTGAACTGTTGTTGCAGGTAGGTCGGCAAGTCATTTGCCTGGACTTGGGCGATGGTCGTCGCCGTGGGTCCCCAACTGGCTTGCTCAAGAAAGCGCGCGGCAACCGCGGCACTGACCGTCGGAGCTTTCGGCTCAGCTGAGCCGGCCATCACGCTGCTGCCCGTGAACGCCAGCAGCGTGAGACCAACGGTGAGAATTCGAAGAGAGGACGCTTGCGCGCGAATGCTTTTCCGGGTCATCTGCCACTCCACAGGAACGGTTATCGGTTTGAGCGGGCCCGAGGGTGACGGGGATGTCACTTTTCCGGAGCCAGCGAGGAGCGCCGGAAAACCTGCTACCAAATGCTCGGGACAATACCGAACCTACCCTATTGTGTCAAGGAAATTTTCGTGATTGTCAAAGGCTGCCTATCTCTGCATGCCAAAGCCAGCAAGGCAAGTCAGGCATTCCGCCGTCTTGAGATTCACTCTGCGCCGGGCAAGAGACGCATTCCAGGCATTTGAGGGTCTCGGGCAACATGTGCCGCAAATTCTTGCACACACAAACAACGAACCGGTGGCGCTTTCTATTGCGAGCGGCGGAAGTACGTCTGCGCCTTGGTGACGTCGCGTCCGATTTGCTGTTTCAACGCGTCGATCGATGGGAACTTGATTTCGTCGCGCAACCGATTGAGGAAATGGAGCTCGACCTCAGTCTCCGCGGTTACTTCGATGGGGTGGAAGTTGAGCAGGTGGCTTTCGATGGCGAACGAATCAGCGCCGAACGTCGGGCGGTTGCCGATGTTGGTGACAGAGTCGAAACACTCTTCTCCGACGCGCGTGCGAGTGATATACACGCCATCTTTCGGCACCAACTCTTCATAGCGCGCGAGGTTTATGGTGGGAACGGTGTATTTCGACCCGTAACCGCGGCCACGCCCGGCATTGGAGAGGATGCTGAAGGGCCTGGCCAGCAAGTGGCGGGCACGGCTCACCCGGCCTTCTCGCAGGAGTTTGCGGATGTGGCTGCTGGAGACGGTTTCGCCGCGCAGGCGCATCTCGGGATAGTCGTGGACTACAAATCCCATCTCCCGGCCTAGTTCGCGCAGGATTTGAATGTTGCCAGACGCCTTGTGTCCGAAGTGGAAGTTGAAGCCTTCGTGGACCTCGCAGGCGTGCAGGCGTTTCTTCAGAATGTCGTGTGCGAACTGGTGCGGGCTCATCAGCGATAGGTCGCGGGTGAAGGTCAGAAGGAGGACGGCGTCGATGCCGGTGGTCGCCAGCAGGCGCAGTTTCTCCGGAGTGGGAGTGAGCAGCTTCAGGTTGTGATCGGGCCGCAGGATGCGCATCGGGTGCGGCTCAAAGGTCACTGCGATCGCCTTCGCCTGCAGTGTTTTGGCGCGGGCGACGATTTCGCCGAGCACGGCGCGATGCGCTCGATGGACGCCGTCGAAGTTCCCGACAGAGACCAGCGCGGGGCCGAAGTCGGCGGGGAGGTCGGCGAGTTTGTGGAAGACGTGCATCCGACTAGATCTCGAACTCCAACTTCATTCCGTCGTAGGCCAACTGCACGCCCGGAGGCAAGGTTTCACTGGTTGCCTCGTGCGGCAGGTCGTGGCAGATATGGGTAAAGAACGCACGCTTCGGCCTCACCTCGTTCACGATCCGCAACGACTGTTCCACTGTCGAGTGTGTCGGATGCGGTTTATAGCGCAGCGCATCCAGAAACAGGATGTCCAGGCCGCGTAGTTTGTCGAGCGATTCGGCCGGTACGTCGCTGTGATCCGTGAGGTAGGCGGCCGATCCGAAGCGGAAACCGAGAATCGGGGTCTCGCCGTGGATCACGGTGACCGGCTCGAAGCGCGCGCCGAACAGCTCGACAGGCCCTTTGATCGGCTTGAGTTCGACCTGGGGCAGGCCGCCGAATTTGTAGTCGGCGTCGAAGATGTAGCGGAACATGGCGCGCAGAAATTCCGCGTTCTGCGGCGTCGCATAGAGCGGCAGGCGCCCCGGTGCGTGCGCGAAGCTGAGTGGGCGCAAGTCATCGATACCGAGAATGTGATCGGCGTGCGTGTGGGTATAGAAGACGGCATCGACGCGCGTGATCTTCTCACGCAGGGCCTGCTCGCGGAAGTCGGGCGTGGTGTCGATGAGGATGTTGCGATCGTTGTACGTGATCATCACTGACGGACGGGTGCGGCGATCGCGCGGATCTGAGGACTGGCACACGGCGCAATCGCAGCCGATGGTCGGCACGCCCATCGAAGTGCCGCTGCCGAGTACCGTCAGCGCTGCCTGCATCAGCCGTTCTTTCCTGTGGATGGGCCGGATTGCGGTCCGCGAACCAAGGCATTGGTCACTTCGACATATGCCATCCGCAGTTCGTACAGGCAGTTCTGCAGGAAGCCTTGCTCTTTGGAGGTGAGATTACCCTTGGTCTTCTCAGAGATCATGCCGAGCGTGTCGATGGTCTGGCGCGCCCCGATCAGATCGACATGCGGAGAGCCACCCTGCTCCACCATCAGACCGAGTTGCATCATGGCAGTCATATAAAGGGAAGCCATGAAACGTTCGAAGGTGACTTCCAGTTCCTTAGCGGAGTGGCCGCTGAGTTCAACCCGGGTATCGAGATCGCGGGACGATTGCTTGTATGCGTCGTGTTGCGCCTGCTGCTCGCTCGCGGTCGGTGGCAGCGGAGCGGTGGGTTCGGCGGCGTCGGTGAGCACGACGCTGGGATGGTCGGCTGGTGCCGGAGCCTCCTCGGTCGTTTCGGTACGTGGTTCGCCATCGGCGGTGAAGAGGCGACGGTCGCTGACTTTGAAGCCGGTATCTTTATTCTCTGGCATAGTTGATCCGTTGGTCCGGGGCATCCGTTAGGTGATTGGCGCCTGCGTTAATTCCAATCTTGCCTCGGCTGCCTGCAATTCTTTTCCAATTGCTTCGCAGCGCAGGTAACCCAACGCCACCGGACGGTCTCCCGTGGGCAGTGGCAGTACCGCGCTGCTGGTGACCTCGCCGACGTCTTTCCCTTCGGTCTGAATCTTCGTCCCCGCCGCCGGCAGCGGGCCGTCCACCGCGAACGCTCCGAACTCGCGATGAACTGCGCCCCGCGAACGAATGCGTTCGACAATCTCCTGGCCCAGGTAGCACCCCTTGGTGAAACTCAGGGCACGCAACTGGCCGGTTTCCTGTGGCAGGTCGCGGTCGCGAATGTCTTGTCCGAATTTCGGGATGCTGCGGGAAATCCGGAAGAGATTCAGCGCGGCATTGCCCGCAGGTCGGGCGCCGGCTTTAGCCAAGGCATCCCAGAGGGCAGAGATATGCTCCGGGGCCACCCAGATTTGCCATGAGTCCTTCGCCTCCTCGCCGGAATGAAGCACGGTAAGAGGAATCTGTTGCCACTGCACATCCACAAATTGCAGGTATTCGAGTTCAGGGATCGTGATCCCCGCGCGCTCTAACACGGAGCGCGACTCCGGGCCGGTCAGGCCGAGTGCTGTGAGCTTGCCGCTGATGTCGCAGACTTCAACGTCGTCGGCGATGATGTAGTGATCAAAAATCTGCAGGATCTTCTCTCGTTGCGAGCGCTCGGCGTCGACCATGAGCGATTCGCCGCGATGGAAGGCGTAGAGGTCGGCCTGGATATGCCCTTGGGCGTTTAGCAGGAAGGCGTAGACCCCGCGCCCAGCCGCGAGGTCGCGGACGTTGTTGGAGACCATGCCGTTGAGCCAGCGAACGCGGTCGCTGCCGGTTAGGGCGATCTTCGAGCGCCATCCCAGGTCGTAGACGCCGCAGCCGGACAGCAGGGAGTGGAACTCGGCGCGGACGTCGCCATAATCGGCCTTAGGCACCGTACCAACGGCGGTTTCTGTTCCCGGAATGGTGATGGCGTTCATGTGGGAGGGTCACAGGTCACAGGTGTCAGGTCTCAGGAAAACCCGACACGCTCACCCCAACTCTTGATTATAGCGAAGGGCGAGTTGTGGGCGTTCCAACCCAGGGCCGGTGACCCACACCCTGTGATACCTTTCCCCACGTGAGCCCCACGAAACGAATTGCGGTCATCCCAGGCGATGGGATCGGTAAGGAAGTGGTCCCGCAAGCCGTCCGTGTGCTGGAGGCGGTCGGTGCCGATGTGGCGCTGACGCAGTTCGATTGGGGAGCCGATCGCTACCTTGCTGACAAAACCACCGTCCCGGCGGATGGCTTCTCGATACTGGGCCGCGACTTTGACGCCATTCTCGTGGGGGCTTTCGGCGATCCTCGCGTGCCTTCCAACATTCATGCCAAGGAAATCCTGCTGGGCATGCGGTTCAAGATGGACCTGTACGTCAACATCCGGCCGGTACGGCTGATGGACGCGGCGTTGTGTCCATTGAAAGGAATTGAGCCGAAGGACGTGGATTTCGTCGTGATTCGGGAAAACACGGAAGGTGTGTACGGCGATGTGGGCGGCGTCTTCAAACAGGGAACTGCGGACGAGGTCGCAATCCAGGAAGACATCAATACCCGCAAGGGCGTCGAACGCATCCTACGATATGCGTTCGAATATTGTGCTGCACACAAGAAGCTCGACGGCTCGTCGCGGCGGCGCGTGCTGATGTGTGACAAGTCGAACGCCATGACACATGCCGGCGGGTTGTGGCAGCGCATGGTCAAGGAAGTGAGCGCCGGGTATCCGCAGATCGAGACACAGCATATGTATGTGGACGCCCTCTGCATGCAGATGGTGCGCGACCCGCGCGGGTTCGACGTGATCGTGACCAACAATATGTTTGGCGACATCATCACCGACATCGCTGCCGGACTACAGGGCGGCCTAGGAATGGCGGCCAGCGGGAACCTGCATCCGGGGAAGACCTGTATGTTCGAGCCGGTACATGGCTCCGCGCCGCCGATTGCAGGCAAAAACATCGCGAATCCGTTTGGCGCGATTCTGACGGCGTCGATGATGCTGGCGCATCTGGGGATGACAGCGCAAGCCGAGAAGATCGAGGCGGCAGTGCTGGCGGCGGTAGGGGAGAAGAAAACTACGCCGGACATCGGCGGGACACTGGGCACACGGGAGGCTGGAGAGTGGGTAGTAGATTTCGTTTCCCGCGGATAAACGCGGATTATCGCCGATGGAGCAATTTCGTCTGGGTTACGGTCTGGACGATCGTGCTTGGGGCGGCACTCTCTGCCTGGGCACAAACGACGCAGACGCCGTCCTCGAAAAGCAAAGACCTGCACGAACTTGGTTTGCAGGTTCAGGATCAGCCCTCAGGCAAACCCGGAACTCCCGCGGGCGAGGGCGCCCGGGCCAAGCAGGCTCCGCCAGAAAAGATCATTTCGCCGCAGGAGGCGAAGGAGCTGTTCAAGTCGGTGGACGAGATCCTGGAATTCGCCAGCCAGGATACGAAGTTGCCGATCAAGGCGGAGGTGAAGCGGCGCCTCGTCGAACGCAGCGAGGTGCAGAACTTTATCCAGAAAGGAATGAAAGAAGACAAGGACGCCCAGCGGCTGGAGCGCTCGGAAGTGGTGCTTAAGAAATTCGGGCTGCTGCCGCGCGATTTCGATCTGAAGACCTTTCTGGTGGCGATGCTCAAAGAGCAGGTTGCGGGATACTACGACCCGAAGACCAAGACGGTGAACCTGCTGAACTGGGTGGATGCGGACGCGCAGCGTCCGGTGCTGGCGCACGAATTGACGCACGCATTGCAGGACCAGTCGTTCGGACTGGAAAAATGGCTGCGAGCCGGTGATGACCCTGCCCACGCCGGCGACCCTACACCAGCCGATATCTCGGTCGACGAAGAGCAGGCTGCACGTCAGGCTGTCGTCGAAGGGCAGGCGATGGTGACGCTGCTTGACTACACCCTGGCGCCGACCGGCAAGACGATGCTCGAAATGCCGCAGATCGTCGAGGCCATGAAACAGGGCATGCTGGTGGGAGCCGACGATAGTCCCTCGTTTCGCTCGGCGCCGGTGTTTCTCAAGGAGACACTGACCTTTCCCTATCGATATGGCATGGATTTCACCGCGGCCCTGCTACAAGCTGGCGGCAAAGAATTGGCATTCGGCGGAGCTCTGAAAGATCCTCCACGGTCAACGCGGGAGATCATGGAGCCGCAGACCTATCTCTCGCACGAAAAACTGGAACCGCTGAAGTTGCTCGACTTCGACAAGGATTTTGCCGGATACGACCGCTTCGACATCGGCGCGATGGGCGAGTTCGACATCGACGTCTTGGTGGAGCAGTACGTCGGTGTGGAAGAAGCGCACGAAATGTATCCGGAATGGCGGGGCGGGTATTACTTTGCAGGGCGTCCGAAAGGAGACAAGTCGGCGCCGCTGGGATTGCTCTATGTGTCGCGCTGGTCGAGTCCGGAGACGGCGGCGGAGTTTGCCGCCGTGTACGCCAAGTCGCTGGCGCAGCGTTACAAGAAAGCGCAGGCGCTCGGCGGAGATGGAAAGGTTGCGGAGGACGCGCCGCCCGTCGATGCCTGGCGAACCCTGCGCGGCCGCCATGCGTGGATGACGGACGAGGGCGCGGTCGTGATCGAAGTCCGCGGGGATATGATCTTGATCAGCGAAAGTCTGGATGACGCGACGACGAAGCGGGTGGCGGGCGATTTTTGGGCGCGGTGATGGTTGCTGGCTTATCTGGCAGCGCCTTGTGCCAGCTATTTGATCTCTTTCAATCCACCGCTACCACCCGGATGCGCAGACTGTTTCTCCGCGCCATTTAGGGTGGTCGTTTTGATGGATGGTGTCGCGGTGACGGTCGCGAAAACGCGCTAGACACTAGGTTAAGACTCAAGCTCGCCACCGGCGCACGCGTAGTGAGGTTCTCCCTCTGCAATCTGACCTCTCACCTCTGACCTGTCTTGTATAATCACGGGTTCCGTCGTCATTCCCAGTCCAATCAGGAGCAGGCTTGCAGCAGGCAGAGATCGGCATTATCGGCGGCAGTGGCTTGTATCACATGCCCGGCTTCAGCGATGTTCAGGAACTTCGACAGGCTACGCCGTTCGGCGATCCTTCCGACGCTTACGTTCTCGGAACTCTTGAAGGACGAAAGGTCGCTTTCCTGGCGCGGCATGCGCGCGGTCACAAGCTGCTTCCCACCGAACTGAATTTTCGCGCGAACATTTATGGTTTCAAACAGCTCGGAGTCGAGCGCATTGTTTCAGTCTCAGCCGTAGGGTCACTGAAGGAAGAGCATCGGCCGCTCGACTTTGTCATCCCCGACCAGTTCTTTGACCGTACTCGGCACCGCGTGGACACTTTCTTCGGCGACGGTCTCGTGGCCCATGTCGGGTTCGGAGATCCTGTGTGCGGCGAGATGGCCGGTGTCGTCGTGAGCGCATGTCAGTCTGTCGGCGTGGGGGGCAAGCGTGGCGGGACCTACGTCTGCATGGAGGGGCCGCAGTTCTCTACGAAGGCCGAGTCGAACGTGTACCGCGGCCTGGGCATGGACGTGATTGGCATGACGAACCTGCAGGAAGCGAAACTGGCCCGCGAGGCCGAGATTTGCTACGTCACCATCGCCATGGTGACGGATTACGACTGTTGGCATCCGCACCACGATTCGGTGACCGTCGAGCAGATTGTTTCCGTGCTGGTGAAGAATGCCGAGAACGCCGCCAAGGTGGTGAAGGCGACCGTCGCGGCCATGCCCAAGACACGCTCATGCAAGTGCGGATCGGCGCTGGCGCATGCGATCCTCACCGAACGGGACAAGATTCCCGCGGCAACGAAAGAGAAATTGAAGCTGATTGTGGGAAAGTACTTGTAGGTCTAGTCGGCGGCTCTTCAGTTGCCAGTCGGAGTTCTTCACTCAGAAGACAACTCGCGGCCAGCGACTAGCGACTCCTGGAGGTTCATGAGCATCCTGGTTGTTGGCTCCGTTGCCTTTGACACGATCGCCACCCCCTCGGGGCGGGTGAACGACATTCTTGGCGGTGCGGCCACTTATTTCGCACTCGCCGCCAGCTACTTCACAAAAGTACGCCTGGTGGCGGTCGTCGGCGACGACTTCGCCGCCGCCCACGAAGCGGTGTTGACAAGCCACGGTATCGACACGCGCGGAATCGAGCGCACCGCAGGGAAGACGTTTCGTTGGGGCGGGCAGTATCTCGACAATCTGAACGAGGCCAAGACCGACTTCACCGAACTCAACGTCTTCGAGAAGTTTCAGCCTCACATTCCGAAAGAATACGCAGATACTGAATTCCTGTTTCTCGCCAACATTCATCCCACGCTGCAGGCGGCGGTGCGGCTTGAAATGGATGGGGTTCGCCTCACCGGCGGCGACACCATGAATTTCTGGATCAAGGGGACGCCGAAGGAACTAGCCGAGACCCTGAAGCTGGTGAACGTGCTGCTCATCAATGACACGGAAGTCCGCATGCTGGCGGGCGACAAGAACCTGCCGCGCGCGGCCAAGAAGGTGTTGTCAATGGGCCCGCAGGCGCTGGTAGTCAAACACGGCGAGTACGGGGCGACGATCTTTTTCCGCGAGGGTGCTTTCGGGATCGGGACACATCCGTTTCGGGCGCCCGCGCTTCCCATCGAAGAAGTCAAAGATCCGACCGGCGCAGGCGATTCATTCGCCGGCGGGTTCATGGGATACATCGCGTCGCAGGGCGAGATCAATCGGGAAGTGCTCAAGCGTGCCCTGTTCTATGGCGGCGTGATGGGGTCGTTTGCGGTGGAGGAGTTCGGCACGGAGCGATTGCAGCACCTCACGCGCGGCCAGGTTGACGCCCGCTTCCAATTGTTTCGCGAGTTGACACACCTTGAATAAAGTCAGAAGTTAGAAGTCAGAATGCAGAAGTGAAAGCTGATCGGATGCGATCGTCTGCGTCTGCACTCTGCATTCTGACGTTTGACTTCTTGTTTCCGCATTCCCTTGCGACCCAAAATCCAACGCCGCCCTGATCGCGACATCCTGCTGCTTTCGTCCGTCGCAACAGCTGTGTCGCTGCTTTCTCTTCTCTACTCCTTCCAGCGCGGCGAAATTCTCCTCTATGGCGACGCGATCGCGCACATCAACATCGCGCGGCGCGTATTCGACTCGCAGACTCCGGGGCTTCTCCAACTGGGAACGGTGTGGTTGCCGCTCCCGCATCTGCTGATGATCCCGTTTGTCTGGTCGGACTGGTTGTGGCGGAGTGGAGTCGGCGGATCAATTCCGTCGATGGTCGCGTACGTCCTCGGGGTAATTGGGATTTACCGGCTCGCGCGTGGTGTTCTTGCGGGCGATGAACGCACGCAGTCATTGGCTCGGGTGGGAGCCTGGAGTGCGGCGCTGGTCTACGGCGCCAATCCCAACCTTCTCTATCTGCAGACCACCGCGATGACAGAGGCCGTGTACCTGGCATTCTTTGTCTGGGGCGTGACTTACTTTTGGGCATGGATAAGAAAACCGGTTGCCACGGGGGGCACAGGGGAACACGAGGGAAGCGCGCGACTGTGGAAGTGCGCCGCCTGCCTGGCTGGAGCAGAGCTCACTCGCTACGACGGATGGTTTCTTGCCGCAGCGGTTGGAGGGATCGTCAGCATCATGGCACTGCGCCGCTGGGGCGATCGGCAATTTCGCCGGGCGGCGGCGCAATTCCTGGTAGCGATCGCGGCAGCCCCCTTTCTTTGGCTGGGATATAACGCGGCGGCCTATCGCGATCCCCTGGAATTCGCGCGCGGGCCGTACTCCGCGAAGGCGATCGAACAGAAGACGGCGCAGCCGGGATATCCGGCGCATCCGGGTTCGGGAGATCTGGTTGTGGCGGGGAGTTTCTTCTTGAAGTCGGCTGAGTTGAACATGGCGCCAGGAAACTGGGGCAGGATTTGGGTTGCAGTTGTGCTGGCCGCAGTGATTCTTCTCGCGATGTCAATTCCTGCGGCGGGCGTTGTCATTCTACTGCTTTGGACTCCCCTGATTTTTTACACGCTCTCGATCGCGTATGGGGGTGTGCCTCTGTTCTTGCCGATCTGGTGGCCTCGCACCTGGTACAACCTTCGATACGGACAGCAGTTCCTACCGTTGTTTGCGGTTTCGGCAGCGATGATGATGGCGTTGCCGTCGGTAATCCAGCGCGTTGCAAGTCGGTTCTCCAGCCAGCGCCTCAAAGTAGTCACTGTGTGCGTAGCCACGGTGATTGTCGTCGCGTGCTACCTCTCCGTCTGGCGTACGCAGCCGCTCTGTTTCACCGAAGCCTGGGTGAACTCGCGGACAAAGCTGGCGCTGGAATCGTCGGTGGCGCGAGTTGTTTCGACGCTTCCGCCCAATTCGCGCTATCTGATGTACGTCGGCGATCACGTGGGCGTGTTTCAGCAGGCGGGCGTGCCGCTGCGCCAGGTGATCAACGAGGGGAATCATCGTCCCTGGGTCAGGCCGGAGGATCCCGAAGGTCTCTGGGAGAGGGCGCTGGCGAATCCCAGCACGTTGGTTGACTTTGTCATTGCCTATGACGGCGACGCGGTGGACGAGAAAGTTGACAAGCGAGCCCTCAGGCTCGTCGCGGAGATTCACACCACCGGGCAGCCCCATGCGAAGATCTATGGGGTTCGGGCAGCCCTGAATCAATCGCGTTAACGCTGCTTCTGAAGTCTCTGAAAACAGCAGCTACTGCGGTGTTAGAATCCGCTCGAAATCGGTTTCTGGTCATGCCGACCGTGCATTCTGTGATCGACTCGCTGTTGCACGAGATGGGGCATGTGCTTTCGTCTGCCCTGGCGCGCCTTTTGGTGGCGGCGGTGTTAGGCGGGCTCATCGGGCTGGAGCGCCAGTTGCGCCACAAGCCGGCCGGCCTTCGGACCAACATGTTCATCTGCATTGGCGCAGCCATGTTCACGCTTCTCTCCAAGCAATTGGCGGAGGTGCCGGCCGACAGCACCCGAATTGCGGCGCAGATTATCCCCGGCATCGGCTTCATCGGAGCGGGCTCGATTCTGCATGCGCGGGGATCGGTGACCGGACTCACGACTGCGGCCACGTTGTTCGTTGTAGCCTCGGTGGGCATGGCCGTCGGCGGCGGCCTGTACGTCACCGCGGTATTTGCCACGGCTTTGATCCTGGTGGCGCTCGCGGCGCTGGGCAAGATGGAAGCGCACTTTGGGTTGCAGACCGTGCTGAACACGTATGAAGTCACGGGACGCAGCGCGGAAGCCATGTTGCGGGAGCTCAACCGCATCCTGGCCGACGAGAAGCTCACGATGCACAGCGTCCACCTGGCCTCGTTCGATGTAGAGTCGCGACTTACTCTTACCGTCGACTCTGCGCGGGAGGAACAGGCGGCGCTGTCGGTCCGCTTGCACGAATCGAATGTGTTCAGCACAGTGAAGCTGATCGGCGGCGCGGATCGCGAATGACGACCTCCGCGAACCCGCCCATTCCTTTCACGAAAGCCTCTGCCTGCGGCAATGATTTTCTGATTGTCGAGAGTGCGGGCGTGCCGCGAGACCTGGCCGCCATCACCCGGCGCATGTGCGACCGGCACAACGGCATTGGCGCCGATGGGGTGGAATGGTTGTTCGCCGGCGGAGAGGCCGACATCGCCGCACGCCTGTTCAACGCGGACGGCTCGGAAGCGGAGGTTTCCGGCAACGGCACCCGCTGCGTCGCTGCCTACTTGTACTCGAAACAGGCCAAGCCACAAATCATCATTCACACCGGAGCGGGCCTGAAGCCTTGTCGTTTCATCGGGCAGCAGGGTTCTACCTTTGAGTTTGAAGCGGACATGGGCGAGCCCATCGTTGCCAACGAACTTGCGATCGAGACCATGTGGGTACGGGCTAAAGGTACGAATATCTCGATGGGGAACCCACACTTTGTCATCTTCGTCGATCGATTTCAGGAAGACTGGCAGCGGCAGGCGGCCCTGATCGCGACGCAACCGTCGTTTCCGCAGGGCACCAACGTTGAATACGTGATCGCGCGGGGGCCCAACGAAATCGAAATCCGGTTGTTGGAGCGCGGCGTGGGCGAGACGCAGTCGTCGGGAACAGGATCGTGCGCAGCGGCGGTGGCGGCGATCGCCAGTCAGCGAGTGTCATCTCCCGTGACCGTGGTCGCGCCCGGCGGAGCGCAAACCGTGCGCTGGGACGGCCGGGTGTACTTGCGAGGTCCCGCAACGCTCATCTGTCGCGGAGAGTTCTTCGTTTAAGATCGAATCAGCATGCCTTCGACTTCCCCGCGAACGCGAGTCAAGCCGCCCGCCCTCCGATCCGGAGACAGGGTGGGGATCGTCGCGCCAGCCTCGAATATCAAGCGCGAACTGTTGGAGCAAGGTTGCGACCGCCTGCGGCAGCTTGGATACGATCCTCTTTACTTCGAATCCATCCTGGACCGCGACTTGTACTTCGCCGGCTCGGTCGAGCGCCGGGCGCGGGAACTGGAAACGATGTTTGAGCGCGAGGATGTGAGGGCGATCGTTTGCGCGCGCGGCGGCTACGGGTCGAATTACTTGCCCCTGGCCCTGGATCCGAAGAAGATCGTCAGTCATCCCAAGATTCTCGTGGGCTACAGCGACATCACCACGCTGGTGTGCTGCATGGCGGACTCGGCCAACTTTGTGACGTTTCATGGGCCGATGGTGACCAAGGACTTCACCCTCGACGACGGCGTCGACATGGCTTCCTGGACAGCGGCGTTGGGGGGCACGCCGGAATGGGAGATCGCTGCCAACTCGGGCGCGCGCGCGCTGGCTGCGGGAGTGGCCGAAGGGGTTCTGTATGGAGGGTGTCTCTCCATGCTGGTCGCGTCCATTGGGACGAAGCACGAGATTCGCACCGACGGCACCATATTGTTTATCGAAGATGTGGCAACGAAACCCTTCCAGATCGATCGCATGCTGATGCAGTTGAAGCTGGCGGGAAAATTGGAGGACGTGCGAGGGATCGTTTTCGGCGAAATGCTCGACTGCCGCCAGAGTTCGGACCAGGACTACACGCTGGAAGAAGTCGTGATGCGGGTTGTCGGCGACCTGAAGATCCCGGTCGCGTTCGGGATGCGGTCGGGACACGTATCGCGGGCGAATATCACGCTGCCCATCGGCGTGCGGGCTCGGCTGGTCGTCGGCGATGACGTGGTGGTGGAAATTCTGGAAGCTGCTACCAAAAGGCGCTAACCACGGAGGACACGAAGGTACACGAAGGAAACCGGCGCGGGCGGATGGAAAGCGGTGGATCGCTCGAAGCTCGAGGCTTGTTGCTCGTAGCCAAGTCGCAGCCATCATCATGAGCAATCATTCAAAACACATTCATCTCATTGGCATTTGCGGTACGGCGATGGCGTCGCTGGCGGGCATGCTGGCGAAACGCGGATTTCGCGTCACGGGGTCCGATGCGTCGGCGTATCCACCGATGTCAACGTTCCTGGAATCGCTGGGTATCGCCGTGGCGCAGCCGTTTGCCGAGGCCAATCTGAATCCGCGACCCGATCTGGTGGTCGTCGGGAATGCGATTTCGCGCGGCAACGTGGAACTGGAGTACGTGCTCGACGGGCGTATCCCATTCTGTTCTTTGCCGCAAATCCTGCATGACGAGTTCCTGGTCAGGAAGGAAGTGCTGGTGGTCGCGGGCACCCACGGCAAGACGACAACCACTTCGATGCTTGCCTGGATTTTCCACACGGCCGAACTGCACCCGTCATTCCTGATTGGAGGCGTTGCCGAGAACTTCGGCAGCAGTTTCGGACTCGGCGATGGCCGGTACTTCATCCTGGAAGGTGACGAATACGATACGGCGTTCTTCGACAAGGGACCCAAGTTCCTGCACTATTTTCCCGACGCGGTGATCTTGACTTCGGTGGAGTTCGACCACGCCGATATCTACAAAGACCTCGATGCCGTTGAGACTTCCTTCAAACGGCTGGTGAACCTGGTGCCGCGGCGCGGGAGGATTATCGCGTTCGACACCGGAGAGAGTATCGAGCGCTGTCTGCAGAAGGCGCTTTGCCCGGTCGAGCGTTACGGATCGACCGCGCGCGCCACATGGCAGATAGCGGACCTGAAGCTCGGTACAGAGAAAACCTCCTGGTCGGTGTTGTGTGAGGGCAGACCGTGGGCGGAGTTCGAGTTTCCGCTCGCGGGTGAATACAACGTATGGAACGCGACCGCCGCCGCGGTTTTGGCAGCAGACTACGGCATTCCAAAAGAAGTGATTGCAGACGCCCTGCGCACGTTCCACAGCGTGAAGCGGCGCCTGGAGGTGAGGGCTCAGGTCGAAGGCATCACCATCATCGACGACTTTGCCCATCACCCCACCGCAATTGACCAGACGCTGCGGGCATTGCGAGCCCGATATCCGGGACAACGCCTGTGGGCTGTGCTCGAGCCGCGTTCGAACACGATGCGGAGGAACGTGCTGCAGGAGGCCCTCGCCTCCAGTCTCGCTACGGCGGATGACGTGATCGTCGCCAATGTCTTCAAGTCGGAAGCGATTCCCGAGGCGGAGCGGCTGAATCTGAACCAGGTCGTGGAGAAGATCCAGCAGAGTGGGCGGCGGGCGCAGGTGATCGCCGATGCCGACAGCATCGTCGAGGCGATTGCGCCCGAACTGCGTGCGGGCGACGTGGTTGCCATCCTATCCAATGGCGGATTCGGCGGCATCTATGAGAAGCTACCCAAGCGTCTGCGGGAACGCGGAGCGGGCGCCTAGCCGAAGCGAGTTACTCAGAATCCGATGCACAACATGGAATCAGCGGTGAATTCGGGGAGCACGTATCGCGCGCGCAAAGGCGCGTCCCCGCTGCGTACGATTCTGATGCTCATCTTTTGGGCCATTGCTCTCCCCATCGCCGCGCTGATGGGAATTCCCTGGACCTATCTCACGAAAGACGTCAGCTTTCTTTATCGCACCTGCATGTGGGGGGCGTTTACCGGCGTCCGCGTCGCGGGGGTGCGGGTGCGGACCATAGGACTGGAGAATATCGATCCTTCGCGCAACTACATTTTCATGTCCAACCACATTTCGAATCTTGATCCGCCGATTACTCTGCCTCTGATTCCGCGAAAGACCTCGGTGATGGTCAAGAAAGAACTGTTCAGCTACCCCATTCTCGGCAAGGTCATGTTGATGGGATCGCTGGTGCCGGTGGACCGAGGCAATCGCGACGCCGGTATCGCCGCGGTGCGCGAGGCCGTCAAGGCGATTGAGAAGGGACTCAACATGACGATTTACATCGAAGGCAAGCGTTCCTTCGACGGCCGCCTGCTGCCCTTCAAGAAAGGCCCGTTCTACCTCGCGGAAGAATGCAAAGTTCCGGTCGTTCCCATCACCATCTCGGGAACCGAGCAAGTCATGCCCAAGGCGAAGTTTTCGATTCAGCCGGGAACGGTGACGGTGCAGTTCCACGATCCCATTGAGCCGGAGAACTTCGGCGACCGCGAGCAGTTGATGGCGCGGGTGCGGGACGTGATCAGCAGCGGACTGCCGGAAGGGCTGCGGGAGTAAGCGACTATCCCAGTTCCCGCTTCTCAGCGTTGATCCGAAGTCCTTCTTACTACCTTGGCCAACTCCGGCAGCTTATTGAACACCGCCGAGCACCGCAGCCAGAGCCTGTTATCAATCGCCGGATAGCCACTCACGGTCGCTCCCGCGGCAACATCACTGGGAATGCCGCTCTGGGCGGTGGCGATGGCGCCGTCGCCGATTTTGCAGTGGCCGGCAACTCCTACCTGTCCCGCGAGAATTACGTTCTTTCCAACCTCGGTCGAGCCGGCTAAGCCCACCTGCGCGCAGAGCAAGGTATCTGGGCCGACGCTCGACCCGTGCCCGACCTGAACCAGGTTGTCGATCTTTGCCCCGCGAGCAATCCGTGTCTCCCCCACGCTAGCGCGGTCGATGCAGGCATTGGCCTGCACTTCCACGTCATCTTCGAGCACTGCGGGACCCGACTGGACGATCTTGTGCCAGCGGCCGGCGTCGTCTTTCGCGAAGCCGAAGCCGTCGGCGCCCACCACGACACCATTCTGCAACACCACGTTGTCCCCCAACTGACAGAACTCGCGGACGATGGCATGGGCGTGGGCCAAGAAGTTGTGGCCGATCTTGGCGCCGCGATAGATCACCACATGCGCCAGCAGGACCGCGTTATCGCCAACCTCAACTCCTTCGTCGATGACCACGTAGGGGCCGACATGCGCGTTCTTCCCGATCTTGGTCCAGGGGTGCACTACGGCCGTGGGATGAATCCCCGGCGCGTACCGTGGCGGATGGTAGAAGAGTTCAATCGCCCGGGCCCAGGCGAGATACGGGTTCTTGCTCCGCAGCAAGGCTGCAGGGATGGAAGGGAAGTCCTCGGAGACAATAACCGCAGCAGCTTTCGTGGTCCTTGCGGCGGCAGCATATTTCGGATTCGAAACAAATGTGAGTTGGCCCGAACCCGCTTGCTCGATGCCGGCACAACCAGTGATTTCGGTGTTGGCCGAGCCGTTCTCAAGCGTGGCGCCAATCGATTTCGCGATCTGCGAGAGTTTCATGAGGGTGCACCTGTCGGTCGAAGGGTGATTGTAATCGGAAGCAGGCGTCGGGGACGCTGTAGGCTTCGCTCTGACCTGTGACCTGCCCTACGGCTCAAACAACGTGACCTGTCGCGTATCCGGCATGCCCTTGCGGCGGCGTCGGGCGGCGCCGATGACCGCAATCACGGACAACATCGATAACGAGGTGCGCGGCACAAAGACGCGTTGCGTGTTCGATCGCAGGTCGGGCGGGGTGATCAGGAATCCTTCGGCGGGATTCTGCGCCAGGTCGTTGGGCATGATGCCTTCGATGATCTCGTTGTCCTTGAATTTCAGCCGTACCCAGAGACCCTCGGTGCGGGGGCGGGTGGTGAAGGTCTTGCGAGTAAGAACTTCCGAGTCGGAAAATTCGCGAACAAAGTAGACTGCCCGGATGTCGCGCAGTTCCACGGCGACGACGTTGCCGGCCGTGTTGAGCAGTTCCAGCTTGCCTTCCACCACAAAATTGGCGGGTGCAACATAGCCGCTGACCGAGTCGCGGTCCAGCTTGCGTACGATCACTTTCTTGTGGGTTGAAGGCATGCGAGCGAATCATTCAAGGTCCGCGTAGAGGCCACATTCCATGCGGAGGTTGAAAGGTTCTGGTGGGATTTTCGCACTTTCCCACTGCGTTGGACCAGTTTGTCCGATCACAGTAGCCAAACGGTAAACCTTTGTGTTATTTTCTCTTGCTTGCCGCAACTTGACGGTTGTTGTATAAGTCTAATATCTAGAGAGGGTTAGATTCTGCTGGCGGGAGGGTTTCCCGGTCCCATTGCCCCCGCCTGTGGAAATCTTGTGGATAACGCCCCGCTCCAGCCACGGCTCGGCGACTAGGAAGGCATGGCCGATTACATCTACACCCTGGAGACCCGGCTCTCGCCGGACCAGCAAAAAGCAGTCAGCCTGGTACAGGACGCCGCCAAAGCGGCGGAGATGAACCTCTACCTGACCGGGGGCGCCGTCCGCGACATCATCACCGGCTTCCCCATCCGCGATCTGGACTTCACCGTTCAGGGCAACGCTCTCAAACTCCAAAAAGACGTGGAGCGGGCCGGCGCGGTGGTAGGCGATGCCGACGACGAGACCCGATCCCTCCTGGTGACCCTACCCGGCGGTGTCCGCGCCGAGATCGCCATGGCGCGTTCGGAAACTTACGAGAAGACCGGCAAGCCTCCGGTAATTGCTCCGGCCACAATCATTGAAGATCTGCGGCGCCGCGACTTCACGGTCAATGCCATGGCTCTCTCGTTGAACGAGGGATCGCGCGGCTTGCTGATGGATCCTTTCAACGGAGCTGCCGACATCGAAGCGAAAGTCGTGCGCGTGCTGCACAACTACGCTTTCCTCGAAGATCCGTCGCGCCTGATTCGGGCTACGCGGTTTACGGCACGTTTCCATTGGCCGCTCGAAGAGCGCACGCAGCAGCGCTACGACGCCGCGAAGGAAAACGGGTACATCGAGTACATCCGGAACGGATCGATCGGCTACGAGATCGAACAACTGTCCTACGAGGACGACCCCCTCAACATCCTGAAGGCGTATGAAAAAGAAGGATGGCTGAAGATCCTGAACGATCATTGGAGCTCGGCCAAGGTCGATGCCGCGGGCCTCAACACGCTGATGAAGACGCGTCAGCAGATGAATGAACTCGGCTACGCGCCCGACGTTGCCGCTCCGGTGTTGTACTTCCTGACTTCGCGCCTCGGCGACAAGGACATTTCTGATCTGCGCAAGGCGATTCCGCGCAAAGATCTGGTGGAAGCCTGGAAAGACCTCGAAGACAACGCCAAAGAACTAGCGAAGCGGTTATCGGGCAAAGAGGCGGCGACCCCTGCGCGGACCTGGCAACTGTTGTCCTCGGCCAGTCCGGAGATGATTCTCTTCCTCGCCGTAACTGCGCGGCAGCAGGCGGTGGTGCAGAAGATCAAGAACTTCTTCACCAAGTGGCGTCAGGTGAAGCAGAAGATTCCGTTGCCCGAGATGACGGAATTGCACATCACGCCACAGTTGCCGTCGTACGAAAAAATCGCCAACGATGTATTTCTGCTGTTGCTGGATGGAAAACTGCGCTCGCGGACCGAGACTCTGAAGTTCCTGAAGCCGCTGGCGCCGCCTCCACCACCCCCGCCGCCCCCGCCGCCGGCAAAGCGCGGCAGGGGAGCAAAAGCCGCGGCAGCGGCCGCTGCGACGGCGCCTGCAGCGGCAGGTGGAAAGAAAGGCAAGGCCGCTGCTCCGGCTGTCACGCCTGCACCTCAGCAAGCCAAAGCCGTGCCCGGCAAGGCCACCGCAGCGAAGGCCGCTCCTGCCGCAGTGAAAGCAGTTCCGGCGCCGGCCAAGAAACCCGAGAAAGCTCCGGTCAAGAAGGCTTCCCACCCGCATGCAAGCAAGCCGAAAGGGAAACCGAAGGGAAAGAAGAAAGGCAAGTAGAGGACCGAGCCCTCGCCAACCTTACTTGTCGGACAACGATGTTCCCTGCCTCGTGGAGCGCATCAATTTCCTTTTGCAAGCCTTCAACACGCCAGCCTGAGCAAATTGCACCATTCTCAGGCGTTGCGCCAGCACACTGAGCCGATAGAATAGAGGCAATGTCTTTCCCAGGTCCTGCTTCCGCATGAGCTCCCAATTCGTCCACCTGCACCTGCATACCGATTACTCGCTGCTCGACGGCGCTTGCGACGTCGAGCAGCTGGTCCATCGTGTGAAAGAGCTGGGTATGCCGGCGGTCGCGATGACGGACCACGGCAACATCTTTGGCGCCGTGCATTTCGTCAATGCGGCGCACAAGGAGGGCGTCAAGCCGATCGTCGGCTGCGAGCTCTACATCTGCAAGAAGGATGATCACAACATCGAGCGTACTCCGCCCGAGGGCGATACCTACAACCACCTCCTGGTCCTCGCGGAAAACGAAGAAGGCTATCGCAACCTGGTCAAGATCACGTCGGAAGCCTCGCTGCATGGCTTTTACTACAAGCCACGCGTGAGCAAGAAGTTTCTGGCGGCGCACTCCAAGGGATTGATTGGGCTCTCCGGCTGCCTGAAGGGCGAAGTCGCGGAGCGTCTGATGGAGAACAAATACGATGCTGCCCGCGAGGCGGCCGGGTTCTACAGCGACATTTTCGGCAAGCAGAACTTCTTCCTCGAGATTCAGGACCAGGGACTGGAGATGGAGCACCGCATCCACCCTGGACTATTCCGCCTGGAGAAAGATCTCGGCCTACCACTGGTTGCCACTAACGACAGCCACTATCTTTGCGAGGAAGATGCGCACGCGCAGGACGTGATGGTGTGTATTCAGACGGGGAAGTCCATCCAGGACACCAACCGGATGAAGTTCGAGGGCACGCAGTTCTACGTCAAGAATCACGATGAGATGTATCGCGTGTTCAAGGATTCGCCGGACGTACTCACCCGCACGCTCGACATCGCCGAACGCTGCACCTTGCGACTGGAAAAAGTTCCGAGCCCGTTTCCGCATTTCGAAGTCCCCGACGGCTACACCCTCGACAGTTATTTTGAACACGTGACCCGACAGGGTTTCGCCCGCCGCCTGGAAGTGCTGCGAGGGCTTTCCGAAAAAGGCAGGCTCAAACATCCGCTGTCGGACTACGATCAGCGCCTCGCGCGCGAACTCGCCATCATCCAGCAGATGAAGTTCTCGGGATACTTCCTGATCGTGTGGGATTTCATCCGCTACGCGAAGGAGCGCAACATTCCGGTGGGCCCGGGACGCGGATCGGCGGCGGGCGCGTTGGTCGCTTACTCTCTCGGCATCACCGACCTTGATCCGCTCCAGCACGAGCTTCTGTTCGAGCGCTTCCTCAACCCCGAACGCGTTTCCATGCCGGATATCGACATCGATTTCTGCATGAACCGGCGCGGTGAAGTGATCGACTACGTGACGCAGAAGTACGGGCGCGAGAATGTGGCGCAGATCATTACGTTCGGAACTATGGCGGCGAAGGCGGCGATCAAAGACGTCGGCCGTGCCATGGACGTGCCCTACAGCGACGTCGACCGCATCGCCAAGATGGTGCCGACCACGCTCAACATCAAGCTCGACGACGCCATCAAAGAATCGCCGCAACTGCAGGAGGCATACGAGAAAGACGGCCAGGTCCGGCAGTTGCTCGACACCGCCCGAAAGCTGGAAGGCCTGGTACGCAATTCCGGCGTGCATGCTGCCGGAGTCGTAATCTCGCCGCGGCCTTTGATTGAACTCGTCCCGTTGCACAGAACCAAGAACGACGAAATCGTCACCGCCTTCGACATGGTGGCCATCGAAAAGATGGGCCTGTTGAAGATGGATTTTCTCGGGCTGACCACGCTCACGATTCTCGATGACACGCTCAAGCTGATCGCGCAAACCCACAAGGACGCGGGTGTGCCAGTCCTGAGTGACGCTGAAGGATGGCCACAGCCAATCCCCGTTACTCTCGATGACGTGCCGCTCGAAGACGAAAAAACTTACGAAAAGGTTTTCCATAGCGGCCTGACCTCCGGCGTGTTCCAGTTTGAATCGCACGGTATGCGTGACGTGCTGCGCCGCTACAAACCCAACTCGATCGAAGACCTCACGGCGCTGAATGCGCTCTATCGCCCCGGACCGATCCAGGGTGGCATGATTGACGACTTCATCGAGCGTAAGCACGGGCGCCGCAGGATCGAGTATGAGCTGCCGGAACTGAAGGAGATGCTGCAGGAGACGCTGGGTGTCATCGTCTACCAGGAACAGGTGATGCAGATCGCCAATCGGCTCGCCGGCTATTCGCTGGGCGATGCCGACTTGCTGCGCCGTGCCATGGGCAAGAAGAAGCCAGAAGAAATGGCGGCCCAGCGGGAACGGTTCGTGCAGGGCGCCGTGCAGCGTGGTTATCCGGCAAAGAAGATCGAAAGAATATTTGACCTCATGGCGCAGTTCGCCGGGTACGGCTTCAATAAATCGCACTCTGCGGCTTACGCGCTGTTGGCCTATCACACGGCCTACTTGAAAACTCACTATCCGGTCGAGTTCATGGCGGCACTGCTGACCTCCGTGACTGGCTCGACCGATGATGTGGTCAAGTACATCAACGAATGCCGCGAGATGGGGATCGCCGTCGAACCTCCGGATATCAACGTCAGCGATGCGAACTTTACTCCGCACGGACAGGCCATCCGTTTTGGGCTGGCAGCAGTCAAGAACGTCGGAGGGAATGCGATTGAATCGATCGTCGCAGCGCGGAACAAATTGGGGCGGAACTTCGGTTCGCTGTTCGAATTCTGCGAAGAAATCGACCTGCGCTTGCTCAACAAGCGCGTACTGGAATCCCTGATCAAGAGCGGAGCCATGGATTCCCTGGGCCGCCGGGCGCAACTCATGCAGACCCTGGACAAGGCCATCGAACGCGCCCAGAAAACGCAGCGCGACGCCGAATCGGGCCAGCATGGCCTCTTCGGCGTGTTCGAGGACCAACCGCTGCATCAGGCGAATGACACACTTCCCGACACACCCGACTGGGATGAGCACACACGGCTGGCGGCGGAGAAGGAAATCCTCGGATTCTTCATCACCGGACATCCACTCGAGAAATATAGAGACAAGCTGCTGGATCTCGGCGCCAAGACGATAGAAGAGATCGGCTCCATGCGCACGTCGACCGCTAAGGAAGAAGTGATCACCACGGCGGGAATCATGACCGGTGTTCGGGTGCTCAAGTCGAAGCGAGGCGACTTCTACGCGCAAGCTGCCCTCGAGGACATGACCGGTAAGGTCGACATGATCGTCTTCCCCGAGGCCTACAAGCGGCTGCAGGACAAAGTGAAGCTTGAGGTGCCGGTGCTGGTCCGGGCCGGAGTGCGGGTCGAGGAAGGATCCAATCCCAAAATTACAGCAGCGGAAATTGTCCCGCTCGACGAAGCGCGTGTTCCCCTGCCGAAAGCGCTACGCATTCGAATCCCCCTTGAGACTGCCAACGAAAGTACGGTTGGCGCCCTGCATGCCCTGTTCAACCAGCGCAAGGGCGAAGCCAGAGTCCTGTTTGATGTCGAACGGGAAGGCGATTTCATGGTGGTGATGGAAGCCGAAGGCTATAATGTGATGCCGGACCGCAACTTCATTGGTCGCGTAGAAGAGCTGTGCGGACGTGGCAGTGTGCGCGTCATTAGTTGATCCCTACCCGTTAACAGGTGCGGCCGATGAGGCGAGCAAGAATAGGAACGGCAGATCATTCTGGCGGCGACGGGATCAACCCGGCGATCGCTGGTACAGAATTTCTGCTGTCGATCGTGGAAGCCCATCATACCCCCGGGAATGGACACGTCATCAAAATGGATTCGGGACTGAAAGCGCAGAACGAGTTGGAAAAGATCGAGCAGCAGATTCAGCGCCTGGAGATGCTCGAAGGGCAAAACGAGGCGACCCGCCGCCAGGTGCAGCAGTTGCATGATCGGGTAAACGACTTGCGCCGCGAGATCTCCTCACACTTGAATCCGTGGGAGCGCACCGAACTGGCGCGCCATCCGCAGCGCCCCTACACCCTCGATTATGTCGAGCGCATTTTCACCGACTGGAGCGAAATTCACGGCGACCGCGGTTTCGCCGACGATCCGGCGATCGTGTGCGGCATGGCCCGTTTTCATGGGGAAGAAGTTCTCGTGCTCGGACATCAGAAGGCGCGTGACACCAAGCAGAAGGTCTACCGCAATTTCGGCATGCCCAATCCGGAAGGCTATCGCAAGGCGCTGCGCGTGATGCAGATCGCCGCCAAGTTCCGACGGCCGATATTCAGTTTTGTCGATACGCCCGGCGCCTATCCCGGGCTGGGCGCGGAAGAGCGCGGCCAGGCTGAGGCGATCGCTTACAACCTCCGCGAAATGGCGCGGCTGGAAGTTCCCATCATTGTGACCATCACCGGCGAGGGCGGCAGCGGTGGCGCGCTAGCGATCGCCGTCGGCGATCGTGTCTTGATGATGCAGAACTCGATCTACTCTGTGATCTCGCCCGAAGGATGCGCGTCAATCATGTGGCGCGATGCCACTAAGCGTGATATTGCTGCGGCCGCGATGAAAATCACCCCCAAAGACCTGATGGAACTTGGCATCGTCGACGGCGTCATCACCGAACCGCCGGGCGGTGCCCACACCGACCACGCCCAAGCCGCAGAGTTAGTAGACAAGGCGCTGCAACAGCATCTCGCGGACCTCAAACGGCTTCCCGTTCCCGATCTGCTGAACGGACGCTACGCCAAGTTCCGCAACATGGCGCACTTTTTTCACGTGGAAGAGTAAGAACTCGCGGGAAAGACTGCGCCGCGAGGAAGGTGCGCGACTTCACTTCGCGTGCAGTTCGCCCGCCAGAATGGGCAGGTGCAAGCAGGGCTGGACGAGGAAGTCCAGAGCGTTAATTTGGTCCAGCGCCCGATCCACCAGCGACGCCTTGCATTCTTCGAGCGTAATCAGAAACGGCAGGTGAGACTTGGGGCAGCCCGGTTTCTGCAAGACCGAGTCGATGTTGATGCTGCAATGCGAGAGGATTGTCGCCAGGCTGGCGATGATCCCCGGACGATCCTTCACGATAAAGCGCAAGTAGTGCTTGGTCGTGAAGTCAGCGGTGACCGTGGGCGACTTCTGGGAGGTGCCCGCTGCGGAATCAATTCCGGCCTGCCTGGAGCGCGTGATCGCCAGAATGTCCGATACCACCGCAACTGCCGTCGGATGTCCCCCCGCGCCGTGCCCGCCGAATACAGTCTCCCCACCGTACGTGCCAGTGGACATCACCAGGTTCCTGCTTCCTTCGACCCGGGCCAGCGGCGACGACAATTCCACTAAGGCAGGCTGCACGGCCGCGAACAGATGATCACCTTTCAGTTCCGCGAGCGAGATCTGGCGGATGGTGCAGCCTAGTTGATTGGCGTATTCAAAATCCACGGAGTCGATCGGAGAAATCGAGCGGCAGACAATACTCTCGGGCTGGACATTCGAGTGCAAGCCGACGCGAGCGAGAATGGCGAGTTTTGCGCGGGCATCGAGGCCGTCAACATCTTCGGTAGGATCGGCTTCGGCAAAGCCCAGTTTCTGTGCTTCCCGCAGGGCCGAGGCAAACGAGACGCCATTGCTCTCGATCTGGCTGAGGATGTAATTGCATGTGCCATTCAGGATGCCGCAGATCCGGAAAAGGTCGTCCCCGGCAAGCCCCTCGTGCAATCCGGCGATCACCGGCACGCCACCCGCCACTGAGGCTCCAAAAGCGATTTCTTGTCCGTTCCGCCTGGCCAAGGTGATGAGATCCGGGCCGCAGCGTGAGATCAACTGCTTGTTGGCGGTGACGACGGATTTTCCCGCTGTCAGTGCGCGGCGAATCCAGTCTTCGGTCGGCTGCAGGCCTCCCATGACTTCGACGACGATGTCGGCGTCGGAAGACTCGATGTCCTCAAACCTCTCCGTCCACTGCACCGACTGGGGCAGCCAGTCAACCTTCTTGCGAGCGACATTGCGATTGCAGATGTGAGTCAGGCGCAGGTTGGTGCCACGACGTTCGTGCAGAATCCTGGCCACCGAACTTCCCACCGTGCCGAAACCGAGCAGGGCGACGTTACAGGTTCGAGGACTCTGGATTGTGTCGGTGCCCGCTGCATCGTGCTTCTCAGTGCCTGTCATTCCGTCTCCGTGGACGTGCTGTCCTGATTAACCTTCGCGCTGTGCGTGTAGGTATAATAAAGGGTTTTCACGTATCAACCCGCACTATGCCGGGCGCCTGTGGGGTTGGCCCGGCCACGAACAGAAAGGTACAGGGAATGGCCACCACGGATGTCGTGCCCCAGGAATCATCCGGCCAGCTGGGGCAAATGCGTGTCGTCAACGACATGAGCATTCAGGTTGCGACCGTGAACGGGTCGGGGTCGCAGAGTTCCAACACAGTCCTGTTGCGCAGCATTTTCCAGATGGGCGTGCCGGTTTCGGGCAAAAACCTGTTTCCATCGAACATTGCCGGATTACCCACCTGGTACACGATTCGCGCCAACAAGGACGGCTACATCGCCCGGAAGAAAGAAATCGACTGGCTGGTGGCGATGAATGCCGAAACGGCGCAGGACGACGTGAAGTCGCTGGCACCCGGTGCCTCGGTGCTCTACGACGAACCGCTCGCGCTCGATAAACTCCGCAACGATCTGATCTTCTACTCCGTCCCCTACGACAAGCTGGTCGCCCCAGTCTGCCCCGAAGCCAAGCTGCGCAAACTGGTCAAGAACATGATCTACGTCGGGGTCGTGGCGCGCCTGCTCGAGATCGACATGGACGAGGTGGAGAAGGCGCTGCGAAAGCAGTTTGCCAAGAAGGTGAAAGCGGCAAACCTGAACTTGGCGGCAGCGAAGGCCGGCTACGACTACGCCGCCGCGAATCTCACCAAGCGCGATCCGTTCGTCGTGTCGCGCATGGACAAGACTACCGGCAAGATCATCATTGACGGCAACTCCGCTGCGGCCCTGGGCTGTATGTTTGCCGGGTGTACGGTCGTGACCTGGTATCCGATCACGCCGTCCTCGTCGCTGGTCGAAACGATGATCGAATACATGAAGGAATACCGAGTCGGGCCCGATGGCAAAGCGACCTTCGCAATCGTGCAGGCGGAAGATGAGCTGGCCGCAGTCGGCATGGTGATCGGCGCGGCCTGGGCGGGAGCGCGGGCTATGACCGCGACCGCCGGCCCGGGAATCTCTCTTATGGCCGAGTTCACCGGTTTGGCCTACTACGTCGAAGTACCGGCGGTGATCTGGGACATCCAGCGCGTGGGGCCTTCCACGGGCCTGCCCACGCGGACATCGCAGGGCGACCTCCTTTCCACGGCCTTCCTCAGCCATGGCGACACCAGGCACATCATGTTGTTGCCCTATTCTGTCAGCGAGTGCTTCACCATGGCCCAGGACGCCTTCGACTTGGCCGAGCATTTCCAGACGCCCGTGTTCGTCATGTCCGACCTCGATCTCGGAATGAACAACTGGATGTCGGATCCCTTCCCCTATCCCGACAAGCCGATCAAGCGCGGGAAAGTTCTGACCAAGCAAGACCTGGAGAAGCTGGGCGGGTTTGCCCGTTACAGAGACGTGGACGGCGACGGTATCGGCTACCGCACATTGCCGGGCACAGACCATCCCGCGGCGTCATATTTCGCCCGCGGCAGCGGCCATAACGAGAAGGGGCAATACAGCGAGCGGCCCGACGACTTTGAGCGCAACATGGAGCGCATCAACAAGAAGTTTGAAACCGCGCGCTCGTTTGTGCCACGCCCGGAAATCGTCGCCGATAGAAAGTCCGAGATCGGCATCATTGCCTTCGGCACGTCGCATTGGGCGATCATCGAAAGCCGGGACCAGTTACGCAAGGAGCACGGGGTCGAGACCGACTATCTGCGGCTGCGGTCGTATCCTTTTACCCGCGAAGTGCATGACTTCATCGAGAAGCACGACCGGACCTACATCGTGGAGCAGAATCGCGATGGGCAGATGGCCAGTTTGCTCAAGCTCGATATCAAGCCGGAATTGACGCCCCGCCTGCGCTCGATCTGCCACATCCACGGCTTGCCCATCGACGCGCGCTCCGTGGCCGACGAACTCATGATGATGGAGGGTAAGTAAATGGCGACGACTCCCAGCACGCCCGCACCGAAAGTCAATCGAATTGGCCTGCAAGTGGTGGACTATCGTGGCGGCAAGACCACGCTCTGCGCCGGCTGCGGCCACAACGCCATCTCCGAACGTATCATCGATGCCATGTACGAGATGGGAGTTCCGCCCGAGCGGGTCGCCAAATTCAGCGGCATCGGCTGCTCCTCAAAAAGCCCGGCCTACTTCATGAACCGCTCGCACAGTTTCAACTCGGTGCATGGACGCATGCCGGCCGTGGCGACCGGTGCGATGCTCGCCAACAAGAGTCTGATTGCTCTCGGCGTTACTGGAGACGGCGACACCGTGTCCATCGGTGCCGGCCAGTTCGTCCACCTCATGCGCCGTAATTTGCCGATCATTTACATCATCGAGGACAACGGTTGCTACGGCCTGACGAAGGGCCAGTTTTCCGCCACCGCCGATCTTGGATCCACGCTGAAGAGCGGCATCGCAAACGACCTGCCGCCGGTCGATACCTGTGCCATGGCCATTCAACTCGGAGCGACGTTTGTCGGCCGATCCTTCTCCGGCGACAAGCGGCAACTTCACACCATGTTGAAGGCGGCGATCGCTCACAAGGGTACAGTCATGCTCGATGTGGTGTCGCCCTGCGTGACGTTTAACGATCACGAGGGCTCAACCAAGTCTTACAAGTACATGCAGGCTCACGAGGAGCCTCTGCACGAGGTCAGCTTCGTCCCGGCATTCGAAGAGATCAACGTGGATTACGATCCAGGGACAACGTTTGAAGTCACCATGCACGATGGCTCGCGCCTGCGGCTGAGAAAGCTCGAAGAAGCATACGATCCGACCGACAAAGTTGAGGCCGTGAGCCGCCTGATGGAATCGCACGCCAAGGGTGAAGTGCTGACCGGAGTGTTTTATATCAACGCTAAAGCGCCTAGCTTCATCGACATGCTGAACGTCACGGACCGGCCCCTGGCGACGCTGCCGGAATCCATGGTGCGGCCCAGCCGGGAAGCGCTGGAAGCGTGCATGGAAGAGCTGCGGTAAATCTCTTGGCATTCCGGCAATCGCAGAGAAGCCAGCTAACGCAATCCATCGAGCTGCGGTTTTCTTGCTACGCCTTCCGACCGGGAAGGATTGTGAACCTCTTACGGCCCCCGATGCGGTAGGTTTCGAAGTCATCGTGATCGACTGTCAGGATGACGCTCAAAGACTCGCGCGCAGCGAGGTGCACGAGCGTAGCATCGGCAAAATCCATGGGGTGGTCGGCGTAGTTTTCCATCAGGGCCTGAATTTGTGGCAGTTCGTCATTTTCGATGGAAAACAGGTGGATTGCGCCAGAGGCCATGAGCTTCCACACACCGCGCACGTCGCGAAGATTGCGATAAGTGAGGTGGAACACTTCGGCGAGCACCGCTTCTGTCGTGATCAGTGGTAGGGGCGTCCGGTTATATGCTTCGACGCAGGCTCTATGCCATTCGTCTGAGCGATCCAGCAACGCCAGGATCACGCCGGTATCAACCAGGGCGCTAACGGCCATAGCGTTTTCTTAAGATTTCCCTGACCAGCTCAGAACTCCGAGCAGAGCGTGTGGGATCGCTGCCTCGGATCGAGCCGATCGCCGCCGCCGCCCGTTTCCGAATGGCCGCCTGCTCTTCGTCGTCGGAGCGGCCGTTGTGGCGTTGGTGCAGCCAGTCCCCCGTGATCTGGTCCAGAAGGGCGGCGAGAGAAGTGCCTTCGCGCCGCGCTTCGCTTTCCAGTTCGGCCTTTCTTGCGGCTGAGACCCGCCAGCTGTAGACTTCGGTCTTCATGCACTACATTGTAGTGCACTACGTCAGATCGTGCAATCTTCGCCGCCTGTGCGCCCGGTGCGACATTCTGATTTAACCACCCATCGTCAGCACCACGCGGAACCGTGCTCGCCCGCTCATCATCTGTCCGTACCCCTCCGCGGCTTTTTCCAGCGGGTACCGTTCGATCATCGGACGCACGCCGGTCTGCGCGCTGAACGCCAGCGTATCCTGGGAATCCATCGCCGTGCCCGACGGCCAGCCCTGAATGGCTCTGCGCCCGAGGATCAGCGGGAGCGTAGCGGTCGTCAGGGGATCCGGGCCGGCGCCGACGATGAGCAACGTGCCCCCGGGAGCGAGTCCGCCGATCAGCGCGGCCATGGCCTTGTTGTCCGGCGCGGTCGCCAGAATCACGCGCGCTCCCGACATCTTCTGCAAAGCTTCCGCCGCATTCTCGGTGGCAGTATCGACGTAGATGTTCGCCCCCAGTTTGCGCGCCAGCGCCTCTTTATCCTGGCCGCGTCCGATCGCCACGGTGCGAAAACCCATCTGCCGCGCGTATTGAATGCCCAGGTGGCCGAGTCCGCCAATTCCCTGAACCGCCACGAGATCTCCGGCACGGGCGCCGGCATTGCGCAGGGAGTTGAAGACCGTGATGCCGGCGCACATGAGAGGCGCGGCTTCGGCGGCGGGCAGCTCGTCGGGCATCGCCGCCACCGCTTCGGCGGGGGCAATCATGTACTCGGCGTATCCGCCGTCAAAGTGGATGCCCGTGATCTTCTCGTTGCGGCAAAGAATGAAATCGCCGCGCCGGCAGAACTCGCACACAAAACAATGGCCGCCGTGCCACCCGACCCCGACTCGCTGTCCCGCCTTCCAGTTGGAGACGTCGGCGCCCACCGCGTCAATGCGTCCCGCAACCTCGTGGCCGGCGATGCGGGGATATTGAATTCCGGGGAACAGACCTTCTCTTGTCAGCACGTCGCTGTGGCAGATGCCGCAAGCTTCAACCTTGATTCGCACTTGCGTACGACCCGGTTCAGGGATCTCTCGCTCGACCAGTTCAAAATCGCCACCAGGCTTGGAAACTTGGACGACTTTCATACGAGGCATGGCGTTTTCCTTCAAACGGTGAATTTAGACTGCAATCGTATGAGATGAGATAGCAGAGGAGAGGACGCACATGTAGCGCCGGGCGTCCCGCCGGCTGTCGCGAGGCCATCTTGGCCTCGCCGCACCACCCATCCGCCTACTTACCCGACTCTCCCTCAAACGTATGCTCCGGACTCGACCCGGGCTCGGGGAAATCGGAGTCGGCTCCCTGGATCATGGGATCCTGATTGCGGTGGGGAAGTTGACCCTTCATGGAGTTATTACCGGCTTGAAGGCGGTCGTCAGGTTCGAGCGAACCCTTCCCGCGGTCGGAGTCGTTTTTCAGGTGATCGGTGGCGTGAATAGGCATGGATGACTCTCAATCAATCCGGAGGAATCAACATCATTACCACGGCTCAGCCTACGCCCAAACGCTTCGCGGACAAAGGAAAATCTGCAGGAAAATGTCCGTAAGTTATTGTAATGACGGCGATAGGGAAATTTTATGACCGGTTAACGCCAATCGTAGAATCTAATACCATCATGCCCAAAAAGCCGTTGAAGCACTATCTGTTTGCCAGCGACTTCGACCAGACGTTGACCTTTAACGACACGGGTTACGTCCTGAGCGAACTGCTGGGCATTTCCGTGGAAGAGTTCGAGCGCAAGACCAAAGGGATGGCCAAGCTGAACCTCGTGCAGCAGGGCGCCGAACTGGCCTACCTGCTCCTGCACGATCCTGAATTCCGCTCGCGTGTGCGCAAGGATCACCTGTACGAGGCAGGGAAGCGCATCCGGATCAAGCCCAATATCAAGCAGGTTTATGAGATTCTCGACCGCCGGATTGACGGCTTCCATTTTGACTTCTATGTGCTCTCGGCTGCGCCGGTCGAAGTCATCAAATCGGCGCTGGAGGGAATTGTTCCCGAAGATCACATCTTCGGCACCGAGTTCAAGTACAACGACGACGGCGAGGTCGAACAGCTCGTGCGCGCCACCGCCGGATACGGCAAGGTTGCGCGAATCGATCAGTTGCAGGAAGAACTCGACATCCCCGCCAGCCACATCGTCTACGTCGGCGACGGCAGTTCCGACATCCACGTCATGCTGCACGTCAACCGCCGCGACGGATTCACCATCGCCGTCTCGGAATCGAAGCACGTAGCGCAGATCGCCAAGCGCACCGTCCTCAGCGACAACGCTCTGCCGGTCGTCGTGCCAATCCTCGAACAGATTGCGGGATGGCAGCGCCCGAAAATTCGCGCGCTATTCGAATCTTACGGCTTCCTGATTCAGGACTGGGATCGCGTGCAGACGGACTGGATCACGCTGCGGTCCGCGGCAACAGAAACAGTACAGGCAGCTGCCGCCGACGCAGGGTAAGCGCCTCTCATCATTGTCATCCCGAGCCGTCTGGACGCGAAGCCGAGGACGAGCGAGGGATCTGCAGTTGCGGGCGGCGCTCGCGCTCACCACTCGTAGATCACGGCCTCATACGGGCGCAAACTTCCGTCCGTTGAGGTCGATCCATAGTTGCCGAGCACAATTTTCGCTTTGCTCGGGTCCAGCCCCGTCGACACCGACGCCGGCTTGTCCTTGAAGTTCAGCAGCACCAGCATCTTCTTGCCATCAAGTTCCCGCGTGTACGCATAGACGTCGGGATTGTCCTTGTCGAGCAGCGTGTACTTGCCATAAATCAAAACCGGATTGCTTTTCCGCAGCTTCACCATCTTGCGGAAGTAGTTCAGGCAGCTGTTGGGATCGGCGTCTTCCTTTGCCACATTCACGCTGGTGTAATTCGGATTCACTTTCAGCCAAGGCTTGCCGCTGGTAAAGCCCGCGTTGGTAGTGCTGTCCCATTGAAAAGGCGTGCGCCCGTTGTCGCGAGCTGAGATTTTGGCCGCTTGCAGGAATTTCTGCACATCCTGCCCGGACTTCTTTTCCAGCTGGTACCAGTTCCGCGTCTCGATGTCCTGATAATCCTCGATCCGGTCGAACTTGATGTTGGTCATGCCCAATTCATCACCGCCGTAATAGTAGGGCGTCGCCCGCATGGTCAGCAGAAACGTCGTCAGCATCTTGCTGGAAAGCTCGCGATACTGCGGCGAGTCATTGCCCCAACGCGTCACCATGCGCGGCTGATCATGGTTGCCCAGATAGATCGTGCCCCAGCCCTTCGTGGCTAATACCGCGTCCCACTTGCTGTAGATGTTCTTGAAGTCGATCAGACTCCATCCCTTGGGATCGGGAATCTTGTGGGAGTTGGGCAGGTAGCCGAGACTCACTCCCTCAAAGTGATACAGCATGTTCAGTTCGTGGCGGTCGGCGTCCACATACAGGTGGGCATCGTCGGTCGTGACGCCGATCCCTTCGGCCACCGACATCACGTCATACTTGCTAAGAACCTCCCGGTTCATGTCCTGCAGGTATTCGTGCGTGTGCGGCCCGTTCGCGTAGTAGCGGATATAGTCGCCGTGATACTCGGCAGGCAGCGGAGGGAAAGTGGTGTCCTTGGAGATGAATGGGATCACGTCCATGCGAAACCCGTCCACGCCCTTGTCGAACCAGAAGCGCATCATGGCGAAGACTTCTTCCCGCACCTTCGGATTCTCCCAGTTCAGGTCAGGCTGCTTGCGGGAAAAATAGTGCAGGTAGTAGCTGTTGGTCTTCTCGTCGAACATCCAAGCGTCGGCGTTGACGTCGAAAAAACTCCATCGATGGGCCGGCTTGCCTCTTTCCGCCGGCCACCAGTGATAGTAGTTGCGATAAGGATTGTCGCGCGAGCTGCGCGACTGCTTGAACCACTCGTGCTCGTCGCTCGAGTGGTTCACCACCAGATCCATCACCAGCTTGATGCCGCGCTCATGCATGCCTTTGAGCAGGTCATCAAAATCCTGCATCGTGCCGAATTCCTTCATGATGCCGCGATAGTCGCTGATGTCGTAGCCGTTGTCGTCGTTCGGCGAGCCGTAAATCGGATTCAGCCAGATCACGTCGACGCCCAGGCTCTTGATGTAATCGAGCTTGGAGATGATCCCCTTCAGATCGCCGATGCCGTCGCCGTTGGAGTCTTTGAAGGACCGCGGGTAAATCTGATAGACGACGGCTTCTTTCCACCATTTTCGTGCGTTGCCATCGCTGGCAGTGTCAGCGGCAGCCGCCGGCTGCGACGTCTGACCTGAACCGGAATTAGATCTCTGACAAGTGGCCGAAAGAAAAATGGCAGCGATCGGGACGAATCCGATCAGGAGAGTCCTCATAAATCCTCATTGCTGACGAGCAGAAGTGTACGTCGATACAAGACTATTTTCGACGCAAAACGAGATACTCAGACAACTCGCTCGCTTATCCTGCTCAGCGGCTTTTCTGCGCCGTCCCACCCGCTTTGCGCAGTCTCTCCCGCGCCTGGGTAGCCTCGTTGGTCTTCGGATAGCGCTGGATCACGTGCTTTAACTCCTGCACGCCGTCGTCTTCCTTTCCCAGTTCCAACAGGGCGAAGCCTTTTTTCAATTGCGCCGCGGCAGCTTTGTTGCCGCTGGGGAAGTTCTGCAGCACGAGGTCGTAATCTTCCACCGCCTTCTGAAAGTTGCCGGCGCGGTACTGCAGTTCCGCCAGGTAGAAGTAGGCATTCCCGGCAAGGTCGGTGTTGGGATAGAACTTGATGTAATCGCTGAATTCCTGGGTCGCGAGATCGGGCTTGCCGCCGTTGTAGTCGCGCAGGGCGTTGTTGTAGAGCACGTCAGGTGGCGGGGCCTGTGCCATAGCCTGAGCCTGCTGCTGCTGTTGCGCCTGGCTCGCGGCGAGCGACTGCTGCGCCGATTGCAAGTCTTCCAACTGCTTGCTGAGCTTGGCCAGGCGCACTTTGATCTCATCCATCGTGTCGTTGAGCGCCTGGATCTGCCCGGAAATCTGGTCCACCTGCCCGGCGCGGTCCTGCTGCGATTTGTTGATGGCCGTCTGAAGATCCTTGATCGACGTGTTCAGCTTGTTGGCCACGTCGGTATTTTGCTCGACCAGGTTCTTCATGACGCCCATGCGCTCGTCGAACGACGTCTGCATCAGCGTCATCTGCTTCTGCAGGTTGTCGACCTGCGTCTGCAGTTGAACCATTTCCTTGCTGACGCCATAGGCGGGACTCACAGCAATCCCGAGCGTCAGGAACAGGGCGAGAAGCGTTTGGATGCGATTCGATTTCATAGCTGACCTATTGGATGACAAAAGGGCGGCGGGTGTCCAGAGTGCTGTACCCAAAGGAATAAAGAGCTGCGAGCCAACCGTACCCGCGCGCACAGATTTGCCAGAAACGAAGGCGAGCTTCGAAGCACGGATTACCAGCGATATCGGCTCGCTCGTAGCTCACAGCTCGAAGCTCGCGGCTATTCACTTTCCGTACACGAAGTGCCCAACCCGGTTCTGCTGCCAGCACGATTCGTTCGACTCCGTGCAGAACGGCTTCTCCTTGCCGTAGCTGATGGTGTTGATGCGGTCCGCACCCACTCCAGCCTGGATGAGCGCATTCTTGACCGAATCGGCGCGGTTGGTGCCGAGAGCCAGGTTGTATTCGGTCGATCCGCGCTCGTCGCAGTGCCCTTCGATGGTGATGCGAATGTTGGCATGCTGCTGCAGGAACTGCGCGTCCGCCTGCAGAGAGCCTTGCTGATCGGGCCGGATGTCACTCTTGTCGTAATCGAAGTAGATATCCTTCACGTTCTGCGCGAAGAGTTGTTCTTCGGTTAGCGACGGAGGTGGCGGTGGAGGCGGTGGTGGAGCATTGACCGTCACTCGCGCAGTCGCGTCCTGCGTGCCGCCAGTACCCTTCGCGACCAGATGATAGGTGGTCGAGTCGGTCGGGCTCACTGACTTCGTACCGTTGGCGTCGACCGCGCCAATGCCGTCAATGCTGACGTCCGTCGCGTTGGTCGTTTGCCACGTCAAGGTCGTCGATTGACCTTTGTCAATCGTATTCGGATTCGCCGACAGGGACGCCGTTGGCGCCGGAGGCGGTGGTGGTGGCGGAGGCGGGGGAGGTGCAACTTTCTTCTTGCAGGCGCCCAACAACAAAATGGCGCTCAGGACGAACACCAGCGTTAACCATCTTTTCATTGCGTGGTTCACCTCGTTTTTCGATTTTATGCGCCCGTTTTCTACATCCGCAATAAATTGCGCTTCTAGGTGCCTTGCTTGTCATCCTGCGACCGAAAGGATGACGATTCCGAACTCAACACTTATTTCCAACTCCAGCTCGGCTGCGAATTGTTGCCGCTGAACGTCAACTGCTTCACATTCGTGCCGTCGGCCAGCATGCCGTAAATCTGGTCCGTTCCGGTGCGGTGCGACTGAAACACGATGTGCCGCCCGTCCGGCGACCAGCACGGCGAGTCATTCCTCCCGGCGTCATGGGTGAGTTGCACCCACTGCTTGCTGGCGATATCCATCAGGTAAAGATCGTTGGAACCAGGCTCACCGGGGCCGTATTTCCGCATCCAGGAAAACGTCAGAAACTGGCCATTCGGCGACCAGTTCGGCGATACCGCATAGCCTTGATCGGTGAGTCGCTGCACGTTCGTGCCGTCGGCTTCCATCGTATAAATCTGGGGCAGTCCAGTCCGTCCACTCACGAAGGCAATCTGCGCTCCCGTTTTGCGGTTCCACGTCGGAGACACGTCCGGGCCCTGGCCGGATGTGAGGCGTTTGGAATTTCCTCCGGAAGCGTCCAGCACGAATATGTTGGGATAGCCGTTGCGCGACGACGAGAGCGCCAGCTTGGTTCCGTCCGGCGACCAGGATGGCGAGAGGTTCATCCCCGCGAATCGCGGAAAACTGACGATGCGGTTGAGGTCAAAAGAGTACATCAGGATGTCCCAACCGCTCTTCCCCACGGAACTGAAGGCCAGTCGCGAGCCGTCGGGTGAAATGCGCGGCGAAAGCGAGATCGATCCCAGATGGGTGATGGCGTGCTGGTTCGCGCCATCGTAGTCCATTGCCCAGACTTCTTTGTGGCCGCTACGGTCGCTGACGAAATAGATCTTGCTCTCGGCGATTCCCGGAATTCCGCCACCGAGGCGGAAGATGATCTCGTCGGCAAACTTGTGGGCGATGACGCGAACGGCGTCTGCGGTGGCTACGTCGTTGTATTGCTTGCCCAGAACCTGCGGCGAGCCCGTGTTCTTGACGTCATAGAGCCAGCCTTGTACCTGAACCTTGTCGGTTGTCACGCCGAGGTTTCCGAACGCCAGCATCGACGCATTCGGCGGCGGCACGTTCCAGGCGGCGAAATTGACTTCCGTCGGCTGCCCCGGAACCTGCTCCGGATAAAAGCTCTTCGAGACCAGGTCAAAGATCCCAGCGTTGTCGAGGTCATTCCACAGCGTGTCGTTGAAGGTCTTAAGAAGGTCAGAATTCTTGGGATCTTGGGTAGCAGCCTTGAAATCGGATGCGGCCAGGCGCACCTTTTCCACGCCGAGCCCGGTGCCGGTGCGGATCCAGTCCTGGGCTGAGGCTCTGGCCGCCAGGAAACAACAGAGGATGAATGTAATGAATCGAACGCGCTGGCGGCCCAGCTGGGATGTTCTGCCGTGGCGCGACGTAGCCTCCCTGCTTAGGCTTCGGAATAGTTTTCCATGAGTAAGATGGCGGAGAGGGTCAGGGGAGTTGCTCAAAATTGGCTCCTAGTCGATGGTTCTGATTTGCCACGCACACTGCTACTGGGGTCGTACGATGCCCGTTTCGATCCGGGAGAGGCCGGCACGGCCGTTCCATCACCTTTTGTAGTCAAACCAGAACTCAACCGATACCTTATTGCCCGAGTAGTCCTGCGGCAAGGGTCCGAAAGTATCAATGCGTTGAATGGCCCGAACGGCTGAGATATCCAGCGAAGGTACACCGCTCGATTGCTCGATCTGAACGTTCTTGGGCGAACCGTCGCGCGCAATATCGAAAACGACGTAGACGCGGTTCGCTGAACTGATGCTCGGATCCACTTCGTACTTCAGCCAGTTTTCGGAAACTTTTTGCTGCACGACTTTCACGTACCAGGAATAGCGGTTGCCAAAATCGCCGCCACCTCCAGTGAAGCCGAATCCGCCCTTGGCCCCGCCCGCGCTGAACATGCTGTAGGGGCCGCTCACCGGACCACCTTCACCGTAGGGAATCTGATTCGATTCTTCGGGTTCCGGCTCGGCCTTGCGTTTGGTGGCGCTGGTCACCGGCTTAGGCTTGGTCTTGCTGTTCTTGTCCGGGATGGCGACCGCCTCTGGCTCTTGCTCCTGCACTTTGGGCTGTGACTGCGAAAGCCCTTTCGACTCCGTGGCCAATACGTTGGTCGTCTGCACTTCGCTGGCAGGCAAGGGAACTGTGGTCACCAACGTGGCGCCCATGGCGTCGCCGCCGCCCCCACCACCCCAACCCGAGCCCCGCGCTCCTTGAATGAACGTGGCGTAGAGCACGACGAACACCGTGAAACCGATGTGCATTCCGGCAGACCAGGCCAGGGGCTTGGATAGCCCACTGTGCTCGGCGTAGATGTCAGCGTTTGCCGCCATGGGAGTCAATGGGTTGAGTCACGATGCTCACGTTGCTGATGCCGGCCGCCTTAATCGCGTCCATCACCGTGGCGAACGCACCGAAGGGAACATCTTCATCCGAGCGCAGGTAGATCGATTGGTGCTGCGGGTCGCGAATCCGCTGCTTCAGGACTTTCGCGATCTGATTGATGTTGATCGGATCGTTGCCGAGATACACCTTCTGCGATTTATCGATGCTGATGACCAGCCGCTCTTCGGTCACTTCCTTCACCGTGCGCGTGTGCGGCACGTTCACGTCAATCCCGGACTGCAGCACCGGCGCCGTCACCATGAAAATGATCAGCAGAACGAGTACGACATCGACCAGCGGAGTGACGTTAATGTCGGCGAGAGCAGTCTGGGTGCGTCCGTTGGCGTTGGTGAAAGCCATCAGCGGCGCGCCTCCGCAGGTTGCGGTGTCTGGCGCTCGACCAGATTCAGCATTTCGAGCGTGAAGTCGTCGTTACGCGCGGCCAGTTCGCGGATCGAGCCGTTGATCAGGTTATAAGCGATGACAGCCGGAATGGCCGCCGCCAAGCCGGCAGCGGTCGTGATCAGAGCTTCGGAAATTCCCGGCGCCACAGCGCGCAGCGTCGCCGCACCGGCTGTACCGAGGCCGTGGAAGGCGTCGATGATGCCCCAAACGGTTCCGAACAGTCCGATAAACGGCGTAACCGCGCCGGTGATCGCCAGCCAGGTAACATTTCGTTCCAGCCGCGTAATCTCCTCGGAAGAGGAGATCTGCATCGCGCGCTGCACGGCGGGCATGTTGTGGATGGTTCCGGTCGTGCCCATCTGCCGCTTGAATTCGTCAACCGCACCCTCGAACACGCCCACCAGCGGGCTGGGCCGAAACTGGTTCGCCACCGACGCCACATCCTGCATGCGCTGGGCCTTGCGAAAGGCGCGCACGAAACGGCCACTCTGCGTCCGCGCGTTCCGAATCAGGCGCCACTTCGAGAGAATCACCGCCCAGGACAGAACACTGAATGCAATCAGAATGAAGAGTACAGTCTTGGCCACTGCCCCGGTCTGCAGGACCAGATCAACGATTTCGCCGCCAGCAAAAATCAGAAGGACAGAGCAAAAATGCATGGAAGTTGGGGAGTCCTTTAGTCGCGATTATAAAGCAGCGGAGGGGTCTTCCCGGTTGGGGTGCCGCATCGGTCAATGCCGGGAGCAACTCGTGGTTTCGCCCTCCGTAGATCGGCGTGGGCTCGCAGTGAGGATACTCGCTGCGAGACTGGAACGACGGAGGGCGAAAATCAGAGGTTACGGACTTGGAATCACGACTCTCACTTGATTCGAATATCCGCTTTCCATGTTGTTCGCATCCACGGCTGTCACGACGTAGAAGTAAGTGGCGCCGGCGACCACCGAGCTGTCGGTGTAGTCCGTGGAAGAGTCGAGCACGCTGTTGACCTTGTTGTAGGGACCGCCCCGCGTCGTGCCACGATACACGTTGTAGCCGATCACGGGATCATGGCTCGCATCCCAGGACAGGTCCGTGCTGTGAGAGCCGGGCGCCACCCCGACTCCGGTCAAAGGGACGTCGGTCGGCGAATTCGCGGCGTTGCTCGTCAAGGTCAGGGTGCTCGTAGCCGTGCCGCCCGATCCTGGCGTGAAACGCACGGAGACCGAAGCGCTGTTTCCCGCGGCGATGGTCAACGGCAAGGACAATCCCGGAAGCGTGAACTCCGAAGTCGACGACTGCACGGACGAAATCGTGACCGATCCATTTACAGCTGCCAGCTTCAGGGAAAGGTTCGCGCTCGATCCCACCGTGACATTCCCGAAATCGAGACCCGTCGGAGACACGTTCAGCGTGCTTCCCTGGGTGCTGGTGCCTGTGCCTCCAACGTCGATCTTCAGGGGAGAGTTCTTGGCGTCACTCCCGATCTTGACCGTTCCGGTTACCTTGCCGGTCGCCGACGGCGTGAAATTGACTGGCAGTTGCGTGGTTTTGCCCGCCTTCAGCGTGATCGGCAACGGAAAGCTGCCAAAGGAGAAACCTTTTCCGTTTCTCGACTTGGAGAGTATGTGCAGCGTCTTGTTTCCTGTATTCGTCAACTGGAAAGAGTATTGCTTCGTGGTGCCGATGGGAACACGTCCGTAACCGTGGCTGCAGGGGTTACATTGCAGTTGTTGGGCCCCGGCCTTGCCAAGAGGCACCAGCAACAGAAGAGCGACTGTCAACCTGGGGAAGAAATGCATACCTCGTGATCTTCCAAAAACAGCAGCGCAGGTTTCAAAATGAGAAGGGCTAAGGCGAAAATCAGAAGTGCAATGTTCTTGCAGGAAACCCCGTACGTGTTTGCCTCATTGGGTATGTGCTATGCTGCGGCGTGATTTACCGAACTCGTCCGTATTGAAACTTCTGTGCTCAGCGAACTCCGACTCGAGAACTATGCGGTCCTCGACAACGTGGTGGTAGAGTTCGCCCCGGGATTGAATCTGCTCACCGGCGAAACCGGCGCCGGAAAGTCGATCCTCATCGGCGCGCTCGGCCTGCTCCTTGGCGACAAGTCCTCTTCCGACGCAATTCGCACCGGCACGGACAGGGCCGTCGTCTCCGCTGTGTTCGACAATGAGGGCAGTACGCTCACTCAGATAGAAGAGATTCTGGAAGAGAATGGCCTGGATGCCGAAGACACTTCGCTGATCCTCCGCCGGGAAATTGCCGCGAGCGGAAAAGGCCGCGTGTTTGTCAATAATCAGCCGGCCACGGTTGGAGTGCTGAAGCAGTTGGCCCCGCATCTGGCCGTGATCCATGCGCAGAATGAATCGATTGTGAACTTCGATGCGGCCGCCCGTCAGGAATTGCTCGATCTGTACGCTGCAATCGAATTGCAGCCGGTTGCCGAAGCATTCGCGAAGTGGAAGCAGATTCGCGCTCGCATGGAAGACTTGCAGCGCGACGAGCAGGACCGCATGCGCTTGCTCGATCTGTGGAGTTTTCAGGGCCGCGAGATCGACGAAGCCCGGCTCCATCCGGGAGAAGACGAACGGCTCGAGACCGAAAAACGCGTGCTCGCGAACGCCGAAAAGATCTACAGCGCGGCCATGACTGCCTTCGATTTGCTGTACGAAGGCAGCGCCTCGACTTCGTCAACTCTGCGCGCCGCGCAAAAGCAACTGGAGGAATTGGTCCGCTACGAACCACGCTTTCAGGAGTCGCTGGCGGCGCTGGAATCGGCGCGGATTGGAGTCGAAGACGTGGGCGCGACCCTGCGCGACTATGCCGGAGGAATCCAGGCGTCGCCGGAGCGGCTCGCCGAATTGGAAGAGCGTCTGGAACTGCTGGATCGTTTGAAACGCAAGTATGGCCCGACACTGCCCGACACGATCGCGTTCGGGCAAGATGTGCGGCGCAAACTCGCCGAAGTGGAAAACAAAGACGAGGTCCTGCGGGAGCTGCGAGCGCAACTTGCTGCCGCCGCGGACCAGTACAGGAAACTGGCGAAGACAATCTCGCGACGACGGATCGAGGCTGGGAGGAAGCTCGAGAAGCTGGTCGAAGCCGAGATCAACGACCTGGCCATGCGGGCCAGTTTCCGCATCGCAATTGACGAAAACGAGGCCGAGGATTACTGGACAGCTTCCGGATTCAACCAGGTGACCTATCGCATCGCGACCAACGCCGGCGAGACCATGCGCCCTCTGGAGCAGATTGCCTCAGGAGGCGAACTGTCCCGCGTCATGCTCGCGCTGAAGGCCAGTGTGGAGGCGGGCGCGAATCCTTCAGGAAAAAAGAAGTCTTCGGGAGCCCAGCGCACGCTCGTGTTTGATGAAATCGACACCGGCATCGGCGGTCGCGCGGCTGAGGCTGTGGGGAGAAAGTTGAAAGCCCTTTCCAAAGGGAACCAGATCCTGTGCGTTACTCACCTCCCGCAGATCGCCACCTTTGCGGACCATCACTACGTGATCGAGAAGCGCGAAAGCGCCGGTCGCACCAAGACCTCGGTTCGCCGGATCGAGGGCGAAGAGCGTACCGAGGAAGTGGCGCGCATGCTGTCAGGTGCCAAGCTGACCGAGACCTCCCGCAAACACGCTGAACAGATGATCAAGGCTAATGGATGAAGCTGGACATCGGGCGCAAACACCTCCTTGACTTGGCCAATCAGCTCCATGTGTTTATGGAAACCGTCACTATCTACAAGCCCAACACCGAACTCTCACGGCTGATTGAGAAGGCTTGCCGGCTGGAGGAGATCACAAGTCCGTCTCAGGTCCTGGTTCCCGCGTCCGCATTCAAGGTTTAATCCCATCCCTATCAGCGGCTTACATTGACCCCCGGTGCCGTTTTCGATACCCTAGAAGGAACAGTCAAAAGGAAATGAGTGTACTCTAGCGAGAGAAGTGGGGAGAACTGTATTGTCTGACAGCAAGACGCTGCTGTTACTGAAGCCGCGGGGATTTTGCGCCGGGGTCGTGCGCGCCATCGACATCGTCCGTATCGCCCTGGAGGCGTTTGGCCCCCCGATCTATGTCCGCAAGGAGATTGTCCACAACCGGTTTGTTGTTGAAGACCTGCAACAGAAAGGCGCCATCTTCGTGGACAGTGTGGACGAAGTACCCGAAGGAGAACGCGTGATTTACAGTGCCCATGGCGTTTCGCCCGAAGTGCGACAGAAGAGCAAGGCGCGGAAACTGAGAGTGATTGACGCTACCTGCCCCCTGGTGACCAAAGTTCACGTCGAGGCGGTCAAGTTCGCTCGCGAAGGATACTCGCTGATCCTCATCGGCCACCGCGACCACGATGAAGTCATCGGCACGCTAGGCGAAGCTCCAGCCGTGACCCAGGTGGTCGGGTCGCCCGAAGAGGTCGGTGCGGTTACCGTTCCAGACCCGAACCGCGTCGCCTATCTCACCCAGACGACGCTGAGCCTTGACGAGACGCGCGACATCATCGCCGCCCTGCGCAAAAAGTACCCCAATATCAAAGGGCCAGCCGCGCAGGATATCTGCTATGCCACTGAAAATCGGCAGGTTGCAGTCAAGCATGTGGCGTCGGACGCTGACTTGCTGTTGGTCGTCGGCTCTGACAACAGTTCCAATTCGAAACGCCTGGTGGAAGTTGCACGCGCCCTGCGCACGGACGCGCATCTAATCGATAATTACAGTGATATTCGGCGGGAGTGGTTGAGTGGTATCAAAACCTTGGCCCTTACGGCGGGGGCATCGGCGCCGGAGCACCTGGTGGAAGAAGTCACGAAGTACCTAGCTAGCCAGGGCTTTACCGACGTGCAGGAGTTAGAAATCATGCCGGAGAACGTCCGTTTTGGGCTACCGCCGGAGATCGTGGAAGCCATTGCCGCGGCCCCGGCTGCCGCCACTGTGGAGTCTTAATGGAAGATAGCTCCCCCTCAAGCTCGGCCTCCGCGCCGCAGATGCGTTTCGGAAAAATCGACGACCTGGCGAGCCGGGTTGCCGTGGGCATCGACGCGGCCCGCAAATTCCTTTTTTCCCAACAGCACGAAGAAGGCTACTGGTGTGGCGAACTCGAAGCCGATACCACCCTCGAATCCGACTACATCCTGCTGCACACGCTGTTCGGGACCGGCACGGCAGAGCGCTTCGCCAAGGCCGCCCGCCACATTCTCAATCACCAAAACGAAGACGGCGGCTGGAGCATCTACGCCGGCGGGCCCTCCAATATCTCGGCTTCGGTCAAAGCATATTTCGGGCTGAAGCTGGCGGGTTTCACAGCCGACCATCCGGCCCTCACCCGGGCACGAAACAGGGTTCTCGATCTGGGCGGCGTGACTGAGGTCAATACCTTCACCAAGATCTATCTCTGCTTCTTCGGGCAGTATGACTACGACGCGGTACCCGCGATACCGCCCGAGATCGTGCTCTTTCCGAACTGGTTCTGGTTCAATATCTACGAAATTTCCTCGTGGTCGCGGGCCATCCTGGTGCCGCTGTCCATCTGCTACGCCAAGAAGCCGTTCAAGAAGATCCCGGACGAGATGGGCGTCGAAGAACTCTTCGTCGGTGGCCGCGACAAGTCCCGCATGCACCTGCACTGGGACAAGAAGCTCGTTTCCTGGCGGAATTTCTTCCTCGTTCTGGATCGCATCACGCACTGGGCGGAGCGCGTGCATATTCGTCCCCTGCGCGCGATCGCACTGCGTAGAGCCGAGAAGTGGATGCTCGAGCGCTTCGAAATGAGCGACGGCCTGGGCGCGATCTATCCCTCGATGATGAACGCGATCATCGCCCTGCGTTGTCTGGGGTATTCTGTCGACGATCCGCAGGTGATTCGCGCCCTCGACGAATTCGAAAAGCTCGGGATCGAAGAGGAAGACACCTTCCGCATGCAGCCTTGCATGTCTCCGGTATGGGACACCGCCTACGCGCTCTTTGCCCTTGGCGAAGCCGGCATTCCCGCCAACGATCCGCGCATGGTCAAGTGCGCCGACTGGATTCTGCAAAAGCAGGTCCGCACCGTCGGCGACTGGAAGGTCAAGAACCCCAAGGGACAACCGGGCGGCTGGTATTTCGAGTTCAACAACGAGTTCTATCCCGACGTCGATGACAGCGCCATGGTCTGTCTGGCGCTGAGCCGCGTGGAACATCCCAATGGCCGCTACCAGCGCGAATCGGTGCAGCGCGCCATTGACTGGATTCTCTCCATGCAGTGCAGGAATGGCGGCTGGGCCTCGTTCGACAAAGACAACGACCGCATGGTCTTCCAGTACGTCCCTTTCGCCGACCACAACGCCATGCTCGACCCGCCCACAGTCGACATCACCGGACGCATTCTCGAGTGTCTGGCGACCTACGGCTACGACAAGAACTATCCGGCGGTAAAGCGGGCGATCAAGTTCATTCGCGACCAGCAGGAACCCGACGGCAGTTGGTTCGGGCGTTGGGGAGTAAATTACATCTACGGCACGGCCCTGGTGCTTCGCGGACTGGAAGCGATGGCGGTCGATAACCACGAACCGATGATCCAGCAGGCCGCCGAGTGGCTGCGCATGGTGCAGAATGCCGACGGCGGTTGGGGCGAAACGGTAGGCTCCTACGACGATCCGGCCTTGAAAGGAACGGGGGCGAGTACAGCATCGCAGACCGCCTGGGCGATCTTGGGTCTGCTCGCAGCGGGCGACACGCGCAGCGATTCCGTTGCGCGTGGAGTCGCTTACCTGTTACGCACGCAGAAGAAAGACGGCTCCTGGGACGAGCCCTGGTTCACCGGAACCGGCTTCCCGCGCGTCTTTTATCTTCTGTACCACTTGTACCGCCAGTACTTCCCGCTGATCGCTCTGACGACGTACGCGAAGGTGATGAAAGGCAGCTCTTAGCCCTTGGCCGTTAGCCATTAGCGACTCAGCGCGTGGTAGGTTCCCAGCTAAGAGCTAAAGGCTAAGAGCTAAATGCTGGCCTTTGTCACGGGCGCTACGGGATTTCTCGGCAGCCACGTTGCTCGTGTTTTGACGGAACAGGGCGCAGAATTGAGACTGCTGGTACGTCCCACCAGCGACCTGCGGAACATCGCAGATTTGAACGCCGAGAGGGTTGAAGGGGATCTGCGCGACCCCGCTTCGATCGAGAAGGCGCTGGCCGGATGCGACTCGGTGTTTCACGTCGCCGCGGATTACCGGCTCTGGGTACGCGATCCGGACCAGATGTATCGCGCCAATGTGGAAGGCACGCGAGCCCTGTTGCAGGCGGCGCGGAAACAGGGCGTGCGGCGAATCGTCTACACCTCGAGCGTGGCGACGATGGGTTCTAGCTCCAACGGCACCCCGGCCGACGAAAACAGTCCGGTATCGCTGGCGGACATGATCGGCCACTATAAGCGCTCGAAGTACATGGCAGAGCAGGTCGCATTCGAAGCAGCGCGGTCCGGAGTGGACGTCGTCGTAGTCAACCCCACGACTCCAATCGGAGAGCGCGACGTGAAGCCGACGCCCACCGGACGAATCGTCGTCGACTTCCTGAAGCGGAAGTTTCCCGCTTACGTCGATACCGGCCTGAACCTGGTCGATGCTACGGAATGCGCGCGTGGCCATGTCCAGGCGCTGGAGAAGGGAAGAGCGGGCGAGCGCTACATCCTCGGCGGCGAGAATCTGACGCTGAAGCAGATTCTGGACAAGCTGGCGGCGATTACCGGCCTGCCGTCGCCCAAGGTGAAACTGCCGTACGTCTTTGCTCTGGCCACGGCCGTGGTTGACGAAGTGGTCACCGGACGCATATTCGGTAAGGAACCGCGGGCCACGATTGACGCCGTCCGCATGGGCCGCAAGAAGATGTTCGTCAGTTCGGGGAAGGCGGAGCGCGAGCTGGGTTGGAAGACGCTTCCCGTAGATGGAGCCCTGCAGCGCTCGGTGAAGTGGTTCCGCGCTAACGGCTATGCCTAGGATCGCCATCGTGGCTGCGATGGAGCGCGAGGTCGCGCCCCTCATTCGCCAGTGGAATGCAAGGTGGATCGAACGCGACGGGCGCAAGTACAAGCTCTTTGAAAATGGAGACGCTTCCCTGATCTGCGGAGGGATCGGACGCGAAGCAGCCCGACGGGCTGCCGAAGTGATCATTCGCGAGACGCAGCCGGATCGGGTGTTGTCGGTGGGATTCGCCGGAGCACTGGACCCAGCGCTCGTCGTGGGTCAGATTGTCGAGCCCAGAATCGTGATCGACGCCAGCGACGGCGCCAGAATCGATGCCGGACAAGGCACAGGATCGCTCCTCAGTTTCGACGACGTAGCCCGCCCTGAGCAAAAGCGGAAGCTGTACGAGGCCTATGGTGCCGCGGCAGTGGATATGGAATCCGTGGCGGTATCCCGGGGCGCGGAGATTCGCGGATTGGGTTTCGGCGCGTTGAAAGCAGTCTCGGATGATGCACGGACAATGCTGCCACCTGTCGAAAGGTTTGTTGCCTCAGATGGAGCTTTCCGCTTGAGGGCGTTCGCCTTTCACGTCGCCCTGCGCCCGTGGCTTTGGCGATCGACGATCGTTCTGGCACGGAATAGTGCGAAGGCAAGCCGCGCTCTATGCCAGGCGCTCGAAGAGGTCATCAAGAGAAACGCGGCCGCCACACTGGCGGCGCGACGATAGGAGGAATGTGATTCGCGGTTTGTGGATCGTGCTGCTCGCATCGCTCGTCCTGCCGGCTCTGGCCGACGATACCCGGCAGCAGGTGTACTCCGAGTCCTTCAAGAAAGGTGCGACCCGCGTGACCGACCAGACCTTCAACGTGACTCTCACTCCCGAACAGGCGCGGCAGGAGTTCAAGGTCATGGATTCGACCGGCAAGCATCGTTACATCCTGCGCTTCGTGCCCGACATCTCACGAGGTGATACCAAGATCGTGGGCTGGTTCGTAAGATTGGCGGATTTGCATCATAAAATCTATGAGAGCGTGCTCCCGACTTCGCCCGACTTGACGGCGGATACAACCCTTCACTGGTGGCTCGACGGGCGCCAGTTCGCAAAAGTACCCCTGCGGACGACTCGCGTCATCAAGGTGGAACAGTTCTTTTGTCAGCTGCAGGTGACGGATGTAGCCCGGTTGTCGGCGACCCAGTCGTACATTAAGCAACTGGATCTGACGGTCCAGTTCAGCAATATGAAACCGAGATGACGGAAAGCAAAGCAATTTCAAGATCCGCGGCGCTGGTGGAAGTGCCGGCAATCCCGGCCACGATGAAGGCGGCCGTGTATCGCGGAAAAAACGACGTGCGACTGGAGACCGTAGTCGTACCTGAGATCGGACTCGGCGAGATTCTGGTGCGCGTACACACCTGCGGCATTTGTGGCACCGATCTGAAGAAGATCTCCACCGGTTCGCATTCGGCACCGCGCATCTTCGGGCATGAAACGTCGGGTGTGGTGGCGCGAGTCGGTGAAGGCGTGCGCAAGTTCGGCGTTGGTGACCGGGTCGTGGTTTTTCATCACATACCTTGCCAACAGTGTTATTACTGCCGGACGAAAACTTTTGCCCAATGTGAAACGTATAAGAAAGTCGGATGCACCGCCGGATTCGAGCCATCGGGCGGTGGATTTGCCGAGTATGTCCGCGTTATGGACTGGATCGTCGAGCAGGGTACAGTCCTGATCCCAGCCGACGTCAGTTTCGAGCAGGCTTGCTTTGTCGAGCCCGTCAATACCTGCCTGAAAGGGATCGAAACGCTGCGCTTGGAACGCGGGGAGACGGTTTTGGTCATCGGGCAGGGCCCGATCGGGCTAATCCTGGCGGTACTGGCCCGCCGGGCCGGGGCTCGCGTGATTACTTCCGATTTATATCCGCCGAGGCTTACAATATCTGGAAGATTCGGTTTGGACCTGACAATCGACGCGTCACGGGCGGACACGGTACGGACGATCCGTGAAATGACCGAAGGACGTGGGGCCGACGCAGTGATTCTGGCGGTCGCAGGAAGTGCTCTGATTCGGCCTGCGATGGATGCCGCGCGCCCGGGCGGGCGTGTTCTGCTGTTTGCCCAGACTGCGCGCGGAGAGGCGACGATCGATCCGGCGGCGGTTTGTGTGGACGAGAAGACGCTGCTCGGATCCTATAGCGCCTCGGTCGAGTTGCAGGAACAGGCTGTGCAGGTCGTCATGAAGCGCGAAATGGATCTCGAACAGCTGATCAGTCACCGCTTTCCGCTGCACGACAGCGTTGAGGCTCTCAATCTGGCTGCCCATCCTCAACCGGACTCGATGAAAATCGTTATCCAACCAGGCGCTGTCGGAGCCCCCGGCACGCCCGGTTCTGGCGTGCTGGGGTCGAGGGCGTGGGAAGGATCTTCACTGTGAATGGCAAAATGACGGCTGCCGTGCTCTACGGCAAGGAAGACATCAAGATCGAAAAAGTACCGATCCCGCGCGTTGGCGAGGGCGAGGTGCTGGTCAAGGTGCAGGTCGCCTTGACTTGTGGCACCGACTTGAAGGTCTACCAGCGCGGATACCACGCGCGCATGATCGTCCCCCCTGCTTTGTTTGGCCATGAATTGGCTGGAACCATCGAAGAGGTCGGGCCCGGCGTTCGCGGCTTCAGGAAGGGCATGCGGGTCGTAGCTCTCAATTCCGCCCCCTGCGGCATGTGCTTCTACTGTTCCAAGCATCAGGGCAATCTCTGTGAAGACCTGCTGTTCAATAACGGCGCCTACGCCGAGTACATCCGCATCCCGCGGCGGATCGTCGAAACCAACATGCTGGTCGTGCCTGCACCAGTCAGCTTCGAAGATGCCGCGATGACCGAACCCCTGGCTTGCGTGCTGCGCGGACTCCACGAAACCGGAGTCGAAATCGGAGACACGGTTACCGTGATTGGCGGCGGCCCCATCGGCTTGATGTTCGTCCAGGTCGCAAAAGCCATCGGCTGCAACGTGATTGCCGTCGTGAAGCGCGACTCGCAGGTTGCACTCGCGCGCCGTAAGGGAGCCCAGGAAGTCGTGCAGATCACGAAGACCGCCGATCCGGTGGAGGTGGTTCGCAACCTCACCTCCGAGAAGCGCGGCTCTGACGTCGTGATTGAAGCCGTGGGCCGGCCGGAGGCATGGGAGTGGGCCGTGCAGATGGTGCGCAAGGGCGGAACCGTGAACTTCTTCGGTGGTTGCGCCGCCGGCACCAAGGTGCAACTCGATACCAACCGCCTGCACTATTCCGAGATCACGCTAAAAGCCACATTCCACCACACCCCCGAGACAGTGCGGCGGGCTTTTGGACTGATCACGGAGCGCAAAGTTCGTGGTACCGATTACATCACCGGGGAAGCTCCGCTGTCGCGCTTGCATGACGTGCTGCGGCACATGCTGAACCGCAACGGAGACATCAAGACCGCCATCATTCCCGGTCACTAGGAGAACTGCTTTCCTCCGTGTTCCTCTGCGTCCTCCGTGGTTAAGATTTCGAATGACAGCGACGACCAACCATTCCGTGACTGCTTCACTCTCGACAGGCTGGGAGTCTCTTCCGCCCGAGTACGCCATTCCTGAAGCACCGCCCTCCCAAGCTGACGCACAGGCATATTGCCGCCGTCTGGCCAGCACTCACTACGAAAACTTTTCCGTTGCAACCTGGTTCCTTCCCAAGAGACTGCGCCAGCACTTTTACAACGTGTATGCCTATTGCCGGATCTCCGATGATCTCGGCGACGAAGTGGGCGACCCAGCCGCCTCTCTCGAACTTCTGGACCAGTGGCAGACAGAGTTGACTGCCTGCTACGAAGGCCGCCCACGCCACCCTGTTTTCGTCGCCCTGGCCGACACAGTGCGGCGTTTCGAAATTCCAAGGCAAGAATTCTCCGATCTGCTGACCGCCTTTCGTCAGGACCAGACCGTCACCCGTTATGAAGCTTTCTCCGACCTGCTGGGCTATTGCCGTTATTCAGCAAACCCGGTTGGTCACCTCGTGCTTTACCTGTGCGGGTATCGAGATCCCGAGCGGCAGCGGCTCTCCGACTACACCTGCACCGCCCTGCAACTGGCCAACTTCTGGCAGGACGTGAGCGTGGATTACGTCAAAGGCCGCGTCTACCTTCCACTAGAAGATCTGCGGCGCTTCGGTGTGCGCGAGGAGCAGATCAGCGCCGCACAAAACACTCCAGCCTTCCGCGAGATGATGCGCTTCGAGGTCGCGCGCGCCCGCGAGTGGTTTACGCAGGGGCTTCCGTTGCCAGGAATGGTAAACCGCGAATTGGCGATCGATATCGAACTCTTCAGTCGCGGCGGGATGGAGATCCTGAATGCCATCGAGCGCCAGGATTACGCTGTACTCGGGAACCGCCCGGCAATTTCCAAGCCGCGCAAACTGGCTCTGGTCGCGCGCGCCGCGCTGGGGAAGCTGCGATGAGCGCCGCCGTGGGCAATGCTCCCGTGCAATTTGCGCCGACCGGGTCGCAACTCGATGTTGCCTACTCGGTTTGCCGTCACCTGGCGCGCTCGGCAGCCAAGAATTTCTATTACGGATTCGCCGTCCTGCCTCGTCCCAAGCGCAACTCCTTGTGCGCTGTCTATGCCTTCATGCGGCGCTGCGACGACATCACCGACGACAACTCCCTGAGTTTTCACGAGCGCCACAACAAACTCGCGGAGTGGCTCGACTCTGTACACAAGGCGCTCGCCGGCTATCCAACCGACGACCCTCTGCTGCTGGCCTTGGCGGACACGCAACGGAGATATCAGATCCCCGTCGGCTTGCTCGACCAACTTGCTTACGGAACCGCGGCCGATCTGGTGGAAGAGCCCGACGAGCCGGGATTCGCGGGAACTCTCGCCATCCGCTACCGCACCTTCGAAGAACTGCGCCAGTACTGCTACGGTGTGGCGTCGGTTGTCGGGTTGGTCTGCATCCGCATTTTCGGCTATCGCGATCCTTCGGCTGAATCGCTGGCCGAGCGCTGCGGGCTTGCCTTTCAGCTCACCAACATCATCCGCGACGTGAAGGAAGACGTTGCCATGGGGCGCGTTTATTTTCCGGAAGAAGATTTGGCGCAAGTCGGTCTGTCCGCCAGCGATCTGGCAACGCCAGTCCCAGCACGCGTCGCTCCTCTGCTGGCGATCGAGGCCGACCGGGCGCGCGAAGGCTATCGCGCCGGCGAAGAGTTGATTCCGCTCGTCAACGAAGACAGTCAGCCCGGCCTGTGGGTTCTGATCTCGATCTATCGGCGTTTGCTGGAAAAGATTGCGTCCCGCCAATACGACGTGTTTACCGAGCGCGTCAGCCTGAGTTTCCGCGAAAAGCTCACCGTCCTGGGCAAGGGATACGTGAAGCGCATGTTGTGATGATCTCCCCCTCAACTCAAGCTCCCACAGTGGCCATCGCCGGAGGCGGCTTGGCTGGACTGGCCGCCGGATGCGCCCTCACCAGCGCCGGATTCCGCGTGACCTTATTCGAGCGGCGCCCCTATCTGGGCGGACGCGCCTCTTCCTATCAGCATCCGGCCACGGGCGAAATCGTCGACAACTGCCAGCACGTGCTCCTGGGATGCTGCACCAACCTGATCGATTTCTACCGCCGCACCGGCGTCGAACAGCGCATCCGCTGGTATGACCACCTGACGTTCCTGGAGCCGGGCGGGCGCGCCTCCGTGATCCGGCCGTCGGCCTTGCCCGCACCGCTCCATGCGGCGCCCGCTTTCCTGAGCGCGCATTGTTTGACGCTTGCGGACAAATTGGCAATCGGCCGCGCCATGACTGCACTGACTCCGTCTCTCCCGCCCGAACGTGGAGAGACCTTCCTGGCCTGGCTGCAACGCCATGGACAAACGGCGCAGGCGATCGATCGCTTCTGGAAGACGATTCTCGTGAGCGCCCTCAACGAGGACCTGGATCGCGTTTCCGTTCCCTATGCCGCGCAGGTAGTCCGCGAGTCGTTCCTGAAGTCCGCCACTGCCGGACGAATGGGAGTTCCCACCGTTCCGCTCACCGAGCTCTACAACGCCGCCGGAGACACGATTCGCTCGCGTGGAGGCGAGGTGCAGTTTCGGGCGGGAGTCGAATCGTTTCGTGCGCAGGCGTCCGACGTGAGCGTAACCATCAACGGCCAGGAACAAAAGTTTGATTATCTCGTTCTCGCCGTACCTTTCGACGGATTAGCCAGCCTGTTGGGAGATTCTCCGTCCGTTGCCCCGCTCGCACAGATGTTGGACCGCTTCGAGACCTCGCCGATTACGGGCATCCACCTGTGGTTCGACCGTTCGATCTGCGCTTTCGATCATGCCGTACTGCTCGATCGCACGATCCAATGGATGTTTCACAAGTCGAGACTGATCGAAGCCCGCGGCAACACTGACGGCAGCTACGTTGAACTCGTGGTCAGCAGTTCGAAGAGTCTGGTCGAGAAATCGCGCGGTGAGATTGTCGAATTGGCCGTCCGCGAACTGGCCGACTTCTTCCCCGCAGTGCGCGATGCGAAACTGCTCAAATCAACGGTGATCAAAGAAGTCCACGCCACCTACTCTCCAGTTCCGGGCGTAGACCAGTACCGGCCGCGAACGGAGACAGCCTGGCCACGGGTGTTTCTGGCGGGAGATTTTGTCGCGACCGGCTGGCCAGCCACCATGGAAGGCGCTGTGCGAAGCGGATACCTGGCTGCCGAATCGTTGGCGCGAGTCGCCGGAAGCGAGGCGAGGGAATTCCTGGCTCCGGACTTACCTCCGCGAGGACTGATGCGCCTGTTCGACTGAACCACGAGGTCCTGCTCCGTTCCTATCGGCAGTCTTCTGCGATTCCTTGAGTTACGTCGGTGTTCATCCTGCATGACCGGCTAGCCATTCTCAAGCGATCCCTTCCTGCTTACGATTTAACTACCACCATGCCGAATCGGACACCAGACAGCGCGGCTCTGCAGGAAAGCGAACGCCGGCGCAGTCCGCGCTTCAGTTGCAGTGGCCTGGCACAGATTGTCTGCTTGCCTTCCGACGGCATTCTGCTTCCCGGTCGCCTGCGTGACTTGAGTCTCGGTGGGTGCAGTGTGCTGACTGCCTTTCCGCTTACTTGCGGAGCGTTGGCGGAGATTCTGGTGCGCGTCAACGCATCCTCGTTTCGCGCGCTCGGCGAAATCCGGGCTGTCCGCGGCCCGGCGGAGATCGGCATGCAATTCCTGCAAATGAGCGCGGGCGGTCAGGATATGCTGGTCGAACTGCTTCGCGAGCTGGCAAGGCAGCATGCCATCGCGCGGACGGTCCAAGCCCTCCGCCGCGAGCCCGACCCTGAATTCTTCACTGCGCCGCGCACTGCGCTGTTGAGTGCAGACCTTCCGGCTGGCGAAACCGTCGTTACTTTCGAAGGCGACAAAAGCCGGCTCACCGTCGATCGTCAGGCGCTGATCATCCGCGAAGATCTGGATCTGTTTATCTAGGATCTTCATCCGCAGGCAGTCAATGCCTGAGATTCGCAAGGCGCCGCGCCACGTCCTTCGGATCGCCCGCAAGATATCCGTTTCCATTGAAGCGCGATGGATAGGGAATCTGCTTCCAGACGTTCAAACTCCTCTCGTATTGCAAGCGAGCCTCGCTGTTCAGCTTGGACCGTAGGGCAGGCACCTTCGCCTCGCGTGCCTCCGCCGCATCTACATCCCCTAGTCCAGCATAAGCGTCAGCTGCCGCGTTCAGAGCGGGGAAGTCTTTGTGCTCAAGGGAAAACGGAAGCTTGGCTGTATCCAGCGCCTTGGCATACTCCGCCGCCCCCGCCCGCGTCTTTCCCAGCTTGAGCAGAGTGCTGCCGATCTTCGTCTCCACCATCGCCAGATCGCAGCGGGCGTCGTCGAAAGTTGACTGGTTCTCGGCGAAAACTTTCCTCGCATTCTCAAAACTTGCCAAAGCCTCCCTCAGTTGGTGCGTGCCAGCCTGAGCTTCTCCGATCCAGGCATGCAGCATTCCGGGGCCCGGCCACACTTCGACTTCCATATTCAACCTCAGGTATCCCTGCAGCGCCCGTTGCAACACGGGAAGTGCCTCGCTGTTCCGCCCGCTGGCGGCCAGCCATCTTCCGTAGTGAAACTCGGTGGCCCAAAGATCGGATTGCAGCATCTTGTTCTCGGGATCCAGTTTTGCCTGGCGCTCAACGCTCTCGCGCGAAAGGCGGAAATCGGAACGAGCCGCTGCGAAGTCACCATGGATCACTTCGATCTCTCCACGTCTGCCGTGTGCCATGCTCAACTCCCGCACCAAATCCCGGTTCCCACCCTCTTTGACCAGCGTCTCATAGTCGGAGACTGCCTCATTCATGAATTGCATCGCTTCCTCTTTTGGTCCGAAGCGACCCAGTTCATGCCCGAAAAGCAGCGTTGACTTGGCTAGGCCCCAGCGGATGCCGGGGAAATCAGGATTGGTGCGCAGGATCCCCTGTCGCAATTCGCGCACCTTCCGAAAAGACTCGATCGACGCCAACCGGTCTCCCATCGCATCCTGGATGTTGGCCAGGATGTACGTCTCCTGCGCCAGTTCGTTTCGCACCTCGACCTTGGCGCCGTCGGACTGCATCAGCGGCTCGGTGACAGCCATCGCTTGCCGAATTTCCTTCAGCCCGGCGGGGTCGAAGATGTCAAACAAAGCGCGCGTCCGATACGCCATCGCCAGGTTCAGTTGATCCGTCACATTCCTCGGATTCGCCTTCGCCACCGCTTCGAACAGCGCCAGTGCCTTACGATTACTGGTCTCGGCGGCGCTGACCTGACCCAGATTCGACTGTGACGTATCGCCCTGCACCGCCGCCAGGCGCTGATATCCCCACGCCAGTTCGCGCTGCAAGTCCACATCGCCACCGGCATCCTGTGACAGTTTGTCGAGATATTCCACCGCACGATCCAGCAGCAGCCTGCGCGATGGCGTGGCTCCGGGCAGGCTCTGGATGGAATCGTGAATTTCGAAGATCAGCGAATTGGCCAACTTGCGAACGTCGTTAAATCGCTTCTCCGCCCGCGCTCTTTCTGCGCTCGCGATTTCCGCCTGGTGCCGCGCAATGCGCGCCTGCCGGATCGTTGCCGCCACCCCTGCCGCCAGCGTCAAGAACACCAACGCTGCCGCTGCGATCCCGGTGCGATTGCGCTTCACGAATTTTCCTGCTCGGTACGACCATGTCCCCTTGCTCGCCGCCACTGGGCGCGCTTCCAGGTGACAGCGAATGTCTTCCGCAAACTGTTCCACCGAGGCGTAACGTCGCGCAGGTTCCTTGCGCAGAGCCTTCAGCACAATGTCATCCAGGTCGCCGGCCAGCCGCCGCTTCAGCTTGGCTGGCGAGCCTTCTCGCGGACCGCTGAGTTCCTCCACACTGCGCTGCTCTGCAGTCGAGACGTTCGACACGAGTTGTGTTTTCAGCACTGCCGAACTTGGTCTTCGGGGATCGGTGTCACAGATGGCTCGCGCCAGCTCGTGAGGAGAAGTAGCGGCCGCGGCATATGGCGAGCGTCCCGTCAGCAACTGATAGAGCACCACCCCCAGCGAATACACGTCCGATGCCGTCGTGATTGCTTCCCCGCGAATCTGCTCCGGGCTCGCGTACTCCGGCGTCATCGGCCGCGCCAGCGTCGTTTCCGCCGCCGCCCCGGCCGGGTCCAGAATCTTGGCGATTCCGAAGTCCAGCAGCTTCGGCACGCCCTCTTTCGTCACCAGCACATTGCTCGGCTTGATGTCACGATGAATCACCAGCCGCTGATGCGCGAACTGCACCGCCCCGCACACTTGCCGGAATAACTCCAGCCGTCTGGTAATCGTGAGCCTGGCCGCGTCGCAGTAAGCATCGATTGCCGCCCCTTCGATCAGCTCCATGACCAGATAAGGAATCCCGTCTTCGCTCGTGCCGCCGTCCAGCAGCCGAGCAATGTTGGGATGATCGAGCGACGCCAGGATCTGGCGCTCGTTGCGAAATCGTTCCTGAATGGAAGCCGAGTCGAAGCTGCCGCGAACCATCTTGAGCGCGACTTCCTTGGTGTACTGCCCGTCGGCCCGGACTGCGCGATAGACCTCACCCATGCCGCCATGGCCGATTTCTTCAAGGACCTGATAAGGCCCAACCCGCCGTCCCACTTGGGAGGGAGCAGAAAGCATGGCCGATTTCAGACTGGCGGCGGGCTGAACCAGAAATGCAGTCCCCGCCGCATCATGGGAGGCTAGCAACGAATCGATCTCGCGCCGCAAAGCAAGGTCGCCATCGCACGCATCATCCAGGAATGTGGCCCGGCCGGCCGGCTGAAGGGCAATTGCTTCCTCCAGCAACTGCTTTACGCGTTGCCACCGCTTCGGTTCCATGGCCGTCATCCGCGCTGAGTCAATGGGCCGGTTGTAGCCTCACCAGCGCATCATCGCATCGGGCGAGTTCATCGCTCACGTCTTGAATCGCGCGTCCCCGGGCAGGGGGCAGTTTGCCGGCCCGCCCCAGTTCCAGCCACAAATCCCGGCTCCGCTGATAGAACGATCGGGCTTTGGTCCAGTACGGCAGGGACGTCGAAGGGTCGCTGTCCTGTCCGGCCACGCGCACATAGAGCTGCGCCGTGCTCGACAGAGTGTCTGCTAGAGCGATGCGATACTGGGCGTTGCTCCGATTCGCGGCGGTGAGGTGCTCGAGCAGTTCGACGGCATTGGCGTATTGCTTGAGGGCATCCTCTCGGTCACTCGGTAAAAGCGCCTTCCCCAGATTCGTATAACATTCCGCGAGCGACCTGCGGTTCGTGAGACTGTTTGGGCTCTTCTCCAAAAATGTAAGACGCGCAGCAACCGCCTTGCGATATTGTTCAACCGCCGCCTTGGTATCCCCGCCGTCCTCAAGACAATTGGCAAGTCGCGTGTAGCTGTTCGCCAGGTGATTGTAGAGGAGTAGGTCATTAGGATCCTTGGCGGCCAGAGATTCCTGCCTCGCAACGCCACTCCGCAGCATCACCAGGCCGTCTCGCATTTGCCCCAGTTTTCCCAGTGCCGACCCAACTTTGCTCTCGCTGAAGGACAAATCCAAAGCCGCTTGCGAGTTTTCCGGATCCACAGAAGTAAGGTTGCGATCGATTGCCAGCGCGGAACGGTATTGCGCCACTGCGCTACGGACATCGCCAGTCCGCATCAACACGTCGCCGATCTGTTTGTGCGCGAGAGACCGGTTCCGCCGGCCTTGAACGTCTCTTGGATCTGCGGCGCTGAGCGATTCGAATAGACTGAGTTCTTTGCGGAAGTTCGTCAGAGCGGAAGCAAGGTCGCCCGCTTCCACCAGCGACAAGCCCACGTTGTGATGAGAAAAGGCCAGCTGCCGGCGGTAATGCGCGTTATTTGGGTCGGCCTTGGCCAGTTCTTCGCGGATGGCCAACCCCTTGCGGCGGTTCTCGAGTGCCCCCGCCGTGTCTCCCTTTTCCTGGAGAACGTACCCAAGTCCATCGACACTCGTTGCCATATGAACCTTACCATCTTGATCCTCAGGACGGGCCGCGATCATTTCCTGGCTGAGGTCCACAGCCTGTCGGTATTCGGCCTCCGCCTCGTCCAAGTGACCCGCTAATTGCAGCAGGTTTGCGTAATGATAGGTCTGGACCACTCGTTCGGTCTGAAATTTAGGGTCGCGCGCCATGCTTCGAGCGAGCCCCTCGTACATCTTCAGCGCCTCTCCGGAATGCTCGACGGCGCCAGCGCCATCGCCCGAGAAAGCGAGCACGTCGCTGATCTGCTGGTGATTCCCCGCCACGGCCAGACGGACCTGCTGGTTTTCCGGTTCCTCTCGGGACAGTGTTTCCAGAATCGCCAATGCCTTCCCGGAACTCTCCAAAGCGCCTTTGGAATCCCCCAAGTTCGGGTACATCGGATCGCCTTGAACCTCGGCAACTTTCTGGTACGCGGTGGCGATCTCCATCTGCAGCGAGCGGTCGCCCCGCGCCTCCACAGCAAGTCCGTCCAGATATTCCAGAGCACGCTTCACCACCAGCGAGCGTGCCGGCGTTGATCCGGGAAGATTCTTGATCGCCTCGTCGAACTCAAACAGAAAAGAATGTGCCAGCTTGCGGACATCATTGAACCTTCGTTCCGCTTTCCTCTGGTTCTCCGAGGCGATCCGTGCCTCGCGCACGGTGGCGCTAACGCCCGCCGCAATCGCCAGGCATGCTACCGCCGTCGCTCCCACGCCGGCTCTGTGCCGGAGCACGAATTTGTGTGCGCGATAACTCCACGAACCTCTCGTTGCCACCACCGGCAACCCTTCCAGATGCCGCCGGATATCTTCCGCAAACTGCTCCACCGACCCGTAACGCATCGTCGGCTCCTTGCGCAGAGCCATCAGCAGAATGTTGTCGAGATCCCCCGCCAAACGACGTCGCAACTTTGCCGGAGACCCTTCCCGCACCCGGCTCACCTCTTCCGGTTCGTTGCCGGACTCCTCTTCCTGCCTCGCTGGCGGCTTGAGAAACGCCGCGCTCGGCCGGCTCGCCTCGGTCTCGCATATCGCTCTCGCCAGGTCATGCGCACGGCGCGTATCTCCCGGATAGGGCGACCGTCCGGTAAGCAATTGATAGAGCACCACCCCCAGCGAATAGACGTCTGTGGCCGTGGTGATCGCTTCGCCTCGAACCTGCTCCGGACTGGCGTAGTCAGGTGTCATCGGCCGTTCCACGGTGGCCTTGCCTTCCGCTGTCCCCGCCCCAAGAATTTTTGCGATCCCGAAGTCCAGCAGCTTCGGCACTCCGTCCTGAGGCACGAGGATGTTGCTCGGCTTGATATCGCGATGAATTACCAGCCGTTGATGTGCGAATTGCACCGCTGCGCACACTTGCTGGAACAGTTCCAGGCGCTTTGTGATCGAAAGGCTGTGAGCATCGCAATAAACATCGATGGGGGCGCCCTCGATCAACTCCATCACCAGGTACGGCACACCCTCCGCAGTTGTCCCGCCATCCAGCAAGCGGGCGATGTTGGGATGATCGAGCGACGCCAGGATCTGGCGCTCGTTGCGAAACCGTTCCTGAATCGAGGCCGAATCGAATCCACCGCGAACCATCTTCAGGGCGACTTCCTTGGTGTAATGCCCATCGGCGCGGACCGCGCGATAGACCTCGCCCATGCCGCCGTGACCGATTTGTTCCGATACCTGATAAGCGCCAATCCGCCGCCCCGTTCGTGAGGAAGCAGCAGCGATAGCCGATCTCAGATCGACTGCGGGCTGACCGAGAAATGCAGCTCCGGCCGCATCGTGGGAGGCAAGCAATGATTCGACTTCACGGCGCAACGCGAGGTCGCCATCGCAGCCTCGCTCCAGAAACAAAGGTCGTTCCCCGGCATCGAGCGCAATGGCTTCGTCAAGGAGATGCTTGACCCTTTGCCATCGCTCGCCATTCATGCCGGTGCTTCTCCCGTCATCGCGCGATAGAGCCAGGCCCGCGCAGTGACCCAGTCTCTCTTTACCGTGGCCGGTGAGATCCCCAGTACTTCCGATGTGTCCTCAATCGTCAAGCCGCCGAAGAATCGCAGCTCCACAATCCGGCTTTGTTGCTCGTCGAGTTCCGCCAGGCCGGTCAAGGCCCTGTCTAATTGCACGATGTCCAAGTCCTGATTGTCGGAAAATGCAACCGCGGCGTCGAGGGTCAAGCGATGGACCCCGCCTCCCCGCTTCGCCGCGCCATGGCTGCGCGCGTGCTCCACCAGGATCTGCCGCATGATCCTCGCCGCGATGCCGAAAAAATGCGCCCGGTTTTGCCACTCCGGCGGATCCTGCCCCGCCAGTCGCAGATATGCCTCATGCACTAATGCTGTGCTTTGCAGAGTGTGATCGCTACGTTCTTGTCGAAGGTAGTGTCCCGCCAACCGCCGCAATTCGTCGTATACCAGCGGCATGAGCTGTTCCAATGCATCGCGGTCTCCTTCCCTCCAGCGCACCAGCAAGGTTGTGACTTGATTGGAAGAATCGCGTTGCACGAGATTGGGCCTGAACCGCGCGGTGGGGGACGGCGCCGTGTCGGGGAAGCATATCTTCTCTCTTTCCTCATGTCAATAAGCTGAAAACACAGGAGTTAGTTGCAGCATGTCTTCCACGGGACAGCTCTCTTCAAATCGCATGAGCCAATCCACTCCTGTTTCTCACATTACTGGGTAAGGAAAGCAAGGCGGAGGTGAGACCTGCCTCAAGTGCCTTGAGCGGGAAACACGAACGGAAGGGGAGCCTGGGGAGGGCTCTCCAACCGTTTGCACTCGAACTGCCCGGTCGGGGAACCGGGTTCGACCAAGCAATCCCAGGTTTCAGGAGTCACGCCATGAAGCATCTCAAGCTGCAGTGTTCTTGGAGCGTCGTCCTTACGCTGGCCCTGTTTGTGGTCAGCCGTCTGCTGTACGCGCAGACCTATGGCGACATGTACAACTTCAACAATTCCGATGGCTGCTGCGCCAACTATCCCAGCCTGCTCGCCCAGGCTCAGGATGGAAACATCTATGGTGCGACCACCTCAGGAGGCACGGGCGCGGGGAACATCTTCCAGATCACTCCCGATGGTACATACCATAGCTTTTTCAACTTCGACGGCACCCACGGGCGCGGTCCCCAGGGAGGACTTAGCCTGGGCTTTGACGGCAACCTTTACGGCACTACCTACCAGGGCGGAAGTAGTTCCGCCGGCACCGTCTTCAAAATTACGCCCGGCGGCACACAGACCGTTCTCTACAACTTCACCAATACCAATGACGGCGGTTTCCCGAAGGTTCCTCCCGTCCAAGCGCCCGATGGCAATCTTTACGGCACCACCGGGAGTGCCAGCGCTACCGTACTTTACAGAATCACGCCTTCCGGCACCTTCACGGTGATGGCCAATCTGCCGAGCCAAAGCTATTCGCCGCTGCTGGTGGGCACGGACGGGAACCTTTACGGGACGACCCTGTTCGGCGGCACCGTCAATCGCGGTGCCGCCTTCCAGTACGCGCCCGCCAAGAAGAAATTGAAGATCATCCACAGCTTCGGTACGAATTCGGAGGGAGGGTCGCCCTATGGCCCGCTGATGCAGGGCGTTGACGGAAAACTTTACGGCACGACCTCCAACGGCGGCACCTCGGCGGGCGGGACTGTGTTCCAGATGAGCACCGCCGGCAAGACGGTCACACTTGTCAACTTCGACACAACGCATGAAGCGAATGGCGCCACCCCATTTGCCGGAGTCGTGCAGGGAAGCGACGGCTTTCTCTACGGTGTCGCTTCCGTCGGCGGCGCCAATGGCCTCGGCACTTTGTTTAAGGTCAGCACCAAAGGAACGGGGTTTACGGTCCTCCACGATTTCGCAACCGCCACCGGCGACACGCCTCTCTCCACGCCCTTGCTCCACACCAACGGCAAGATCTACGGTCTCGCTTTCCACGGCGGCAGCCACACGGCCTACGGTGCCATCTATAGCCTCGACGCTGGCCTCCACCCGTTCGTCTCCCAGTTTGTCCTCTACTCCGGCAAAGTCGGCGCCACTGTCGGCATCCTCGGCCAGGGATTCTCCAACGCCACCGGCGTGAAATTCGGCGTCGGAGCGGGGACCTTCGTTGCCTCGACTGACGCCTTCATGACCGCGACGGTCGCCGCCGGAGCGACCACGGGTGTCATCACGGTTCTCGAACCCGGCGGCAACCTGGCTTCACCTCAGAAGTACAAAGTGATCCCAACGATTTCCAGCTTCAGTCCCAAGAGCGGATCGGTGGGAACACAAGTCGTCATCACCGGTATGAGCCTGAAGCAGACCAGCAGCGTGACCATCGGCAAAGCCAAAGCCACGTTCACCGTCAACTCCGACACCCAAGTGACGGCAACCGTCGCCGCCGGTGCAGTGACCGGCAAAGTGACGCTAAAGACCCCGGGCGGCACAGCGACCGGGTCCGGGAATTTCACGGTGCAGTGAGGCTCCAACTTCCCCAGTGGAGAGACGCGGTTCATCGCGTCTCTCCCGTTTGAACCAATTTCCCCGAATTTGCCGCATGTCTTGACAACGGATGGCAGCTGGCACTGTTGTCCCAGCACCATCCAGCAGGATTGTGAAACGTTTCCGCGCGCCAGCGCACAACTACAACCAGGAGGAACCATGTCTCGTTTCTTTGACCGCCGTTTTGCTGCCGGACTTGCCGTCTTGGCTCTGGCTTTGCTCACCGTGGCCGCTGCCCAGGGCCAGGCCACGCTCACCATCGGAATCGCCCAGGGATTCGATGCGAATGGCGAGCCCAACTACACCGCTACAGTGACCAACACCAGCGGCGTTCCCGCCAGCAATGTCGTCGTGACCTATACCATGCCTCACGGCGAACTGCCCATCTCGCCCGCGCCCAGCGGAGGTTGCCTGTTCACTCCGGGTCCGTCTCATCTGACCGCGGTCTGCACCCTCGCAAGCCTCGCTGCCGGTCAGCCGCATGACTTTGTCGTCGCCATTCACCCGGTGGACACGGCTCCCCAAGACGTCAACGCGGAGGCAAAAGCCGACAACGCTGTCCCGGTCAGCGTCTCCACCACCCGGACGATCACCGAAGTCGGACTTACGGAAATGGCGGTGACCATGAACTCCACCGACCCTGGGAAAGTTGGCGAGGCGCTCGTCTACAATGTGACCGTGACGAACATCCAGGACGATGATGCACGAAATGTATTCGCCATTCTCGCCCTGCCGAAATTCACTACCTTTGTTTCCGCAACTAAGGGCTGTACCCACGGCGCACTGGTCGCTTGCAAACTCGGTCAAATGTCGCCCGGCACCAGCAAAACTGTGACCATCACCGTGCTGCCGACCGTTTCCGGATGGTCTCAGGCCACTGCCGGAGTGCGTCTCACCACGCCCGATCGGGATTTCACGAACAATAGCGCCGCCAACAGCATCTGGATCAACCCCTAGCTCCAGACCAGCGAACGTTTGGGTTACCCCACCTTGTCGTACCCTTTTCGACGAGGTGGGGCATTGAACGTCCAGAGCAACTCGTCTTTCCGTGAGAGGCAGACGGCCTTTCCACCGGTTCCGGCATCTCAAGCCGTGTTATGGCCGGACCCATCATTCCTGATCCCAACCCGTTTCCGTTTCCGGAACCCGCGCCTCCTGTCGTCGAACCACCCGACGATCGACCGCAAATGCCACGGCCTCCTGTCATCGATCCTGACGATCCGGACGAACCAAATCAAATGTGAAAGTTGGTTCTCTGCCGATTGTCTATGCCAGGCGACACCCCTTCTCTATTCACCGTTGACTTCTCACCGTGGTGTGATTCAAATCACTCCCCAGCAAAACTTGGCGGGCGTACAATCTGTTTTCGGAGGCGCACCATGTCCGAATCGCACTCTTCCTCCCGCCGTGACTTCCTGAAAAAATCCAGCGTCCTTGGCGTCGCCGTGGCCACCGGCGCGGTCGCCGACACTACCACCCGCACTCTTCCTCCGCTCCCCAATAATCCGCTCACCGAGAAAGCCATGCCTACCCGCAATCTCGGACGGACGGGTTATCGCGTTGGCATTTTCAGTCTTGGCGGACAAGCCTCCATCGAGCAGCCCAACAACGAAGCCGTCGCTGTGCCCATCATCGAACGTGCCATCGATCTCGGGGTGAACTATATCGATACCGCCGCCATGTACGGCGGACAGGAGCGCTGGAGCCAGCGTTATATCGGTGAAGTCATGAAGCGTCGCCGCAACCAGGTCTACCTCGCCTCCAAGACCCATGACCGCACCCGTGATGGCTCGCTCAAGCTGATGGAAGAATCGCTCAAGCTTCTCAACACCGACCACCTCGACGCCTGGCAACTCCATCACATCGATAGCCAGGAAGACGTCGATCGCATTTTCGGCAAAGGCGGTGCCATCGAAGCCTTCCAGCAAGCCAAAGAAGAGAAGATGGTCCGCTTCCTCGGTGTCACCGGACACCGTGACCCCGACTTCCTTATCCAGTGTCTGGAACGCTTCCCCTTCGATCAGATCCTGATGGCGCTCAACGCCGCCGACAAGCATCACCTCAGCTTCATGGAGAAACTTCTGCCCCTGGCGGTTGAAAAGCAGCTCGGCATTATCGGCATGAAGATACCCGCGCGCGGCCGCATCCTTTCAAGTTGGAAGCCGGCCGACCACAAGCAGCCCGGATGGGAAGGAGAGGCTCCTCTTCCCGGTACCCTCGCCATGAAGGAAGCGCTTTACTATGTGCTCTCGTTACCGGTGAGCACGGTCATCATCGGCTGCGACACCATCGCTCAGCTCGAAGAAAACGTGCACCTGGCTCGCGACTTTACCCCACTCAGCGAACGCCAGATGGCCGCTCTCAGCGAGAAAGCAGAGCCGGTCGCGAAGCAGGCGCTTTTCTTCCGGCGTTGGGCCTAAGAAAGAAACCCCAAATTTTCCAAGGAAAACCTAAATTAGCCTGCTGTGTCGCGCCTGCGTGGACGCGCTGCCTCACTCTATCCTGCTGATTTCAAATCAAGTTCCCGAGGAACAAGAAATTCACCCGCCGGGGACACGGCAGCCATTGTCCCAAATCCGGCATTCGTAGCAGATTGCCTCCACGCCGCCACAAGAACGCGGCGCTGACGCAAGGGGCGTCGGCCTTTTCCCCTTAAGCAATTCACAATTCAACTCCAGAGGAGAAACTACTGTGCCCAAGGTACGCTCGATCGTTCACACATCCGGCGAGAGCCGCACAACCATCGTTCTTAGACTAACAACGGTTGTTCTGTTCGCCCTCGCGCTCGTTGCCCAAGGCTTTGCCGCGCCCAAAAACCTGGTGGCTGGCGTGGGACCGTTGAGCTCCGTCACGAAATGGGAGGGGCGCACGGCCATCAGCATCATTTCCGGCGCATCGTTGTTTCCCACGACGAGTAAAACGACAGCTTTCCACATTGCTTTCACCGGAGGCACGGCCGCTGAAATCAGCGACATGGTGCTGTATCAGACCGCTTCCAGGGATCCCGAGATTACCGCTGTGACGCCGATCACTCTGGGCGGGGTCTCCAATCCGACGATCAACCTCACCGATACTGCAGTTTGCCCGGATCAGCCAGTCTCAGAGACAGCCCCATGCATCATCGACCTCGATAAGCTTACGCTGCAGCTGGCGACTTCCTCTGATTACTATCTCGAGATCTTTTTCACGTCCCCTAGCACCAACAACCAAACCCTCAGTCTCGCTAAGCCTCGCTTCTTCGGGACTAGCCTCACCGGCTTCATCAGCTTCGGCGATGACACGAAGCATGTTGTCGGGGATACGTTAGACACACTCTTCATCTCCGGGTCGCCTCTAGGTTTGATCGCGGTTATGAACAAGTAGCCAGGCCGGACAAAAAGGCCGTCGTCTGCAGTTCGCTGCAAAATTCGCCGGCCGCCAAAAGGAGAAAAAGATCGATGAAAAGCATATTCAAATTCGGCTGGACGCTGCTGTTCACCCTGGCGATATCCATGCTGAGCCCAGCACAAACACCGAAAGACCTCGTCGCCGGCGTTGGCCCACTCACGAATAGTCTGGCTGCCGTCAGCGGATTTTCCGTGATCAACCTCATCTCGGGGAACACACTATTCCCAGCCTCCGGCAAGCAAACGTTCTTGAATGTCGGATTCACTCAGGGTGACAAAGCGGATGTCACGATGGTCCTGTACACGACGAGGCGCAACAACACGGTGATTGAAAATGTCACGCCAGTCACCTTTGGCGGCATCAGTTCGGGTGTCATTCTTTTCGGTTCGGCGTGCGGGGTAACGCCTTCCACAGTGCATCCGTGCGTCATTCAGCTCGATCCGCTGCCGTTCAAATTAGTGCCGACGAACGACTACTACTTCGTGACGCATTTCACCACCAATTCGGTGAACGCCCCAGTCGACATCGCTAGTGCGCTGAACTCTCGCACGACCATTGTGGGGGGCCTTGACAGGAACGACGACACGGCGCTCGTTGCAGGAGACGTCATACCATCGACCCTCGTCACGGGCACGACTGCATTTCTCGTAGGGGTGACGATCCAGTAGCGGCACGGCTCAACAACTAAGCCCACACATTCAACCGCAGAACATAAGGCCGAAGTCGCCCTGCCGACCGCATCTTCCCTTCGGCCTTTTCGATGGTGCAAGACTTCAATTCGACTAGGAGGTGTCCATGTTTTTCCGAAGCAAGCAATGGATGAGCACAACTCGAACTACTGTTGCATTAGTCTGTGTTTTCTTGGGAGCGGGTCGCGCCACTGTTACGGCAGATGACTTCGGGCCATTTACTCTTTCCAAGGTATTTATCGAACACACTTTCTCGTACATGGAACTCCAGCAAGCTCTCCCGCCTACCCCGGCGTTTGCGTCGAAAAATGTGACGTGCCCGGCGAAGCATACAAAAGGTTGCACGGTCTTAGTGGAGACCACAATTTCAATTTGGGATGTGCCCAGTAACGGGGCCATGTGGGAATGGTTTCTAGTAGATGGAGTAATGAACGAAATCACCGTTCTCGACGGGACGCAGGGCAGTATACCCAGTCAAAGGACGGTCCAGTATGTGAGCCTCCCCGTCCAGGCAGGTTCCACCGTAACGATCGACATCCAACTGCAAAACTTGTTCGGGACAGCGCACGCCGGAGATCGCGTCGAAACGATCGAACTATTACTCAACTAAGCTGACGATTTGAAATGCGAGATGCGTCCAAATCCCGTCGCGTGATCAGCGAGCTGGAAGGAGTGCTGACCGGCCCATCCCGGATAGCCGCCGCGCAGGTCACTTTGTCCACGCGATAAAACTTCGCATCGAAGAAGGAGACATAGATGCTTTGGCATGTTGAAAGGCTCAGGAGTACAACTCGAATCGCGGTTGCACTAGTTTGCATTCTTTTCGGAGCTAGTCCCGTCACTTTTGCGGGTAGTGGTCCGTTTGCGCCGTGGAGGGTATTTGTCGAACATACGTTCTTCACCTTGGACCTTCAGCAAGATGCCTCGCCTACCACGGCGTTTGCGTCCAAAAATGTTGCGTGTCCGGCGCGAAGTACAAGAGGTTGCACGGTCAGAGTGAAGACCTCAATTGACATCTGGGATGTACCCAGCCAATCGGGCATGCGGCAGTGGGTTCTCGTGTCCGGACGTGTGCACGATCTCATTCTCCTCGAACCGACTCGGGGCGGTATGCATGGTCAAAGGACGTGTCAGTTTGTGATCCAACACATCGACGCAGGTTCGACCGTGACCATCGATATCCAACTGGAAAACTTGAGCGGGACAGCGCACGCAGGAGATCGCGTCGAAACCGTCGACCTGCTGCTCAACTGAGCCGGTGCTCCTCGGTTGACGATCGATCATGGCGCTCGATGCCGCCGACAAGCACCTCAGCCTCATGGGAAAGCTCATGGGAGCCAGGCTCCATTTGCGGAGACTCTGCCCTGAAGGAAGCTCTCTACTATGGGCGGTCGTTGCCGGTGGACACCATGATCATTGGCGATGACACGATCGTTCAACTCGAAGGGAACGCTCGATTGGCGAGCGATCCTACTGCGGTCAGCACGGGGCGTGACCATGACCACAGTCTTCTTTTCTTCCGCGCCTCCCTGTGCAATGTCCTGCACAGTCGGTGATCAACCGCGGGTCGAAGGCGAACGGTGCGTCGTTTCATCTTGACTTCAACTCTGGAATGGTGCTGAATGGAGCTCCATTAGCCTTGTCTGGTTTCGCTCCCCACGTAGCCAGCGAGCGCTCGGCCCTTGTCGACCAAACCTAAACCCTGTTAGCGCAAAATCAACCTTCCAGGAGATTCGAAAATGAGAGTGTCTTCTTGTAAGTTTGCGCTCCTTGCTTTCTTGGGGCTCACCCTGTCCACTCCGACTTCACCCGCATTCGCTCAGTCCGCATCTGCGGCTGCACCCGCAGTCACGGGCGCCACCAAAATCACCGACTCCGCTCGCCAGCAAATCGCCGAACTCCTGGCTGAAAAAGAGTCCAGAACGCCGGCACAACGCAAGATCGGGTCCAGCCTGATTTACATGGCCAAGATGAAACATGGCATCAAGATCACGCCGAACGTTCGCACTCTGCGTCCGCTGGTTCCGCAGCGGGCCGACGGCCTGGTCGACGTGCAGATTCGCGGCAAGATAACGAAATCTCTCATCAGCGCCGTCGAGCGAGCCGGGGGAAAGCTGATCTATGGCCACGTCAACGGCCCTCTGATGCGCGCGTTGGTTCCACTCGACTCCGTTGAAACTCTCGCGCAACGTTCCGACGTGCGCGGAATTCACCAGTCCTTTCCAGCCGCAACCCAGCAGCAACTCGCCAGGCAGCGCGCTGAAAGGATGCGTGCTCCACTCGCCGATGCCGTGCAGAAGCTCCAGCACGCGAGGTCCGTCGCTGCTCTCTCCTCGGGGATTGACGATCGTGGGTCGGTTGTTTCCGAAGGTGTCGTTGCCCATCGCGCCGACGACGCCCTTCACTTCTTCGGCGCCACCGGCGCCGGCGTCAATATCGGTGTTCTTTCCGATAGCGACGATTTCAAGGAAGACGCCATTTCCACCGGCGATCTTCCCGCAGATACGGTAACCGTGCCCGGCCAGGATGGCCGCCCCGGTGCCGGCGAAGGCACGGCCATGATGGAGATCGTCCACGACATGGCGCCAGGTGCAAAACTCTTCTTCGCCACCGCTTTCAATGGCCCGGAGAGCTTCGCCGACAACATCCGCACCCTCCGCTTCGTCTATCACTGCGACATCATCGTGGACGATGTCATTTACTACTTCGAATCACCCTACCAGGACGACATCATCGCCCACGCTGTAAACGACGTCATCGCCGATGGCGGTCTCTATTTCTCCTCCGCGGGGAACCAGGGCAACTACAACGATGGAACCTCGGGTACGTGGGAAGGCGACTTCAAAAAAGCGAAGAACGGCCTGACAGCTCTGCCCGGCTATGAACTTCACAATTTCGGAGGGGGCGTCATCTCGGATCGCGTCGATCTCATTGGCGGGCCGCTCATCCTCCACTGGTCGGATCCCGGTTCGCTCGACAACCCGCAGGCCGCTGACGACTACGACCTGTTCGTTCTCGACCTCGACTTGAAGAACGTAGTCGTTGCTTCCACCGACGTCCAGGACGGCGACGACTTACCCTTTGAATTCCTCGGCTACTACATCCCCTCGAATTACCAGATCGTAGTGGCCCGCCATCCGGGAGCCAGTGACCGGGCAATCCGAATTCTCCTTTTCGGAGGCGAACTGGCGCTCTCCACCAACGGCGCCACCTACGGCCATAGTGCGGCAGCGGGAGCTTATGGAGTTGCTGCCGTAGATGTCGCTGAAGCTGGCGGCTATGCGTTCACCGGCGGTCCCACCAACCCCGTCGAACTTTACAGCGCCGATGGTTTCCGGCGTGTCTTTTTCGACCAGGACGGTAACGCCTACAAACCGGGCAAGTATCTTTTCAAGAATGCTGGCGGGCAGATACGCAGGAAGCCGGACGTTGCCGCTGCGGACGGCGTGTCCACCACCCTCCCCGGAGACAGCGGCCTGAATCCATTCTTTGGCACCTCCGCCGCTGCGCCGCACGCCGCCGCCGTCGCCGGACTGCTGAAATCGGTCAAACCAGGTCTCAGCGCCACCGCGATCCGTACCGATCTCACGAAATCGGCGCTCGATATCGAAGCGCCGGGTACCGATCATGATTCCGGTGCGGGCATCATCGATGCTTTTGGCACCCTCTTCCGCGCCCGCGCCAAACCCGTCCCCTTCCTGGATCTCCTCTCCGACACGGCGACTGAAACCAGCGGAGACGGCGATGGCGTCCTCGAGCCGGGCGAGTCCGCTTCTTTGCTCACCGCTCTCAAGAATCTGGGAGGCGTCGCTCCCGCAGGCTTGGTGGGCGTGCTTTCCACCTCCACTCCCGGCGTGACCATTACCAGTGCTTCTTCGACCTTCCCACCCATTTCTGCTTTGGGAGGCACCGGCGTCAACAACACACCGTACGCTTTCAGCCTTTCCTCCGGTCTCACCTGCGGAGTAGCTCCGGAATTCCAACTCACCGCCAGCTACACCAATGGACCCCTGAGTCCCCAGACCTTCACCTTCAAGGTTCCGACCGGCAAGCCCGGCGGATCGCCTTCCACAACCTCCTACGCCGGCGCGCCCGTTGCCATCCCCGATGACACCCCTGGCGGGGTCGACATTCCCCTCACGGTCAGCGGTTTCACTGGTGCCCTGGCCAGCCTGAAATTCTCCATCGATGGCTCCTCGTGTACGGCCGATGCCGGCGCGACCACCGTCGGTCTCGATCACTCCTGGGTTGGCGACCTCATCATCACCTTGACCTCGCCGTCTGGGACCAAAGTCATCCTCGCCAACCGTCCTGGCGGAACCGGCAACAGCGGTAACAACTTCTGCCAGACGGTGCTCGATGATTCCGCCTCTTCCTCGATCCAGGACATCTCGTCCATCGACGCTCCGTTTACCGGAACGTTCAAACCGGCCAATCCTCTGGCGGCTTTCAACGGCGAAGACGCTAACGGTGTCTGGATCTTGAACGTATCTGACAATGCTTTCATTGACACCGGAAACGTGCGCGCCTTCTCGCTCACCATGACTGGATTCTTGTGTGATTGATGGTTGATTCCCGGTCGAATCCCCACCCTTCGCTGGTTTGCGGAGGGTGGGGCAGTGATTCCGAAAAGTTCGAGCGGAGTTGCGTGCTCGCTATTTCTGGTCTGGGGTCTGCTTCTTATCCGGGGCCTGCGCCGCTGGTTCCGCTTTCGCTTTTTCCTGGATCGACATCAGCTCCACCTCGAAGATCAGCGTCGCCCCGGGGCCGATACTTCCGTCGGGGGTGCCCCGTTCGCCGTAGCCAAGCGATGACGGAACGAACAGCTGCCACTTCGATCCCACCGGCATGAGCTGCAGTGCTTCCGTCCAACCTTTGATGACTCCGCCAACCGGGAATGTCGCCGGCTGCCCCCGCTTGTAGGAACTGTCGAACTCCGTGCCGTTGATCAGAGTTCCTCGATAGTTGCATACCACCGTGTCGCTCGCGGTCGGCTTCGGCCCGGTTCCTGCCTGGAGAATCTTGTACTCCAGCCCGCTGGGCAGCGTGACCACGCCCTCCTTGGCCTTGTTGGCGGCAAGAAATGCATCTCCCTCTTTCTTGTTCGCGGCATCCAGCGCCTGCATTTTTTCCATCTGTTTCGTGCGCATCTCGTTTTGCGCTTCTCGTAGCGTCGCCAACTCTTCCTCATGGGTGAGCAGGGTCTTGCCTCCGCTCATCGCCGCTTTCATTCCCTGGGCCAGGATGTTGGGATCTACATCCACCCCCTGCTTTTGCAGTCCAGACCCCAGGTTCATCCCCAGCGCATAGCTGAATTTCTCTTTCTGAGTCTTGAGGGTGGTAGCCCCCGCCGTCTTTGTGGCTGCGGGCCCCGTGGTTTTTGCGGCCGGTTTGGCTGGTGTCTTGGCGGTCGCTGCCGGCGCAGCCTTAGTCGGAGTGGAAGCCTGAGTCTTTGCTGCCGGAGTGTCCTGGGCCTGAACTCCAAGGATCGTCGCGGCCGCCAATAGAGTTGCTACGGAAGTGAGAATTCGCATGCCTTCATTTTCACATGCCTCCGCCGCTACGCAAAAGTGACGCTACATGGACATGGACGCCGGCATGAGATCCCATACGCGCCAGAATTCCTTCATCGCATCCGCCGTCCCCAGCGAGATGCGGACATGCCGCGTCAGGGGAGGGAAGTGCCGCCCGATGCGAATCCTGTTCTTCAGAAAATGTTGTATCACGTTGTCAGCAGGTTGATGCGCGTCCATCATGACGAAATTGGTGTGCGAGTCGATTGGCTTCAGCATGCGCGCCATCGCCTGGTTGAAAAACTCCTGCCGGTCGTCGGTATTTCTCTTGACCGCCTGCCGCACGCTCTCACCGTCGGCGAGCGCTGCCCGTCCTGCCGCTACCGCGACCGTGTTCAAATCAATGTCCGTCAGTTGCATCTTCAGTTTGTCGACCACCTCCGGATCTGCCACCGCATACCCCAGACGCAGTCCGGCCATGGCATAGATTTTCGAAAACGTCCGCAGCACGATGACAGGACGATTCGCAACTGGTTGGTCCAGGAAAGAAGCGTAGCGTGCCGACGTATTGGCAAAGTGGTGATACGCCTCGTCGATCACCACATACACCGAAGCAGGAAGCTTGTTGAGAAAACTCTCAATCTCGATCCGCGGCGTAATGCTCGCGGTGGGATTGTTGGGATTGCAGATGTAAACCAGAGTAGTTCTGTCGTCGACCCGGGCCAGCATCGCGTTCAGATCATGGGCGAAGGTTGCGGTCAATGGTACGGTAACGACCTCCGCCCCGGCTGCATTCGCATACATTCCCAGATCCTCAAACGTCGGCGCTGCGGTGAGCACCTTCTTGCCCGGTCCAGCGAACGCCGCGGCCGCAACCCGCAGCAGATCCGTCGACCCGCACCCCATACACACCCGCTTGCGATCCACCCCGTGCAACCCCGCGATGTCCTCGATCAAAGCACCATACTCGCGAAACGGATAACGATGCACCCGGCTCTGCGCCTCTTCAATCGCCTCCATCACCCGCGCCGACGGACCATACGCATTTTCATTGCTATCAAGCAGTAAAAATCCATCCTGATCCCGTTCCGCGCGGTTCGTAACCCCTGCCGCAAAAGCGCGGCCACTCCAACCAGCGATCGACCCGGCAACCGATCCAGCCACAACCGAGCGCAAAAATCCCCTGCGAGAAACCGCCATTCATTCCTCCAGCCGAATATGGCCTGGCGCCGGCGACCCGCCGGCAGTCGCGACAGCCTGCCTTCAGCTTGCCGAAGGGGCGCCCTCGTCACCGCGAACTAAACGTTCCTGCCGAGTGCCGTTACTGTACCGTGAGCGCCAACTTCCCAGTCTTCGACAGTTGTCCACTCGTCCCCACCACCCGCAGGGTATGCAACCCACGCGCAGCCTTGCCATCGACATTCACCGTTAGGGTCGCCGTGCCGTTCGGCCCAACCGTGGTCGTATCGAGACTCGCAGTGATATGAGTCCCCGTACCCTTCACCACCAGGTTGACAGGCCAGTTGAAGCCCTTGAGGGGCGTCATTGTCACCTGGTAGGTCGACGATGAACTTCGCGTCACGGTCTGCGCGGCGGGCGCGACGGTCACAGTAAATGTTCCCGGCAGCAGCACAGTCAGGCTCGCGCCCACACTGTGACTGATCGCGCCGCTCACGCCGGTAATCGTAAAGGGATATGTACCCGGCACTACCGCACCACCCACGCTCAAATTCAAAGTGGAATTGCCGCTCGCAAGAACGGGACTAGTGAAGGTCGAGGTTACGCCCGCAGGCAAGCCACTGACGCCCAGCGTAACCGCGTCCGCGAATCCGTTCTGCGGCGTTACCGTTGCCGTCCAGGAACCGCTGCCGCCCTGAAACAGTTTCCGTGATGCAGGCGTCACTGCGATCGTGAAATCCGCGGCCGCCTCCACTTCGAGGCTGGCATTCACGCTGTGCGTGATGCTTCCGCTCTGCGCGGTGATTGTGAACGGATACGTTCCCGGCGCCACCGAACCTCCCACCGTCAGGTTCAGCGTTGAATCTCCACTTGTCACCTGTGCCGCGCTGAAGTTTGCGGTCACTCCAGCCGGCAGCCCACCCACGCTCAGACTCACCTCCCCTGAGAATCCCGCCTGCGGCGTCACTGTCGCCGTAAACGAAGTGCTCCCGCCCCGCGGAACTTGCTGCGAACCCGGATTCACGGCCAGCGCATAGTCCGAAGACAGCACCTGCACCCAGCTCGCCACTGACGGAACACCCGCGCTGTTCACCAGGAACAGCAGGTAGTACCCGGGCGGTGCCAGGTTGCCGTTGACAGGCGCGTTCACCAGCAGCGTGTTGCCGCCGTCATTGCTGAAGCTCAATCCCACCATGCGCTGATCCATATCGAACGCGTGCGTGACAGCTCCCGCTCGAATCAGCGCAATCGAGCTGATATTGGCCGCGTCAGGCGTGTTTACCGCGAATGCGGAGCCGAAAGCGGCTGTACCGGGCGCACCGGAAATAGACGGCCGCACAGCCGGAATTACGTTCCCCTGACCATCCTTCGCGAACAGGTACGCCGGCTGATAAAGCTCCATCTGAGTCTGATAAAACCCGCGCGTCGGATTGCCGCCCGCCACCCACACCGTCGCATCCGGCAATAGCAACGCCACCGAGTGATACAGCCGCGGAAATCCATTGGCTCCCGCCGACACAAACTTCTGACCGTCAAACAAATCTGCATTCAGGCTTGCGGAATTGTTGTCCTCGTCATTCAGCGATCCGCCCAGGGCTAGCACATTTCCAGTTGGCAGGATCACCGCATTCATCTCAATACGGTGCTGCGACATCGTCGGCCCATACGTCCATGCTGGAGTCGGTTGCGACAGATCGATGATCTCCGTCGTATCCGTCGACGGACTCGCTCCCCCCATGATCATGATCTGCGGTGTGTAGTTGTTCGCAGGCGTAAGTGGAAGAAGGACGGTCGTTCCGTAACCTCGCGATGACCCGTATTTGGTCTTCGCATAGTTCTGCGTCCACAAAAAACTCGCCGGATCGAAGACAGCCGAATTCGGGCCCGGTCCGGAGTAGAACACCTTGCCATTCGGCAGCACCGTCATCCGCGGATACAGAGGCGGCGTCCACCCCGCGCTCACCGCCGAGCTCCATCCCGTCCCGTTGGTGTAGAACTGGATCGCCTGGGTTGTGCTTCCGTTCACATCGAGCCCCGAAAACGCCATCACCCGCCCATCGCCCAGCACGGTCGTTGTCGGATACCAGCGCCCCACCGCCATCGACTGGACATTGGTGAACCCGTTCGTCGCCGGATCGTACACCGCAGCGTGCGTCTCACCGTGGAACGGATCGTATTGCAGCGTGCCGCCCGCGATCAGTACACGCCCATCCGGCATGATGGACATCGCGTTACAAAACATGTCCCAGGAAATCGGTTGGGTGGTCACTTGCCCCGTGGCCGGATCAAACAGCCCCGCCTGATAGTTTGTGTTCCCAGCGACATTCCCCGATCCGGAAACCACCAGAACCTTGCCGTTGTGCAACATGGCCACGTGCACCGGATTGATCGGCATGGCATTGGGCAGTGTTGTCCACTGCCCATATTGGTCGGCTTGGGCAGCGGCAAATGGGGTAATAAGCAGACAAATCGATAGACTGGCAGCGAGCCGAATGGCTCGGACGACAAAGCGGCGCATAAGGTTCCTCACCCGGGACTGGAGGGAAGTTTTCCGGAGTACTCACGCGAGCATGGGGGACGCCCGCAACTGCCGTGCAGTATCGCCCGCCCGTCGCCGGAAGTCAACAGAGCGAAGTCGCTCGAAATGAGCAACCTGGGGCCAAGTGTGCTAGCGGGAGATTAAGTGCAGGGAGGTAGAGCCGGGGCGGTTCGCCGACAGTCGGGGCGGGCGCTCGCCCGCCCCATCGTCACCGTGATGCCAGCACTCCACTCAAGTCGAATCCGGACACGCCGGCAAAGGTCCATGTCGCACCACCAGCGGCGACGGCGCCGCCAGCACCCGCATGCTCCAGAGCAAATCGTCCAGGCACGTGCCAAGGCCGAAGTGTGCGTCGACGAAGACTCGCTCGGAGGCCGGAATATCCCTCTCTCCCGAAATCAGCACGACCGGAAGGCCGGGCTTCATGAATTTGATCTCTTGCGCCAGTTGTGAACCCGTCATCCGCGGCATGTCATAGTCCAGGAGCGCCAGGTCAAATGAGCTGCGCCGGCAGAGCTCGAGCGCTTCCACCGGGTCGTTAGCGTTGATCACCGCAAACTCGCATCCCTCCAGGATGCTGGTCAGCAATCGGCTCGACTTGGGATTGTCGTCTACATACAAGATGGTCGTTCGTTCCACCATGGTTCTAACCTCCATCCTTTTGCACGGAAGTGAGTGAAGTACTTCCGTGCTCTCTGGACGAACGCCTGCCGGCCCCGGCCCTTGCGCCCAAAGTCGGTAGAGATTTGTAAAACTTCACATCCCGCAATCGTTTTCGGTTGGTGCCCGCACCGTTCTCGTAATCGGCGCGACAAGAAAAACTCGCGGACCAAACTTGACAGGGAAGCCGAATCGTTATAAATTACCTCATGGTTATGCAACTAACTGGTTATGGAGAAGGATCCTCCGACCGGCTCGACCTGACCTTCGCCGCGCTGGCCGACCCCACCCGCCGTGCTATCTTGGCGCGCCTCGCCCGGGGTGAAGCCTCGGTGATGGAACTCGCCGAGCCGTTCGAAATGACCCAGCCCGCCATTTCCAAGCATCTGAAGGTGCTGGAACGGGCCGGCCTCATCTCCCGCGGACAGGACGCGCAGCGCCGTCCTCGCCGCCTCGAGGTGCAGTCCCTCCGCGAGGCTGCTCGCTGGCTCGAAGGCTACCGCCGCTTTTGGGAGGTCCGCTTCCAACATCTGGACTCGTTGCTCGATGCATTGAAGACCAAGGGAAAAAGACATGCGCGCACCAAACCATAGAGGAGACGACCGATGAGCCATCCTGGAGCTTTGCAAGTAACCACCCGCGGCGACCGCGAAATCGTGATGACGCGCTCCTTCAACGCCCCGCGCACCCTGGTCTTCGACGCCTTCACCAAGCCCGAACTGGTCCGGCAGTGGCTGCTCGGGCCGCCCGGCTGGTCGATGCCAGTTTGTGAAATCGATCTTCGCGTCGGCGGAAAGTACCGTTACGTGTGGCGCCACGACAGCGGCAACGAGATGGCATGGGCGGCGTCTATCGCGAGATCGTGGTTCCCGAGCGCATCGTCTCCACCGAGAAGTTTGACCAGTCCTGGTATCCCGGCGAGGCCGTGGGCACGATCGTCCTGGTGGAACAAGGCGGCACCACCACCATCACACAAACCGTCATGTATGACACGCGCGAGGCTCGCGATGCGGTGATGAAATCGCCGATGGAGAGCGGTGTCGCCGCCGGCTACGACAGGCTGGAGAAACTGCTGGTTTCGATGGCAGCCTGAGCCAGATTGCCATTTCGGGAGTAACCAATGCCTAAGGTGCGGATGTGTGCGCGCCTGGCGGCCCGAAGGACAGTGTGATGTCGGCCACCTTCACCCTCGACGGGCAGGAATTCATGGCTCTGAACGGCGGCCCGCTCCTCCAGTTCTCGCCCGCGATTTCCTTCTTCGTGAATTGCGAAACGCAGCAGGAGGTGGACGACCTCTGGGACAAGCTCTCTGACGAAGGCAAGAAAGACCGCTGCGGGTGGCTCACAGACAAGTTCGGACTCCTGGCAAATCATCCCATCGGCGCTAGGACAGAGCTCAGCGACAAAAATCCTGCGAAGTCTGGACGCGTCATGCAAGCCATGCTGCAGATGGACAAGATCGAGATCCAAGGCTGAAGCGAGCCTACGAAAGATAAGAGACCAGTCCCATCACCGTCTCGCTATGCCGGGCGCTTTCCAAGCCGCCGCGCTCTCTGGATTCAGTGCGTCACCGTGATGTTCACCGTGCCAATGGTTCGGACAGCATTCGTACCGTTGACGGCTGCGTTCACGGTGATCGAGTAAGTGTTGCTGCCTCCTCCTCCTCCTCCCCCTCCGCCACCGCCACCGGAACCGTCTCCCCCGCCACACGACAGCCCGGGGAACACAAGCATAATGACAAGCAGCAGCGATAACGCCAGCAGGGTACCCTTGCGATCTTTTCGAGTCCGCCCCGCCAGGATTCCGAGTGGCAGGATCATCGCCATCGCGATCTTGACTTCTGACTGCCATTTCCCCGGCCGGCTTGACGCACTGTAGCCCGCCGTGAACATGATCGTGGCTGTAGCTGGTTGCGTCGGCGTGGGCGTGAGGGTAGCAGGATCGGACTGGCAGGTAATCTGCGTGCTTCCGCTACAACTCAGTGAGACATTACCGGCGAAACCGTCAGTAACGCTTACGGTCGCGGTGAGCGAGTTGCTCCCGCCTCGCTTCAGCGTCAGTGAACTGCCACTGAGGGAGCCGCTGTAATCCACAATGGCAAACGGGTACTGCGCCGTATGAGTCAGATTTCCTACCGTGCCGGCAACCGTCAGCGTGTGGGGACCAGGTGTCGTCCCAGATGGCGCGGTAAAGCGAAGCGGGACCGCGGTCGTCCCGGTATTCCCGATTCCTGTCGAATTGCCAGTGCAGATAACGCCTCCATCGACGGCGCAGACAAAGTCCACATACAGATTGAATTGATTCAACGGTTGCACCTGTACAGTCGTGAAGGTATCCCCACCGACCACGGCCCAGTTCGGTGTGGGAGATCCCATGAAGGCGAAATCAATCACTTCCAGGGTGGCGCTGACGTGCGTTGTCACCGGCCCGCTCGTGACCGAAACCGTAAAAGGATACGTTTCAGCACTGACATTTGCGGGTATCGTGATCGTCATCGCCAGCGTGGTCGTGCTGGGCCAAGGCAACTGCTCTCCCGTAAACGAACACGTCACCCCAGCCGGCAACCCCGAGCACGATGGCGCATAGGGCGGAATGCCGTAAATGAAGACATTATTCACAATCGAGTTTGCGGGCGTAACTCGAAGATTGCCGAAGACAATCGCCATCAACGGCTGCACCTCGAAGTGGTAGGGTTGTCGCTTGGCTACATTCCCGTCGTCTGCGACGACAAATACCGTTCCGCCGTATTGCGCCTCCGCCGTGGTCTGAATCACCACGTTTGTGCTGACGGTGCCCGACGGCGGCAATACCAGCGTTTCTGACCCGAACCGGCAGCTTGACTCCGGCGGCAGGTTCTCACAATGCAGGTGAACGGTCGAGCCATATCCCTGCGAAGAGATCAGCGTCACTGTGATCGGAGTGGTACTTTGGCTCGGATAAATCACCTGTAGCGCGTCCGGTGCAAGTGTTTCGCTGAAACCGAGCGAGTAGGCTTGCGAAGCGTACGCGACAGCAACATCCGATCCCAGCCGCGCGCGGATGTCATGAACCCGGTGCCAATCGAAGTTGTTCGTCAGGGAATAGCAGAACCGCTGGCTCAGGCTCCCGGCTGGAATCACCGCCGAGCCAGGCAAGCTGACGCCCGCAACGCTCGATGACAACGTGACCACGCGATCGCTGACATCCGGGACATTGGGGAATATCCATCCGCAGCCTGAGTTGTTCGCTACCTGCTCTTCTTCCAATTCCAGCTGCAAACTCGGAGCGGGCGCCGGCCTGAACACTCGCATCGACGAAGTCAATACGTCCATTTCCACCAGGTCGGTCCACCCATCACCGTTCAGGTCCTGCCCATAGTTGGGATAGCCATAAAACCTGTAGAACGGGAAGATATCATAGGTGGGAGCGAACGTGCCGTCGCCAAGTCCCATGAGAATCTGTGCTACAGGCGCGTGGTTATCCTGGGTTACAGTCCGGAAGGCAATCTCATCAGGCTTTCCATCACCATTCAGGTCCGCAACGACAGCCGGCACTGTGGGATCCCCCAATTGCAGGTATGGCGGAAACATCAGCGGTATTCCTGGGTAGGGAGAGTAGGAACTGGTCTGCAGGAATGTCCCATTGGGCTGATCTAGATAGTTCGTGAACTTCGGTGGTCCCCAATCCTGTGTAGTGCCGTCCGGCCAGAAGAAATCGTAGCGGACAATATCGAGCCAGTGATCGCCGTTGATGTCCGCCAGGGTCATGGGTTGAAACGCACTGAAGAGCTGCTTTCCGGCTTGAAACGTTCCATTGCCATTCCCTAGGAATTCCCAGACGAAAGATGATGTGGTCCAGTAGCCGTTCGAGGTGTCATACACGAGAACGTCCAGCTTGCCGTCGCGATTGAAGTCTTCTGCGAACACGCGCGTAATGTCAGCTGCTGAATCGTTGAACGGAACCGACGCCCCGCTTCGAAACGTTCCGTCGCCCTTTCCCAGGAACGTCTCGACCTGCTTGTTGGCGCCACCGGCCCCTGAATTGGCGGCAACGAAATCGAGTTTTCCATCGCCATTGAAGTCCCCGATCGCCATTCCACCCTGTGCGCCTGTCATGGTCACCTTGGTGGACGCTCCAAACGTGCCGTCACCATTGCCGGCCATGAAGAGGATGAAGCTGGATGCGCCCGAATACGCTGCGCTCAGTCCAATCCCGACCAGGTCCAGATGACCCGTCTTGCGGAAATCCCCGAGTTTGAAATCACCCAACCAGTCTTCGACGATATTGATTCCGGTGTCAGTCATGATCGGGCCGGTGAATCGGCCCGTGCCGTCGTTCAGCATCGACGCTGTGAAGTATTCTCCGTTGTATCCCTCATCAAGCAGCAACACGTCACTCTTGCCGTCTGCATTCAGATCAGCAAAATAGGGTGGCGATATCGGCGCATTAAGAACGCCGACGCCGGGCACACCCACGAACAGGCCCTCAGGAAGGCCAAACCCGCCAGTGCCGTTATTGAGGTAGACCGTGGCCGTGTCCGTGTCCGCGTTGGGGGTGACCACATCCAACTTCCCATCGCCATTGAAGTCAGCGACCGCAAGCGCGTAGGACTGGCCCCGGCTAACATAGTTCCGTCCCAGCGTGAAATTTCCATGTCCGTCCCCCAGGCCGACGGAAACGCTGTTTCCCCCGATGGCGCCGTAAAAAGGATCACCTGCTGTAATGGCGCTCGTCACCAGATCGAGGTGTCCGTCGCCGTTGACGTCCACAATCTGCATGGCTGAGTTGTTGTCACCCAGTTGCTGGTAGTGCGAATACGTGAAATTGCCTACGCAATCACCGAAGAGAATCCAAGCCATGCCATCGGCGTCGGCTACAGCGGCATCAACACAGCCGTCTTCGTTCAAATCCCCCAGACGCGTATCCAGCACGGCATTGAACGGGCCGCTTTCCATGAGGATCTGCCCCGCCGCAAACGTTCCATCCCCAGAATTGATGTAAACCTGGGAATTGTCGAGTTCGGGCCCCGTGATCACCACGTCGGGTAGCCCGTCGTTGTTGACGTCGCCGGACGTGATGTTCCATGCCGATCCGTAGAAACCCCAATTCCTGGTGATGATCGGAGTTGCGAATTTCCCGATACCGTCACCTGGAAGGTTGGCGATGTAATCGACACCCATCTGATCACTGTTCAGAGTGAACATTGCCGCTACAACGTCGAGCTTGCCGTCGTGGTTGAAATCATTTACGACAATTGCGGCCGGTGGCTGGGGCAAAATATAAGTTTGTTCGTAGCCGAACGTACCGTCTCCGTTCCCCAGCAAGACGCCGATCGTAGACGTATCAAACTCGGCAATCACCAAATCGAGAACGCCGGTTCCGCGCAGATCGGCGGCGGCCAGATAAATCGGAGCCAGCCCGCGGCTCAGTGGGACGATCCGGGGCAGTTGGAACGTCCCGTCTCCCTTCCCGATGTACATCCATAGATCGCTCGTGTAGCCGTTAGCCACAACAAAATCGGCATGGCCGTCACGATTAAAGTCGCCGGTAACGACGGAAGTCGGGATGATTCCCCCGGGAAGTACGTCGCGAAACTGCATGCCAGGAAACGCGGTGACACCGTCGTATCCACGCGCCACCTTACTCCCGCTGGTCGCGCGAATCCGCGATTGTAATTGACTTCTTCGCGAGGCCGCTTGCCCAAGCAATTGGCTCCCGGCAACGGTCTTGTCCGGGAACCACTGCGCCTGCGGATGCTGCGACAGAAAGCGACGCTCGATCGCGTCCTTACGATAACGCGAGCGAGACTCTTGCTTGGCTGGCTGGCCGGGATCCAGGCGGTATTCCTGCGTGAAACATGGGAGGGACACAAACGCACTTACTATGAAGACAACGCGGAGCAGCGGTCTCGGCATACGGTACTCCCCTTGCTCACAAACCTTAAGATCAATTCGGGGGAACCGCAGAAACATCAAGTTAGTCGCGTCTGGGCGGCCCGTCAAGGAGACAAGTCACGTACCGCTGTGTCGAACTGGTTAGGGGAGTAGAGATCTATCTCGCGACTCCACTACATCGCGGGCTTGGTCGGCTCTGCAAGCTTGATCTCGCGTTGCGCGTGACACTCCGTGGCCGGATCGTACGTGGCACTCCCCTCCAACTGCCCCTTTTTTCCCCGAAATTCGAGCACCGAACGCCGCACGCGCGACGGCAGTCCTGTGAACTTCACCTTGCCCTCTGTATTCGTGCCCGCTTCCAGATCGAGCTTGTGGAATCCGCCGAAGCCATAAGCAATGTGCACTTTGACGGTGGCTGCCGCGGCGGGCTTGCCCTCGCTATCTTTAATAGCGAGTTCGAGTGAACACGGGCCGACGGCGCCATCGATGATGGGCACCGGCTGTGCCGCAGACGTTGGCGCAGACGGCGTCGACTGCGCCCACCCCCCGCCGATTAGCATCCCCGACCCCAGCACCATGCACAGCAGCGTCTGCCGTAGAGAATTCATGGGACGAGCACCATTTTATCCTGCCGGCAGCGGGTACCGGAGCATAGGTGTCCGGTCTCAAGAAACCTCGCGTCTTCATGGGCAAGCCACAGCGAACGACGAACAGCGAACGACCAACGGCGAACGACCGACGAACTGCCTTTACACCCTCTCCGCCAATCTGTTAACCTAGAACACGTTACGAAACGAGACGAGACAGGAGAGCTACAGGTTAGTGCTAGCCAGACAGCAAAAGCAGTCCGTCATTGACACCTATCGCACGCACGCTACCGATACGGGAAGCCCGGAAGTTCAAATCGCGCTGTTGAGCGAGCGCATCGGTCAGCTGACGGAACACTTCAAGACGCACCAGAAAGACCACGGCTCGCGCCGCGGACTTCTCATGCTGGTCAGCAAGCGGCGTCGCTTGCTCGACTACCTGAAGAAGTACGACTCGGAACGGTACAAAACCGTCATTTCCAAGCTCGGCATCCGCAAATAAGCGCGGCCGGCTCCATGGGGAGCCGGTTTTTAACTTTGAGAGCCTCAGCAACGTGCGTTTTCCCATTTGGTTGGCCTCTGGCACACGTCCACCCAAGCGACCCCCTCGCAGCGAGGCATCCATGCCGGTCGTCCTGCCGTGCCTCGGCAACTACAAACCACTACGACCAACGACTAAAGGATTAACCTATGAAACCTGAACCTACCTACGCCAACGTGGAACTCGCCGGCGGCAAGGCCCTCTCATTCGAAACCGGAAAACTGGCCAAGCAGGCCCATGGCTCTGCCGTCGTCCGCATGGGCGACAACGTTGTGCTGGCGACCGCCGTCGCCAATCCCGAGCCCCGCGAGGGCATCGACTTTTTCCCTCTCACCGTCGACTACCGCGAGTACACCTACGCCGGCGGACGCATTCCCGGCGGCTTCATCAAGCGCGAAGGCCGTCCCAGCGAGCGCGAGATTCTCACCAGCCGCCAGATCGATCGCCCGATCCGTCCCGTGTTCCAGGACGGCTTCAAGTGCGAAACCCAGGTGATTGCTTTCGTTCTCTCTGCCGACACTGAGAACGACCCTGACGTGGTGGCGATTAACGCCGCGTCGGCCGCTCTCACCTTGTCCGACATTCCGTTCCTTGGACCGATCGGCGCGGTGCGCGTCGGCCTGGTGAACGGCAGCTTCCTCGCCAACCCGACCTATGCCGAGATGCGCGAGAGCCTGCTCAACATCATGGTGGTCGGCAGCGCCGAAGCGATCGTGATGATCGAGTCGGGCGCAAAAGAAGTGAAGGAAGAGACGGTCGTCGATGCGATCGAGTTCGCGCACGCCGAGATCAAGAAGATCTGCGCCGCGATCAACGATCTGCGCGCCAAAGTCGGTAAGGCAAAGCGGCAAGTCACTCCGCCCGAGTTCGATCAGGCCTACTACGACTCCCTGAAGTCGAAGATCGGCGCCCGCCTCTCCGATGCCCTCGACACCCAGAAGCATCCGAAGTCGGAAAGCTACGAACTGGTTCGCTCGTTCGAAAAAGAATTGCTCGAAGCCATCCCGGCCGAAGACGTCGAGGGCAAAGCGAAGCTGGAAAAGTATTACGAAATCCTGCGCGAACGCATCTTCCGCGACCAGGTCATCAACAACAAGCGCCGTCCCGACGCCCGTGCTTTCGATGAGATTCGTCCCATCTGGATCGAAGCCGGCATCTTGCCCCGCACCCACGGCAGCGCCATCTTCACGCGCGGCGAGACCCAGGCTCTCGTCACCACCACCCTCGGCACCAGCGACGACATGCAGCGCCTGGAGGTCTTCGAAGGCGAAGCCAAGAAGCGCTTCATGTTGCACTACAACTTTCCGCCGTTCTCGGTGGGAGAGGTTGCGTTTCTGCGCGGGGCGGGGCGGCGTGAGATTGGCCACGGGGCACTGGCGGAACGGGCAGTCTCGGCGGTGCTTCCGACGGAAGAGAAGTGGCCCTATGCGATGCGGGTTGTCTCCGACATCCTCGAGTCGAACGGGTCTTCTTCCATGGCCACCGTCTGCGGAGCATCGCTCTCGCTGATGGATGCTGGCGTTCCTTTGAAGGCTCCCGTCGCCGGGGTTGCGATGGGGCTGGTCAAAGAAGGCGATGCTTATGCCATCCTGACCGACATCGCCGGGGCTGAAGATCATTACGGTGACATGGACTTCAAAGTTGCCGGCACGCGCGACGGCATCACGGCCCTGCAGATGGACATCAAGGTCGCGGGCATCACGCCGCAGATTATGCGTGAAGCGCTGGCGCAGGCGCAGCGCGGACGGCTGTTCATCCTCGACAAAATGAGCGAGGTCATCACCGAGGGCCGCACGAAGGTTTCGGCCTACGCGCCACGTATCTACACCCTGCAGATTCCGGTCGACAAGATTCGCGACGTCATCGGGCCCGGTGGCAAGGTGATTCGCGGCATCATCGAGCAGACGGGCGTGAAGATCGACGTCGAGGACACGGGCAAGGTCAACGTGGCTTCGAACGATGAAGCCGCGGCGAACAAGGCTTTGCAGATCATTCGCGATCTGACTGCGACCGCTGAAGTAGGGAAGACCTACCTCGGAAAAGTCACGCGGCTGGCCGAGTTCGGAGCGTTTGTCGAGATCATCCCCGGCACCGACGGCCTGCTGCACATCAGCGAGGTCGCCGAGCATCGCATTAAAGACATCCGCGACGAGTTGAAAGAAGGCGACCAGGTCCTGGTGAAAGTGCTGGCCGTCGAAGGCAATCGCATCAAGCTGTCGCGCAAAGCGATTCTGAAAGAGCAGCGCGCAAAGATGGGCGGAGGCGCGCCGCCTCCAGAAGGCGGTGTAGCGCCTGTGCCTGTCGTGACGGCGGACGCGCCGGTTCCCACGGTCCATGGCGAACCGACGGCAGTGATCGAAGGCGGCGCTGAGTTCGACGAAGACGAAGAGCCGAATTTCAACCGCGTCGATGCCGAACCGGCGCAGGCCGGCGCCGGAGTGGCCCGTCCCGAAGGCGGCCGTGAAGGCGGGCGCGACGGCCGCGGCGGCGACCGCAACCGGCGTCGTCGCGGAGGCGGCGGCCGTGGACGCGGCCCTGGCGGCGGTCATGGTGGCGGCCATCACGGCGGTGGCGGCGGTCGCGGAAGACGTTAGAGAAGCGGCTACCGGCTTCTGGCTCCTAGCTACTGGCTGGCGCTTCTAGTATCAGTTGCTCGGAGCTTACGAGAGTCAAACTAGAGACGAGGATGACAAAGGCCGCGATGGATCGCGGCCTTTGTTTTGTCGACACGGAAAGTGATACTCATCACTCGAAGATAGCCAGCCACCAGAAGCCAGCAGCTAGTGGCTGGTTCTCTGGGCAATCGTGATCGTGTAGCCGTCCGCATCTTCGAACGCAAATTCCCTCATGCCATAGAACTGTTCCGTCACGAGCATGGAGATCTTCGCGCCCGCTGTCTTCACCCGCTCGAGTACGGCGTCGAGGCTGTCGACTTCCATGTACAACGTGAGGCTGGCGCCGATCGACGCGGCCAGCTTCGGATATTCTGCCGCGACCACTTTCTGGTCGTTGAAGAATACCTCAACCGAGCCGTTCGTCACCGATCCAAATACAAACGGAGCCTGTTCCGGGACCGTCATTCCGGTTTCCAGTCCCAGCACCTCGCGATAGAACTTCAGGCTGGCGTCCACGTTGCGGACAATCAGGTTGGGAGTGAGTTTCTTGATTTGCATAAGCTCTCCTCAGGATGTGTGATTTGACCGGGAGGCGGCTGGGCTGACGAAGACGGCGCAGCACACCGTACCGGGTGCGCTCGCATCTCCTCCATCCAGTGTCCCTGCGAGAAAGGACGTGGGTAGGGACCCTCATTGTCCGTGGCGCCGAAGGCTCAGCGCGCGGGCCCCGCGAGGTACGGAGACGAGAATAACACGATCAGTCAACCCCGCTGTGTCATGGCGGTCGCTATTCCGCCAGTTGGATGCCTTCGTGCTCGATCACGAGTGTTTCTATGGCGACCTCGTTGGATTTGCCGTTCAGATAGGCGGCTTCATACTTGCTCGGCCAGCCTTCACGGAAGTGCCAGCGCAAAACTGGATTGCGCGCGCTGTCCAGAACAGTGATGGTGCCGCCCGCGCGTTGCACGGTCCCGTCCAGGACAGTCTTGAACCAATTCCATAGAGACCGGTCCTGGGTGAAGCCGCGCTTCAACACGATGGAAGTGTAGCGAATCAGGCCCGGCAGCTTGCGCACGGCGTTGGTCTTCTCGTTGCCTTCGCGATATTCGACAACGGCGACCTCGGCGCCCAGTCCCGAGACTTCCTGAAACCCGGCCTGGGTGATCCCATCAATTTCGACGAGGAAGTTGAAGTTGGCGTAAGGATCCACACGTGATGAGCTCATCTCCACCTCGGGCGACTCGTCGATATTGTTCAATGTTCCCGCAGGAATGTCCACTGACCCGAGGATGCGCCACCGTATTGCGGAACGCAGAGGAACCACCATGAACAGTCCTGTAAAATCATTGCCTCATGAACTACCGCCAACTCGGCCGCACTCCCTGGAAGGTTTCCGACATCAGCTTTGGCGCGTGGGCCATTGGAGGCGCGTGGGGCAGCGTCTCCGACAACGAATCTCAGGCCGCACTCAACAAGGCTATCGACTGCGGCGTGAACTTCATCGACACCGCCGATGTTTATGGCGACGGGCGCAGTGAGCGCCTGATCGCGCAACTGAAGAAGTCGCGCAAGGACGAGATCATCGTCGCGACGAAGGCGGGCCGGCGCCTGCCGAAGCAAACCGTCGAAGGCTACAGCCGCGAAAATCTCGCGCGTTGGATCGACGACAGCCTGCGCAATCTTTCCACCGACGCCCTGGACCTGCTGCAGCTCCATTGCCCGCCGACCGCGCTCTACGATCGTCCGGAAATCTTCGGCCTGCTCGACGACTTCGTGCGGGCAGGGAAGCTGCGCTATTACGGAGTGAGCGTGGAGACGATCGATGAGGCTCTGAAGGCGATCGAATATCCCAACGTGCAGACGGTGCAGATCATCTTTAATTGCTTCCGGCAACGTCCGGCGGAAGTATTTTTTCCGCGGGCGCGGGAGAAGAAGGTCGGGATTCTGGCGCGGGTGCCGCTGGCGAGCGGATTGCTCACCGGCAAGTTCCGC
>Ga0335085_10000547_pt1 | contig 103399 bp, 147 predicted proteins | sample Lox_Sample_45_FD_206712 | JGI IMG/M metagenome (GOLD analysis project Ga0335085, IMG submission 206712) | Soil microbial communities from Loxahatchee National Wildlife Refuge, Florida, United States - Lox_Sample_4.5 | ecosystem: Environmental > Terrestrial > Soil > Wetlands | place: USA...
TGGACGGCTTTTCATCGTGGGTCGAGATGCGCGACTGGTTCGAGAAAATGCACGGGCTACCATTCAGCGGGACGATGATCCGCTGGCTGGTCCCGTTGGAATCTTAGGAGAATGTCATGCGCGGTTGGCGTCGTTTCTTGATCTGGCTTCCGGTCATTCTGCTTTCCGCAGCGGTGATCGTATCGAAATTCACAATTTTTAATTAGGAGCCGGTCATGGCCGTATTTGGCGAGTTCTTCGACCGCATATTCAGCAACGATGCGAAGTGGGCTTCCCGTCCCTGGCATGAAGTCCCGCCAGGATCACGCACACAAGAGCAGCGCGATGCTTGCGCTGCTTCTGGTTATCGGCCCTATATGCCGGTCAGCGGGGCCAATGGGGTGATCCATCCCGGACCATATTCCAAGAAAAGCGAAGGGAAGCGGGGACGCAAATGACATTCAATCTCGCCATACTACAGGCTTCCAAGATCTGCGACGATCAAGCAACGGCTTTAGAGAAATCCGGCACGAGTACCGACGCACAAGCTGCAGCGGAACTACGCCAAGCAGCTATCGCGATTAGAAGGCTGAAGCGGTCCCCGGAAAACCCTGAGCTAAGGCCTACTCTCTAGGAAGCCTTAAAACGGCGCTATCTGCGGCCTCCTAGGGGTTATAGCCCCTCCACCCCCTAAAACCGCTCTAGAGGCCTCTCTAGGGCCTGGAAATAGGCCCTAAAACAGCCCTTTTACCGGCTGGACCCCCCCCTGAAATAGGCCCTATTTCAGTCCCCACCCGTAATCCGGCAAATACTCCTTGCGGGTTTTGCCGAATTAGCGTATATATTGTGTGCCTGAGCGGCAAGCGCGGGTTACACCCCGCCCCCGGTTAGGTGGTTAGACAAAGGCAAAGCCTCAACGAAGAACACGGGCCGCAGTAGCGAGAACCCGATATAAAAAGGCAGCCGGTGGTTTTAGCGGCGCGGAGTAGGCCTAGGCCGAAAGAGGCACCGTTTTAACCCGTACCAGCTAGCGAAGGCCCGCAACTAACAAAAGCGGAAGCGCGGGCGCGCAGCAGTAGCTAGCCGCCCAAGAACCGACTGTTCCAAATCGAGAAGAGAAAACCAACACAGAGATTTGACGGTGCGTACGACACGGGGCCAACCAGCCACGTGAGAGTAAGTTTATAGACGAACCCAACAAACGAACATCATAGGAGACGGAAATGAAGAAGCAAAAGATGACAGACCAGCAGCGTGCGGTTGTCGCAGCCCTTTTGGGCGTTTCAAATGCAGGCCAAGATATGCTCTTCCGTGGGAGGCATCCAAGTTTCACACCGGAAAAAATCAAGAAGATGCTAGGCGCATCTGTTGATTCCGTTACTTACAACTTTGTATCAGGCTTATGCGAAGACGAGGCGATGCTCGATATGTTCGTCTCCGAAGCAAAGTCTTGGTACAAAAATCTTCGCAATCATTCTTTGGCAGACCTCAAGAGAGTGCACAAGGACTACGTGCCATTCTTTGAGGCTTTGGAATAGTGAAACGGGGCTAGTCCCCGTTCGTACGGGATGACCCCCGTATGATCAAGCAACTCGGCTCCGGTCTTCCGTGGGGCAAGGTTGTGGATTGCGGAGAGTAGCTATGCTGAAGCAGACAGGCCGCACCGTTTACGACATGCGCGACCCTGATAAGGTCAGGGGTCGCGTTATCACCGAAGGTGACGAAGTCTCGGAAGTAAAATGGGACGACGGCTCCGTCACCTTCACCACCAACGAGTATCTGCGTACCATTCGACCGACAAGATCATAGGAGACTGAAAATGGACCACATCTTTGTAGTGCGTGTACAAGACTGGCTTGGGCACTACATCTCATTCTCTCACCATAAGTCCAAGCAGAAGGCGGAAGAGGCTGTAAAAACGGCCAATGAAAAGTACGCAACTACGTCTGCATACGTAGACGAAGTTCGGCTGGAAGAGTAGGGGAGGCTCCAATGCCTGAACATTATCCTCTCCCGCAACAGCGCCCGAAGCTGAAACTGGTTCGAGAAGACGACCCGGAATTCGGCGGTACTCTACAGGAATTCGAGGACCGCATATTCCGTGATGCCCAGTTCTTCTTCGTGGTGCGCTTCGGTACCCACAATGGCTCGGAATGCCAGACGACGAGTAGCTTTCCGGTGGCGCTATATCTGGCGCACCAGAAGCCCCGCACGCTGCTCTATGTCATTTCGCACAGCGGCAGGGCCTTCTGCATGAGTCACCATGACTACGCCCGTTATGCGCAGTTGTGGCTGGAGAAGGGGAGCGCTACATGAGCCTAGGACACAAACTCCTCTACGCCTTCACCTGGCTACTCGCCATTAGTGGTTCACTCGTACTGGTGGCAGTAGTCTTCGCAACAAATTCCGGCTTGCTTCGCTGGTAATAATTCAAAACATCATAGGAGAATTCAAATGGCAATCCGAATAGAAGTCAGAAATCAGGCAGAATTTGATGCTTGCATCAAAGCTGGGAATATTGCTGTCGTTATCAATTGTAGCGTCGTAGCCAGGGAGAACTCTAGCGTCGAAGCCTGGGGGAACTCTAGCGTCGTAGCCAGGGAGAACTCTAGCGTCGAAGCCTGGGGGAACTCTAGCGTCGTAGCCTGGGGGAACTCTAGCGTCGAAGCCTGGGGGAACTCTAGCGTCGTAGCCTGGGAGAACTCTAGCGTCGTAGCCTGGGGGAACTCTAGCGTCGTAGCCTGGGGGAACTCTAGCGTCGTAGCCTGGGAGAACTCTAGCGTCGTAGCCTGGGGGAACTCTAGCGTCGTAGCCAGGGAGAACTCTAGCGTCGTAGCCTGGGGGCTTGCCTTTATCCGGTGGTTCTCGTGCCTTAAGATCAAGGCATCTTTACAAGTTATCATCGCTAAAATCGGCGATGCTCCCGGTACCCAAGAAGGTGGTCGGATACTTCAATGCAATCTTCCCACAACACCAGCGGAGTGGTGTGAATTCTACGGCATCGAAGTCGCCGACGGTATCGCTATTCTATACAAGGCCGTCGATGATGACTACTCAACGCACAACGCCCGGCCTAAAAGCATCTTCTACACACCTGGCAATACCCCGTCAGCACCGGACTGGGATGGCGGTTTGGCTGAATGTGGTGGTGGGCTGCACTTCTCGCCTTCTACGCAAATGGCGCTAAGTTTCAATTCTTCGGCCAAGAAGTTTGTTGGCTGTCCAGTACGGGTAGAAGACATCGTCGTTCATCCAAAAGGCCAATACCCTGAGAAGGTAAAGGCCAAAGGATGTACCGCACCCGTCTTCGAAGTCAATCGGAAAGGGGAACGGCTATGATCAAATCCCTCGTCGAGGAATCCCTCGCATTAGTCGCTCTCGGCCTATTTGCCGCGATGCTACTCGTCTGGGCAGCGGTGCTCTCGTGATGCACTCTGTCCGTATATCTATGCCTTGCCTTGCTCGGGTGCGGTGTGGTTGGGTACTCCTGGGCGGTGTTGGGCTCGGTCTGGTCAGGTATGGCATGGCTACTCAAATAGCCAAAGGAGAAAAATAACATGACGTTACACAGTGTACGCTTCTACCGCTCAACAACGGAACCTGGGGTTTACCACGCCACGTGCTCTTGCGGCTGGGCAATGAGCGGGGACCTGCAAGAACTTCAGACCCGTGCTGCAACCCACGATCTGGACGAAATCCGAGAGCCGCCACTGCGGAAGGAAGGTTTCGTTTCCGGATTGCCGGACTGAAAACATAGGAGAATGAAAATGAACAAGCAGCGGAGAAAGGACCTGCGCGTAGCGTGGGATCACCTTGAAAGGGCGAAGGAGATCATCGAGACTGCCCAAAGCGAGGAGCAGGACTCTTTCGATAATCTCCCCGAAAATATGCAAGGTGGTGACCAGGGACAAAAGCTGGAAGAGAACGTGGACGCTCTACAAACCGCCTTCGATTCGTGCGAGGAAGCTTTATCCTCACTTGAAGTTCTAGTAGAGTAAACAGCTTGGCTAAGTTGACGGCCTGGGCGAGCGGAAACGCTCTCTCCTATGCAGGAGCCTGGCGGGGACCCTGATAAAGTCAACATCCCCGCTACCTAATTTATGGAGTACCTTCAAATGGAAAAGTCTTGGTTCATCTATAAGCTCAGTAATCTTTCTCTGCACGGCTGGCGTTCCTTTGGCGTAAAGCACGAGCAAATCAAAGACAACCGTGATATTTCTGCTCTTGCCCGCGCAGTAAAGTTATTGGAGGACTGCTTTCCTGAAATTGATTGGTTTAATCAGTACCACGAGTTTTGGGTTTTGGAGTGTCCGTGCGAGCAGCCTTTTGTTTGCGTCCGCCCTAATACAAACCCTTATGAAGCCGGTTACATTGTGTCGCCAATTAAACTTTCCTACCTCCCTACAGACGAAGTTTGGGAGAGAAAGTCCAAGTGAAGATCATTGCCTTCGATCTCGGTAAACATTTTGCCTGGGCACACAACGCCCCGTACACCTGCGGCTATGTCGAACTGCAGGGCGTCAGAGCACACCGCTTCTGTCAGCTAATGAATTACCTACTCAAGCTGAAAGAGTTGAGGACTGCAGAAGTTGCCATATTTGAGTGCCCCTTTGCACGGGGGAGGGACGCAACAAGGTCTTTGTGGGGCTATGCCGGAGTCATCGAGGCCTGCGCTACAAAGTTGGGGTTGCCTGTGCTCGATGCAGCAACCCCCACAATAAAAGCCTTCGCAGCCAACCATGGAAAAGCACCAAAAAATGACATGATGAAAGCTGCTAAAACTATGGGCTATAGAGGCTCGAACGAACACGAAGCCGATGCTTGGTGCTTATTAAAATTTGCCGAATCTACTCTTGAACGTGTTACTTAGAGTATGTAGACTTATTGTGGTGTGGTTCGATCGGCGCGCCGGTCTGGTGCGGTAATCTGGGGTGTGCTTCGGCTAGCTACGGCATGGCAAGGTTTCTCATAGTTAGAGAAACTTAAGGAGATAATAAATGGAACGGAAAGCATTGCGAATTGTTGAACCAACTAACGGCGCAGAAGAAACAATAGGCTATTCAGAGCCATACACTGTAACTGTAACAATCGAGGGTTCTGCTGATTTACTGTTCCACCGTTGGAATGCGGAAGCTATTGAAGCAAAGTCAAAGACCAGCAAAAACAGTAAAGGTAGAACTACCGATGACGTAGAAACCTACGTCTACCGTGATGAGTACAACAATATCTGTATTCCGGGGCCGTACCTTCGGGGTGCTATTATTGGTGCAGCAAAGTTCCGCCAAGACCCGCGCTCCCCCAGAAAATCTGCAATGGATTTGTACAAAGCCGGGGTGGTTGTCCCTACTCTACTTGCGTCGTTGGGCGTGAAGAAGTGGGACTACTTAGACAAGCGTCGCGTCACAATTCAACGTAACGGGATCAATCGTACCCGCCCAGCCATGAAGGTCGGTTGGAAAGCTACCTTTGAAATCATGGTTATGTTGCCAGAATATATTGATCGTATTGCGCTTCGAGAAACAATTGAGGCTGCGGGACGGCTTGTTGGTGTCGGAGACTTCCGACCTACTTATGGACGCTTTGGTATTATCAAATTCAAATGACTGTCATCATCACCGCCGACCTTCACGTCTCCGAAAACCCCCGCGATGAATATCGCTGGCGCTGGCTGGAAAAGTTGCCGCAGTTATTGCGCAAGGAGAAGGCAGAATTTCTGCTGATACTTGGTGACCTCACGGAGGCGAAATACGGACACTCTGCCTCCCTCGTCAACCGCCTTGTCAGTATCCTCCATAACGTGGCGGCGGTTTGCCCGATTGTGATCCTCTGTGGCAACCATGACTCACTTTTAGGGGAGGAGGCCTTCTTCGGCTTTACAGGCCTGTTAGAGCGTGTTTCCTGGGTTAGCCGCCCCACACCCCTAGCTTCTCTCAAAAACGTGCCAGGATCGGTCTCTAGCCAATTACAGGCCATATTTATTCCCTATAGTGGGAAACCGGAGCGAGACTGGGCGGATATTGACTTTTCGGAGTATGATATCGCCTTCGCGCATCAATGTTTTGCCGGAGCGACATCGGATTCCGGCTTCAAGCTGAAAGGTGTTTCTCTCAGTCTCTTCCCAGGAGACTTGCAGATCATCGCTGGAGACATTCACACGCCACAAGAATTCGGCAACCTCATCTACGTGGGGTCGCCCTTCAGGATCGACTTTGGTGACAGTTTCCAGCCGAGGTACTTGCGCCTGACCGGCAACAAGATTGAATCTGTTCCCTGTGAAGGGCCACAGAAGCAGGTGGTCGAAGCAGGCAATGTGAAAGAACTTACCGAGTTGCGGGGGCTGGCTGAAGGAGACATTCTGCAGGTACGTATTTGCATCAAGGCAGACGAGTACTCAAAATGGGGTGAGACTGTTGCCGCCGTGAAAGCGTGGGGTGCGAAGAAAGGCTTCGTAGTTGACGCCGTACGCCCTATCATCGGCAGCAAGACCAAGAGTATGGCTAAGGTGAGCAAGGCTCCTACCAAGAGCGACGCCGATTTGATCAAGGATTATGCGGCGGCACGGGGCGTAGGCGAGGATACCCTCAAAACGGGATTGAATATTCTTGCGTCTTGATTTCAACCGACTGACAATTGCCGATTTCCGCCGCTTCAGTTCCCCTGTTGAATTGGAACTCGGGGGTGCACCGGGCCTCATCTTCGTACGAGGACGTAACGACGTCGAGCCCAGATTGTCCCCTAATGGAGCCGGGAAGTCATCCCTATTTGCGGCCCTCTGCTGGTGCCTCTACGGACAGACCGCAGACGGACTTCGCAATCCCGATGTGAAGCCTTGGGACACGACAAAGATTCCTACTGTCACCCTAGAAGTAACAATTGATAACAACCCCCACATCATCACCCGCCGCGCCGTTACCAACGGCTTGACCATCGACGAGGAGCCTAGTCATTCCGAAGCTGCCGCCGAATTGATTGAACTGCCCTTCGAAGTCTTCATCAATACGATCCTGCAAGCCCAGGGCCAGCCGCTCTTTCTGGATCGCACTCCAAAGGACAAGATGCAATTGTTCTCGGAGGTCCTGAACTTCGACCGCTGGGAAACCTACTCCGAGAAGGCGTCTGACAAGGTCAAGGAGTTGACCACTTTAGAAGCCGAATTGAATGGCGAATTGACCGGGCTGGAGGCAGCGCGTCAGCAAGCCGAAGAGCTCCTGGCTTCGACCAAGAAGCATTCAGAGGAATGGGAAGCCGCCCGACTGGACCGTGTCAAGAAGCTGAAGGCAGAATTGAAAGAGAAGGAAGCCTTACTCACGCAGCAGTCAAAGAAACTGGCGGATGCTGACCTCACCTATGATAGCGCCGAGACCGAATTGAAGGCGCTACGTTCAGGCCTCCCTAAGCTGCAGCAAGCCTATACGAGTGCAGAAGCGGCGTTAGCGGTTGCCGAACAGGAACTGCGTACGAAGAATGCCGACCTGAAGAAGTTGACGCGGGAATTGGATGAACTCGGCGAAGCGGATACCTGCCCCACCTGTGGCCAGCCTATCAAGGGTACTGAGCTAGGTAAGCATAAACGTGAACTGGCCAAGAAGCTGAAGGAGCTCCAAACCGAAATAAAAGTGGGTGTACCGGAGAAGATTGAGGTTGATCACGAAGAAGCTGGGAAGGCATTGGACAAGGCGCAAGCGCATGTCGCCGCCTTTGAGCGCAAGGCAGAAGAAGCCCTGACGAACCTGAACTTCCTGAAGCCGCAGGTAGCTTCGCTCAAGACCGAAGTCTTCACCCTGAAGTCTGGTCGCGAAGCTGGTGAGGAAGAGCGCAACCCTTACGGTGAACAGGTACAGACGCTACGCCGTAAGGTGCAGCAGACCGAAACTGACTGCGCTTCCTTGAAGGAGGACCTCATCAAGCTAGCGCGGCGCATCGAGCGCACGAAGTTTTGGGTCAAGGGCTTCAAGGATATGAAGCTTTATCTGATTGAGGAAGTTCTTCAAGAACTGGAATTGACGGCGAACTTACTCCTCATCGAAGTAGGGCTGGAGGGTTGGGCAATTCACTTCGACGTCGAGAAAGAGACCAAATCTGGCACCATTCAACGTGGCTTGAATACTACGATACTCTCGCCCGCCAATAAGGAAGCCGTAAAGTGGGAGAGCTTCTCCGGGGGTGAAGGTCAAAGGCTACGTATCGTTGGCGCTTTGGCACTCTCCGAAGTACTGCTACGTTATGCCGGAGTGGATTGCAATTTAGAAGTTCTCGATGAACCGACTCGGCACCTTTCGTCAGGAGGGGTAGCGGAACTTTGCGCCTTCTTAGGAGACCGCGCTGCGTCCCTAGAGAAACGTATATTCCTGATTGACCATATCGCTCGCGAAGGATCCAACTTCTCGGAGGCGGTTACCGTCATCAAGAAAAAGACTGGGACTGTGCTGGAGTATACGTAAATGGTATTCAATATTCTTCAGCAAGGAACTCGCTCCTGTCGTAAATGTGGAGCACGTCTGGGGCTTCTAGAGGGAAGTCTTCTTGATCCCATTTGTGATGAGTGCAAGCGTAAAGAACGCGAAGCCCAACGTGAAAAACAAAAAGACCCACGCAGCCCCTGAGGAGCGGCGTGGGCCAAGTTGTTGCAGCGGGAGGCGCGTGCATTTACCCCGCACGCTAGGGAAGGCTAGGCTCTCCAGAGTAGCGAAAGCGCCGCCAGCAGAACCACCGCCCCCAAAAGCAGCCCTAGAACGCGGCTGATGAAAGGCGGCGGTGGTACTGGGTTACTATAATCGGCAACCCACTTAGTCATTGTAGGCTAGGCGACCTCCGTGCGGGTCAACAATCACGTATCCCGCAATTGACCGCACATGCTCACGGGTCAGGTGGTGACCCGAATTGCCGTCATGCACGAGCCAGTCCGATCCGCCAACGTGACTGATCAGTATCATGACGTGGTGGTTACGCGCTGCCGCCATACCCGGAGCCGGGTAAGCCCTGGGGAAGCGCCTGATCCAATTGTAAGCAAGATTCAAGTCCGGAATGATCCTCCCGAACACGTAGCGGGACGCCTCACAGCCACAGAAGGCATGAGGACACCCTGCCGGACGCCCGCCAATAACACTTTCTTCACTATAGGAAGCGTACTCCCTAGGAGTGTACTCCCTACGCTGGACAAATGCCTCTTTCGTAGTCCCCCGGCAACCCCGCAAGTCACATTCAATCTTGCCGGTAGGGGCGCTGTAGTGTGCAGAATGTCGATAGTGATGGTAGTGGTGCCTATGTCTTGCTTCCGCCGGATGGCTGAGAAGAACCGCGATGATAGAAGCGGCGAATGCCGCAGTGAATTTGAGCTTCACTGTAGTATCTCCGTTGCTGTTTCAGGGTTAGGTTCGTTCTGAGCCCCCCTCCTAAAGGCGTGCTTTACTGATTACAAGATAACAAAGTAAAACATACGCAAGACTATTTCTTTTCGGATAGTCTCCATATCATATCCCACAACCGAATGACCTGCGCTGCATTGTGATCAATCTTGTCATTGACTTCTTTCTTGAACTCTTCATGCTCACGTATCGAGACAAATTTATTGTCGGTTTCCTTCTCAAAGGCGTGGTGTTGACTATCGATTCTGGAAACTTCACTCGCCGTCTTGTCAGCGTCGCGCTGCAGCGGCGAAATGAAGGCGAAGAACAATCCCCCAATCAAGGTGGCCGCCATGATGTAGGTCTGCCACTGCGGCTGGCTACGCTGGTCTATCTTGGAATTGATGGAAGCTACGGCGTCGTCAATCCTGTTGCCAAGACCAACAACTGCCGAACTCAGGTTCTTCAGGTCAGATTCAAAGGCGTCCTGCCTTGCTGCCAAAGCAGCAAGGGCCACCTCCCCGGCGTGGTTATTCATCATCCTTGGCATACTACTTCCCCTTAAGTTCGCCATCGAGTTTCTTCTGTCTTCGTTCAATGGACTGTGTGAGCCGTTCGATGATCAACGGCGCTGTCGTACTGTCAGGATGCTTATGCAGCTCTTCTTGGGCGTCCTTCAATGCCTGTCGCTGGTCCTTCAGAATCAAGTAATTGATTGCGTAGTCGTGGTCAGTCTGTACTTTGATATAAGGCGCGGTATTGGTTTCCAGTAGTTCACGAGTCCACCCATGCAGCGCAATCTTCCACGGGTCGGAAGTCGTGTTGATATAGTCCAGCCCTTTGATACCGCCCGGTACTGCCGCCAATAAAGCTAGCACAGCCGTAGCCGACTTGATGGGGTTGCGCTTGATCAACGCCCAAAGTCGTGCACGTCTGGAGGAGAGTTTAGAGGCTGAACGACGCTTTGCGCGTTTTGCCATTTACCCAAATTTCAGGTTGGGCCGGAGCCTTGCTGTTCTAGGATATCAACAGCTGTCGGGGTTGCAGGCGGGGTGGTCTGCAGGAATGCTACAACGTCCCGCGCAGCGGGTAAGACTGTATTGATTTCAAGTAGCGCCTGGTTGATGACAGGCGTGGCCTGCGTGACTAGCGGCTGCGCTTCGGCGACGACCGCCAGAAGCTTCTGGATCAAGGCTTCGTTCTGTTTGTACAAATTGAGAAGGGCTGCCACGGCGGGCAGCGCCTTCTCCACTTCATCAATCGTGGCCTGCGGTACGCCACTCAACCGTAGCAGTGTTGTCTCGACCCCATTCATGGCTTTACCGGAGCTTTCTTAGGTATGACGATGGGCTTGATGGGCGTGAACTTGGCGGTTCGCTTGGCCTTGCGTGCAGCAATATAGTTCCGCACTCCGGTGACGTCGGCTACGACTTTGTCTGTCGTCGAAAGGATCGTTCCGATAGCCCCAAGCGTTGGGGCTATCTCTTGAACGACGCCGCTGATGTGGACGACAGCAACGACCACTCCGGCGATGACGATGCCTGACATGGTGCGTTATGCCGTTGGGGTTGGCGCAGGCGCAGGCGGTGGGAGTGTCGCCTGAATAGCCGCCGCGAGGGATGCCGCACCGGCTGCCGCAACCTGCAGTGCCTTCGTAGCCTTGTAGCCGTCGGTCAATGCCGTACTGGCATTATTTGACACAGCGTCGTTATTCAAGGCGGTATTGACACCTGCGACGGCATCATTCACGGCCTGAATACCCTTCGAAAGCTCTGGCGGGATTGCAATGCCAGCCGAACTGAGGGCATTCACGCTGCCCTGGACGGCAGAGACTGTCTGCGCAACCTGGCCAATATGTGTGCCAAGCCAGCTGAGGGAGTACTGCAGATCCTCGGCGGCAACTTCGATGCCAGCTTCGATATTCTGGCAGACGGCGATCACGTCGCCTTCGAACACTTGCCATTCCGCCTTGATGTTGGCGAAGAAGGCGTCGATCGCATTGGTCGTTGCAGGAGCAGCAGAAGCGGTGGCTTGAGTGGTGTCAGTCATCGGTTATCCTTTTCAGGTTTTCGGACCAAGGGGGAATTGCGCTAGAGCTTGCGGCGTTGACGCCGAAGGGATCATGTGCAGCACCGCGTTGACCGCGTTGATGGCGCCGCCGAGAAATGCAGCCCACGCCGTGATGTGGTTCGCTGTAGCGGCATCAAACAGCGTAGTGAGTTGCGCCGTACTGATAGCGATGAAGGATAGCAGCGCCGCAATAACGCTGATCCAGATGCCTACTTTTGGTGAGATTGTCATTGTCTCGGTACTCCTTCGTTGCGTTACTTCTTCTTTTCCGGTTCCTTCTTGGGCACTTCGGCCTTCTTTGGTGGCTCCGACTTCTTAGCAGCGTCTGCCTTTTCCTTTGCCTCGGCTTGCGCCTTGACGATGGCTTGCTGCTCCCAGACATTCAATTGCTGGATGACCGGAGCGGAGAATTTGAAGGGCTGTTCGTTCAGCCACTTCATGAAGTCCTGGTGTTGCTGTTCGGTAATGGTGTAAGGAACGAAGGGCGAGGTTTGTTGAGCGAAGGCTACGGACGGCAGCAACGCTAGCAGTAGGTACACTTTTCGCACGGAGACGTCTCCTCATCAGGTTTCGGAATTAGAGAAGGCCAGTATAGCGCAAAAGTGACGACTTCCCTAGTCTAGAAATTGACGAAGTTAAAACTTCTAGGTGCGGCGGCGGAAGTGCCTGCACCACCCACCCGGATCAATCGGCGACGAAACTAGAGTACAAGCTGGACCGCCATGTTCTGCCGAGAGGAACATGACGCACACGGAGCAGTGCCGATTTGGGCGTTCTGAGTGGGCAACATAGCCAACAGTCTTGTGCGCCAGCTTCTTGCGTTCCGGAGCCTTGAAGGGAGCCTTCGTGTCACCGTCTTTTACCCAGTCCTTGAATTGCGCAAGAGTCATGGAGTGCACTGCGCCTATGCGTGCTGCACCTTTGCCGTCACTGAAGGCTTTCTTATAGGTGTGAATGAACTGCGTCTTACTTCCCCAGCCAATTCCGATTTTATGTTCGTCGAATTTCTTCGTGTCTTTGTCGATCTGATCAATTATAAAGACATGCGGCGCTTTGGTGTGAGGACCCAAATAGACGTCGAGATGATCCTTATCTTTTCCGACCGTGCCTTTTAGATAACCGTACGCTGCCGGCATTACAACCGACCATTTGCGTCCATCTTTCCCAATTCCTTCGCGCTTCGAACCTTTGGCGTTTTCCACCGAGATTTCGAAGCCGTGGCGGTGCACCGTATCTTTACTGTAATTTCCTGCCGACTTTTGCGCTTCCGTCGGGGCAGAATTTATATTCGCTGGATTTACCCGGCCTCCAGCCGCACGTTCTGGAAGGTACTCTGGCTGGCTGCCGTTCTGTTGATGGCTTATTGGCCGTGGAATTTTCTCATTGTAGGTCTCAGCTGCTACTTTTCCACCCCGCGCAAACAACGGCAATCCCTGCCGTAGAACCTGCTCCCGGAGTTGAGGAGTTATGCGAAGGACGGGGACTTTAAGAGGTGGAGGTTCAAACGCAATTGCCTTTGCCTTGGATTCAAAATACATAGGCTCTAGATCAGAGTCCGTTGGATACCGCCACCACATATTGTCTTCTTTTACAGGAGCATCGTACTTTGCTGGGTTGAGATCTTTCCACTCCACCTTCGCCCCGAACTTCTTGCCGATGGCATTGGCCTTATCGACGAGCATTTTGTCATAAAAACCACGCATTCCCTCGCCGCCGACCTTGAGATCATTGTCTTCCAGGAAGTGGAAGCCTTGTGCGCCTACTTTCGTAGGTTTGTTCACAATACGGTCAGCAGCATCCTTACCAATATAATCGGCGAGTTTGTCAGGGGCGACGTTCGACTGCGTCAGTACCTTATTGTCGCCTTTGAAGGCACGCAGTTCCTGCGATTTGGGATCCCAGGTGATTGTATCAACATGTTTACTCAAATCGTATCGCGCTGCCTGTTGCTCGCCCGGTGTCCATGAAATTGCGTCCTTGTTTTCGTGCACAGCCTTGGCGATGGCGCGCTTCAAGAGCAGATCTGGCCAGGTTTGTTTGAAGGGAGCATCGGGGATACCATGCGTTGCAGAAATAGAGTAGTCTCCTGTTTCTTCGCCAGGACGCCCCTCTTGATATCCATGCTTCCGGCCCTGCTGATGCCAGTCGCTCTGCAACTCTTCCAAATGCAAACTCTTTCCCACTCCAGGAATATCCCGGTCGTTCATGCGCAAATGGGCAATGACATTGGGTTCGTCCCAGTGGGAAGAGTGGTAAACGTCAGGACGTTCTTGGTTCTGGTACCTTGCAAAGTAGTCTCTTAATTCTCCTCGATCTGGTAACTCGCCAAAGTCCTCCTTGTACTGTTTGCGAAGGTTATTCAATTCTGCAGGAGATAGTTGCTCAAAGTTGGACTTGCCTTTTGTGGGCTTAGTCAGCAGCAATTCCCGATAATTCTCGCCACCGGGGAGTTGGTAGTCGGAGTATTTCGTCCCGCCAGAAAGCAGCCGTAGGTTGTTGTCGGCTACTTCTGTTGATAAATCATGCAGAACGTCTGGGTCTTTAGTTCTAAGGTCACGCAAAGCATTGTTTGCATTGAGGCGTGCTCCCTGCGCAGAGTTCCCAGTAGCGATGATGTTGCCTTGATTGTCAAAGGCAACATGTAAGCCATTTATTTCTTCAATGCGTGAAAGTTCTGGGGTAGCATCCTCCCAAACGTGCATGAGGCGGTCAGCTTCTTCGCCGAGGGCATCCTCATCTAGATTAGTCCCCTTCTTCTCTACCTCCTGCAGCCCTACGCCTTGCTCACGGGCATGTTGCAGCAATTGATCCCTCGTCACCAGCCCCTGCGGCAGATTCTCCGGATTGTCCAGCCCCAGCCAGCCGAGTTCCTCCTTCTTGATGCCCGGTTGATTGCGCAGCCAATTGGCCCACTGCGACGCCTGCATCTTCTGTTGTGAGGCATTCGCAATCGTGTGTTCGACGGCAGAGTAGAGAGGTTCGTTGGTATGGGCTAATGCGGAGAGGGCAGCGCCGGGTTTGGAGGTGTCAGAGCGAAGCATTTCTGCGGCTAGCCCGCCACGACGTGCAATTTCTTGATATTCTGGTTCAACTAAATCGTGATCCAACGCGTATTCAACAGCTTTTTCACGCGTAAGATAATGCCCCTTATGATTTACAAACCCAGCAGAACCCCAAGGAAGTGCGTTGGCTTCTTCATCGCTAAGTCCTAGCCTATCAATAATGGTCTCATGATCAGGGCCTTTATAAATTTTGCCCTCGTATTTTACAGCAGGAGTAAGTTTCCCGCCCGTCATACCCAACGCACCTTCCTCCGCTGCGGGCATTCCCGCGCCGCCCGCTAGCGCAGCCATGTCCTGCGCCCGCTGAATGACCTCCTCCGAAGTATGGCCTGTTACCGGATCAATGATAGGAGTCTGCCCAGACATGACATCGCCTGCCAAAGTAGTACCTGAGCGTACTAGCCGTTCTGGCCATAACTGATAGCGCGGTCCATTCACGCCAAACAGCTTCTGCAGGATTGTCTGCGGGCCGGTGGGGTTCGAAGGGGTTGACTCCAGTGGCGGTGGTCCACCTTCGGCTCCGGTCAGGATAGGAGCGGGGCTAGGTTCTCCAATAGGGGCGGAATCGCCCTCAGAGGCCTGTTCCAGCCCTTTCCCGGTGCCCCCGCTAGGTAGCCCTAGGCCAGCACCGTTAAAAGGCCCTGGTGGCTTCTCCGGGGCTGTAGGTGGGGATTGATTGTCTCCCAACGCATTTGGGACAGGCGGGCGGATGACGAGCCGTAAAGGATGGCCGTCGTGTGCCGGGATAATATCGGGGTCTGCTAGGTCCTGCTGCGAAAGGAAAGGCGCAGGCGGTTGCGCATCATCACCTTCCTGAACGCCACCCCCAGCAGCGCGTTGCTGTTGATTCTGAGCCGGAGCGGTGCCCGGCAGACTGAGTGGCAACTTCGACCAGTCAATGCCGAAATTGCGCAGATTATTTGCCAGATTGGAGGTTGCTACACCTAACAGTTTTTGTGTACCAGGGTTCTGGTGCTTCTGCCAAGCTGCGTAAGCTTTCTGGTACCTGTCCAATTGTTCGGCAACTAGCGGCAGCTGCTTCTTCACGCGACCTAACGTAGCTGCTTCCGCAGCTTTCTCCAGCCGCCCACCAACTGTAATACCAGCGAATTCACCAATAAGGGGTACTCCTGGGGTTACAGCACGACCGATGATAGCACCGATGATCTGCCCTGTGCGGTAGCCCACGACTGACATGGCGCGGCGAATAGCCGGTTCGGAGGGAGCATAAGTACCGTGTGGCATTTCAATCTTGCGCATCAAATCGATATAGGACTTGATTACGTCACGCTGCGCTGCCGAATAGATTGGTGAATTACGGGTTGAAGCGAGTAGTGAAGCGAGGTTATCACCAATCGACTTCGGTCCCCACTTCTGCACGCCTTCTAGCGGCTGTACGGCGCGCAGGAAGAGCCCTTGCCGAAGTGCGGAGGCGTGTGGTGACGAAGGCCCTAGCCGGTTCAGGGCTTCTTCTAGCTGCCCTACAGCTTTCGGGTCCTGGTTCATAGCGCGGCGGAATACCGCGTTGAAGTCCACTCCTTCGAAGGGATTCTCTGCCAGTTCAACGCCACGTGCGTGCGACCGTAGCCGCTGGCCAAGTTCCTGAACCTTCGCAATCTCATCCGGATTCAGGTACGCCTGCGTCAAAGTCCGCCCCGGACCTTGCGTGTACTGATCAATACGGTCGGCAATCTTTTCCGGACCCCAGGCTTCTCCGCCAGCGGGCCTTTCCGTCAGGAAGGAATAGAAGCCTTGCTTCGCGGCACCAAATTCAGGTGACGCTTCACCAAACATATTCTTGAAACGAGTAGCAATACGAACTGAGAGGGGATTTGTAGGACTGTAGAGCATTCCCTGAATCTGTTCAGGCGTAGCAGCAGAGCCTTCATAGCGCCCAAGTATCTTCTGGATCGCCTGCCCAACGTCGTCACCCGGACCACGCGGCATGAAAGTTTGTCTATATACTGTATTGAGTCCTCTGGCGTAACGCATTTGAGAGAGCGCATCGAGTGGGTTGCCTTTTGTAACAGTGCCTTTGACGATCCGGTCCTCAATGAGAGAATCCCAAGCATCAATAATTCCACGCATTGCGATAGCGTCGGAAGGTTTACCCATGCGAGCTGAGGCAAGAGCTTCGCCCATGAAGACATTGAGGCGCTTGCGGACCTCCTCTAAAGCACTAGGCGTAATAGGATCATTCGTCAGAATCCTGCCGGTATCAGGGTCACGTTGCTGCGTGACATCCTGAACAATAGAGTCCAGCTTGCTCAACACCCGATTTGAAATTGGAGTCGAATCAGGATTGATATCTACCTTCTCAGTCTTTTCGACTATAGCCCGCATCTTATCGGCGGCATTATTAAATGCTGCCGGATGAAACTCCGTACCAGAATTATCTAGGGCAGCATATGCAGCACTCTTCGCTTGCTGAGCACGTTCTGCTTCATTGGCTACCGCTCCTTGAATGACATTCGCTGCCTCTAAAGGGTCCCTTGCCAAAGTGGTCCCGGTAGGCGACAAGCCTGCACGCAGACTTTCGTGCATGGCGGTCAGTCCCTGCTCGGAACCTTTGATGAGACTATCGACGAAACCTTGGTGCTGATTCAGAGCACTGGAAACGATATCCGAAGCTGCCTGGGGGGTATTGGCAATAACTTGCTGTGCTGCGTCCAGCCCAGCAGCAGCGGTCTGTGGCGCTTCGGCGAGTTGCCCTTCACGTTGAGCAGCCCAGTCCTGCGCGTGGCGTGACCCTTCACGTAGATAGGATTTCTCACGAATCCTGGCGGCCAGGTCGTTCGCTTCCTCCCCCTTGGAAAGAGTAACACCAAAAGGTCCCGGCTGCGGTGCAACTGGCGCTGCAGGATACTGCCAATCCCAGGAAATGTCGGCGGGTGAGACAACAGGTGCGCCACGCGGCTTGACTGCCGAGAGGGCAGTATCAACATTCCCCCGCCACCGTTCATAGGTCTGCTGCGGAGTTTCCATAGCTTTCGCAATTGCCTGATCCTTCGGAACTCCTGCTTCTAGTGCCGCCTGCAGTTTCTGAGGATCAATATTTGTACCTAAAGTTTCCTCGGCTGCAGCTAGCGGGTGCCCTAGTAGTGACCGCGCAGGTGCCCCCACAACAGCCTGAAACGGATATGCCAGCGCAGACCCGATTGCCGAACCAGCCCGGCCTACGGCGCGTAGCTGCGGAGTAATATCCCAGAAAGGCGCAGCCGCCGTTTCCTTCAGCGTCTGTTCGGTACTTGAAGGCCCTAAGCCCGACTTGACGGATTGCAAGGTTTCTGCGGCAGCCCGCTTCTCCTCAGGCCAGACGTCTGTTAGTGCGTTGCCTTGGCCAGTTATCTCTTGATGGGGCTGATTGGGATCAAAAGGCGGAGCCGCTGCAGCGTCGAAATTCTTGTTCGGGTCGAATGGCGGCGGAGCTTCGCCTCCAGCAGGAACGGCTGGGACATTCGGATCAAAAGGAGGAGGAAGGTCTGTGTCAGCCATTTATTGTGGCGCTTTGCCTACGGCTTTCATAGAACCATCAGGCTGGCGTTCATAAACCCAACCTTGCTGAATGACACGCTGCGGTTGCGCAGCCGGAGCCGCAGCTCCCGCAGCAGGAGTACCTCCTGCTGCATGATCAAGATTCTGCAACTCATCATATTCCCTATCGCCAATCATCTTGCGTAGGCGACCTTCACTCAACCCGGCAGCACGAGCCTGGTTTTCCTTACCAATCAATTGACCGCGAAGCAGTCTCTCGGTGGCCTGAATGGCCCCCTTCACCTGCTCGTCGCTATTGCTGGAGGTAAACTGGTTAGCCGCACCTTCACGGTCTCTATCCGTACCGGCACCGGCTACGCCAATAGCCTTGATGATTTCAGGGCCTAGGATATGTGCCACCGTATTCAGGTTCGTAGCGGCGTCGCTACCCCACTGTGTCTTGATATAAGCCTGAATGGCATTGAGAGGACGAGTGTCGCCCATCTTAGCCTTCTGCCAGGCATCCTCATACTCTTTCAGGGTCTCCAGGTGGCGCATAGCCGTACCCAGCGAAACAATCTGCTGACCTGGTTGACCCAGAATGAACTGGCCAACCCGAGGAGCCGTCTGCCAGATGTCCGTCAACTCCTCACGAGAAACGCCACGCGAAGCTGCGAGGGCATTGCCATAATTCATCACGGCCCGTGCATAAGAATTCTGCATCTGCGCTACTGGGCTGGCTCCTCGCGAGATTATAGGCTGCTTGCCCGTCTTCAGGTACCACTCCGCCGCCGTCTTTATGGTATCGGGCGAATAACCCGCTACAGGAGCAGGTTCGGGCACGGCCATGCCGTGTTCAATGTGCGGAAGCTTGCTGCCGTTGCTGTAGTCTGCCGGGCCAGCGGATTGCAGCGAATTGACCCGCCAGACGCCATCCGGATTGAAGCCAGCTTGCTGGAAGCCGGGCTGCTGCTGGGGTTGTAACAATGGATTCGGCTGGGCAGACTGATCGTTAGGCACACCTCCGGGCGTAGTAGTCGAATTGATAGACTGACCTCTATGCGGCCCAACAATGATCTTGCCGGTACCCAGGGAGACGACATCCCCTTCAGGAGTACGCACGGTATAGTCCATCTGCCCGGTATCCGTGTTGTAGTACGGCTTGGGCTCCATCAACTTCGCTTCCAGTTCCTGCTTCTTCAAGGCTATCTGAGCTTTCTGCTCGGCAGTCAGAACTCCCTGATATGGTAGAGACTTCAAGGTATAGTCTTTCTGCCACCTGTCTGCTTCCTGAGAAAGCTTCTGCGCTTCTAGGTCAATCTTACGCTGAGTCATTGCGCGTTCAAGTTCTCTCTGCTGCAATGCGCCATAAGTCTGCAGCCCTTGCTCACCACCTTCGCCAATTGCTACGCCTAGGAAGGGCGACCGTGACGCCATCATCCCCAAACCTGCAGCCATCAAGGACCGCTTGATTTCAGGAGACACACCTGCAAGATTGAAGAGATTCTTGGGTAGAATGCCAGAAGACTGCTGATCTTGATACTGCGCAGGCGTAGCTCCTGGAGGAAGTTCCGCTGTAGTACTCAACCCAGCAGCGCGATTGTAATTACGCGCTTCCATGACCCCAGCCGGAAGAGCACCTACTCCATTTTCGTACTTGCCAATAGCCGTAGCCAGCTTCATACGAATGTTCGGGTCGGACATATCCAAGGGCTGGTTAGGGTCTAAGCCTGTCATCTTGGAAACCGCTGCCACATAAGCAGCAGTATTGTTATTATCTGCTGCCGGAGCCCAGCGATTGATAATACCGCTGATGGTGTTGATACCCCTTGCGCCATACGAGCCGAGCAACGCACTTTGGGCATTTACGCCTGCTTCTGGTGTCTCAAAGATAGCAAAGCGTCCATCACTGCCCCGGTAACCGGGTTGTGACTGCGCAAAGGAGCCGTCCTCAATGTTACCGGGGTTGTTGTTTCGAATACCGCGTGGCACGCTTCTTGGCGCCACGCTGCCATCAGAAGCTTCCACAACAGGTACTCGCGGTGCTACACCGTCTACTGGAGGAGGAACGTCACGCGGCGGAGGCGCTACAGTGTCCGGTGAAGGTGCCACACCACTATTGAAACCGTTTCCGGGTAAGGCACCTAACGGAACTTGCGGTACTAATGGATTTTCACCAGTGAAACGAGCATTGAAATCGTCGGGTACGATGTTAGCATCGCCACCGTCCGCATAACCAACAACGCCACCACGCGCTTCCCCTTGAGGATTGTAACCGAGCAAACCAACATATTCGCCAGAACCAATCAATTCCGGTGCAGAAAGCTGGCTCGTGTTGAAGGATGAATCACCAGAATTGATCTTACCAGCGATACCTTCAACTTGCTGCATCTGCTTACTGAGGTTCAATCCCTGATTAGTTGGCAACCCCGGCGGACGGGGTGCCCCCGCGCCATGAGTAATGCCCATGGAAGGAACCCAACTCTTACCACCACTGTAAGGAACGATAGGCGTACCAAAACCGCCACCGAAAGTCTGGTAATTGACACCACCACCACCGTCGCGGTGCGGCACAACACCTTCGGCAGGAACACTCCCGCCTTTATTGAGGAAAAGGCCAGCACCTGTCAAACCAAGACCAAGCCACTGCGCAGTTGTATTCGGCGCAGGACCTGTGGTGGACGAAGTACCACCCATTTGCGAGCCCACGCCAGTACCAATGCCCGCGAGCCACTGTGTAGTCTGGAATGGATAAGCCTGCTGATTCAGGAACTGCTGATAGGCAGCAGCAAGTTGCGCTTGCTGTGTCTGTTGTTCAAGCGTACCAGCACCTATCTGCGCATTCGCCCCTGTCAGTCCGGCATTTTCCCCGGCTACACCAAGATTGCCAACCGAATAGGCTCCCTGACCCATCGCGGCTTGTTCAGCCAGCGCAGTACCGACGCCTTGCTGATAACCCTGGCTTTGCAGTCCAGCAATGACAGGAGCCTGGGCTAGTTGCTGCTGGTTGGCGAGTTCGGCTTCGGCAATAGCTTCGCGATTACCTCCGAGTGCACCTTGAGCAATGGCATTACCCCGGACGCCTTGGAGTTGCTGTTGATTCTGATTATTGAACTGCGCCTGCGTCGCATTGACGACGCTTTCCGTATACGGGTTTGTGTACTGCGCAATATTCTGGGCAGTAATTGGCTGGGCAGCAGCATTAGCGTAGCCCAAGGCCGTTTGAATATTGGGCAGCGCAAAGCCAGCGGTATTATTGATGCCCGCAATTCCCTGGCTTTGTTGCTGATTAATGGGCGCAACAAGTTCGCCTGTGTATGGTGTATACGGCGTACCAGCAACGCTCTGCGCCTGCGTCAGTAGGTTCTGGTACAACTGCATAGCCTGGGGATTGGGCGCAGACGTTGAAGTCTGCGTCTGGGAACCTTTGCCACACATTTAGTGTGAGTCCTCTTAGATTTCAGGCCGCGATTTCGCTGGCCTTGCTCGACTGTGGATCATAATAAAAGAAATATCCAACAGGCTTCTTGAAGTGCTGCTCATAAAGCCGCCGCTTACCTTCGGTACGGATATCGGAGAGTATGCCAATCTGCAGTGGCATTCCCGACGTTTCTGCGCACCACTTGGCGAAGCGGGCTAAGTCCCCAGCATTTGAAGCACCAGGAGTTCTGCGGAACTCAGGCTTCACATAGAGCAGCAGTTCCTCAAGATGGGGCTTGTCTGTATACCAGGAGGTTGCAATCATCATGAGGATGATACCCTCCAAGGCCCCGACAGGGCCTACTCCAGCGAGTATGCTGCCTTGCTTCGTGAAGGCCCGCAGGATAATACCCCGGACCTTCTCCTCGTCGAGATGAAAGCGCCCATTCTCCTTCCAGAGTTCACGGCAGAGAGCCATGACGGCTTCTTCCTCCTGTGGGAGTAGAAGCCGCACACGCTTCGGGTAGTCTGTCAATTGAGCGTCTCCGCTGCCGTAGCGCCATCAGCTACGCCGTTCGCCTTGGCGCTCTCTGTGGGCACGTCCAGAATGCGATTGAGGGTGTCGCGCAGCTGGCGGGCGCAGAGGGGATCCATACGCAACCTAGAAGCTACGACGATATCGTCGTCAACCCGGCCATTCTCAGCGTCCGGCGTGAACAGACACACACCCAACGTGAGATTGATCACATTGTTGAAAGTTCCAGAACCAACTACCACATTCACGAACGTTACGCCAACGCTATCATTCGTCTTCATCTTGTAGTCCTCCGTTTCAAAGGCTGTCAATCTTTCGCCGGACCCGGCAACCGCGCAAGAGTCTTGCGGAGCTTCTTACGCTCCTTGAGAATCCAAGCGTCCATGATCCGGTGAGCTTCGTCCAACGTCAGTTTACGCTTCGTCACACGCTGCATCGTCTCCAGTACATGTTCCGGGGGTACGACGATCTCGCCTCCCGCTAACTTCACTTTGACAGGCTTGCCAATATGGTTGCCGTATTTGCCGCCACCTGAAGCCAGCTTCGGTGGGCGCGGCACAGAATGTCCACCACCTAAATGCGGCATTCCAGCTCCATATGGGCCCATCTTGAACATTTTCTGTAGCGCATTTGCGCCTGCGAGAGTGTTCCCTTCGCCGCGCCCTGAGACGATGTCGGCGGGAATAACGTAGGACCCGGAAGGAACATGCGTATAATGGGCGTCTGTGCGGCCTGGCACCGCTGAGAGAATAGGCCCGCGTGTCATCGCCCGCGCTTCCTGCTTCTCCTGCCAGGTAGGGTTCATGCTAGGAGTCTTGACAAGTCCTGCACCACCGAAAGCCCGTTCTGCGCTGCCCCCTGAATGCATCATCCTAGGCGCAACGCCCATATTCCCTGCCATTGTGCCCATTCCAACCGGCGCAGCGGTCGGCGTCATCGAAGGCAGTGGCGCAGCCATAGCCTTCCCCATAGGACCAAGCATCGTGGGCATCTGAGGCACTAAGCCGCCGCCCATGGCGCGACCTTTGCGCTCGTTACTCAAGGCAATTGCGATGGCCTGTTTGTTGGCCCTCTCCTTACCAAACTTAGCTGCAGTATGAGCGTAAGTTTTTCCGGTATGAAGTTCGGGTATAGTAACCGAAGGAGGTGCACCAGGTTTGAGCGGCATATTAGTTCTTCTCGTCCGTTGCCTTACGTTCAGGAAGGCGTTGTTATCAGGTACTGGAAGGTCTCTGTACCGGCAGCAGCCCCACCGTCCGCTGTGGCAACCGTGAAGCTGACACCGGGGGATATAGCGGACACGTAAGGCGAGTGTGCGCCCCCCACAAGCGTAGCCGCCGCTGCGTTAGTGGGCGATAGCACGATGGAGGAATTGGCCTGAACTCCAGCCTGAGACACAGTTGTCGTAGCCGCTGCAGCCATTGTAAACGAGCCAAAGGTCTGCCGCCCAGTGAAAGCCTTGACCCAGGCTGCAAGTTGCCGAACAATACCTTGAAGTTGCGTAACGACATCGGTACCACCTGCAGTACCTTGGCCTGGAGGCCCAGAAGGATATACATTACTCATCGGCGACCTGACGGGGCATACCTGTATTTGCAGCTACCAAGTCGCCAGAAGCTGCCTATATCGGCCGATTGCACAGTGATACTCATCAAGCGGCCCCGGAACCGCACAGTAAGATATTCTGTTGCCTGAGTAACCGTGTACGGACCGTAAGAGATCGGAGTGTCTCCTGGGAAGTTTGTAATATTGAATGTCAATTGAATTTGTGCCGAAGTACCCCCGGTAAATACCGACCATTTGAAGTCCGGCATTATTTGATCAACAATAACGAATTCTTCACCTTCCGCCAAATAAAATTCGCCAGTAGTAAAAGAACTGACTAGAGGGTTACCATCGGCATCTGGCGTAGTCTCTTGCCGGTAGATAATACCACCCGGTGTTGCTGCAATAGGGTTGCCTAGAATGGATTGGTCAATCCAGGCTGACCGTACTAGAGCATTTGCTGGGCCGTAGTCCCAAGGTGCATTCGGTTCGGTGATATTCATCTTGACATAGCTGTCGCATTCACCTGACGAACTCGCTGCGGAGGGGTAAAGCCAGCCGACCTCATTGAACGGGGTATTTGGCATAGCCCTTACATTCTGCAGATAGTTTGTATTGATGTTCTGAAATACCGCATCCCATACCGAACACGGAAGAACGTTAGCACCACTAGAAGTATAGGCATAGAAATTGGTTCGCCCCATCCAATAGACAGACCCACGTAACTGCTGTACGCAATGCGAACTGACAGCCCCCGCACCAGCACCAATCTTATTGAAACCAAAAACGTCGGGCGGTCCGATATAATTCATAGCCCAGAGATCAGCATCCGTAATAATCAGGTTCTGGTTACTGACTGCCAATCCCGCCATAATTTCCGAACCAATCGAGATCGTGTAGTTACCGGCCTGAGTTGCGGCTGTTGCAGACCATTGGAAAAAGTTGCCAACGTCACACCACTGCACAAGTAAAGGTTGCTGCTGCCAGCCAATGTCGCGGTGCACACTGGAGCCAAAGGCAACCAGTATCTGCTCAGACATTGAGACAAAAATCCCAGAATTGAAAGGTGGTGCTTCAGTAATGATAGAGGCATTCTGAAACCCACTCTCAGGCCCCCAGTAGAAGATGGGCTGATTCATAGGGCAAGCCATGAGAAGCTCGCCCCAATTATCCGTTGTCCAATCCGTCGCCGTGATATCCGTTCCGGTCTGGTCTGTCGTACTCGTCCCAGTACCGTAACCCCCTGTACCGTAAGTCCCTAGACCATAACCAGACCCCAATGGGGGCGGCCCCAATGCAATATAGTAAACAAGTTGAGCGTCACCGCCATTCATAGCGAAGGTACCAGCACCTGTTGCCTGAGTACCAGCAGCAATCGTAAATGTGTGCGTATCTGGTACAGTAGCGACTTCGTAGGCTCCGGAAATTGTTACACCTTCTCCTGTCGTCGGAATCGGAAATACAATCGTAGAACCAACAGCAAGACCGTGATCAACAAGATCAACCGAAACAATTGCCGACCCATTCGTCGTAGTAAAGACCGGAACAGACGAGAAGACGATGTCGTCTCCGCTACCTACGCCAGCACCAGCTGCGTTGGCACTCATGACAACGGTTGTCGCTGTTACAGATGACACCGTTGTAGCACTCGGAATTGACGCAGGCGTCGTCAAATCATAGATAGTCATTCCTACCTTGACCCAGGCAGGCGTTGAAGCAAAATGAAGAGTGTCATTTCCTGCTGCGGTTGTATTGTTAGTTGCCGTTGGATTGGACTCTGAAGTTGTTGCATTTGAACCCGCCGTAATGTTGTAAGAGTGTGTCCCAGTAATTTCATCAATTGGATAAAGCCCATCAAGAATCACACCACCTTGAGATACTGGTACATTGAAGAAGACTGCATCATAAATTGTAACATTAGAAATATTAGGATCCACAATGGAAACAATATTGCTATTCGCGGTAGTCGAAATATTGGGGGCAAAATTGGATGTCAAAACCTGCGGCGAGACATCTTGATAAACACTATTGGTAATAACCGCGAGTTGCGTTGTCGTACCAATGGCCAGATGCTTGTTAGTATTCAGATCCTGCCAGGCGTGCAGGTCTCGGGGTACCCCAGAAATAGCGAAGGGATAGAACTTCTGCCAACCACCGTACTTTTGAACAAGGCTGTCACGAAATCGAATCAGGTTACTTTGCGAGATACCTGTGCGGAGCAATGTCGGGGTGCGTTCGACATTGACGCCCGGTATCAATTGAACCGAACCAAAAGGCATCTGTATTCAGCCTGCACGAATCAAGGTAATACCTGCCACTGTTGATGGCGGCATATTTTGAGACGCGCCAGAACCGTAAGCTGAATTATTCACGGAGATACCAGTAGTATTTGTATTTATCGTTAGACTGACACCCCCAGAGGGATTTTGTTGGTAAACATTGTTACTACCGCCACCAATACCTGCCCCATTGTAAATAATTACAGACCCAAAAGAATGTGAATGTCCTGGATCCGTTACAGATGCCGTATGATTGTGGGTCTGTGAGTTTTGATCACCACCTGCTGAAAGCAGCGTATTACCATCAATTCCAGACACAGCAGACGTTACCCGCCCCGTGCCCTGGTTCAGGGCAACGCGGGTGCGCCCACGTAGATCGGGCAGAGTATTACCACCTAGATAGCCATTCAGCACAGGGTAAGTAACCGCACTGAATGTCGTTCCATCGCAATTCAAGTAAGGTTTTACAGTACAGTTGGTGATCCAGGCTGGAACGGCAGACACACCTAGATCGATATAAGTGCCAACACGTCCTAAGTTGACGTAGTACATATCAGTACCGTCACAGAAGATGTGTACTGCTTCTCCTGGAGGCGCACAAATGACATTGCCCGGCGTTGAAGAGGCCAGAATGACTACAAAGGCTCCGGTACAAACATTGTTGACGATATAGTACCCCGGCATAGGAAACGTCACTGTCACATTAGCCGTCAATGTGCCGGAGAATGTAATGAAGGAATTCTGCGCCTGCGTTGGTCCGGCTGAAGGCGTTGCCGTAAATCCTCCTGGGACTGTAAGCGTGACTGGTGTGTTAGTCAAGCTAACCGTTACAAAGCCGCCCAGCATACCATCAATAGCAGCCATATCAGGGTTGATTGCTGCAGACCCCCAGGTACCCGGCAAATCGCCAGTATTGGGCACGATCAAGCCGCGATTGACTGTGAGAGGTTCGACCATAGATTATGCCCTCGGCGGGGTGGCAAGAGGCGCGGGCTGCTTGGGAGACCAAGCTTGGGCTGCATACTTCTTGCGGTTTTCTTCGACGTTGGCGGATTCAAGTAACGTCTTGTAATGCGTCTCCCAAGACATGGCCTGCTGTGGATTGTCTACCATCGCGCCATAATTCTGCAGGTAGCCCGCCGCAAATACAAGCGAAGCAGCAAAGAACAGATCTGGCAGATAGAGTGTCAAATACGTCGTAGGATTGGACACACTCAAAGGGGTGGGTCGTACCGTACCTACCACCTCAATACTGTAATTGGCATCAGGTGGTGGGCCCACGATGATCTGTTGATCAGTAATCATAGCATAGTACTGCGGCACCGAAGGCGTCGTGGCTGCTGTCTCATTGGGCCAGAGCGCGTCTAGAAATTCACGCGACGTTGGTACTAACTGGTACCTGTTCATTGTAGTTCCTGAAGGAGTAAACACATTCAGGGATTCACTGACGACGAAGTGCTGTGGGAAGGTAAAGCTCCGGCTATTGGCCGTTAGAGTACCACTAGAATCACGCACAATGGTAGAGAGTAAGTCAAGTTCACGGTATATTCTTTGTTCGGAGTCATCGATAATATTTGGGAGTACTGTTACAAAGTTGGGGTCCGTCTGAGGGACCACCAACATGTTGGCCAAGTCGGTAACGTACTGGCTATAGGTCAAGGCCATAAGGAATAGTCTCTATGTTTAGTTTGTAGAGAAAGCGACAAATCGTAGCAACCCAGAAGTAAAGACCAGTACCAGATGTAGAGCATGATCACGACGCAGCTAGAGTAAATGTCAAGGCGTTAGCACGTTCATGGCTGATTCGGTTCGTCCAGCCCCTAGCGAATTTGGTATCCTGCGGGTGGGCCTGGATAATCAGCGAATAGACATGTTGATGGTCGTCACAGAAGCGCTGCGTAAAATCTTTCAGATCGGTAATTTTGGTAGCAGCCCCAAGCGTAATAAGACCGATATGACCGTCAGCTACAACGCCCAAGGTACGCTGCAGGATCAATGCTGCTTCATGCAGTCCGGAATTTACGAAGGTATCGAAGAACAGATAGTCGATACCGCCGGGTAACTGTGGGCAGTAGGGCTGCCAGTACTGTGTCTTGTAAATCAGCTTCTTGGTTTCCCAAGGAACTGTCCAGATATCCTGGGTTGCCTGGTTGTTGGCTACACACCAAGCGTTATATTCACTCTGGGTGATGCCATCCGAAGTACGACCACCACTGTCATCAGGGTCGTCATCATTGCCCTTCTCATCGATGTAGGTGAAGGCAACTGCCTTTTCGAAGTTTATGTCCATATCATAACCTTTAAGAAATCGGCGTGATGACGATGATGCCTTGGCAGCCTACCGATCCGGTACCACCACCACCACCGCCGTAGCAGCCGCCATTGCCGGCTGGCCCCGACCCGACAGGACCGCCTCCACCCCCGCCGGACCCGTGCGTAGAATCCCACTCTTGGCCGTTTCCGCCCGCGCCGCCTTGTTTTGCGCTACCGGCAGCGCCCGCGCCCCCGCCGCCGCCGCCAGCCGTTCCGGGGCTCCCATTGTTATTCGATGGTCCTCCTGCCCCGCCGCCGACTCCCAGATAGTTGTTACCGCCGTTACCGCCAGTACTCCCGGATGCCGTCGCCCCGGCGGTGCCACCGCCGTTACCGCCGCCACCGCCAGCCGCACTGCCATCCTGGTTTCCTGAATCCGCGCCGTTGCCATGAGGACCAGCCGCGCCTCCGCCTGCTGCGTGCCCAGAGGCAACTCCAGTGCCCCCGCTGAAAAGAAAATCACCCAATCCATTCGAGGCTTGTCCTCCAATTCCAGAGTGGACGCCGCCCTGCGCCCGGACGACGACCGCCGTTCCGCTCTGCGTCGCGCAATTCGACGTGCTATTGCACAGCCACGAATAGCCGCCGTCGGTCGTGGTGTTTCCGGCCGCCCCGACCGAATATCCGACGGATGATGAGATAGCGACGGTAAGGCTTATGATGTAGGAGTAAGCCCCACCACCACCCGATGGACCGCCGCCGATTGCTTCCACTTGAAAATGCGTGCATCCAGTGGTGTTAGTCCAGGTCCCCGCTCCAGGGGTCGTCAAGAATATGGGAGTGCCTGAGCCAGAACACGCAGGCGTGTATGGCTTGATGATGATAAGGCCATCGCGTCCGGCACCCGATGTAAGTGTGCCACCTGATGCGCTGACAACGCCGCCACCTCCTGCGCCGTAAGTGCCACCAGAACCGGCAGATGTTGTGCCGGTCGTCTCGGCCCCACCGCCGCCACCGCCTGAGCCGTAGAGCGAGCCGTCGATCTCGGTGCCGTTGCTGCCATTGCTGCCGGAGAAGCCTCCGCCACCGCCTGCCCCGCCGCTCGAGCCGTCGCCTTGTCCGCCGTTGGTGCGGCCGAACACGCCGCTGGCGGCAACGCCAGGATGACCGCCGCCGAAAGGACCAGCAGCGCCGCCGCCGCCCGTGCCGAGGTAGCCGTTGGTCGTGCTGGCAGATCCGCCCGATCCGCCCGACAACTTCAGGTCCCCGATCCCTGAGCTTACGGTCCCGCCCGCGCCTCCGGGAACGGTCACGCCGCTCGAATCCGATTGGATGCCGCCGCCCCCGCCCTGAGCGCCGACGACCACGCTGGTGTCGCCTAGCGAGCTGCAACCAGAGGTAGACGAGCAGAAATAGGTATCACCACCAGCATTGCCATTACTGTTACTGCTTGTAACTATCGCCGCCCCACCAGTACCTACATGAATTCCATAAGTACTGCCAAGACTGACAGTGACATTGAAGGTCTCGGAGAAGCCCCCACCTCCACCTCCTGTGCCTATTGCAATCGTACCCGTATTGACATTGGCAGCGCCAGAACCCCCAGCACCAATTACCTCTACAGTAATCTGAGTACAACCAGTCGTGTTGGTCCACGTAGTTCCAGAGGTAAGATAGATTGCAGAAAATACTGTGCATCCAGTCGGCGCGAAGTTGATATAAGCTGGTACAAATTGCGCACTGCCCCGCGATAAGGTAAAAAGACTGAGTACTACAACCAGTAAGAACTTTCTCATTGAAGCGCCTTCACAGAATAGGTGCTGTCGCCGCCAGCACGGATTACTGAAATAATGAACTTATGTCCATTCGTGGTATCAAGTGAATCGCCGGTGTTTGACCCTACTGAGAAACCAGAGAATGACGTTACACCAGCACTACCGTTATTTGTAACTTTCAACAAACAGTACCCATCTGCTGATGGTGCCGTTATTGTATAATTCCCACCATTCGTAATGGTCTGTATTGGTCGCGCACCACAATCAACTGTGATATCTCCAGTAGATAAAGATTTGGACGTTACAGTGGCACCACCAGACAACGTCTGATCTTCAATATCAAGCGCCGCTAGAGTCATGTTAGTGCTTGCGCCTGTCCACGTTGTGGAATCTGTTCCAGCCAACGTAATCGTATTATTGACAGTAAAGGTTTTACCAGAGCCAATCGTCAAAGTGGCTGAGGACGCAGGAGTTGTAAAAGTATACTTATTGATACTTGTTGCAGTTGCTACGCCAAGCACCGGCGTTATCAGCGTAGGCGTATTAGCCAAAACAACAGCGCCAGTTCCTGTTACAGCCGTAATTGAGGTTCCATTGATCTTGAATGAATTACCTGTTCCAGCTGTATCATAAGTCTTATTTGTAAATGTATCTGTAGTTGCTTTACCAACGAGAGTATCGGTTGCCGCTGGAAGACTAACCGTAACCGTACCTAGAGCCCCAGTAACAGGTTCTAAAGTTACCGTACCAGAAGTTGCATTACCAAATTTTACATAACCAAGCGTTCCAGAAACCCCCACGGTAACGCCAGTGCCATCCCATTCAAGATTGGCCGACCCTCCAAATGATCCAGAGTTATTGAACTGTATACTTGTTGAAGGACTCGCAGGTGTGCCAATACTTGTTGTACCACAAGTAACACCTGTTCCTGAGACATAGTTCAAATGGTTACCCCCAGTGTCAGGGCAACTTGGCATTGAATTCGCTGCAACATTCGCAGTTGAGCCCGTCCAATTACCGAGCATCGTATTAGCGCCTGATTGAGCAAGAATAGAAAGTGGAATCGTATTAGCACCACTCACCGTTCCACTCAAAGCTGGCGAAGGAATAGTCAACCCAGAAGGCAGCGTAGTAGATTCTGATGGCACCCCTGAACCGTTCGTAACGACTACAGCATTATTCGTCGTGCCAAAACCCGAGACAGTCGTTCCTGCACCTCCATAGAAGGCAATCTGATTGGCAGTGCCAGCTGAGACCGTACCCGAACCGCCACCCCCACCGCAACCCGCACCGGCATCAACAATATTACCAGAAGCGTCACTCTGGATACAGTTACCAGGCGTCAGCGAACCGGACACCGTCGCAAACTTTGAGGTGCTCCCTGAAGCCGTACCATTGGTAAATGGTGAAGGAAGTCGTGCGGTATTGACTGTCCCAGTCAACCCTGAAGCGTCAGTACCACTGCAGAAAGCAGAGGCATCAGAAAGATTTGTGCAAGCTGGCTGTGCTTGCGTAAATACACCGCCTGCGCCGAGCCCTGTCAAAAAGTTATTGGCTGACGCTGAGAAGGGTACAGCAGTATTGCTGACTGTACCAGCTGAGGTCTTGAAGGAGAAGATTCCGTTGCCACTATCAAAATAGAACTCGCCGTATCCAGACACAGGATTGGAAGGCGTAGCAATAGACTTGATACCAATCTGTTGATTGAAGGCCCAAGACCCCGTCATCGTCGGTGAAATGCTCTGGTCTAAAGGAGGCGCAGCATCACTCCGCATCGCTGTCGTTGCGACGCCATTGACAGTTGCTAACCCTACTACCGCAGTAGGATTAGCAAATACTGCTCCTGACAAGCAAGAAGGACAACTCAAAACGCCGGTAGTAGCATTCAACACTAATGGTGAAACTGCTGTCGATGGGATAGTCCCATTCAAATTGGGCAGCATCAAGGTTGTGGAACCTGCCGCCGCTTGCGGTACAAGTTGAACTTGCCCACTTGATGCACCAGCAAATGTGATTGAACCTGGCGTAGTACCTGAGATACCAAGCACAGGGCTAGAAGTAGGTCCTGGAACCCCAATAGTAGACCCAGTGTTACCACAGACAGTCCCACCACCAAACTGGCCTGTGCAGACAGCCAATGCACTCGTCGAGAAGACGAATGAGAAGGCGATAGTCGAGGCAAGAGCTTTGATAGCTTTCTTGATCATGAGGTCATATACCATCCGCCGCCCGTAGGAATTGGGTTAAGGGTAATCCAACCATAAGCATTCGTTATCTGCACCATCGAGAGGCCATCACATAATTCACCACCCGTAAAGGTAATGGTGATGTTGTTGGTACTAGCGTCACCTTTCAAATCCTTGAAGGTAATGGGTTGCTTGTATGTTACCGAAGCCGCTAGCGGCACTACGGCATAGGACGCCGATGCAATCGTCTTATTGAAAAGTATCCTGGTGTCCGTCGTCTCAACAGCATAAGGACTACCTGATGTGGCCCCCGCTGTAATGACTTCCGTATTGAGGGCAGGATAGGCCGAAAAGAAGGCTGCCAGAGTAGCTAGTGTTGCATTGTAGAGAACCCCTGCATTGGCGTTGCCTGGCTGCACGAGCCACACGAGCTCGTCACCCGCAAGAGTGGCAGGTACCGACGAGAAGGACGTCATGCGTCCGTCAGTGGGAATCGAACTCATTTAGGAGTCCTGTGTGTACTGTGCGATCAAAGGGACAGTGCCAGACTGGTCACAGAGAAGTAGTTGTGGGCCTGCGCCCCAAGGTGGCTGATCGGTTGGATAGGTAACCTTCGTCGTACCGCCGCGCTGCGCAATCAGTACCAGCTGTTCTTCATAGGCATAGTCAGGAACGCGAGCATTGATGATCGGCGGTGGATCGGGCGGTAGAACAATCGTGCGAAGTTGTTCATTGGGGATGTCGAAGCAACGGTCCTTACAAACCAATATTCTGATTTGATACAAGTGCTGCCCCGCCCATGCGGTCTGCCAAACGAGGTCTGAAGAATTCCTCCAGAACGAACATCGATCACATTGTCCCCACGACTCCGGGTCGGTCGTAGAAACTCTTGCATATTTTGGAAGTGGGTCGGCCATTATACGTGAGCTTCAAGTGTATGAAGTTCCTTAAATGTTAATCCAAGCGTAGGGTGCTTCTTCCCTTTAGCAACGTAGTCATAAACAGGGCTGCTCTTAACCTTAAATTTTCTCATTAGCGAAAATACCCAGAAAGTCCCACAGTGATGTAGAAAGGCACATTCTCTGTGTTCTGCTTAGAGGCAGACGCATAAGCTTCATCAAAATCCGCCTTACGCTGCTGCTCTAACGCAGGAGCGTAGATCCTAGCGAGACGATGGGCGAGTCCTGCTGCGAAGGCATCCAACCATAGGTAGGGCACTTCTACATTCCCACCCTGACGAATATTGGCATCCTGAATATTGCGGTAACGGTAATACTGCGCAGACGTCTCATTGCCGTCTGGTACCGGCCAGAACGTAATCGTAGGCGTGGTTGCAAGACGATCGAACCAGAACGAAGTAGGCACACCAGGCGTATTTGGGTTCGCCAGCGAGGCGTAGTCCGTGCGGCTGAATGGAGTGATAAGCCGGTTATTTCCACTTCCAATGACGATGTACAAGTCCAGAATCTGAACCGTCGTTACAGGAACATTGTAAGTCGCGGTTCCTTGAACAAGTGGAATAGTCTGCAAATCAACCGTCCAAAGCGTCAACCCATCATTCTGAAATCGCTGTTGCAGATAATTGGATTCCAGATATGCGTCCTGCATATGTTGCGGGGTAATTTCAGTACGCCGCACACCTACCCGAGCAAGCGCATTTAGCGCCATCGAACCCAGGTCAGGGGAAAAAGAATAGGTGCCAGAAGTTGCCATCAGACGTACTCAAACTTAGGTAAGCCTAAAGGCTTCCAAGGTTTGTACTGTGGGTGTTGACAAATATAAGTGATCTTTTTTGATCTTGTGTTGTAGTACTCTGCTGCTTCGCGAGCGCAAGAAAAAACTCTTCCAGTATCAATGCAGCGTACAGCCCTGGCGCGTTTGGCGTTAGCTACCCCTAAACTTCTGGCATAATGCTCTTGGCAATAGTTTTTATAATCTTAAGAATTTCTTTTGTTTTCCCACCAAGAAGCGGCAGCAGTTGATATTTTATCTCGCGTTTCTTTTTCTAGAACAACACCCTTTCTAGGGCTTCTCTGGCCTTTCTTAGAAGCAGAGACTTTAGCCTTCGATGCTTCAGACCAAACATAACCAAAAGAACCACCGCCGCCTAGAGTCAAATTGTACTCGGGCCGTATTTCAGCAATAAGCTGACGCTCAACCTCTAGACAATGAAAGAAATCCCGACACACGGCAAAAGTTACAAATTCAAAACTGTGTTCCCCGTATTTCCGTATAGCAGCATAGAAGGGGCCGTTGCCACCTTTCCGTGCAGTCGCCAAATGCGCACGCTTTCTTCCCTCAACTCCAATGCGCGTAGCTCCAACATAGAGTTTATTATTCAGAGTATTGATTGCAACGTAAACTACGTTCTTAGGCGTAAGGTTATACCCTTTGGAGGAAGCGTTAGTGCCGCGCAGAATTTCTACGACTCGCGGTCTAGTTCTACGAATAGTTTCAGGAGCCTTTGTACGGTCCGCCCAATAGCAAAAAGGACCACTGACATCTACTTGGGTATTTATATCTAGCATGTCCCGTCTGCACCCCAGTCCGCTTGAAGCAAGTTTGCCTCAAGGTAAGCGTTTTCCATATGCTCAGGCAAAAGTTCAGTATGCTTGACGCCACAACGTGAAAAGGCGTTGAGAGTCAACGTTCCGATCGGAGGATTGAAAGCGGTTGTGCCTGACGTAGCCATTTATTTATACCACAAACTCCATGCCGCCCACACCATGCTCGGCGTCCACCACAGCATCAAGCAGAAGATGATCCAGTGGAGGAGAGTCATGAAAGTTGCCCGTAGAGGTAACCGTGAACGCCTATGTAAAGACTTCCATAAGTGTCAGGATCGGCACCCATGCAATTCAGCCTGTCTATCATACCGGCAGGACTCGCGGTTAATTTTGTCAACGTCAGCGAAGATGAATTTATCGTATAGGTGCCGCCCCCTGCTGGCGTGAGCGTAAGGTCATCGCAGCGGAAAATCCCGGGAACTGCATCACCATGCTTATATCCGGCAACGTACATAGCCGGAACGGTATTCCCTGGCTTCGGCTTGCCGAACGCCACCAGCCAGCACTCGTCCATCGGCGTGACGATAGCCCAAGTCTGGCCACCGTCTCCGGTACATATTAGAGGAAAGTTTGTAGCTGGATGAGTCCCGTTTGCCGTGGTGTAGTAGCCAGAGGACCGAAACAGGACATTCGTAAATCCAGGGACCTGCGCCAGCGTCGCACTGCCAACTTGTTTAATGTTGAAGTTCGCCTGCGAGCTAGTACATTGCTGCGTATAGGTCGCGCCGTTATCGACTGATTTGTAAAAGCCATGCCCAGGATTATAGAGATAGAACACGCCGGGCGTCGTATCGTCCGCCGCAACCCAATACGCAAAGCCCTTGAATGCGCCCCACCCGTCTGTTGGCAACGCCCCGCCGCCGACGAGCGTGCAGGGTGTCCAAGTCGTTCCGCTGTCGGTCGTGTAATATGGCGTTCCGCCCGCCGATAGTTCACCGCACACAACTGCGTTAACGCTTGCCCCAGTGCCGAAACCGACCGCTACGCAGGGCTCATTGCCACCGTTGACAAAGGTCGTTGTCGTGGCCCACGTCTGTCCGCCATCCGTCGATTTATAAACAGTGCTTGTGCCGACGCCGATCATCCAAAATGTCGGATCGGACTTTGAGTAATCAGCACTGTAGGCAAAATTGATCGGAGCCTGCGCGCCAAACGGAGCAAAGTTCGTGGTTGGATAGGTTGTAACACTGGCAGGGCTTAATACAGTCCGATCCTCGCAGGCCATAACGAGAGAGCCACCAGGAGCCTTCTTGATATCGGTGACGATCATCCCGTTTTGGTTGCGGGTGTATTCTGTGTAGACGGTCGGCATCGCAACCACGATGGTATTTCGCAGGCTCACATTCTGCGCAGGCCCGTCAATCGTATAGGTGCCAGCGCCTCCTGGCGTACCGCTTAGTTGGTTCACAATGTTGGCAGTTGTTACCGCCATAAGATCGGTCGATGAAACCTGCCACCCCGGTTGAATGTTGACTGACGAAGCGACTGCTCCGATGGTAAGAATATTTCCTGCGCTGCCGCTGCCGTTGTCGATCTTAGAGTTGGTAGTTGTCGTCGCGGCATTTTGTTTGATCGGATTCCCAGTCCACGCTCCAATGCCTTCCGTGAAGATGACCGTGTTGGCCGACGAAGGATCAAAGCAAATGTCCCCCGCGTTCATTACCAGTTCGTCGGTGTATGTCATCCAAGGTACAGTCGAAGAAACGCGCGTCGGAAACTTTATATTTCCTCCTGTGGCAGCACTCAAAGGCGAGGTATAGAAATTAGTTCCGTAATTCTCAGATACGGCCATCGGCCCCGAGTTACTAACGAAAACAACCGTCCCTGGATTGGCATTATCGGGCGCGCAGGAATAAAAAGGCGCAGTTTGCAATAAGCCGTTTCCGGTGCCGAACTGTGTCCATGTACTCGTCGTCAAACCGCTAGTCGAAGTTGGCGTAACGTAGCGCCAAGCATTATGCCCGGTATTGTTGATGATGCCGTCATAATCACAGGCATATAGAACGCCATCATTCGAGCATTTTAGCCGCTGTAGATTTGTCGGGCCGCTCGTTGTCGCAGTAAATGTCCCACCAGCATCAAGGCTCTCGAACACCGCCGTCGATCCGTACTGCCAGGCGACATAAATCCCTTTCGTTACGGTCGCTGTGACAGTGCCGCCTTCAATGACATTATCGGTTACCGATTGCGTGCCTGAAGTCGGATCGAGCGCAATGCAGGGCGACCAACCAAAAGCAATCTGATCGTTGGTTGAAACGCCGGGGCTGGAAACATTTGCCCATAGTGTCACAGTGGTAGAGGTTGATGCCTTAAATTCTGTGTTGTCAGAGATGACTCCGAGAGCGGTACGATTGTCGATGTCGCAGCAATACAGATTGTATTTTGTTTTATCTATTCCAGTTACGATTGCTGGCGTCGAAGTAAAGTTTAAGACCGCAGAGCTTGAAGTTGTTCCTGCTGATGTGTTCGTAACCGTTAGCCCACTCAATGCCCCAGAAACAATAGAGTGCGTTTGACCTCCATCTAAACTTCGGTAGATAACTCCCGCATTGTCTCCCCAATAAATGACATCGGCATTGTTCGGATCGACGGCCATCTTGTAGCCGCAAAGCCGATTAGTGAAATTGCTGGGCTGGCCATTATTGTTACCTTCGGATGCCCCAATGTCCTGAATTGCCGTTCTAGTCCAACTCTGTCCTCCATCATTGCTGCGCCACAATGAGGCAGACGTATTCTTGATCTGATTTGGACCGATAAAATAAATACGTTGGGGATCGCTCGGCGCGATACGTATTTCGTAGATGTTCATCCCGATGCAGGGCTGGGTGGTGATGCCTCCAAGAACTAGATTGCTATTGTTAAGCCGCGCGCTATCGAGAACTTGTTTGAAAGAACTCGATGCGCTGTCCCAAAACCAAGCGCCGTAAGTGTCGTTGCGCAGAACTTTGGTACTGCCGTCAGATGAAACATCGACACCAGTGACATAGCCGCCGCCAACAAGAGCGCCGATGTTGAACTGTGTAATGCCGGATTGGTATTTACCGTGAAACCACGCCGCAGACGGCGTAGAGCAAATAAGTATCGCGGCAGAAGATAGCAGGAACGATCTTCGTGAAGGATACATTATTCATGGATTCCAAGTCGCCGCAGAACTCGTTCCCGATTGATTTCCAGTCCAACTAAATGACGGATTACTTGCTGTCATGTGTCCAGCGGCGCAAGTAGAAGTCGTTGTGTTGGAAAAATCAGATATTGCATGTGTAAATCCAGGAGCCGTTACTGCTGAGTTCGTATAAGCGCCTTGAAAACCTCCGCCGCCTGCTGGAAGGGCAATAGTCTGCGCTAATGAAGTCCCAGAAGTAACGGTCGCAGGAGTGCCAGCCGCAGGTGTGGGCGTACTCGTAATGATACGATAAGCGACCATGCAGCTTCTGGCTGCGGAAGCGCCGAAGGTGGCAACTACGTTTCCAGAAGTCGATCCAGCTCCCAGCGCATAGTAATATATGGCGGAATTAGTGCCGTTCGTTCCATTTTGCTGAGCGACAGAACCGGATACTAATGTCGCGGCATTGCCGTCAATGGTGACGCCCGTGATTGTATTAACAGTCGATTGACGAGAACTAATGAATACCGCAATTATTCGATTTGCATCAGCGGCTCCAAAGCTGCAAGACGACCCGCAATTGTAAGTTACCGACGTGCCGCCTGTCGTTTCATTCTGAGCGGAGACTTCGGTTAAAGAAAAAACGACGCCGCCGGATACGACATTTTGATTATAATTCGAATCACGCGACTGCCAGAACGCCGACGCGGGCGCAGCAGCGCAGAGTAGCGCGACAATCAGCCAACGCAACCTCATTTGTAGTATCCCCACATCGCAACAGAAACGACGCCGCCGGTTCCGGGCGGGGCGCTGGTGAGAGTCCATGCCGTATTGACGGCGCTCGCGGGACGACAAGGCAGGAATATTTGTTCGGAGACACCGACGCCGCTCGCATTGGGCGCGGTCCATTGCGTGAAGTTGAGCGTGATCGTGCCGTCGCTGAGAGTGGCGTTGCCTGTTGCGGCAGCGGTTGCGTTAGCACGTATCGAGAAGCCGCAGACATATTCCGTGACGCTGGCAACAGCGGCGAGCGTCGTGCTGATCGCCCCGGTCATTCCCGTTGCGCTGCCTTGCGATGCCGTGCAGCCAGAGCAAAGGCCCGATAGGGCAATCGGAACCGGCACGGCAGACGAGATCGGCTGGATGTTGCCACTTGAGTCCTTCGTACCCATGCCAATGGAGGAAGCAGGATAGGTCGCGCCGTTGGTGGCGACACCAGCCTGAGCGGCAGAAAGCAGGGAAGCCGAATTGTCGTCGAGGACGTGGACGGAGCGTGCTGCCGTCAATGCAGCAGCGCCACCTTGGCCTGAAGTCAGGTTGGTGATTGAGGAGTTGTAGACGCCACCAATTGGTGTATAAGCTGAAGAGCCATAAGTGAAGGCAGCTTCGTCGGTTGCTGACGTACCCCCCGACCCTGAGCACCCCGATATACAAGTGACAGGTGCTGGATTGCCCGTTGCCCAGGGGGTATTTCCTACGAGGGGGATGACCTTAGTCTGAGCAAAGGCTAGGCATGGCGCTACCAGAAGCAGCGCGGCTAGAACTATCTTGCGCATGGGATTTATGGCCCTGCTTGTTCGTAGGTGAGAGTTGCCGACCCGGTACCGGAATTCACGGTCAACCGTAAGTAGGCAATGGGGTCGGTAAAGGACCCAGACTGACTTGTTGACTGCGAAGCAACCGTAGAGTGCGCAAATACTGTTGGATATGCGCCTACTCCGAGTGCGTTCACATCCTGCGAGGTATACTCAATCGTGTAATTAACGGTGCCAGAGACAACCACCTGGAAATTCACATTCACAGGCTCACGCATCAAATCGACGGACTGCCAATCCGTTGAACCCACGCCATTCGTACCTACTATCACGGCTCCGGCTTGCGCCTTGTTTACGGCGATACGGCTGACAGTCTTGAAGTCCTGCTGCGTTGCCACCGTGGACGGATTGTCAACGCCTGTAACGGTTTCCTGAATATTGTTGTTGGAGCCATTCGTACCATAGACAGTCCACACAGTCCCATTTGCGCCTTCAGCCCCCGCAGGCGTGAAGAGTACACGCCGAGCAGTGTCAAGGGAAACAGGCGACGCTGTCAATGTCAAATTCCCAGCCGCACCTGGCGTCTGAGAATGTGCAATTGTATTAGTCGAAGCGCCAGACAGCTGCTTCGTCAAAGTGTGGACGATACCCATTTACTTCTGCCCGATTGAAGGGAATTTCCTGTGTACAGCGGCCCGAACCCTCGCCTTCTCCTCCGAAGAGCCATGCTGGGACACACGGGCGAGTGCATTCCGAGCATGACTCTTGTCGGGAATGGGGTACGAACCTGCTCCGGCACCTTTCGGTCCGGTACCCTTACCTGGCAGTGCGAAGGAGGACTTTGGCAGGTGTTGGCGTGCCTTAGCCGTCAACTTACCACCCCGTGCCCGCTTGTCGGCACGTGATTTGGCAGCCTCGCCTTCGCCGTGCATATGCTTCGGGTGAACTGAGCCGCCACGCTTACGCGCAGAACCCAGTTCACCTTCTAGCTTGCAGGAACCGCCGACGTTTCTATGGCGTGCGCGCATAGGAAAGACCTCCTAGTGCTGGCCAAGGTCTTCCTTGTCCTCGCCCTTCGTCACTTCCTTGATATTGGCGGCAGTGCTCAAAGGCATGCGGTTTGCACCAATACCTCCGCCGCGCTTACGGCCACGGGGTTCCTTGTGCATCTTGGCGTGATGTTCTACACCGCCGTCGGTATGGTGCGCTGGGTGGCCTTCCTCGTGGTGACGACCAACGCCGTGAGCGTGGTGGTGTTTCACCGAACCGCCGCGCTTCCGCTCCTTGCGGTCGTGACGGTGCTTGGCTTCCTCGCCTTCGCCATGATGATGAACGCGCCCACCCTTTTTACGCTCGTGGGCTTCCTTCATCACATTGGAATCGGCCGCGTTGTAGGCGACTGCCTTGCCACCGGAAGCCTTTGCCTTGTGTCGAGCTCTTGACATATCTCATATCCCTTTCTAAGGGCCACCCGGATCCGTGGGCTCGGCCGTAAGTACTGCCCTGCTTACGATCAGGGTTATTTCACTATCAGGTAGCCAACAGACCGATATTCGTCGTCGTTGCGCCACCAGCACTATACTGATTGACGAAGACATTACCAGTCGTGGCGATTGCCGTTGCACCAATCGCGATGCAATTGTTGAGAACGACGTTACCGCCGGGCGATCCACCCGCATTGGTAATGGCCGCGTTCATGGCAGTGCCGAAGTTGTGCAGAGTGCACTGTTCGAGTAGCAGGTAGCGGTCCATACCGCCCGACGCGATGGTGATCTGAGTGTCCGAAGCGTCCGACACATAAGATTGGAATACGCACCGGCGCATGATCGTGCGAGCGGCACCTGTCGTCATCTCCATAGTGGCGTTTGCATTCGTGGCGCGGATGATGGTATCGCTGCCAATTGTGCAGTCCTCGAAGAGATTCTCGTCGCTGGAGACGATCAGTGCGCGATTGCCCGCCTGAGCAGCTGCGGTAGCGTGGCCAGTGCCAATGAAGTTGCAGTTCTTGTAGTAGTTTTCACCACCACCGGCTGTCCAGCCAACCTGCGTCGCGGCCTGATTGATACCGTTGAAGCACTCCATGTTCTGGAAGTAGCAACCCGCGCCCGTGACAGTCACAAGGCTAGCCACCGCACCAGTGGTCGCGGCGGTATTGGCGATTGCGATGCGGGAGCGGGAATTCTGTGACGGCGGGGAGATACCGATCATATGGGTCTTGTTCTTGTTCCACGCCACCGAAGCCGTGACATGAATTGACCCATTGACGAAGACGCAGTCGTTATTGCCGGACGTGCACTTCGCAAGCGCCTGCGTCAGGGTGGCAAAGGGGTCCGAAGGACCGCCCGTATTGCCATCGGAACCATTGGTCTCATCGACCCAGAAGTAGTTGCCTGTCCAAGGCAGCGGAGCTCCCGACACACCCCAGATAGGCGTGCCGAATTGACCAACCAGATATGCCGGATTGTTGAAGCCAGGTGTCGTCATGACACGTTACCTTTCGGTTTAGACCGCGAACTTCAACCCGTCGCGCGTCTTCGGGTTAAGCGGTGGACTTACGATCCTTCAAGGAAATGACGTTGTCGGGAACAGGTTCGCAGTGCAAAGTGCGCCAATGCTCGATGTAGTCGGCGGCTTTGCGCAAGAACTCTGGATTATCCTTAAAGTAGCCAAGCGCAATATTATGATTCTTACAGAGAAGACCGCGTACTTTACCATTGCTGTGATCGTGGTCTACTGAAAGAATATAAGCGCGTCCTGTTCTGTCGGGCGTAGGCATCTGCCCACAGATTGCGCAGACACCGTTCTGCTCCGCAAGTTTTGCTTTGTACAACGCAGCGCTGATTCCAAATTTCTTCAGCAACCGCTTATTCAAGTAGTAATCAGGATCGGAACTCTTCCTACGAGCGTTACGCGCCTTGATCCCTTCCCGAGTACGGTTATTGAACTCCGGCATAACCCAGTGTGTATTACCGGGGCCAAGGAGCTTTGCTGAGTCTTTAGCTGCAAGTACATAGCTTCGATCCGGTGGAAATCCTACCTCAGCAAATAGCTCAATAGGGCTACCCCAAGCATGCTTACCGCCAGTCACAAAGTTCAGCTTGCGCCAAACCCGTTTAGCATGATGGTTAGCGTCAGAAAACGCTTGCTGAAGAGGAGGGTCTTTACGGAGTTCAATCCCTTCAGCTTTCGCCTTCTCAAGTGCGGCAGCAGCTTCTTCAACTGTCTTAAAGTGGCTACCAATAGCGCGAGAACCACCAGGCCCATAAAGGTGGGCTTGGAACCTACCATTCTTAGAGCGGGAGACGCCCTTAACGCCAGTGCTGTTTGTAACTCGTAAGCCTTGGTACTTCAGGACAGTCTCACTCTTCGACTGGGGAACAAGGTTCTCGATGTGCGTGTTCCCTGGATTACCGTCCTTGAAGGCGAGGTCCGCTGGGGGCCACTCACCGTGATGCCAGAACCAAACGAGGTGATGTAAAGGAACGGTTTCACCGTCAACGCCAGCATAGCGGTAACGTTCTTTATTACCGCCAACAACATCACCGACCTTTACACGGGGCGATAGCCGAAGCTTGTAGCGAAGCTGCCCGGCAGTAGCGTCGTAATCGTAGAGAGTGCGGACTCGCGCAAGTGTGATCATAGAAACCTCCAACCCTAGAAAGTTAGGGTTGGGAAGTATACTATTTTCAACTGCGCGAGCCAACATGTTTGTTTTCTGCCTTGGTGCAGAGATTATCCAGACACATCAAGAGGTTGGGGACGATCCCCAGAGGGCCCTCGGGTCTGAATAATTAAAACTGTACCTCTCCCACGCCTTGACCATTAGATTGTCGGTGGTGAAGTCCACCTGCATGTCCACCTCGAACGGTTCACGCTCAAGGTAGAGCAGACCCGGCTGGTCGGTCTTGATATACCAGGCGAAGGCGTTGGTGAAGTACACGTCCTTCACGTATTCCGTCACGCCACCCGCCACGGTCGGGATCACGTTCGGGTCGTTCATGGCGGTTCCAGGACGCAACTCAGAACGCAGGAGCCGCAGAGCGACAGGCTCGTTATTCGGGTGGATGACGAGAGTACGGCCTGTCGCCATCATACGCAGACCAGCGTTGTCGTAGAAGCCGGTCTGGATGGAGATCATGCCGTTGAGCAGTGACGACTCGTTCAGATCCACATTCACGCTTGGTGCGTTGGCCCAAGTCGTCGGACCCGAACCGCCCGCTGGTAACGGATGCGCCGTATTCAACAGCGAGACGCCGTCACCACCGACAGTGGTGTCGAACGTGGTAGAGTTGTTGAACACCGCCGCCGCGTAGATCTCCTTGGTCTGCGCAAAGGAGCGCTGCAGACCGAGATTGGACGGGCGGAACTGCGCCTTGTAGAGATTGTCGGCGATGGTATTGCGGGTGATAGCGTAGCCCAGACCGATACCGACATGCAGCTGGTTGTAGACGAAGGCCTCACCAGCATTGTTGTCGAAGAAGGTCTGACCACCGTCCTGCTTGAGTTGCGCAAGTGGCAGGAAGCGCATGGACGCCGTGCGCTCCTGGGCCATTTCTGACTTGCCCTGATCGAAGAGCTTGGGCCAGATAGCGGGCCACTGCTTGTATTCACCAGTAACGCCACGGAGACCCGGAAGGAGAAGGTCCCTGATGGCTGCGACATTGATGGCCATGGTTCTATTCTCCTTTTACGAGTGAACCGTCAAGAGGTTCTTGTTGATCTGGTTGTTGAAGCCAACGATCACGTTGTTATACGCGGTCGTCACATCGGTGCCATTCGCGCCGGGCGGTGAGGTCACCAAGCCCAGGATCTTGAGCGGCAGGTATTGCGGATTCGTGGTGGAAGGCGCGTCGAGCGCCATACCTGACCAACCCGTCGTCGTATTCACCGAACCCACTACGACGTCGGCAGTGGTGCCAACCATCGCCTGGGTTGTTGGGCCTGCACTCGTCTGGATGACGAACTGCGCAGAGGGGTCGGAATTCACGAAGGCGTCAACGTCGCCTGTGGCGTCCGAACCGGGCCAGTAGTTGTTCCACACAGTCTTCTTCTGACTGGTGGAGTAGTACTTGCAGCCGACGAACACACCCGCTACCTGGTAGGTGGCAGAGCCGTCACCGGCGATCCACTGATTCAGGTAGCCTGTTGGCGTTGCCCCCGAAACAAGAGTAACGAGGTCGCCGTAACCGATTGCCGTTGCGTAGTTGGAGGCAATACGGAATGGCGGGTTGTGAAACTCAGCAAAATTGACCGGCCCTGAGCTCGTTCCCGAGACGACCAGTCCGAAAGGTCCAGCTACGTTAGCCACGGTATGGCCTCGCTTCTCTGGCGCTTGCCTGCCTAGGTCCTAGCGCGGACGGCAGAAGCAGCCTGAAGGTTTACTTTCCGGTGCTACCGCTAGCGCACGGCAGCCTGTTGTTTGGGCTGGAGCGGCCTGAAAGCCCCTAGCGCGGGCTCGGCACGAATCCTTGGAGTTGAGGCAGCACGAAGTCTCTGCCCAATCCCTTCGACCATTTCGGCACGAAACAGTCGGTTCGTATTTCTTAATTAAGAGTATTACTAGAAGTTTCTGGGAAAAGCTAGTGGGGTAATTCAGAAACTTAAAACTTTGGGCAATTACTAGAAGTTTCTGGATTCGTGCATATCCGATTATTGCCCTATTAAGGCAATATTCCGGCTTCCCTCAACAGGACGCTGAGCACTCAGCGCAGCAGCAAGAATGTTCCGAGCCGCGTTCACGTCGCGGTCATGGCTTGCGCCACAAGAGGAACACTCCCATTGCCTTATTCCAAGACCTGCGATACCTCTCGGCCTCTCAGGCGGTAACGCACCGCACTCAGAACAGGTTTGGGTCGTGAATTTCTCGTCTACTTCCACATAACCAGCTGATTTGTATTTCAGCATAGAACGGAAAGTAGACCAGCCAGCATCTAACACAGATTTTGCCATCCGAGTTTTTGCTAGCTGTTTAGAGCTGACATTACCTACGGCGATTAGCGCGTTCTGATCCGCAAGTTCTGTCGAAAGCTTATGGAGAAAATCTCTACGACAATTCTTGATTTTAGTGTGTAGCTTGTGTACTCGTTGTTTGTTGTGAGCGCGTTGCGCAATGGCAAGCTTTGTTTCTAACTTTCTATAATGCTGCGGTGCCTCAATCTTACAGCCGTCACTCATAACAGCCAAGGATTTTAGCCCTAGGTCAATACCAATAGCACCATTACTCTGTGGTAGTCGCTTAGCAACTTCAACATGGAAACAAACATACCAACGGCCGAGGCTATCTTCAACAAACATACCGCCTTTAGCGGTATTGGGTAGTGGTCGCCGCTTGCCACCAAAGAAACGATAACGTTTACCTAAATACCAAACAGAGTTCCCTTCGATTTGCCGACTCTGTTTCTGAAATGGCACCCAACCAAGCGCACGTTTCGGACCGTAGCTTGCCCGAAACTGTAAAGAGTGTTTAGTTTTATCACGACTCTTGGCAAATTGATCACAGATCCTACCAACTGTCTATTGATGTATTCCCAACTCTTTTCCCACACCCTTACAAAGCTTTGCTAGATCAAACGCTGACGGCCAGTGACGCTTAGGTGCGCCTGCACGATAACGCAATTCTAAATCACGCTGTAAAGCGTTTGCGTAGTTCCACACCTGATTACAGGCTGCAGCATGAAGTACCAGTGTTTTTCGTACACTGCGGTCTTTCAGCCGGTATTTGTAAGTTACAATCTGCATTTTGGGTATCTATGCCGAAATCCTGATTGGGCACACATTCGTGCCGGATTTCTGCGCCAATAATTCCTCTTCCGAGAGCACATCGACGATAATGGCGCGCAGCATGACGGAGACTGTTACGCCACGCATTTGCGCTAATGCCCGAAAGCGACGGTAGTCACTCTCGCGGACCCAGGCGCTGAGGCATTTTTCGGATGTATGTGGTTTATGCGGAGGTTGTTGGGACAAAGGCTTGCCTTACGAAGGAAATACTATTTGCTCGTCCAAACCATTAAAGAATTGGAAGCAAGGGTAACTCAACTTCTTCACTTGCTCAATAGGAATAATTGGCGGGTCATTTCGCAACCGCTCTCCTGGCGCGGTTTTAGTTGCTTCAACCGTTACACCTTCACGATGCTGGAACTCGGTAAAACCTTTCCAATGCTCAACTCTTTCAGCAAGTGCAACTTTGTCTTGTTCAATCCGCCAAGCAACTTCATCCAGACCAGGAGTCTTCAACTTGAAGAGAACGTCGCCTTTCAGATTGACGACCTTAGTCGTTTCTCCCCACTGCACTGGGGCTTGACTCTTCAGCCACGCATCAAGGTAGCGGTCTTCTCCCTTGACGAGAGACATTGAACCATCGGCTTCGAGGAAAGGTACCCAAGCCCGTTTCCGAACTTGAGTAACCATCTTAATGCCCTTCAAAGGCATCAAATTGCTTGCGTGAACAATGGCCGGGAGTGCTAGTAACCCTGCAAGGAAAGCGCGGCGGTGAAGCATGAACCCAACTCTTCGCTTAGGAGGTTTCCGGTCTGCCGCCAACTTTACGTCACCATAAAGTCACTCTCACCACAGCGGATGAGAGGGTCAAAAGCCGGCAGACCGGATCTGAAGCTATTCCTCGATTGCGGTTGGTACCATACGTCCAACTTCTTTTGTAATCCTCGGACGTACATCTGGGTGTTCGCGGGTAAGTTCGCCTTTTGGCGTCATACCAAGACGTTGTTCAGCTTCTCTGACCTGTTGTCTGGCAAGTTGCCGTTGTTCCTGTTGAGCCTCCAAGGTCAAGGATAAAGGCCGCTCCATGAGGATCATGCCACCTTTGATGATATGTGGCTGATTGTAGCCAGGCGGTACCCAATTCGGATGGCGTTTCGGATTCACTGGCTCCCAGCCTTGCTCACGCAGGCTTGCCAGATAGAAGGGATCCTCCTGGCCATGAACCGAGAACCGCTTCCACTCGTAGGAAGACTCTGCCGGGATCTCGTCCTGGGGCAGATAGAATTGATCCTCATGCACTGTAGACTTGCGGCGGCGAGTACGGCGTGGTTCGACATGAACAGGGACACGCTGCTCCTCACGGACGGCAGCACCAGAAGCATGAACTGGAGCACGGTCGGCATTCAGACGGCGGCGGGGGGTTACCATTTGTTGTCCTCTCACAGATTACGGAAATCAAACGTACGTGCGGCCAATCTTACCTTCGGCCTGCAATTCCAGATAGGACCGAGCATATTTGCCGAATGCCCGCTTGCGCCAGGCGTCCACATCCTCACCTTGCTGCTGTGGCCAGGAGAGCAGCGCCGCTTCCTGTTGGTCCTTGTTCAGGCGTACATCACGGGACACGACCTTACCTCCGGCGTCGGGCGCTTCACGGGAAACTGGCGCAGAAGGTTGTGCCTGCTTCGGCTTTGGCTTTGGCGTAGGGTTATCAACAACATCCTCAACCTTCGGAGTAGGAACAGGAACAACCGGCTGGCGATAGCCCGCCTTCTCCTCGATGGTCTGGAAGTACTCATCCGAACCTTCGACGAGACCCTTGGCGAGAGCTTCATAGTGACCAGCCATCATGGCAGCATGCTTTGCTGGATTGCCACCGACGACCGCAGGAGCACATTCGGGGTGCGTTCTGAGCCAGGACTCTGCCTTTGGCGAGAACTTGTTCTGGACGAGATAGTTCTCAAAGGGAGAGCGAGCGGTAGTGGGTTGCTCCTCAACGCGCCCTTCAGTCGTAGGCGCAGCTGCCTTGTTCGCTTCGAAGGTGACTTTCGCATCCTCAAGGCGGTCTAGCGTGGCAGCCGCTTTCGCCATCTTCACCTGGATCTCGGAAACCTTCTTGAACTCCCCAGCTTCGAGAGCTCGCGCTTGCTCTTCCTGATAGGCAGCAATCTCGCGACTTGCGGAGTCGATACCCTGAGTAATGATAGCGAGTTGGCGCTCGGCAGCTTCCTCGCGAGCAGCAGCGGCGTCCTGCGCCCTTCTCTCGGCTAGAGAGAGGGCCTCTGTGGCGCGCTGGCGCTCCGCTACGGCTTGGGCTTCTGCCGCCTTTCTGGCATCCTCTGCGGCCTTTACAGCGGCCTTCAGGGCTTCGGTCGGGTCGGTGACGACCTGCGTATCCGCTAGGGCCGGAGTAACGGGTTTCTTGGTGTCGGCAGCAGGAGTTTCCTTTGCCGCAACGCCACCTTCGGTCTCTGGCGTTTTCGGAGCTTCCTTCTCCAGAAGGTCGGGGGCATCAGAAACATCAATGGTGACGAGACTTTCGTCGGGTACTTCAACGGCGAGGTCGGCCATTATTCTTCTCCTTCGAGAACTCACTCATGCAAAGGTTCGAATGAAAGGCACAGTAGGATGAGCCAGGGATTTTCTCCCCAGAACAGAAATAGAAGTTTTTCGTAAATGGGTCCCCATATGGGAAACGGCAACTCCGCTTTGTCAGCCACATTATGGCCTCTCCCGCAGAATTAGGCAATACCTCTGGTGTAGCAGGTTCGGTAGGGGCAACTAAGGCAATCACTTCAGGGGGTAACCGTTTGCGAACGAGTTTGGGCTTTGGTGGTTCTACACGTATCTTGCGGCGGTAAGAAACAGCATTGACGTTAGACCGGAATAGGTTCAGGCGATATAACGCGCCCGAGACCGCATTGCGACTGGGCGCGTGCATCTGCACCGCTATTTCCGTGGCAGACATTCCCTTGTTCCAGCACTCGGCTAGAAAGCTATCACGCGCTTCTTTTGGCGCTGACCAGAGCAAAGCACTTCCCCCAAAGGATATTTCTCAGTAAACGACGTCAGGCGCGGGAATCTTCAAGCGCACATGATAGTCCTCTACCAAACGGCAGAGGGTTTCGCGGATCATGATCTTGCGGCCATCACTGACGAAGATGGCAACCCAGTCTCCGACTTTTACGGATTGACCCTTGAAGTCGTAATTGGCGTCGCTCACAAAAGCCGAAGGACCTAACTTGACGCAAAGCCCGGCTTTGCCCTGATACGCATCCTCTTGCCGGGTTACATCAGAAAGAATAATCCCAGACTTGGTCTTCTCCGGGCGCTGATAGACAGCAATCAGAACCTGATTGCCGAAGAGTTCAAAGTCATCGAGGTTCCCGACCTTCTTCAGAAGTTCTTTTGCCGGGTCTTCCTCGTGCACCATAGTCATCGAACGCATTCCGATAGTCCTCCTACTTAACTGCTTCCCAGCGGTCGCCAACAATCTTCACCTTCGCAACTGGCGCAAGGTGGTGCCACCTAACTGTTCCAAATTCCCCATTATCCCAAGTGACAAGTGCGTCGCCGTCATGCAAACATTCGTCAAGTATTCCAGTTCGACCATCTATAAGGTAAATCACATGGTCACCATTCTTGACCTCATTCCACGCACCGCTATTGCCGCCAGACTTATTTTCGAATGCAAGCGGGTGCATCTTTCAATTCCACAATCCGAAATGGAACACCCACCACCTGTGCATGCTTACCCGCGCCCTTGACGACCGAACCGTGCCTCTGCGTCGTTCATACATACTATCACTCCCTGTGCAAATAGTTTGTGTACGTATGTTTGGGTTTAATGTTGATGGCTTTCAATTTGGCCAAAAGAGAGTGCTGTGACAAGGTCCAATTAATGGCTTGCGCGATCTCAGGAGTCGTAGCACCTTTATGGGCCATATGCCGATCAATGCGTTTTTCCTCACTTGTGAGGTCTCTACGTAGGTACGTGCGTGCTGTTGGCTGCTCCTCATGCCCAGCAATTGCTCGGTACAACCGGGTCCGTTTCTGCATGACATGGTGAGCAACCATTCATTCCGCCTCCCGCTTCACGCCGTGCATATCGATATCTACTTCCTCACACATCTCAAGAACCTCACGCATAGCCGCAATATATGCTACCTTAGCGGCATACTTCTCGGCAACCGTTGCGGTATCCTCTGGGATTGTGCAAGCTGACCCATTTGCGAGTTGTTCTGTATAAGCCTGGATCCGTTCCGAGACAACGACATAGACACGCCTATGGAACGGATCCATCAATTCGGGAGCGATGGGCATTCAAAGCTCCGAATGTACTGCCAATAGAATACACAAGAGCACCCTGTGTGGTCTACTGTCCAACGCCAATGCTTTCTTCGGTAACGCCCTCGCCACAGCAGCCATAAAGGTGTCTGTTCCCACGCACCAAGGTGATGGTCTGGAAAGTCTATCTTCATACGCTGAAGACATACTACGGCTCAGACTCGCATCAACAAAGGCTCAGGCACGAGCATAAGTGCCTTGTCTCTTTCACTCGGATGAAACGTCACCCACATCAGGTTCGTATTGTTACAGGCATCACAGTACCACGGCACCCCAAGGTCACTCAGTTCTTGCCGAGATAGTTCCTTCGACCGCCAACCACAGCGGCACCACATAATGGTGAGATCCTCTGGCGAGGCGGTATGCGGACTATGGCCGTAGTACATAGCAAGACATACTCCCGCTCAGACTTCCTGCGGACGTCCGGCGTTGTGACCCTTCTTGCCGATCTTCTCCAAGCGCCCTTCGCCCGTAACTGCACCCGCCGTCATGTGATGCTTCTGAGAAGGCAGCCGCCCACCAGCAGCACGATGCTTCAAGGCAGAGGACTTCACCATACCCTTAATCATGGCACGGTCCTCAGCTTCGTCGGGGTGAGACACCTTACCGCCCCGTTTGCGCGGCGGCATAGCGCCAGGAGGAATAGCCCCCGGAGGCGGCATTATCGGTGGGCGCATACCCATCGGACCGCCCGGAGGCATTGCACCGGGAGGCATAGCCGGAGGAGCTCCTGGAGGCATTGCAGGGGGGCCGCCCGCAAGTACTGGGTTCGGTCCAGCCGGAGGCGTATTGCCAGAGGACTGCGGCGCGACGATAACGTTCACATGTGTTGCGCCTTTGCCTTTCATACGACCACCCCGCGCTCTGGAGGCGAGGGCTTGGTCTTTATTCGCAGTCTCGATTGGGGAGACGTCGCCACCCGTATCGCGGTGCTTCACTCTACCACCTTTGCGATAGGTAGAGACCGGATTGGCAGCTTTGGTCTTGCGGGCCGGGCGGTCACCCCGTGCTCTCGGAGCAGAACTGTCTACGCCAAAGCCGACAGCGTCTTCGTCGCCTTCGTGCTTTGACGCATTCACAGGTGCGTCCTTGTACATTTTCGGATTCGCTGCACCGTAGTGCTCCGTCATTCTACGGAACTTGGCGGTGCTGGAATCCGCTGCTTCCTTCTTCATCGGGTGCATTTGAGTTATCTTTCTTTTGTGTGGGGGAAGGGCAACTGCGTTTGAGCCTGTAACTGAAAGCGGTCGGTTTCTATCTTTAACCAAAAAGCCTGCCGCAAAGCCTTTATGGCGTGCACCAGTTTCTCCGCATCAACTTGACCGTCTGCCGTCAAGGGAATAGAGCACCCGAGTTCATAGGGCTCGTGTTTGCCATAGATGAAGAGTTCGGCAGGATACCAGTCATCTGGCATCTGCCTGTATTCTTGCGCAAACAGTTCAGGCCATTGTTCAGAAGGCCAAGAAGCCTGTGCGTACTCGCCAGAAGCTTTGCTCATGGTGTCAACCCATGTCCTCGTCGCCACCCCCACCACCAGCTTGTGGCAGAGGACCCGTAGGCCCTAAGTCCGGTCCTACGGCAGGCACCGCCGCGCCGTCACCCCCGCCCAGAGCAGGATGCGAAGGGGCAAGTGCGATTTTCTGCAATCGTCCAGGACCAGACCCCGCACCGGCTGTCATGTGGTGGTGTTTGTGTTTGCCGCCGGAGAGGGTCTCCAGTTTGTCCTTCGAAGATTCCATTGCGTCGTGTTTGTGTGGATGCACGGGAGGGGTTATCCTTCTAGAGGGGGTGAATCTTTTCCTGCGAGCAAGGCCATTGTGCAGGGCCCATCAACCTTACTGTCTAATTCTTCAAATAAACGACGGTAGTCAATGTAAATTGATGGTCGTCCATAACGGATATATTGAGGCTGCTCAGGCTTCTGCTTCTCGATTGCCTCGGCAAGCCTCTCAATGGCCTTTGCCAGCTTTTCGATATCGGTCATGCTGCTTCTCCAGGTGGACGCTTGTCGTGATGATTCGGTAAGGCTGCAACCAAGTGTTTGCGGCAGAACTTCTCGCCGGGCACTACAGGCAGGCAACAGAAGTCTACCAGCTTGGTCTTATGCACAAACGAATTGGCGTGCTGGCATAAATGGCACGTGCTGAGCCAATAGAGAATAGACCTAGTGGGTTCCGGTCCCACAGTTATTGCTCTTCAATTCCAATGCTTCTTCTTGTGCTCTTGAAGCCGTCCGAAGTCCTTCTCGTGCATCAGGACCAATGTCTCACTCAACTCCGGAGCCTTCTGAATTGGTCCGGCAAAGATGATAGCGCCTTGATGCACTACGACGCAGGTGCCTTCGCAAATACCATCACAGATAGAGACGTCGAAGAGGTTGGTCAAGAGAGTGATCCTCTCTGCCTTTCGATTTCATCCTCCAGCGAAGAGCCTTCCTGAATACGGGCCTGTAGAAGCATACCTTCTCGGAACTCTTTCGCCAACTCTACCGTCAAGGCTTCATAAAGCGCCGGGGGATTGGAGAGGTAATTGGAGAGCAGCATTTGCGCTACTGTGGCCTGCCGCGCCGTAGCAATAGAAGCTAACGCTTCGATACTCTTTTCGAGGTCATCGTCATCGGCCATCTCAAGACTGCTTCACAGCTACGGCATGAACATCGGCAAATTGAGCGGCGCAATCATCACAGAAGTATTTGCGAATCGAATTGCCAGAACACATCAACTGTCCGTCTACCATTTCAGTCTCAGCAAGTTCCACATAGAAGGCTGCTGGGTTCTTACACTCCAAGGCGCAGCACATCGGCCTGCTGAGACGGATTGCCGGGAATTGGATTACGGTGCCCACTCAGCTACTTTGCTCCGTCAGGTAAAGCTGGCAGCCCATGCAACAAAAGGGCCGAGGCAATCTCATCGTGGTCTAGCTTTGTACTAGCGGTGTCTAAAGTACTCTTCATATTGCCAGCCCAAGTCAGGTAAGCCTGAGAGAAGACCTTGTTCTCGACGGTCTCCTTTGCCCACTTGCAAAGGACTTCCAATCGCTCACGCGCCTTCTTGATGTCAGCGCGAGTCAGGTCCTGAGGCTTCTTGCCCAACCAGTTGCGCAGCTGCAACTCGACGGCCCATTCGGCAACTCTGTAAGTATAATCGTCACCCTGACCTGAGACGGAATAAACCACGCCACTTGTGGTAGCATAGCAAGGAATTACACCCCTTCCATCACAACCAGATACGTATTGGGCGTGGGCACTCGGCATAAAGGCAAGCACAAACGCCGCTAACAAAAATTTCTTCATCATTGGGAGGGTTTCCCATCATTCAGAATTGCGCGGACTGCTTCGTTAGCATTTACAGAATTCCGAGCATTGGCATCAAGCTCTGCGGTCAGGCTTGTGAGTGCATCCTTCAATGTCTCACCACGCCCAAAAACATCTGCTCCGTTTGGTAATTTAATGCTAATGTAAACGCCACCGTCTGCCCATACATAGACAGCAACATCAGTTCTGTTACCGTGTGAGATAGGCCGCAACGCCTTCACGATCGTACGTACATCGTCAAGGCTGATCGGCGGTGCATCCTTCGTAAACCAGCCCGCGCCTGCAGGTACTGACAAGCAAAGGCAAGCGCAGGCTACCAGCAAAAGCTTCTTCATCGGTCTCTCCAGATGAGGACTATTCCTCACCCTTAAACATACTCTTGCTGAATTACTGTTCATTCCTTTGCGGAGCAACGCCTTGCTGTGACTTCTGCCGCGCTAGAGCCATCTGCAAGTCCCTGTCGGCAGCGGATTGCCGCGCTTCATGAATATGCGAGAGTCCCTGATTGAAGGTGCTGTGCTGCAGCTTCGTCACATTCGAGTGATGTCCGGCGATGTGCCCTAATGCAGCCTTGTTCAGGTCGTGGGCTCTGTCCGCCCCAGCCATTGCCGCTTCATGCTGACGGTCTGCCTGATTGTTGGCGTGCGTCATAGCCAACTCACGTTCGGCCATCTGTCTATCCGAATTATGGATGACCAGTTCACGAGCCACACCGAGAGAGGCAATCTTCTCCTTGGACTGCAACTCCTGCATCTTCGTGGTGCCATCCTGCAATGCAGTCTGCGCCTTGACCGCCGCTTCCTTCTGCTTCGTCTGGCTGTCCATCAATCGCGCCTGAGCAGCCAGGAGCGTTGCCTGTGCAGCAATCGATTCCGGATTCGGTTGTTCAGTGCCCGGAGGCGGTTGCGGTACGAAGAAGCTTTCAGCGTCGTCCCAGCCCATGACCTGGAAGGCACGCTTGTCGATTGCATTCTTGTCGATACTCGGGTTCGTCATCGCCATCTGTCTTGCCGCAACAACCTTCAGGTAGCGTTCGGTCTGGCTAGACGTATTTGGGTCGGCAGCGGGCACTAATTCGCAATCTGCTAGGGCCGAGAGGAATAACTTGCGATGTCTCTCCTCAGCTTGTTCCTGCGCATCCATCACGGGTTGCAGTCCGGCTTGTTGATTCAACAACGCGAGCACCTTGGACTTCTTGTTGTGACGCCAAAGTGCCTCGGGGTCTTCCATCAGCAGCGACTTCAGCATGTCGAATTCCTGGCCTTGCGCCTGGTGCAGTCTCTTATGCACTGCGGACATCAACTTCGTGGCCTGCTCGATCATGGCCAGTACAGTGCCGACTGGCGCGTCCTGCTTACCTTCACCCACCTGCAACTCGGCAGTACCACCAACGCGCTGCGCTGTGGTCGCAATGTTCTCGATCAACTGGATGAAGACGGCTGAAGGATCCTTGTAAGGCAGCGGCATAACAGCCGAGCGAATATCCTGCCCGATTGTGTCGATCGCCCGACCGCCACCGGGTGGAATACGGAATTGATTGGTGAGTTGCTTGCCCAGGTTCTTCAGATAGAGGAAGCCGGGGAAGTTGCTGAACATACCGGCGTCAAGCATTAGCCGCCAAGCTGCCGTCACAGCCTTCGTAGCATTGCCGAGGACATTCAGCAGACCGATGCCATAGAAGCCGAAGCCAGGAATGAAGACGTAGGCGATAATGCGGTTCCGTGGCATGCAGAAAATATCGTCTTCTTCCCAGTTGCGGCGGATCTCCAGAACAGTGCGGGATTCTTTGTCAATGACTACCTTGTAAGGCAGTGGCAGACCTGTGTCCTTCAAGGCACCACTGTCGTCATCCTTGAACTGGTGCTCAAAGCCGGGAATATCCAGTTCGCAGTAGCACTCATAGAGCTCCCTATCCTGATCGTCCTGCTCGATATATGTGGGCGGGGCAATACCCTGAACCTGACCTATTTTGGCGTCAACAGGATTCGGTATCTCCGGCGTTCCAGGCGAAGAGAGATGGACGTCTCTATATGCACCGACCAGTTGCATACGCTTCAGAACGGATGGTCGCATGCGGATACAATGCGTAACGCGGCCAGACCCTTCAAGGTCGGTAGCCGCGTTGGAGACGATGAGATCCTTTGCCGGAATGGATTCGATGACTGGACGGCGCTTGATTGGGTGGTGATAACCCTTCTTGAAGGCAATGCCACTGAAGCCTAACATGAGCAACATTCTATCGGTGTCTGGATAGTACTCCTTCGCCACCTTCGTCAGGTAGTGATTCATGTCCTTCTGAAGGGCATCGGCTAATTGGGCAGCGAGAGCATTGCCTTCGCCGTCGTTGCGGACCTTCACGGGCCCATCTGTCGGAAGGAGCTCGCCTCTCGCGTTGGCCTGGAAGCGTAGGACTGCCTCAAGGAGAAGGGGATGATCAACCGTGGAAACGCCTTCTGCGGGCGTTGCGCCAGCTACCGAAGCACCACGTGGGGTCTTGACCTCAAGGCCGAGCAGCGAGATGCCATTCGACATGTTCTCCAGCCAGGCAGACCGGGATTGTTCATCCTGGGCAATACCGAGCAGAAGCTTCTCGGAAATTGCTGTGAGTTCTGCGTCGGATAGCTGCTCGGCAAGGTTATCACCAAAGTCCTGCGAGGTCTTCTTCTCTGGCTTCGGTGGACCGAAACTGACCTGAACAACGCCATCCTCCAACTCTACCTGTGTCGTACCCGTTCCGGGGTCGAAGGTTGGATTGCTACCGTCGCCGTCTGTGGTGACGATGACGTCTGGGCTCTGGAAAGCCGCAGGCGCTGGCTGGCGATAGGTTTGTTCAATGTCGAGGGGATAGACGTTTGACATTGGTTATCCGAATGCAATCTTCTGCCATGAAGGCGTTAAATCAGATCTGTACTTCCAAGCCACTTGAACATGCCAGACGTAAGGTGGACCTACATAGATAAAAGTTGCAGAAGGAAGACGCTCCTCATCAATCGCTTTCCAGTAAGCAGTAAATGAATCTTCGACCCGATGATCATCAACTGCCATAGGTTGTTTGTGGTAGACTTCGTTGGGCATCCAGTAAGAACCAGCCTGGTTTGTTGCCTTTGTTTCCCATTCGTTCAGATGAGGGTCATTCCAAGAGATTAAACCAGGATGAAGTCGTGATTGCACCGGATCGTAGCCGAAAACAAAACGAAACCCGCTCAAAGTTGTGAAGCGGGTTATCTTATCCGGAAAGGGAATATCAGAGGCTGCAGCAACGGTAATAGTTCCTCCCGTAGCAAGAGTACTGGTTGCACCCAATAGAAGGTTTCTGCGAGATACGTTCATTTGGATACTCCTACTTTGCTATTCAAATGCGTCAAGCCCAAGCCCACATATGCTGCTGAGAGAATGTTGGCAAGTTGCTGTGCCGTCAGTGGCGGCAACTGATACAGCAGCACGTAGATAGAGACGTTCGTATTAAGGAACTTGGAGAACCTGATCTTCATTGTGCCACGTTATGCTGGGAGCAGCAGCATGTTGCCAACAAACTGGCCTGCCTTCTCGGCATTGATTCGCAGGACGAAGACAGCGGCGCGGGTGCTTATTCCAGTCTTGCCAACCACCAACTTCAGGCTTGGCTTCAGCTTCACAACGCTGATCTAAAGGAACTCGCCACCGTGGGCGATCAAGAAAGGAAGTCAATCATCATCCCTTCGAAAACGAATGCGCATTCCGAATATGCGCATGGAAATACTTACCGTGACTCTCTGCATTCATCAACTCGTCAGCCTTTGCCGGACTGACATCGTGGTAGGTATAAACAGACCCACCCTTGAACTCGATCTCCAGTGTCTGGGTCTCCTTGTCGTACCCTATGCTGGAAATGTTGGAAGACGTAACAGATTTGCGGTCCATGGCAGGCACTCTCGATTTCAGGTAATCCTCAAAGAGGTCTAGCTGTTTGGGCTTGCTTCGTGAAGAAGCTACCGCCGAGGATTTTCGCAAGACCTTCCCCCAAGGTATTCGTGAATATACTACGCAAATAGGTTTAAGACAAGGGCGGGTTCACATCGGCATTACTGGTAGTGGCTTTTCTAGCAGCGGCGGCTTGCGACAGATGGGACAATCACCATCTTTCACGGACCCTGTTCTGTGAAAACCACCACCATCGGTCCTGTCCTTTTCCTGCCAGCCGTAGACCCACTTGATCGTCTCGTCATAAAGGGCATCGCAGCGGTAGCACTTTGTCATGCCGTACTTACTCCTTCAGGGCAAAGGTAATCATTTCTTTCCAGCCCTCAGTAATGTCCTCTTTGCTGGCGCAAGCAAACGCCGTGCTCTCGAACGCTGCCGTAACCATACCAGGAGAGGGCTCTTTCATAGCCTGCAGAACCCTTGTCACGATGGATTGACAAGATGCGCACTGTTTTGCAGCTACAACATGACTATCCGTATCACGCCAGACACAGGCAAACGGTGCACCCTTTTGGCAGACAGCTAGAGCCATTCTATGGCGCATAGTCATCGTCATTTGAAGTAGTCCTGCCCGTCCTCACGATGCTTGCGGTTGCGATGAATCAGCATGATTGAAGGACCGCCCTTGAGAGCAGGCAGTGCATGACGCCGCTTACGTGCCTTTGCCTTCTGACGCTCAAGAGCACGACGTACCTGTCGGCTTTCAGTCATTGCTTCTCCTTCTGACGCGGCTTCACTGTCTCGCGGTCCAGAATCTCACGAAGGACTGCCATGCCGGTCTCAGTAGATTTGGAGACGAGGGGGCGGAAACGGCTTGCCAACCAATCCCCAAAGCCGGGAATTACCGGAGGGTTAGGATCCTCTTCAACACAAACTGCGGTTTCGCCATCTCTGAGTTCGCCAATGAAGCTGATAGTATAGATATTGCCTTTGACGAGGTAACACTGGGAGGCTCCTTGTCGTCTGGATACATCTACACATACCACCTTCTGTCCCACATGGAAATTCGTCATGGCCATCCCTCAACATTGCTCAACAGTATCATGATCACCACAACAATAAATACCCCCACAATCCAGAAGGGCACCTTCTCATGATAACTATCGTCGTCCCAGTTCCGCATTTCTTGCCTTATTTAGAGACAGGGTAATTGCATTTGCCGAATTACTGCTTTGCCGGATTAAGTCTGAACTCCTTCACGATTATTTTCGAAAGATACAACTCGACATACTGTGGAACTCTACGTTCTTTTTGCCCATCCAATACAAGTTGAAGTGCTTTTGCCGCTTCACGGTTTGTTACTGGCTCCGAGTATGTCACATCGATGTAAAGCCTGTGTTTGCGACGGATCATTTTGGCTCTCTACGGTCTATTGCTTCCATGATTGCCCGCCATTGATTTGCATGGCGCAAGTCTCTCGTCTTTTCCCAGCGGCGATAGGCGTAATCACGCAACCGTCTGAACCTTGATGTATCGGAAATACGCCCACGCAAGGTATCCTTGATCCAACCTTCTCTTGCAGGACCAAATGTCATGTAACGAACACACATTTCCCTACTCGTCCTGCACACCCTGCAAAGGGTCATTGACGACATAGTCACCACGCACGGCTGACTTGCCGAATACCGAAATGACACGGGGAATTGCCGCTGCCTTAACCTCCGCTTCTTCTGGGGTGTCTGCTTCTACCTGCACCCAGACTTCCTCTGCGCGTTGAACTCTCACTCGCCAGGTTTTCAGTTTTGTGGACATTTAGGTTTCAGTCTGCCGCCCGCCGCCACCCTTCCGGAACATGCTCACGCGCCGTGATAACCTTGTAAGTACCGGGCTTGAATCCAAGCGGCTCATGGGTATCAAACTCACGTAGATGATTCAGCACGTCTGGCTTTTCCACGACGAGCAGGCAATCCAAGATTGAATCCGGCAGCTTATACATCATGGTGCGTTCGGCTTCCATGACGTGGTGGTGGCCGGTTTCGGAATGCCCCACGATGACTTTGCCGTTCACGGGGGCAACCTTCTCGGCATTTGCCGGGACCTTAAAGTCATTGGGCAGCCTCACAAAGCGAAGTTCACCTTGCGCTGCAACAGTCTTAAACGTCTTCATGTTCTAACCTCCGGTGGAATGAAGTCCTTAGCGTCCAACTGCCAAAGCCACGCTTGCGCAGCCAAGGCCGTTTTTATCGTAGGTGGTACTGGTAAGGCAAACATACGCCCAGTCGCGCATTGAACCCTTAGAAATTGCTCATTGGGAGCATCTGGCAAATTGACACGGAGTAGCGTGCCAATTTCAGGGTCGGAATCGGCATCGATAACCTTCGCGTTAAGACCAAGTAGAATATTATCCCAGCCGATGATCTCGCAGGCAGCGCGTCTTAGTTCTGCATTAGTCTGCTTCAGAGCAATTGCTGGGGTCAGCTTAGCCTTGTTCTCAATCCAGTTTGCAGGAATACGAACGCCGTGCCAATGGTAGAGAGACCAGCCGTCCCGCCAACGGTGCGACGGGCCGTTTTCGCAATGCGGTAAGTTACGGTCATCTTTCTTGATTATTTCTGGGAAGTCACTCACAAGGCAGAACTCCTCGTGCATAACTCGGAAACCGCCATGAATTGCAGCTTGTTCCCAATAATAGTAAGCGGCGTGCTCTTTGAGTTCTAGGCCAAGAATATCACGGCAAGCAGTCAGGTAACAGTCGTACCCAGCCCACATGTTACCACCCTGATAAACCTCTGACCAACGCTTTGCACACTCAAGCCCAAGTTTCCCGCTCAGATTAAGGCAGGCCAACGCGGCTTGCTCCTCTGCTGTTCCGGTGGCGCTGTAGGTGGCGCTGGCGGTGGCGCTGGCGGTGGCGCTGTAGGTGGCGCTGTAGGTGGCGCTGGCGGTGGCGCTGTAGGTGGCGCTGGCGGTGGCGCTGGCGGTGGCGCTGTAGGTGGCGCTGTAGGTGGCGCTGTAGGTGGCGCTGGCGGTGGCGCTGTAGGTGGCGCTGGCGGTGGCGCTGGCGGTGGCGCTGTAGGTGGCGCTGTCGGTGGCGCTGTAGGTGGCGCTGTAGGTGGCGCTGTAGGTGGCGCTGTAGGTGGCGCTGTAGGTGGCGCTGGCGGTGGCGCTGTCGGTGGCGCTGTTTTTCTTATTTTTACGGTTATACCAGATTGCGGCGCTCGCTCCATAAGCAAAAGCCATCACGAGCGGCGAGGGCACAATAACAACTCGCGGTTTCTTAAGATTTGCCGCAGCGTAAAGACCTTCAATCGCCGGGATTATCTTTTCCGGCTCGATTGGCTCCGTTCGCATAGCTCTGGCAATCCAGAGTTTTGCGTGTTCGTCCATCCGACGCTTTTCATCAGCGGTTATCCCCCCATAAGCCCTGGTCTTTGTGCGAATAATCTTAGTCAAGGAAACCCTCCTATGCTCATCAGTAAAACATACTCTTTCCGTAATCCGGCAAGACTACACACCATACTGTTCCGCCACAGAGCGAGTGTTATGCTGAAAGCGACTGTCCTCCAGATCCATTGCCGAACTCTCTTCGGCCAGTGTCAACAATCCATTCTCGCGAGCCCAGTTCAGAAATTGCGTAACGGTATCGTGAAGGTCATCATGGTCTGCTTTCGGAAAGGAGGCACTCTGCCCAATTACCTGCTCTGCCCATTTGGTATTCGGAGCCCAGATAGCATCATCATTGAAAAGCGGCACGACCGAATGCGTGCGCGAAACCTTGTCACCCACCGGCTCCAACAACTCCACACCGAAGTTCTCACGGGTAAATAGCCGCTTGATCTCGTCAGCAACATCCTGCCCTCGCGTCTTATTCTCGATCAATAGCCGCCTCACCTTGTAGCGTTTGCAGGTATCCCCAACCAGTTCAATCAATCCGAAGGATTCGCGCTGACGAGCGTCGAAGTTCACCTTCGCTTCACCTGGGAAAGCTTCTACAAGCCGCCCACGCAAGGGCAATCGCTTTGCCCACGCATACATCAGCATAGCGCGGCGGTTCTTGGCCTTGTCCAGCCAGATGCCCCAGACCGTCATGGCATTGTAGTCATTCTCCTCCTTGCGGCCATAAGACGTATCGACAGAGCCAACTACGAGTTCGAAGTGCGGAAACTCTTTCCTTGCCGGACCCCACTCCAATCCATATTCCTGCGCAACTTCGCCATTCCAATTCAACCACCAGTCCCGCTTGATAATACCACCGCCCTTGGGTACAGGTTCCTGCTGGAGACGACCAGCTGCCATGTAGGTTCCGAGCCGCGACTTGATGCGGGCGACTTCGGCTTCCCCGAAGCGTTCCGGCCACATCAATTCGCCTTCTTCCTCGCGCGGATCTTCCCAAGGCTCATCGTCGTCATATTGCGGCAACTTGACGGTCACATTGTGACGAAGCGTATCATGCTCCATCGGAATCATCAAGTGCGTCCAGTCCTCGTCGTCGCTATCCAGAATAACGCCAGAGAGGTCACGCTCATGCAGGCGCTGCATGACGACGACGATGGCGGACCGCTTCGGATCATTAAGGCGAGTGCCGGACAACTCCTTCCACCAGCTTTCCACTTTATTGCGATCAGCGTCCGTTTCAACTACCTTCTCGGTTTCTGTGTTATGAGGATCGTCACAGTTATGAACTAAAATCCCCTCAGCAAAATAGTTGTGTCCCGGAGCTACCCGGAGGTTGTAAGTAGCTGCTTCGTACCCGGCTCTCTCAACAGAGCAGACAGTTTTTCTTTCCACATCGCGCGGGATTTTGGACCTCCATGCATACCCCCGTGGCACCGCCCGCAGAGAGTAATCAAGTTCATTGGATCCAAGTTCTGCCGATTGTAGTCGATGTGGTGAACCTGAAACGCTTGTCTTCCGTACCGATGAATACGCCCACAAAGACGACAGTTGTGGTTGTCCCGAGCTCGAATCAAAGCCTTGAATTCCTTGTTCCAAGCCTTTGGATATGTCCGGAGTTGTTGCCCGTGAACGTAGTTGCTGTTCCCAGCCCCCTTCATGCGTTGTGAATGTAAATTGTCTGCACAGCGTCGAGAACAGCAAAGAGCTGTCCCGTGCTTTTGGCGCCAAGAAAAAGCTACATAACTTATCAAAAAGAACTCCGCACAAACCACGCATGTACAGAGTTTCTTTCGCTTGATTTTGCGACGCCCTACTCCGCTGCATTCGTACGAGCAGTACTTCCCTCCACCTTTCTTTGCGAAGCCGCTCTTCACTGAAAACGGCGTCCCGCAAACTTTGCATGTACGTTGAACTCTGCCGCCCTGCCATGCAGGGTTGTTCTGACCTACAGAAGCTTGACCAAAACATTGGTGACTGCAAAACATTCCCTTTATATTCTTCAATGACCGCCTGTAATGTGCAGCGCATTTGTAGAACAGCTTGCCACATTCTTCGCAAGAAACAGTCTTTCCTTTCCTTAAAGGATTTTTTGCGCGCCATAGAGTGGAACACGCTTTGCTGCAACACTTTTGATGACTCGAAGGTTTTGTACGGAACGTTTTGCCGCACTCTGGGCAAACTACCCAACGTGATGGCCCAGACGCAATCCCCGACGGCGACTTCTTTTGCTTTAATGTATCCCCGCCCTTCAACGAAGACGAGGTGGTCTTCAGTGCATCGAAGACTGCCAGAATCCCAACAGATTCTGACGGTTTCTCTTCCTGGGTTTTTCTCGTATTTCTCAACATCTTGCCAAATAACAGAGCCTTGGTATTCGCCTGCAATCTTCACTGAAAGCTGTTGCTCTACAAGTTGACCAATCGGAAGCCAGCCCTGATTCGTTAATACCCGCTCTTTATACGGAAGGCAAATGACAATATCACCACCGAGGCCGAGCAAAGATCCACTAACTGATGTAGACTGTCTAGAACCACCTAGGGTGTTGTCAAACTTCGCTTTCGTGTTCTGATCTTCAGTCAATTCGAATTTGCCGCCCCAGTATTTCTGATACCAGGGACTCAACAATAACCGCCGCATCGTGTTCGCAGAGCTCATAGCGAGAACGCCATTGTAGCTGCCACAAAGGAACTTGACCTTCGAGCCTGACCAATAGGATTCTTCTGCCCGCGCCCACGTCCAGGCAGGCCAGCAGATAGACGCTACAGTCGTCTTGGAACAACGGGGAGGAACGTTGATGAGAAGACGAGGGATCTGCCCTAGGGTCACTGCTTCAAGGTGATCGCAGATTGCATCGATCGCCCAGCATTGCTGATAGATAGCACTGTCTATACTAGACCAGCCACCTTGGAGAAATTCGGAAAGACTGTTTTCGTAACACTCTTTGGCTTCAAGAGTATGATAGCGTTCTATTTTCTCCCGAAGGGCTGCGAGCTTCTCCGCGTCCGCCATGGCATCTATGTACCAAGTAGCTTGATAGAGACGGCTTTGGGACCTTTGCCGGGTACTGCTACGGCATCGAATTCCAGCTTGTCGCCTGCCTTCACAGGCAGTGTTATGCCAGACCGACGCAATTCATTGGCATGAATGAACACATCAGAGGCGCCATTCTCTCGTCTACAGAAGCCGAAGCCCTTGTCGTCATTGTAGAACTTGACGATACCCCAGGACCGTTCGGTAGGACTATCAACATTACTCATCGGAATTCCCTCGATTTCGATATCACTGACACACTGCCTTGCCGCATAACGAGTAGACCTTTTATCCAAAGGCGACCACCGCATCGCGTAAACCCCCTAATCAATGTCGCGTTCCTTTCCCATTGAGAGGAACTACACCTTCAGGTAATTTCATTCCGGGACTGATACCGAGCTCCGCAACATCCTTCCGGATTTCTTCCAGCAGCTGAGCAGCAGTCTTGTCCTCAATCTGACCCTTGTGTTCGTAATTGTAGACGTCGCGCCAGTTGTCCGGGCGGCGATTCTTCAGCCAGAAGATACAGGCAGTGACATCAGGCGCAAAGTGCTTGCGTACCGGATAGCGAATAATCTCGCCGTCCTTCGTGACCTTCACTTCTTCGGTATCCACACTGTAACCGATTGCGCGGTGCGCTAGGGAACGTTCAACCCGGTCGTCCCAGGAGGATTTACCGTCCCGTAAGGCATCCCGGAAAGCCGGGAACTGATGCGACCAAGCTGCAATAGTCCAGGTAGAGACCCCGAAGAGGTTGGCGAGGTCAACGTCGGTCGCGCCCAGAACACAATGCGCTTTCGCCATTCGGGCATATTCGGGGCGGTAAGTGCTAGGACGACCTACTGCACGCTTCGGCGGGGTAGCCTGAGCCTTCTTAGGCTGCTTGAGGCGATAGCGTTTCATACGGCTTCCAGATATTCTTCCGGTACAAACACCGGAGTCTTGCGGCCGAGGAAATCCAGTAGAACACTGACGCGGTGCGCTGCGTCCTGACTGTAGATACCCTTGTAGCCACTGAAAGATCCGGAATTGATACGGACGGTGTCTCCGGCCTTGAACTTCGATTCGATGCTTTCGGCAAGACGGATCATGCCATCCTCATCCTCACGCTGGCGCAATTTGATGATCTCTCGTTCGGGCATGATCGCCGGGGTCTGTCCCCACATGATGATTGAAGTAATTCCGAAAGTACCTAACAGATAACGCCACTGTCCCGTTGTCTTCACGAACATGTAGGTAGGGAAAAGCCATTCTTCGCATAACTTTTTCTTGCCCTTCACCACCTTCGTGGAAACTGTCTTCGGTAGGTAAGGTTCGCCTCCCTGCCGGACGACATTTTCTGCCGCCCACTTTTCGCGCTGGGATTTCGTGCGCGCGACGACCCATACCCCTGCACTTTGCATGGGGCGCGAGTATAGTCGGCTTCGGCAAAAAGTAAAGGAGAGGAGGCGGTTGCCTCCCCTCCAGTTAAAACCTTCAGCGGCGGGCGAAGTCCGCCATTACAGCCGGAGCAGCAGAGTCAAACCCTACCACGTCCAGCATTCCGGCATCATTCGGGTCGGCAATCGTGAAGCCGGTCGAGGTCATTCCTACCACAACCAGTTTTGCCGGGATACCAGACTTCTGCCGATACTTCTGCAACGCAACCGGGGGGTGCATACTTCCTGCCCACGTTTCATTGTCGGTGAACACTTGGAAGACGTCAACCTCCAAGCGTTGCTCCATTGCGTAGATCATCGGCAAAGCGCAATCCGTTCCGCCAAAGTTGACGTTACGAGTACGCTGCAGAACGTCCTCCAAGGACATCTTGGCGCTGAGCCGCAAGTCCTTGAACCTGTCGGCAAAGGCCATGACATGCCAGTCCTGCTCGGTACGCATGACCGTCATAGCCATAGCCGCCGCTCCCGCACAGACTTCGAGCGGCGACCCCATCAACGGAGACGACATAGACCCGGAAACGTCCAGCCCAATCAGCGTCCGCTTGCCCGAAGGTTCAATCGTCTTGAAGGACAGGTAGAAAGCTTCCTCCAAGGCGTCCGCAACCTTCGGAATAGGCTTCCACGAGAGCGGCTCACTCTCGTCGTCAGTTCGCCTACGCCGCTGACCGGCAACGCTAGCTCCGGAATTGTAAGCCGCCTGCGCTACCAGCACATTAAACGGATGGATACGAGCCTTCTGAAGCTCATCCTGGTCCGCCAAACGCTCCACTACGGTTCGCACTGAAGGGCCGAGCGGCTTCAACGTACCGTAAGCCGTCATTGCGCCGAGGTTGCGGATAAGCGCCGTCAGACCCATATCCGGGAGCATGACTTCCCATACAGCCGGGTCCTTCTTGACCCAGGTCGGGATGGCTTCCCAAGGCAACTTGTACTCCCGAATCAAGTCGAGAAGCCGAGGAGACGACTTCTCCATCTTCATTGCTTCCTCGTGAGCAGCAATGATTTCCGGCAGCAGCTTCTCGTCGCCTTCCTTCAGCTTGCCCTTCAGCCAACGGTAAACCGGCTTGTTGGCGTCAGCGTAAGGCCGCGCCGTTTCCAGAAGCCGCTTATGGGTATAGTTACCCCGCGAGCGGTACTTCACACCCTGAAAGGCCACCGAAGCCGGGCTACGGTGATCGTACCAACGGGCCACTGCCCGCTTCAAGGCACGACCCCAGCCTCGCCCTAGCTTGCGGCAATCATCCACAAACTGGAACAAATGGGTTGACGTACGGCAAACACCCGAGAGGCTATTGAGCGCCAGCTGACGTACCTTGGGGTCCTTGTGCACAGCGCCAAGCGCCAGCGCAAAGATTGCGGCATCATTCTTCGGAGCGCGACCTTCGTGAGAGACCTCCACGATGGTCTGTACCGTCCGTGCCGGATCAGCCGCATAGCACCGGATAACGCAGGCAGCGTTCTCCTTCGTCAGTACCTTTGCCGACTGGTAATACGTATTGGAATCGCTTCCCAGGATCAGGAAGCGGTGCAATCGTGCAAAGTCATCGAGGGTGAAGACGAATCCGCCAGCGTTGTTCTTCACCTGACGAGGGTTCAGTGGCTCCGTCTGCGGAACCGGCTCAGACATCAACTCAGCATAGCGCGACATTGAAAAGTCCTCCTTCGGGTTTCGAAGTTCGACCCTTCAAGTCGAGAAGTAGGCAGCACGAGCGCAGTTGTGAGTATCGGGCTTAGGCGCTCTACCGCTGAGCTACCGGCCCGTAAGTGGACCAGGTTGGAGTCGAACCAACGACCTCCTCCTCCATGGGATAACCGAAACTCTGGGGCTCGTGCTACTTTCCTCTTTTCTCGAAGGGCGAACACAGTTGTGTAGATCGGCATTTCATCATGGCTGATAACCGAACTACTGGGGCTCGCCCCAAAAACTCCTCTAACTAGGCTGAGCGGGCTCAGGGACGTGCATAGGGGTTGGTCAGAGTTCAAGTCTGATAACCTAAGCACAGGGGTCCGCTCAACACTAACACATACTAGGCGGTTGATCCGGCAAAGTAACCGTCCAGATTTTATGGCAGGAGTGAAAGGATTTGAACCCTTACTAACGGAGTTGGAGGCCGTTGTGCTAGCCGTTACACTACACTCCCAAAGTTTGGTACTGCCTGCAGGTTCTGCCCCTGCCTAATGCGGTCCACAGCCGCACGCCATCACTAGATCGGCCTAGGCAGCATTTGGTAGCGGCTAGGAGTGTCGAGCTCCTCTGTCGATCCTTATGAGAGACCGCTGTTCACCGGAACTGCCGCTATTGGTAGCGGGTGTAGGAATCGAACCCACGTAGGCGGACTCAAAACCCGCCGTCCTGCCATTGAACGAACCCGCCAAAGGTCTTTGGCAGTCCCTGCGGGTGCTGCCCCCGCTTCTCCGGTTTGAAGGACCAGAATCCTAGCTGATAGACGAAGGGACCGTATTGGTGCGGACTGCGAGTGCTGCCCTCGCGACTTCGGTTTGGAAGACCGACACGTTGCTGTTACGCCAAGTCCGCGCGGAGAGTTGTGAGCACGATTCACACACCGTTAGGTACAGATCGCTTAGCAGGCGGCTCCCGGCCCCGCCGGGTTAACTCTCCATAATTGGTCTCGACGGGAGGACTCGAACCCCCACGCGGCAATTTAGGAAATTGCGGCTCTGTCCTGTTGAGCTACGTCGAGTTGGCGCTCTCGGGAGGAATCGAACCCCCATCTTTCCGCTTAGAAGGCGGACGCCTTGTCCATTGGACCACGAGAGCAATTGGAGGCGTGAGGCGGAATCAAACCGCCATGGGGTGGGTTGCAGCCACCAGCCTAGTCATTCGGCCATCACGCCATTATTGGCACCCACTCAGGGAATCGAACCCCGGTTCGCTGGTTCAGAGCCAGCCGTCCTGCCATTGAACGAAGTGGGTAAAAGGACGAACGCAATAATGGATATCGGGGTTGAGGTTGGATTCGAACCAACGACCTTCTGGGGTATCCCAAACGCTCTACCACTGAGCTACTCTCGCTGGGTTGTGGTGCGAGATAACCGAAATCCTGGGGCTCGTCCAAATTGGTCAGGGTGCGGTGTTCTGCCCACCGTCCTCCGCGTTCCAAGCGCGGGGCTCTTCTAGCACGAGCTTCACCCTGTTAATTTTGGCGATCCACCGAGGACTCGAACCCCGACCTGACTGATTCGTAGTCAGCCGCTCTATCCAGTTAAGCTAGTGGACCGGAATTGGCACCGCCAGCGGGTTCCGACCCCGCTTCTTCTGATTGAGAATCAGAGATCCTAGCCAGTATACGATGGCGGCAAGAATTGGCTCCGGAGGTGGGTTTCGATCCCACATCGACATGCGTTAACAGCGCACCGTCCTTACCATTTGACTACTCCGGAATAAACTTTTGTCGAGACGCACGCTTGGCAGCTTCTACTCTAAGTGCTGCTAATCTTATTTTTTCTTTGTGTGCATTAGATAGATTTTTACCCTTGTTCCAAGATGGCTTTCCATATTGAGGATTATTGCCTCCTAAACTAGCAGCCCGACGCGCAGCTAAAACTTTGCAACGATGTTCTTCATCAGTAAACCGTCTAAGATTGGCTGCCTTACCCCCCTTGCTACGTGCACGCCTCATCTTAGCTTTAGGTAAAGAATTCAAGTCTAAGTTAAGTTTGTTTGTATTTATGTAACCAAAGCCGCCCTTGCCACCAGGGCAGAGATTGTAACTCAGATCAGAATCACAAACCACTAACACCTTTTCGGCTAAGGTCATCTTCCATTCAACTTCGTAATGCCCTATAATCTCTGTTACAAAGTTTTCCAGGCCGTATTTAGTAATAGCCCTCAACAACAATTTGCCGGATCCCAAGTAACCATCGTTGATATTTTTAGTTTGGTGTTTTCCAACGTAGACCTTTCCGGTAACTAAACAGGTTGTTTTGTAAACAAGATAGTGCATCTACTCACCTTTACAAAGAGGATGGGCCCACTATAGGTCCTGTTTTATCTTTCGTAAAGGTCTATGTGGAGACACCGGGTACCGCCCCCGGCGCGACGATCTTGCAAGGATCATCTGCACCCTTGTGCTGTCCCCATGGTGCCTAGTTGTGGTTTCGATCCACACTCTCTGCGTCTTCAGCGCAGCGCTTTCACCAGATTAGCTTACTAGGCAAAATGGTGCGGACACGGGGAGTCGAACCCCGGCCTCTACGTTGGCAACGTAGTAGACTTCCGTAATCCTTTGTCCGCGTAGTTGGTGGGTCGGGGGTGAGTTGAACACCGTGCCACATAGGGAGCGGTTTTACAGACCGCCGACAGGACCGCCCGTCCTTATTGACCCTTCCCATATTGGTTGCGGGTGCGGGCCGATGCTCCCGCGTCTGATGGTTATGAGCCATCCGAGGCAACTTCTCCTCCAACCCGCTATCTTGGCGGAAGCGTGAGGGTTCGAACCCCGTACCTTTCGGTATCCGTGCAGGTTTTCAAGACCTGTTGCCGGCCACTCCAGCGGACGCTTCCGAATAATGGTCGTCTGCTGGAGACTCGAACTCCAATCTCCCAGCTTCGGAGGCTGGCGCTCTGTCCGATTGAGCTAACAGACGAAAACTATTTCTTACCTTTCCGACGAACCTTACCCCGTGCGTCGAAAGCACCGTTTGGCCAAAAGCAATCCATCGTAACTCGGCCAATGAGACCGTCGTCAGTGAAGACCGCTGGTCCTCTCAAGGTAGAGCCGTCAACAGCTTGCTCGAAAGCAAGGTAAGACCCCCCTCTATCTGGTGACGAAGGATTGACGAAGAACAGGTCGATATCTGTTGGCTCATCAAGAGGTACCGGAACACCTGCTGCTTTGCAGGCATTGAACAGCTGCTCACGATACTGCTGGATTACAGCAAGATGCATTCTACGGTGCGGTGCGTCGTGAATCCACAACCGTAGGAGTGCCGGAAAGCTATCCGGAAGATATTTGACGATGATCTTCATTTACTCATCCTCTTAATTGGTAGGCGTCGAGGGTGCTGCCCCCTCCCGTGTACTCTTATCTAGAGCGCATACCCGCTTATAAGGCGGACCCGCACGGCTGGTGCTGACGCCTGAATTTGGTCGGGGTGGCGTGATTTGAACACGCGGCCTCTCGGTTCCGAACCGAGAGCTCTGGACCAGGCTGAGCTACACCCCGTTAAAATGGCGACCCGTAGGGGTTTCGATCCCCTCTCACACGCTCGACAGGCGTGCCGCCTCACCAGATGCGTAACGGGCCTTTGGTGCGCGCAGGAGAATTTGAATCTCCAAACACGACGTTCTCAACGTCGCGGCTTTACCGATTTGCCTATGCGCGCGAATTTGGTGGACCACCACGGTACTGACCCGTGTTCAACGGTTTAAGAGACCGTTGCATCACCTTAATGCTTGTGGTCCGTGAACCCTGGAGGTTACGATCCTCTTGCGACTGGATTAAAAGTCCAGCGCCTATCCATTCGGCTTTACGCTCAGGGTCCGTGAACCCTTGCGTTTGCTTCCTTCGCTCATTTGTTGCATCCTTTCGAATTGGTCCACCCTCACGGTAACGATCCGTGGTCGAGCGGTTATCAGCCGCTTGCTCTACCTTTGAGCTAAGGGTGGTTGAGTTGGTGCGCCTTGGCTGAATTGAACAGCCGACCTTCTGCATGTCACGCAGACATTCTTCCACTGAACTAAAGGCGCAAGAATTGGTAGGGGATGACGGTACTGCCCCGCCTTTGCTGGCGTGTAAAACCAGTGCACTACTTTTGTGCTAATCCCCCGTGGTACCCTAGGCAGGGTACGATCCTGCACTGAAACGGGTTTAAGCCGTCTGCCTCTTCCAATTGGGCTACTAGGGCAAAAGTGGTAGGCGCGGCGTGATTTGAACACGCACTGTAGAGGGTTTGAGCCTCCTGTCTCTGCCGTTGGACTACGCGCCCGTATTTGGTAGCCGACCGGGGATTTGAACCCCGACTGATTGGTTCCTAAGACCAATGCCTCTACCGTTGGGCTAGTCGGCCATGAACTGGTGCTCCTACCTGGTTACGATCCAAGGTCTGCCCCTTACCAAAGGGCTGTTCTGCCATTGAACTATAGGAGCGTGCCCCCACGAGGAATTGAACCCCGTTCAACGCCTTACAAGAGCGCTGCATTGCCGTAATGCTTTGAGGGCGGGTATTGGTGCCCTAACCGTGAATTGAACACGGCTCTCCGCGTTACGAGGGCGGTGCATCACCGCAATGCTTCTAGGGCCTAAATTGACAAATAGACGGGCGCTCCGCTCTGCATCCTTTCGGAGGCGGTTGACCGAAACACCCGTCCAATCTGGACGTTTACGATGCCAAACAACCCGACGCGCGTACATCCGGCGTCGTCAGGCAGATTGGAAAGGCCCAGAATCTAGTTTGTAGGAGGTTTGGCTTTTCTTCTCTGCCTTGGGTCGGCAGAGAATTGGCCCTGCCGATTTAACTGGTAATTCGTAACCCTTGTTCGGGGCTATTGCTTGTACCCCGCACGCACAGCTGTTTCCACGGTCGCATATACGACCATGGCGCGGCGGCGGATATGGTAAAGCGATGTCTCATGCCAGTTACATACTAGAAGTTGAGCGTGTGAACAAGCTCTTTTAATTGAGCAGAACTAAGCTGAGGTATTTCAGGACCTTACCTCAACCGTATTTCTTTCTATTGGAAGCAAAGCGTCCTTCCACTTCTGCCCAAGCCGCCTGAACAGCCTGCGTCACTAACGCCCGTTCTTTCTGATACTCAGCGCCCACCAGCTTCGAAGCCTTCGTCAAATAGGCATCCACGCCGCTGTCCTTCAAGCCAAGCCGATGCAGCTGTTTGATTTCCGCCAGCCAATCCACTGATGCCGTTATATCCTCCACGCCATATCCGAAAGTGATATCGAAGACACACTCTCTGAATGGCTTGGAAATCTTGTTCTTCTTGCACTTGGCCTTGATGCTGACACCTGTCGCCCGTGATACCCCACCGCGTGTCTGCTTCAAGGTCTCAAGGTGGCTGAGCCAGAGTATCTGGGAGGCATAGAAGTCCATGGCGTGACCGCCTGTACGGGTGTACTTCTCGCCAAAACTGACGCCAATGCGGTCACGTACCTGAGATACAATCAATAGGCAAAACTTGTTGGCCTTCAATTCCCTTCCCAATTGCCGGAAGAGCGTGCCCATCAATTTTGCTTTTGCGGTACCATAGCTACCCTTGTCAATCGGGCGCGTCAATTCGTCGCGAGTGGACAAGGCATCCAGCGAATCGATAATATAGAGACCAGCACTATCTTTCTTTGCGCAAGCTTCAAGCTGCGCCTTCAGGTCCTCGAAGATATCCTCAACGGTGTCCCACTTCGTCTCTATGCCCTTTGGGCCAAAGTCTACGCGGTCAACCGGCAAGCCTAACTCGGCAGCATAGTCAACCTCGAAAGTGGCTTCCGCTTCCCGATACAGAATCTTGCCTTTGGGGAACTTCTGAGCAAAGTTGGCGCAAGCCTCAATAGCCAGTAACGTCTTGCCAGAGGACCTGTCACCCACCACGTTCGCCATTCTGCCGAGTGCCCAGCCGCCCCCGAGTACACAGTCCAACAGAGCACAGCCGCTTGGCACAAAGTCAACGCCTCGGCGGGGACCGGGAGAGTAGATATTCTCCCCCGCCCCACCATTCTTGGCCTTTAACCGGACCCTTTCCATAGCGTCCTTAGGAAGCCCTACGACGGTCTCTCAGGCGGCTTAGGCTAGCTCGGGCCTGGGTCGTCGGGGATTCCTCTTCCTCGCCCTTCTGAGCCCGAGAGCGACCCCTTCCTTCGGGCTCCGGTTCCTCAGGCTCCTCAGTACGGGTTGCCCGCCTACGGCTGCCTTCAAACGGCGGGTCTTCCTCCTCAACGGCAGCGCGTCGCCGCTCCAGCCGAGAACTACGGGGTTCCGGCTCCGGCTCTTCCGCTTCTTCGCGGCGCGACCGGCGAGGGGGTGCTTCCTCCTCGGTTTCCTCAGTAGCCAACCGCCGACGGCCCCGGACGGTACCAGTCTCCTCCTCAGGTTCCTCTTCCTTATGGCGGGCTGACTTCTTGCCGAAGAGCACCTTCTCGATGTGCTCAGCTTCGTAGAAATGCAGAACGGACGGCAGTGGGTTTTCCGTAATGTAGTCCAGCCACTTGTCCTGCAGCTTCTGGTCCTCGTGAATCGGCGAAGGGTCGCGCACGATCTCGACGGCCTTGTAGTCCGTATTGATAGTCGTACCTACGCGATTGAAGACGATATCGAAGCCTTCCTCCGGGTCGTCCACCAGAATAGGCGCACGGGTTTTCTTGTCGGTGGATCGCGCATAGATCTCATTACGCACTTTGGCAAAGGGCATCTGCCAGATCTGTGGCCCGGTACGCTCGTCGTCTCGGTCAATAATCCAGCAGATTGCCCCCTTGGAAACGCGGAGAGCGTCGGCTTCCTCCTTGTCGGCAGCGCCACGCTGCGCTTCGCAGACTGGGCAAGGCTCACCCTTCATCTTGTCCAGACACAAGTAGGTGACTTCATCTGGACCGACATTGCGATGGAAGTAGATGATGTAGTCCCAGTCCGGCTCGTCCCAGGTGGAGGGCAGAATGCGGATACAATTCTCGCCTTCCTTCGCCTTGAAGATCGGAATGCCCGACTTGAAAATGCTATCGTAGTCCCGGGTACCTTCCGAAGCCTTCCGCGAGATATCCTCCGAAGTTCTTTCCGAACCCCGGTAAACGAACTTACTCTTGGCCATTCTGTCCTCCGTCTAAATGCTTCAAGACCGAACGAAGATACTCCAGCTTCGTCCGGAAATAGGCAAAACTGGCGCTGCGCACAATAGCGTAAGCAAGTACGATAAGTCCGAGTCCGAAGGCTACGTACATAACGCCGTTCTGAATTGCTGAACTAGCCACAACTGAAAACATACCTTCAGGCTTTCAACCTACGCCGGGTACGCGCCATTTCTTCGCGATTGGACTCCGCCAGCTTCGCCTTCGCCTGACCCATACCGGATTCCAGATCCAAGTCACGCCGCTGCGCAATGAACAAGGCGACGAGTTCCCGAAGCATGAAGGAGCGCTGCTGAAAGGCTTCCTTCAGAACGCCCCAGCTTTCGGCCTCCGTACGGGCATCCATGAATTTCTGTTGAAGGTCCTGCACCTTCGGCATAGTCTTCAATTTCTGTTGAATACTACCTTCAGTGATCTTCTCGTTCTTGCGAAGGGCTTCGGCACGGAAGTCCTGGTCCAGCTTCGCCTGCAGTTCCTCCAGTTCCAGCTTGACACTGTCACGGCCCGCCACGGCTTCGGCATAACCTACGGCTACGGAGTAATACAACTCTGGCTGCCGCATGAGGCAGTCATCCAAAGCATTCTGGTCGATGGCGAGTTCTTTGCGCAATTCATCGAGTTTCATTAAGATGGCTCCTTGGAATTGGAAGAGGATTTCCAGCCCAATCCTCACAAATAATAGTTCTTCCCCTCAGGTCTTTCCCCACAATGACATCTCCTTCATCAGGAGTAAACTTATGCCAAGGCGCAGGCCCATTAGTATAGGCGTCCTGCTCAACAGCAACCTTTGGGCCAGACATCCAGACCAGCATTAACCCATTCCTAAAGCACGAGCGGTAGCAAGGAGCAGCGGTGAGATCCCATCAGAAGCATGAAAGGGCTCGCTAAAGGCATCCAAGATTTCCAGACCGCGCCCTGCTGCCGACTCACTTTTCGAATTCATAATCACAGTAGAAACATACGCTCGAACAATGTGTCGAACCGTTTCGGGATTGACTTCCTGCAATCCAGCAATGATCTTCTGGGCCTGAGGCCAGGTTGTCCCTTTCACTAAGGCACGAGCCAGCGTTACTGCTTCCTCTGATTCCAGCGCCGACCGCAAGAGCTCCTTCGCTTCCGCCAGTGAGGTTGCCGCTGCGCAAGCCGCTAGGTTCACTAACGCCTGACGTGGACTGCCCTCTGCTTCACGAGCGCAAAGCACCAGAACGTCATCATCGATATTGATCTTTTCCTTATTGGCCACGACGTCCAGCAAATCCAACAGGTCTGCTTCGGCAACCGGCTTCAAGTCATAAGTCGTGCACCGCGTACGGATTGCTTTTGGAACGCGGGCTGGCTCTGTGGTACAGAGAAACCACCAGACGTGCTCCGGAGGTTCTTCAAGTATCTTGAGCAATGCCTTCGTTGCGGCAGCAGACAAAGCGTGACACTCATCAATGATGATCGCTTTCGTAGCGCCTTCACCTAGCGGCTTGTAGATGACGTTTGCTGTTACCGAACGGATATCATCGATGCCGGTATGGGTTGCGGCATCAATCTCCAGTAGATCATCGGGGCGGCAACCAGATTCCTTTGCTACAATGCGGGCCAGTGTGGTTTTGCCGGTACCCGAAGGTCCTGTGAATAGAAAGGTCTTACTAGACCCCCGCTTGAGTACGTCTTGTAAGGACCGGACAACTACGGGCTGCCCCACAATCTCTTTGAAAGTACTGGGACGATATTTGGTTATAAGAGCCATTCAGGAAAACCATTCATTCGAAGAGTAAGTTCCAACCTCTTCCATGTTCATCCAATCAGTGCCCACAGACATTTCAACTGTAATAGGTACGATCTTCGCCCACTCAAACGGCACTGCCAGCATTTCCGTAATTACTGCTTCAGCTACAAAATCAACCTTCTTGAGCGGTACCCGAATGAACGTCAAATCGTCATGAACATTTATCTCAGGCTGAAGAAGCATATCCTGCTTACTACTCAACCTATCCATACTATCGGCGAAGATCTCGGCAGCGGTCCCTTGAACCGGATTATTCAGTATCTGATTTGTTGATAACGGTCCGCGCCGCCGCCGCCCAGTAAGACACTCCACATAACCCCACTTTTTATAGAACTCAATCTGCCGCTCCTGCCATTCCTTGATACCAGCAAATTCTTTCCAGAATTGATTGAACTGTGGACGAATGATGTGCTCTGGAATTGATAAGTAGCCGGCAGCGGATTCAGCCTTTGCCCCGTACACAAGCGGAAACGTCCATTGATTTTTTATATCACCACGAAACTTCTTAAGCGCCAGCTTGTCCTTCAAATACCGCTTACCACCGATCCTAGCTGGATAAGCATAAGCCAACCGTTCCGTCCAATCCATATGGACGTCATAACCCTCCCACAACTGCTGACAGAATACTTTATCCTTTGTGAACATCGCAATGACACGGGCCTCAATCTGTCCGTAGTCGAAAGCTAGAATCACATGGCCCGGTTCCGCAACAATCTGCTTTCTAACTTCAATTGATTGAAGCTCTTCCTTCGATAGAACTGCCTCAGGGACCTCCTTGTCACGCTTTGGAAAATTCTGCAGATTCGGCCCCTCGCAACTAAACCGCCCGGTTTCTGCGAAGAACGTGTTAAACTGCGCGTGCAGTAAGCCGTCAGGATAGACCGTCGAAGTTGGGCTACCTACCTCCAAAGGAGCAACATAGACTGAGTACCGCTTATTGAACTTCCTCAACCGCAACATTGCTTCCGCAAAAGGATCGTGTATCTTGGAAAGAACGTTTTCTTCGGTTGAATATTCCTGTTTCTTCGTATACTTATTTTCGACTATTATTTCCGGCCGATGCAATAGGTCTTTCAATACAAAAAGAGTATCGGGGTTAGACTGCGGATTAAACTTACGACCACGCTTGCGCTCAAATTCCTTTACAACGGGAAGCGCCTTAATCTTTTCTTCGCTTTTCCTAATTTCATCCGTGTATTTCTTCTTTAGGCGAGCAACTTCGGTTTGGTCTACCGTAACCCCTTTGTACTGCGCTAAGACAACAGAGGGAACCCTACGCAGCCCTAATTCATAAACATCAGAAAGGTCTTCTTGCTCCAATCGTTCTGCTTGCTTTTCCCAGAGCAGGCAATGATACCGCGCATCGGGTGCGTTGTAGAGTAATACGGCTTCAAGCGGGGTTGACTCCAGGTTCTTGCGGTCAACGCCTGCAATCTTCTTCAGATTGAAACCGAAGTACTGCTGAACTAAGAACTCCAAGGAGAGCGGCCCAGCCTTCTTGTTGCCCTTGCGCTCATCTAGAATCGAAGCCTGGGTAGCAGTGTCACCCCATTTTCCCGCGTAGAGAAGTTCTGGCCCAAACTCAACCGCCGTCCACTCCATTTCGAATGCGGCGTTGTGCACCGCCTTCACGCCTTTGGCTTCCTTCAGGAAGCGCCCCCAATAGTGTCCTATCTCCTCGCGCTCGGCTTTGTTCCAAGTTGCTTCAGGGTGATCTATAGGGAAAGCAATAGCACGGTCGCCATTTGCCACCGCTGCCGTCAGTATCTTGGCGTTCGCTTCATAGGGGCGCAAGCAACTCGTTTCATAATCCATTCCCACAACCGGAAGCTTCGCAGCCCAGGCCAGCGCTGCCTTCACCTTCGCCAGCCCTACAGCACCCCCTTCGGTAATGATTTCTACGTTGCGCCGGGCATCCTCAGCGGAGTGAACAATCGGTGGAGGTAGGTTCTCCACTTCGGCGAAAGCTCGCGCCATATCCAGGCCGAAGATATGCTCTTCTTCTGACACATTCCCCTTGCGCCGTGAGTGTAGCAGGTAGGCTGGGTGCAGCATCGAATAGAACCAGCAGACATGCTTCCCCACCTTCACCGGCATTCTACGACCACGCCAGAGGGTCGTCCCGCTGAATCCGGATACCCATTCCAACGGGATATTTCCAAATCCGAAAATAGCGCGTGGACGCGATTGCTCTATGTCTTTTTGAACTGAAGGGCGACAGCATTCGATCATTACAAAGTCCGGCGTGGCGTTGTTTTCGGGCCGCGACCGCACTGTGTTATTGAAACGAACCTTGTCTCTGAAAGCGCGGGGTATCTTACTACGTAAAATCTGGCCGCTGTCGCCTACGAATTGTTCCTGTTCTTCTGCCTCGTGCTTTCCAGCGGCTTCGCCTAAGATGTATACCAATGGGCGTTCTGCCCCTGTAGGGGCTATCTTGCTACCGAAGGTCTTATCTAATGGGCAAGCACGACACTCAAGTTTATGCAGTAGCGCAACATCGTTTGCGCCGCGCACATTGAGAGCTGGGGCATTCTGCGATAGAAGGAAAGACATTAAAGAAATCTATTTAACCAACCTAAGCCTTGGCTGAATGTCTTCTGGATTCATAAGATATCTTGGAATAGGGCGCGTACGAAACTCACAGAACACAACGCCATCAGGTATAGCACTACTAATCGGAACGTAAAACCGGAAACTGATTGTCTCCTCTATTTCTTTGCTCAACATTCCCCTTTCAATTTCGTAGCGCAATTCGTACAACAACTTCTCGATTCGCTCCTGACGAAAGTTTTGTGGAGCGTCGTTCACTGCGCTGCCACCACATAAATGAAGCCGCCGCTACCTTGCAACATCAAGGACTCCTCCGTCACGGAGAAGCTTTCGGAGTAACTCAACCCCCGCCTGATCATACCGGCCAGGACCCGTAATTTCGCTTCCGGTAGCTTGCCCTCCAAAGGCAGCGTCTCCTGTAGCGAGCCCAAGCCGTAGCTGCCTTGAAGCTGCAGCCCAGACCCATTAACGCCTACATTCAGGAAGGCTTCATCCTTACCGGAGAGGATTTCTGCCCGAGAGAGTGCCGCTTCCAGACCAGCTGGCAACTCAACCGTCTTCTCGTGCTCCTCCAATTGCCGGTCGATGATCTCGCCCAGCTTGCGCGTACCCGAGACGTCCAGCACATTGGAGTAGAGTTCTACATTCTCCGTGGCTGCGATCAGGCAGTCCTCCATCACGTAAAGGTCAACCCCTTCCGGAGCCTGCGATACGATCTCCTCGGCAAAGTTGAAGGGCAACAGGACCTTCTCGAACTCGGCGGTCTTACCTGCACCTTTCAGCGTAACCGCCGCCATACTCTTGCTGTCAGTGGAGAATAACGTGAGGTCATTCTTGCTGGCTTCGAGCATGACCCCATAATGCTCCACCCGCGTCTGGGGCGAAGCCTTGACGAAAAGTACCTTACGGAGAGCTTCGATGAATTCCTCATCGAGTGTCGTGGGGGTTGCACCCTTCGGCAATTTGATTGGGAAGCTCCAGACCTTACGCTCAAGGTCAAGTAGCGCCAGCTTGGATGTTGACTTGCCCATCTTGACAAGTAAAGAACTACCAGATTGCTCCAGTGTGGCTTCTTTTAGAGCAGACGTGCCTAGAAGGTTGATCAACGGCGTACCAGGTACCCCACAGGAGAGATCCGTTTCGAGAGGCAACTTGATACCAAAGCCGCCGTCGTAGGCGTAAGCGAACTTACCGTCAAACCAAATATGATTCAATTCCTGAACCACCCCACCTGACGCCAGCGCAGGCTTGACTAGCCCCAACGACTTGATGAAATCCTCACGTTCGATTTTCACCACCAAATTCCCTTCATAAGATGTTTTGGCGTAGTTCCTAGAGCACGTGCGAAATCCTCAACGCGGTCTAATAGAAATCTCTGCCGTCCAGTTTCTATGTTGGCCAAAGAAGCCCGCGTGACCTTATGGCCCGCTAACCGCTTTACAAGCTCTTCTTGGCTCAAGCCCAAGGTCTCACGAATAAGCCGAATCCGAGACCCTAGTGCTTGATGGCACGCTTCTATCTGATCACGCATCGCTTTGCCCAATTCTTGGAGAATAGTGATTCTCTTCCTCAAGAGGGACCGGGTCTGGGTCCTTTACTGCACGGGCGTCCGCTTCGTCCATCAATAGAAACAGCAACTCTCTTGCTGCATCCAGGTCCTCCAATTCCGTCCAGACGCATAGCCGTTCGATGAAGGCTCTTTCCAGATCATTAAGATCATTCGCCTTGCACATATCCGCGACCTGCGCCCAAATATAGGGCAATTCTTGCTGTACCCGCTTCGGTAACGTAGCAGGATTCTCGCGGCGGTACTCCTCCAGCTTACTCAGGAAATGAAGTGCTTTCTCCAAATCCCTCTTGCCATCCTTCTTACGCCACCGCGTCACGTACTTCGTAATGCAGCCTTCATGGTAGGGCATATGAAGTTTAAGGCACATGTCCCAGTGCTCATAGGGAACCTTGTAGTGCCGCCCGGATACCTGATAGTCGTTAGCTTTCATTCTTAGGTTTCCTTAACTTAATCCCATAAGACCAGCCTATTGGGACTACGGTACCAGGCCTCACTCTTCGACGGGTGTGCCCGTTATTTATCCAGAGCAGCCCTGTATTGCCGCACCCGTTCTTATTACCCAACATACCCCTCGCAATTTTTGTATGGTCACGCTCTGCTAGGTTTTCCCGATTAGTGATAATTTTAACGTTACCAACTGCGTACGGCCCCTCATCTCCAAAACGAGCCATACAATAGCCATCCAGCCCAAAGCGAGTTCCACGCTGTTCTAGCTTTCCAGAATCCTGCCAAATACTAATCCATTCTTGGTACGTGAGCAGAAATTCAATATCCTGTCGGTTAGCACGCCATTTATGCTGTTCAAATGCTCCCCAATACGGAGGTCGTCGTATTGGCCCCCAATGTGCACAAGAAGCTTTAGCGGCACCACCAGCTTTCATTCTAGCACTTGCGTCAGGACGCTTACGCCCACGATTGCAATGCCCTTTTAACCAAGTTCGACCTACATTTATACGTCCCCCACACCCACAAGCACAAACAGCCTTAGACATTCGCGGTCCTTGCTTCTTGCTTAGACATACGGGCGAGGCGACGGTCCATCCAGGCTAGGCAGGCCATTTTCCAATCCGGAGACATATTCTCCACCGCCGCAAGTATCTGCCGTGCCTTCTGGCGGTCACCAGTTCGCCATTCTCTATGAGCAAGATACATTGGTGTTGCGGTGTCCCGGAACCAAGGATTGGCATAAAGGACGGTCGTGCGTCCCGGCAATTCGAAGTCTGTCCACCCCATAAAGGCTTCAAGGTCGTCGTCCCAGCTTTCCCAATAAACGCCGAGTGACTCTATACCAGGATACTTTACTTCACTCAGTGGGGTCTCCAGTTTGCCAAGAATACTGGTATACAGATGACAGTTATTTGCGATCTGGTAATAATGGCCTGCGCCTATTCCTAATCGCCCTGCAATGTACCGCTGCAGAAAAGAGAACTGTACGGCATTTGCCCCTGTCATCCCCCAGACAAAATCATTCGACCGACAACAGACTGTAATATCTAAAAGGCTAGGCCAGTACCCGCCATCACCATAATCATTACCACGCTGCTCCTTTCGTACTCGGAAATACACATGAGTATTGCAAGGAAGATCCTTCCTATTTGCACCTAAATCAGCAACCGGGTCCCACATTGTCAGAACACAGCGGCGGTCTCGGGGGTTCTTTTGCAGCAACTCAATAATTGTTTCGAGTTGATCCGGCAGATTCGGGCTGCCGCCGCCTTCCACATCAAAGTGTTTCCGCCAGCGGAAGCCGTAGGAGCCGTGAAGGCGGCCATCCTCCTCAGCAAAGCGTGAACTGAAATCAGATACGAATTGATCCAGCCAACGGGCGTCATTCCGACCAGACAGAAGCCACAGTGACTCAAAAACATGGAAGAAGGGATTTGCGTCTCGTGAGGGGTCAAAAAGCACACACTCCCAAGGGCGCTCGTAGACAATTACGACTGGCGTAGGCGCAACGAGAACTTCTCCAGCACGAGAGTCCTGAAGTTCGCCGTAATCACAAATATGCCGTAAGCCTTTGGCATACGCCTCGTTTACGTTACGGACTTCGATGACCTTCATATATCCTCACAAGAGAGATATCTGTGGAACATACTTGCGCTTGGGGTGACCTTCACCTAGACGCGCCTTTTCATACTTTGAGTACTCACAAAGGCAGTTCTGGACGTTTTGCGCAGATAATGGGTGCAACCCTGCTGCCTTCAATTCTGGCGTAATCTCTTCACGAAGCTTTGCCAATTCTGCTCGCCAATCTTCCTCACGCCAAGGAGCCTCGACCGGACGCCTCAGAAGTCTATTCAAACCCCGTTTAGACCCTGGCCCAGAAGCCGCAAAGTCCCACCAATCCGTTGCCGACTTGAGAGGCTCGACGATCTTGACATCTGCAACGATCTGAGCGGCGAGAAAACTTCCCAACCCATAACAAGAAAGCAACCGTTGATGAAAGCCATCCAGAGTGTCGCCTACTTTCGGTCGCAGCTTCTCCCGTTTCTTCCAAAGCGGTCCGAAGACCATCTTCTGCAGATAGACATACTTCTCCTGCCCCGGCAGCTTCGAACTGATCATGTAAGCGCCATTGAAAATCTGAAGCTTCTGCCGTCGCCGCTTGGAGAGCACCTTGGCAAATTTGCGGCTGTCCCAAGGTACCGGATAGCCAATTTCCGTCAGCGTCTCCGGCAGATTGATAAATCGGGCAACGACAGCGGCAAACCAGACGTCGGGGTCGCGCTTATGGGGCAGAATCCAGTTCCCCGCAATCCAACGGGTTACGACATCAAGGCTCCTATAGGCGTTGCAGAATCTATACGAAGACATTATCGGATCCGAAGTCCAAGGTGGGGGTAGACCCGCTTCCTTCTTCTGCCGGATACTCTCCCGTTCCTTGACCCACGCCACTAGGGGATTCATTTGGCACTCCGAAGCAGCTTCAATATCTCGTCCTGCCCATTCTCCATCGTCACGTCAACCACCCGCACCTTACCCGCTTCGGTAATCGACCGCCGACTGATTTCAACCTGCTTGAACTTGATGATCACGTTCTTCGGATCAAAGTCACGGATATCCTTCTTCGCAGCACGGCGCTTCTTCACGTGTTCGATACAGACTTCGAGTGGAGTATTCAGGAAAGCGAACACTGCTTCCTGTCCCCACTTTGAAACCAGTTCCCCTACACGGCCGAAACTTGAACTGACGATAGCCCCTTCGAAAAGAAGGTTGCCCTTGCTTCCATAGCGTTCAATCAAATCAAGCAGAATGTCATAGGGATGAATGAGGTCGCACCCGCCCGTTGCCGCTGCGTAGTAAGGCCCTAGAATATAGACCGGCTTCTTCACCTTCGTAACCTTGCACTCGTAGGCTTCAGGGCGCTTCGGGCCTAGGGCACCGTAGATAGGCTTACCGCCAAACTTCTCCAGTATGCCCCGCACGATGGTACTCTTACCTGATCCGAAGGCTCCTCTCACACTGATGATCATTCTAAGCCCAAAAGCTCCAGTATCTTCGGCAAGCCTTCATTGCGAGTAATCTTGAAGACCCTTGCACCGGCATCACGCATTTTAGCGCAATAGTTCTCCGCCCGCTTGTAGTTTCCGACCGTGTTCTCCTTGTTCTCCAACGCACCCTTACCGCGCTCCGCTCGGCGCGAATTGATCGACGCCATGCAAGTCGCTAGCGGAGTCGTCAATTGCAGAATGCAGAGCTCGCGACCAACCTCAGCGGCAAGCTGAGGACCGCGCGTCATATTCATGACGAAGAGGCCTTCATAGAGAACATGACAACCTTCCTCATACTTTTCCTTGACTATCTGAAAGAGGCCAGAGACATCGTGAATGGTGTCACACCCTCCGGTCGGGGTTCGGTAACTTCCGACGATGTAAAGCGGGCGCGACTTCGAAGGAAGAGAAGTAACGAGGTAGCCAATAGGCGCTTCGCGACCTTCGATGAACTTTTCTTTGACGGTGCCGTGCTTCTTTGCCCAGTCCAGAAAGGACCGCATCAAATGCGACTTCCCTGAGCCGCTAGTACCCGCTATCGAAATCAACACAGCCCGCTCGCCTCTACAATTGCCCTAGGGTTCTTGATTTCCTCAATCCGAAGCTTCGCCTTCTCTAAGGCAAATAGCTGGAATGAGGTATCACGGAAATAAGCTACCTTCAATAAGTTCCAACCGTTGTGCTTCATGTAGAACCTTCGTAGCGCCTTGAAATACTCCTCAAGGCAACTGATCGGTTCTTCTACATATTTCTCGTAAGCCTTGAAGGAAGTCTTGCCGTAACGGAAATAGAAGACCGAACAATCATTCAGAATCACGAACTTTCTTGCGGCATTAAAGGCCCGGTTGAGTACTACACCATAATCCGTCGTCAAGTAGCGTTTCAAAGTGAAATCATTGAAATCCAGAAAGATGACGTCGGTACTCGGAAAGGTCATTGTCAGGACATCCTGCCCAGTCGCTTTCCCTCCGAAATTCAGATCCAGAATTCTACGGCAGGACGCGTCAGTATCATTCAGGATCGTCTTACCCTTGTCAAATATCCGGGCGCTTAATCCTACCCCTCCCAGAGGCTCTAGGAAGGATCTATAGCCTCCAAGCTCTTCCATCCGGGCCTTGATAGCTTCCAGACAGAGAAGTTTGCTAGGCAGCGTCTTCAGCCGATAGGCAGGCTTTCTCAATCGGGAACTCAGTTTCGCCACATAAGGGGTATGGCCGTCGAAAGCCGCTGTCTCCGGCTGAGCCAGTTCTGCCGGGATAACGATAGGCGGGTAACCTTTGATGGTGATCTTCACAGGAAGGGACTCTTTGCCCAGATACGTCGGTCGAAGGAGTTGTCAAATTCTGGCCACTTCTTCGACATCATGATCACTTCGCCAGTCTCACGGTAGTGGTTCTGCTTTTCCGGAACCAGACCGGGGTCGTTCGGGGTACACTCCAAGAGAAGGTGTTCGGGTAAGCAATCCAGACGGCAATCCCAGAACTGTGCTACTTCCTCCTTACCGAAGTTCTGTTCGCCTTTCTGAATACGCTCGAAGAACATGTCAGAGTAACAGTTATGAACCAGCACTCCTGAACCAACAAAAAAGTTATGGTTCTTCTCAACGCTTAAATCATAAACCTTAATAGTTGGCCCACGACGAACGCTTACAACTTTATGGTTTTCCTTGATAGCAGAAAGATAATTTGCCCACCGCCCCCAACGCGAAGACACAACGTAAGTACTAACTTTACCTTTATACTCTTCTTTGAAACTTTCGCAGGTAAGTTTTCCAGATTTACGCAAGAGCCTCTTACCCATCTTCAAAAGCTCTGCCTCAGAAATAGGATGTAACGGACGGCCCTTCCCGCTTGTCCAAGGTTCTTTGTAAGAACTACCATCAACTATAGACTTATGCTGCTGAATGTGAAAACCACCCTCTAACAGTTCTAAATTAAAGAACCTGTTGTCTTTCTTGTTCTCGTTCTTATGGTGCACATGAAATCCTTCCGGAATTGAACCTTCTACAAGCTCATAATACGCCCTAGAAGTCAACCTCCACTCACGGTCCCTACCCTTTCTGTTTGTTAAGTAGCCTTCATATCCTTGTGTTGTAAAAAACCGATGCAGCGGAATAAGCCTTTGCTTTTTTTGCAAGTCGCCTGCACACACCCATTCGTATTCAATACTAACCTCTGCAGTTACGCCAGGAAGTCCTTTACCGGTTCGCCGCCTAGTCAAAAATCTATGGTCAGAAGTTACACAAAGCTCAGAGCCGTCGTCAAGAGTCACAATGACCGTCTGTCTCTTGCCAGAATAAGAACCAACAGCCCAAGAAAGTTCTACTCCACGAGTTTCCTCATTAACTGTGTACACCGGGTACCTTTTACCAACCAGTTTTCGGATAGGAATATCTCCTTCAGGACTACAAATGGCGGTACTTCCAGCCAGGCAATTAGGATACCGCCTATTCTTGCGGCTCCAACTCTTATACGTACACAACGCTGATTCCATCGTGAAATAGTGAACCTCACGGGGATCAATGGCCTTGTTCTTGGCGGTGCGCTTCTTCGCTTCAGTGAGCAGTTGTGCCGCTTCGTCGCGAAGCCAGTCCAACTCCTCAGCCGTATAATCACCCTTGAAGTCAGTCTCTCGGAACCAGTCCATGTCATCACGGCCGAGAACCTTAGCCAGACCATTGCGGTGAGACTTAGACCCTTCCATATCCTCCAGAAAGAGAGTACCACAATCCAAAGGAATACCCATGATACGTAGGTATTCGGAATAGGAGAAGGAGGATAACCGCCCAAAGGTATAGAAGTCTGACCGCAAAGCCTCCCAGACTTTATCGAAGGTCTCATATTCGGTCCTACCTTCAAGCGACCTGAAGTACTTCTTCTGAGAGGAGCCTACGAGTTCGGCATAACGCTGAACAGACTTGATGAAATCCTTCTTGTGATAGCGGCGGTCGGTATCCCAGGCTAGGCCGTCATAGTACTTCTCGAACCAGGCGGGCAAGCCCTTAGCAGCTACAGTTGGGAACCGCTTGAAGATTGTCCAACTCGTAACGATATTCTGGGTATTGCCGTTGATGAAGGCCAGCCAGAGTTTTGCCTCATCATCCAATTTGTGCTTCTTCGCTAGCCAGGGCATTGCGAAGTAGACGCAGCCGGGGTGGGAACGGTGCTCAAGGTGGAATTCGTAGAAGCGCAGGAAGACTTCGCGGCGGTATTCCGGCTTGCGAAAGTCCAGCCCTACCTTCAGGGTCTGGACTTCATCCTTACAGGCCCGGCCAATCTGGCGCAAGGAAAACCTTCAAGGTTTTAGTACTAACCGGCTACCACTGGCCGTCAGGGAGATCATGAATAGAACGAGAAGCCACGTTGTATGAAAGAACACCTCAATCCCTCCATTACAAAGTCTTACCAAGTCACCACCAGCCATTGCGATCAATACAACCCCAGCAAGTTTTTTCAGCACAGGTCTCTACCCAATCTTGACGTATTCGAGTGTCAATTCCCACCGGATATGGTGGCGCGGGACACCAGCCGCGATAGCGGCGTCAACCGTCATGCCGTCCTTCAACTTATCCCACCACCCCGCACACTTCGTGCCGGAACGGAAGGGGTTTTCCTTCGTCAGCAACTTGATCTTGTCGCCGCGTTCGAAGAGACCCTTCGGGCCGGGGTGGCTACCTTTCGGAGTAGCTTTGCCCTTCGCCTTCTTTGGCGCAGCGGTTTTCGCAGGGCCAGCAGCTTTCTTCGCGGCAGCTTTCGGCTTCGCAGCGGACTTCTTGGCGGGCTTCGCCTTCGCTTCCTTGCCATTCGTCTTTGCCGGAGGGTCATCAGCTTCAGCCGGAGCAGCTTCTTCCTCCGGGGGCGCTTCCTCGCTCAGACCTTCGGGTAGCGGTATTTCTGTCTTGTTCTCGACAGCTTCCAAGGCCGCATTGACCCAAGCCTGCGTGGCTTCTTCCAAAGTTTCCCACTCGCCGTCGCCAATACCATTGGCTGCCACGGCTAACCGCTTTGCATATGCGGCAGCAGTCTCGCCGGATTTCATTTCGAGTTGCAGAAGGTCTTCAAGGTCGCTACGAACGGTCATGGTCTATCCCCAGAATACATACTATCCGAAGTAATCCCGCAACTTTCCGACCATGTCGGTATTTGCCGGATCAATGCCCAGAATGCGGCAGTAGAACTCATTGTTGGTTTCGCGAAGTGCACGCCGACCCTTACGGCGGCGCTCGAACTTCAGCAGGTCCAAGCCGTCGGAGACCAGAAGCGTGACTAATTGCTTGATCTCCTCGGGGGCATTTGCCACCAACGAAAAGAGAGAAGCCTGCTCAGGTTGCTGCGGTAGGAACTTATCCCAGACGGCATTGTCTGCCGTGGTCTCCTGTTTCTTCACCTGGGAGACCGCATAGACATTCACGCCTTTGTGCTTCGCCGCAAGCGTGAAGATATGATTCATGAAGGCGGTCTTCACCAGAGACTGGAAGTGCCGAAGGTTGTCCTTCGTTGGGTGCTTTGGTGGTAGGTAAGTGTGGCTCGTCTTTTTGCCGATGTAACGGTTGCGACACTTCGCGTAGCAGAGATAGCCATCTTGGATCAAGTCATCAACTTCTGTCAGCTGCTCTACGCGCCAGTGTTCCTTCAGTGCAGTATTGACGATCCATCCGCGCATTCCTTCGTCTAGATATTCTGAATCCGCAGCACTCATGATAACCCCTCCCGTTTAGTTCGCGCCAAATAAGCAAGTCTCGAAGCCCGCATTTTAGCTCTAGTTTCCGCAGTATGCGTTAGATCTGGATTCGTAGCTAGATACGCTCTTCTAGCTTTTGAACAATTAGCACGATGCTTCCTAGATAACTTTTTACCTTTCCACATAGTATTTCCAAGCATGCGGCGGCGACGGGCAGCGCACTCCTCCGCAGTATGAGAATAACCCTTTGCATACTGGTTACCTAAAGACCGAGCTCTAACTGACTCACGCCGTTCCTCGGGCATTGGATTGTTAGCGTGCCATTTCTTTAATGAAGCAGCCTGTTTTGCAATCGATTCAGCCGATAAGCAGGGCTTAAACCCAGAAGCTAGTTTAGCCTCACTAAGCTTTCGCTTGTGCTCTTCCGTCTTAGGTCTTCTAAAAATTGCTAGTACCTTAGGACTAGGTTTTTGCCCAGTCATCGCGACAGAAATGGCCTTCCGAGCGAGAGCATATTGCCAACCAGCTATAATACGCTGCCCGCCCCTCCTATAAGTCATCCTGTGCAGCGCACAGAGCATCTTATATTTACTATCTTTTGTGGTAAATTTAGTAAGCAGCCAATGAACTAAAAAGTGCTCACGATAAGTCAGCTTAACGATATTAGATTTAGCATTTGAGCCGCCCAAAGAACGTGGGACTACGTGGTGCTTTTCCCCATACTTCAAATCAACGCGCAACCTTGCGCGGTCAATAATTTGATTGTACCAGCGCTGGTATTTACTATTACTTTCAGGTAAGTTTTTACCCACCGCAGTAGTCCCCCTTTTCGAGTTGCGAACCTCTCTGCCGAGAGAGGCTCTACCAGAGTCGGTCAGTCCCGCTGGTAGACCCGGAACCGGCGTTGCGGAAGACTGGGACGGGGGATACGCGGAACCGGGAAGGCCCTGCGCGCTTTCTTCCGCAACTGACCACCACTACATACTCTAACTACTAATACGGCAAAGTAAAGTAAATTCTACGCCGTCAGGTCCAAAGCCAGCTTAACAACTTGCTCTGCAGTCATCGCGCCAGGGTCCTCCGCTCCGGTAAGTTTCAGTGCCTTGAAACCTAGCGCCGCTAGTGGCTGAAGTAGCCTTAACCGCTGCAATGCGGCATCCTCATCTATCATCAGGTAACGTCTTTCGTAACGTTCACTCAGTTCCTGCAATTCAGCAACCTGTAACGGGTATATATTCAATCCGAAAAGGCAAGTTGCGTAGAGGCCGAGGCTGTGCCCAAACGCTGTCAGCTTCAAGGCGTCGAAAGGTCCTTCCACGAGAACCAAGGCTTTCGGATTTCCCGCACCCCAGAGCACCGGCAAACCGAGGACCGTATTGTTGGCAGCCAGCTTCGCTACCGGGTCGCCCGACTTCTTCGGCTGCATTTGGAGCGTCTTGTAGCGCGGGACAACGTCCGGCAGAATAGTCCGTGCCGTCCAGGTCAAAAGCTCGCCATAGCGTGTCACCACCGGCAGAATAAGCCGGTAAGCCCAGGCTCCCTTCACTGAGTAGCGTAAGTCGTATTCCTTCGCCAGCCATTCAATCTGGGCAGAACGGTAACCGCGCTCCATAAGGTAGTCAATGAAAGGTTCGGCAAAGGGAGACTTGTTCAATAGTGGCTTGAAGTCTGGGGGGAGTTCTAGGTTAGGAACGACCGGGTTTGCCCCGGTAGTCTGTTTCAAGGCAGCATTGACTGCGGCTAAGTCCCCAGCCGTTGGCGGGGCTGCATCGCCACCCACGATTGCTTTCGCTTCAACAGCGGAACAATGAATCAATTTCTGGATGAGGAAAGTGGGGTCACGGCCCCGGTGTGCTGAATTACGTAGACATCCCCACCAACCGCCATTTTGACCCAATCCCATATGCTCAGAGGGATCGGAGTCTCCGCAAAATGGACACTTGATGTTTGCCGCATTACGTTTGGAGAAATTCGGCCCCGACGTAACGTAGGGGATGTTGCGCTGCTTGAGGAAACTGAGCCAATTGAAGCTAGGCATTACTTCTCAGGCTCGTAATGAAAATCCCGAGCCTTACGGCATTTTTCTAAAAGGTATTCTCTTTCACTCCAACCACCTTCAGGCAACTTTTCAAGAGCATCAATTACTTCATTAAGAGCAAAACCGAGTTCGCCAACCCATTCCCACATAAACCACTTTGGCGGATTGTTTCTTTTGATCTCAAGATGCTTCTCGCTGCCAATCTCGATCATTCCGTCGCCGCCACAAAAACCACAAGAATATTCAGGCCCCGAACCGTCGTCCAAGACAGGCTCAACCCAAGAGCCTTCGCCTTTGCAGTAAGGACATGGGAATTTTCCAGGCATCAATACCTCATCCAAACAGCGCAACCCAAGGCACCAGTATCGGCCAAAATACCGCCGCCGTTATCTTACCCCGTACATTAGCTTTCTGCGCCCGTGCCCACCACCACATCATGGCGGAGCCTGCAATATACAAATAAATAGCAAGCCAAAGCATTTAGGTTGTGGCCTTCTCTTTGCGGCCATATTCAAGAATATACTTCTTGGCTTCGTCTTTTGTAACGTACTTGCCGTCCCAATCGAGATAGATCTTTTCGCAATCGATGGCGTCAACCAGATCACAAAGTATCTGCTTTTGCTCAGGGGTGTCTTTCTGCATTGCGCAACTCATCGAAGCACCTATATCGATGTAGCGTTTCAGCAATTCTTTGCTGCGTTTACTCTCGACACGCCAGCCCTTCAACGTACCCCATTTCAATGTCAATGATTCAGTCATTGCCCACTCCTCTATCTCACCCTAGAACATACTCTTTCTGTATTACCCTACTACGCTATCTAAGTACGCAGTCCTATCCAGGCATAGTTCATCCTTACCGTTACAACCTCCCTCCCTAGACTACGACTACGGTCTAGTCCTACAGCTACGAAAATAGAAAATAATCTCTACGTAGAGAACATAGAGATTACGACTACCATCGAGATATAGGAGAATAGAGGGATAACGGGTATAAGTTGGGTGGTTTCCAGCAACTTTACCAGACCGTCCGTAACGTGGACCAGACGACCTCCCCTGCCGAAATAGTCTGCAGCAGTCAGTAGCGGGGTTTGTGGGTGCATTTCGCACCAGGTCTGTATATCAGAGAATACCACCATGGAGCCTCTTAGGAGCGGTCATGAACCAAAGGAAACCATCACGGGCGCTAAGGTCCAAACTCCGTTGCGTTTTGCCGGTGTCCTATGGGTCGGAACCGACTTTCCGGATTGGGTTACTTAGAGGCCCCCGAATCTGGCCTGTTGTTCCTCATCAACCTTGGGTTTTCCCAAGGTGGCGGCAGGGTCAGGAATAATAGGAGACCGCCGCCTTTTAAGCTTCGGCGGAGCGATCCCTGAAGGTGGGGCTAGCGGGGGAGGGGAAACGAGGGTATAAGGTTCCTCGTGACCGTGCTTTTGCCGCCTAGCAAAACCATCTTATACGGTCGCCACGCACCCGGAGGTCTCGTCAACCTCGCGGGTGCAACCTTTTTAACCTAGGGTGAAGTTTTACGCTACCATTGAATTTCGAAAGTTAAAACTTTAGAGCTTGAAGCCCAGAGCCTTTTCTGGGTTGCGTAGTAGCGCATCAAATAGGTTCTTGCCGTCTCGGTGGAATTCCAATATTCTCTCATCCGCTGTGTTTTTCGTAATCATGTCGTATTGAAACACTGTTCTCAATTGTCCATCCCGTATCAGCCGCCGCTCCGCCTGCTCACGGTCAATGGATGAGAGTGGACTTTCATAGAAAAACGAATAATTCGCAACCCTCTGAAGCCAGTCGAGACTGTAAGCGCCTACGCGGTTCTGGATGACCGCTACCGTAGGGCCTTGTCTGTCCTCAAAGCGGCGCTGTTCCTTCAGGGCATCCTTCGTGCCGGACCAAAGCCAGATGGAATCTATTCCTAATTCAGTCTTCAATCGCTGGACGATAGTTTTGCCGGAATGAGTGAATTCGTAGAACACCACTGCTTTCCTACCTTCCGGTAGTTCGTCGAGAAGCTCCAATAGTCTCTCCAGCTTAGGGTTCTCGTCAAAAGCCACTTCAAGGCGTTCACCAGTTTCGTCATTGATGACGCCGAGGAATCCGGAACTCAATTGCCGCAACCGCATGAAGGCATTCTTCATCTGACGGAAGTTGTTCTTTGCCGCAATAATGCTTTCGATGATATGCTGGCGGTAAGCCCAGGCTTCCTCCGGTAAGGTGACGATCTCCCGTATAGGTACTACCTTAGGCAAATCGATACATTCGTCCGCCGTATAGGTAATGGAACGGTGCTGCGCCATTCTGGAAAGCAGCGGCTGCGTACGCTTGTCGAAGATATAATCATAGGAATATTTATTGCCCCAATGGTTCTTCTTTGCGATGTAGAAGGCTTCTCGGAAAAGCCCCTTTGTCTCGCCCAGCGTTGCGCCGTCATCAATCAGATACTGCTGCGCCCATAAAGTAATGGGGTCCCGCCCGAAAGGTCGTCCTGCTAAGGCATAACGCACTGAAGCATATTTGCGTAACTTCGAGATCAATTCAAAAGTCAGACTATCCCCCGAAGCTTTTGTTGATTCATCTAGAATTAATCCCTGCGACCATGCAGCTAACCGCCTAAGCTTCTTGGGATCGATTGCCAGCTTGTTCTTACCTTTCTTGTTCTTGACCTTCGTACCAACCATGTATAGAGCGCCGGGGTAGGGTAGAAGTACGAGCCCATCACCAAATTCTTCAAGCTGCACCCATTTGTCCTCGGAAGATCCCGTTAGAGCCGTAACTGGAAGGTCAATACCGAAGTCAGTAAACTGCCTTTCCCATGAGGAGAAGGCCTTGTCTGAGGTCACGAAGATGATTGCCCGCCTAAGCCGCCCAACCTGAAACCAATACCGCAAGAGCTCCAAGGCAAGTAATGTTTTGCCAGTTCCCATATCCAACCAGAAGCATAGTTGGGGAAAGGCAACGCCCAGAAGGAAGCAAGCTTTCTGGTGCTGGCGAAGTTTCGGATAAAGCTTCGGGCGCGGCTGCAGTGCCGCTAAAGCAGCGTCTAGTTCCTTCGTGCTTAATTTCTTGATCCAGGTGTGACTGTCAAGCTTCCTGTTCAGGTATTGCTTGACAACAGAACTCGGAATCATGCCGTCTGCGCAGCTGGTTCAACAACCTTACGCCACATGCCCCGCTGACCATTCTCGACCATCCCAGCATTAAGTAACTGATTGAGAACTCTACTAACGTTGTTCACAGGAATTTCTGTGACTTTGGCAATATCGTTTCGATTGTGCCAAAGCCCGTCTGAAAGATAGTTCAAGACTGCTGGGCGCTGCTTCATGCTGTTTGCGCGCCAATTTGACAGTTCAGTAGTCTTGATAGCAACTTCCTCAAAACTGACCGACACACGCAGCCCGGCCAACCGCTTCTCCAGAGCTTCGAGGCGCAGGCTTTGTTCTAGACAGAGATCACACAAGGCTTCAACATCATTTTCCAGCCGCCGTATCTTCTCGGCGGCAAAGTCAGTTGGCTTCGGTAGATTGAGGGCTTTTTCGAAGATCACGATCGAAGGCGGCGGTAGTGTTATGTTGGCCTCACGCAGAATACGCCGTACTCGCGCCCGTACATTCAAGGGACCACGCCAGTCCGACCCGGTACGCGCAGTGAATACTTGTCGATAGCGCCCGTCGCTATAATTCCATTCAACGGCTAGGTGCTTACCCCGATCAACGACTTCGCCTTTTATGCCGAACTTGCTCAATTCGGCTAGAGCAGCTTCGGCTTCTGCGCTTACATTTCCCATGACTCGTTCCCCGGATTGAAGTCGTCGCCTGAGACTTCCTTCAGTTTTTCCCAATACGCCGGACCGTAGAGTGGTACCGCCTGTAAAACATACTGCCCGGTGGCATACGATTGCGAAAGAAGATACTCCATTCCCTTCGGGGCATTGCGGGCATACTCTACAAATAGCCGCCCTAGTCCGTGCCGTTCCTCGGCCTCGGTCTGACTGAAAGTGAAGACTATGTCTGCCGTAAACAATTTACTGACGTCCTCCGTGACATTCCGCCCACGCACTTTCCTCGCGCCTAGAGAATCACGTCCGGATTGCGTAGGCGTAAACACTGCAAGGTTACGCTCCGCTCCCAAGCCCCTCAATTCTACAAAGGTGCGACTTAGAGACAAACGCAAATCTCGGTGGTCATGGCGCATAAGGTCAGGATAGTCTACAATGAGAACGTTCGGAATGAACTTCTGGGTCAATTCAAGGTAGTCCAGGTAGCCGCGCAAGCCCCCCATAGTCAACGACCCTGAAGGGAAAGCTTTCAGAACAAGCCTTTCGAAGCGCGTACCCCAGGCCCCGACCTTATTGCGCAACCACTTCTTCACTGAAGGATCGGTGAAGTCCAGTCGGGGCTTTACCTTACGTGATTTGAAATTGACAAAGCGGCCCAGGTCGTCCAGTTCGAAGGTTGTCTTCGGGTACGGATTCGGGTTAGTTGCTAGGCCGAAGAAGCTTTGAATATAGCGGTCCAGCAGTTCGGGGTGCTCTTCCATTTCGAGTGAGACGTGCACCACCTTGAACTTCTGAATGAGGGCTTGCTTCCCAATATGAACGCATGCCCAGCTTTTTCCACTATTCTTGTTTCCAATATATAGTACTAGGCGCTTGGCCGTAGGGCCTATGCCAAGCCTATCCAATTCTGGGATGCCGAGTGGTACGAAGAGCCTTTCCTCTTTCGGCGCAAAGAGGGAGGACCGTTCAATCTGGTGAAGAAAGGTACCCGCGTCTAGCGTCGTCTCACGGAAGCGCAAAGCCCCTTGTAGAATTCCTTCGACTTCCTGAACTGCGTCATCCCCGCCCTGCAGGTACCGTTCATTAGCCTGCAATAATGCCGTCTTCAGCTTCTGCGAACGGATATGGTCCTGTGTTCGGGATGCAATATATTCCGCATTGATGTTTTCGGCTAGCGCCGCTAGGTTCATCAAGGTGCGCCGGAAGGCGTGGGTCTTACGGTCGCGCGGGTCTAGCTTGGCGCGGCTGAAGAGGTCTTCTAGGTGGGCGTGGCCGGGAGGGCTGCTGTACTTACGCCTATAGGCTAGAACAGCAGAGGCGATATCGTGATAGAGGCCGTCGAAGTGTTCAGGAAGGGCCTGCGCAGCAATCAGTGCGCCGTATTTCTGGTCAAAGGCCAGAACGGCAAGCACGGCTTCCTGTAGTGATTCGGTAAGAGGTTCCTGGGCTGCCACGCAGACTTCATTCTTAAAAACTGGTCAATAAAACATACTAGACAGGCTTGCCTAGAATCATACCAAGAAGCCCCTGCGCCCAGTAGCCTGGGAAGTATTGCTCCAATGCAATAGGAATCTTATCCACATTGAAGAGAACCGTTCTGGGCGTGACAGGGATTCTACTATAGTCCATCCAGTCTGCCAAAGCCCGCGTAGAAATAGTAGCTAGAGAAAGGCATTCTGCTCGCTGAGGTTTCAGCTGCCCAAAGCCTTTCAGTAAGAATTCCTGCAGCGCCTTGGACTTCTCGGCAAATTTGTTGGGAAGGAGTTTAGCAGGTATTGGGTATTTAGCCAGCCACAGACCACGCCGACGCAGTTCTTCGGTTATTCCAAGTAGCAGCCAATCCTGGGCGTCGGCCTGTGCAAAGCTGACCCCAACTAGGATACTGACCCGTTGCTTGACCTTCTCCAACTCGTCCAAGCTAAGACAAGGAAGATTCTTCAATATGATTGAGAGTTCTTGCTTACCCACTCACGGCATCCAGCAGTGCCCAGCGTGTGGGCCGGACGTATAGCGTTGTCCCGTTGCACATCCCGTATCGCTCACCGTCGAGGCGCACCCAGCGAGGAGTAATACGATGGCGAGCCAACAGAGAAGACGACAATGCATAGCGGCCTATTCTGACTTAGGATGAAGGACCTCGGCGGCTTGCCTCGTCAGGCCGCATTGGTCCATTTCACGGATGATGTTTTCGAGACGCGCGATCTCGGAATTTCGCTTTTCAAGGACCGTCGTTAAGTCCCGGATCAGACCGCGTTGCTCGGCTATCTTTTCGGCGTCCAACATCGGCGGCCTAATTCTTCAAGTTTGATGTTGCAACATCTTGGACAAAGCGAAGCGCCATTGCGGTGCTGTCGCTGCTCTCGGAGCGGTTATCCTCGCACACCGTTTTGATCTGGTTGAGCGCCTTTTGATATTTCGTCGCTCGCTCTTTCCACATCTCAAGGCCGGCAAGCCTATCCTCGGCAATGTTTTGCCAAGCGCGGGCGCTTGTCTCAGGCGGGATATGCGCGCCAGCCATCGCGGGGATTTCACGGGTGCTCATGATTGGGCCTATTTTGACTTTCTGCGCTTTGGTTCCGGCAGCGCCGCCGATGGTACGTCAAAGCAGGTTGCAAACTTTCCGCAGACCTCACATGGACCACGGCTCTGTGGCGTCCAAAAATCTTGCGGCCAGTCGTTTTTCTCAGCACATTTTTCGCAGTAGAACATGGCGGGGTGATCCTTCAACGAGCGGCGAGGCCAGCGGCCAGCGCGCGCTGCATGAGTTTGTAGAGATTGCTATCCTTGTCGCTATCGACGCCATAGCCGGCGATGCAAGCCGCCTGTATCATCGCGTCAGTGATTTCGACAGGATCGCTTTCGCGCGGCCCATTAAGGGCGCGATCAATTTCGTCCGGCGTGCCGATTCCTCGTGGCATGGCTGTGGCCTTTACCTCGTTCCTGATACTACCCTATCCGCAAATCGAAGATCGGCTATTGCCTCCGCAATCAGTTTACTAATTTCTTCTTGCGAGGCGTCTTGCAGCGTTTTTCCCTTGGCTTGGAGCTGCGCCATCACACAGACCATAACCATGTTCTTATCAATCATCTGCGGCCAGCCGTATTAGTGATTGCCACGCCCTTGACCGTCATCGTCTCGGTTAGCGTATAGACGCCAACAGTGACAGTCTCGCCAAGCTCGGCGGCTTCATTTCGTCGGTTGCTTTCACGGCGGCCTCTATATTTAGAATGTTCCAGCTTCGCTGACGTGCCGACCGGCATCGTCATAAACGTGCGACTTAAGCATTTCGCCGCTCTTGGTGTTGGCCCATTTGATGGCTTCTTCTTTGGTGTCGTAATCGCCGTGAACCCAATCTCCGCCGTCGAACGTATCGACACAGATAACTCGAAACTTGCCCTTGGGCGCGGCGCGGCTGAATTGCTCATCGATGCCGCGATTGCCGCCTTCGCTTACTGGTCTTGGGTCATATGGCATGGCTTCGTCCTATTTTGCTTTTGCGTGTTCGCGGTACGCCGCAGCGACGGCTTCGGTCAACGCTGCTGAGTTATCTAGCGCGACACTTACGGCAAACTCTCCGTCTTTCGTTGCCTGTTTCGATGCTTTGCGGAGGCGATCCGTCGCATCCTGCCACACCGCTGAGTGTTCTGCTGCGTTCATAGTTGGGCCTCCTCTGACAATTATTTGGCGGCAAATTCCGCGATGGCTTCCTTGGCGACTTTCTGCGGATCGGCACATCCTTCCGCGATCATCATAAGGCGGACTCCGTAGCGGTCGATCTGCCGCTGCTTCGCCTTCTCGCGTGACGAGATGCAATCCGCGGGCACGATGTTGGCCAGTTCCAGATAAAGCTTGCAGAGCGTTTCCATGTTCACTTTGCTTTCTCCGACGCCAATACCGCACGGACTTGGCCCATTGCGAAGTCGCCCTGTGGGGAACTTAGAAGCTTTTGCTCCCGGCGCGTAAGGCGCTCGCCAGCCAGTAGCTTATCGGCGGCAATCTCGATCATTTCGTCGGTTGCTTTCACGGCGGCCTATTTCGCCAATGCGGCGACCTCCGGTTTGAGTTCGGTCAATTCGATGTCCTCGGCCTCGTCAAGCTGGTTCACCATATCGTCGTAGTTGACGTAGGGCTCAAGCAGATTATCGATTGCCCGGCCATCTCCCGGCTCGGCGTCACATAGGCGATTATATTCGTCAATGACCGCCTGCGGCACGTCTACGGTGCATTGGCAAAAGCCGCTGATTTCGTAGTTCAGTCTTACCTTTGGCATGGTCGGGGGTCCTCTGACAATCAAAACGGCGACGAATCGCCGCTCGGAGATTCGGTGTTATTGCAATCGAAGCCTCCGTGCGACCGGCGCGGAGTTTTTCTCGCCTCGACATCAGCGTAAGCCAAGGCCGTGCGGATTGTCTCAATCGGGCCGGGATGAACGACCGCGCGTTGCTGTTCCAGCCAATCGCGCGCCTCTCGGATTTCTTTTGCGGTGAGCATGGCTGCGGCCTACTATGACAGCGGTGGCGGGGTTGGAATGGTAAACGGCATCCAGTGCGTCGGCGGATTGAGCGGTTCGTAAAACCCGTCCTCGTCCCGGTCAGCCTCAAGCCATCGGCCTTCGCACAGAAAACCGCGACTGACCCATCTAATGGGATTGCCGTCGCCGTCATTTGTGACGCCGGTCAGCCATACTTCTAGGCCCTCGTCCGGCGGCGTATCTATTGGTTTCCAGTCGCTCATGATCGGCCTACTCATTCAATTTGATAAAGCCGTTCCCGCCACATGGTTCACATCCTTCCTCAAAATTACCCGATTGAGAGCGGACAATCCCAAAACCTTTACAGTCAGGACAAAGTTGTGTCGGAGCATCTGTCCATCCAGTAAACGATAAAAGAAGTTCACGTAGTTTGGTCACGGACGACTCGGGGCACTCATCGTCGTATTGCAATGAGCACAGAGCCTCTTCAATTGCCGCCGGCAACGTTTCCGCGCGGGTTACAATTGGGTCGGCTTCATCAACGGGAATTAAAAGACTTTCAGTCATTTCGGCGGGCTCTATATTCAACTCGGGGTGATCGGGCGCGGAGCCCAATGGTGGATGCAATGCTCCGGCAGCCGGTGTCCGTTGATAACGACTAACCAAGGTTCGTCCGGCTTAAATTCGGACGGAGCGTAGGCGGCTTCAAAAATAGCGCCGTGATAGACGCCACCAACCGCTAGGATATGGGTGCCATCTTTCGGCGCTGTTTCGGCTCGCTGCCACATCTTCGGCCTATTTTCTCAAGAGTGTTTCTAAGAAACCATACTAACCCTTTAATTCGGCAGAACCAAGATACCTCTTAACTAAAGCTGATATATACCCTAAAACAAGGCATACGGCTAAGTTTTATTCTAAGCACGTTTGCAAAATAGGGTGAAAATGGGGTATCTTGTAGGTTACGCACGAGTTTCAACCGAAGACCAAAAATTGGACCTTCAACTAGACGCTCTCAGAAGAGCAGGCGTTAAGCCAGACAACCTTCACGTCGAAAAGGTCTCAGGTGCTTCTACGAAACGTCCGGCGCTGGATTTGGCTATCAAGGATCTTCGAGAAGGCGATACGTTTGTGGTCTGGCGATTAGACCGCCTTGCTCGATCCATGCGCCAACTTTATGCCCGATTAGATCAGATCTACGCCAAGGGCGCTTACTTTCGCAGCATAACTGAGAATTTTGACTTTGGAACCGCCAGCGGAAAGCTTATACTAGGAGTGTTAGGCTTAGTTGCCGAGTTTGAGCGGCAGATCATAGCCCAACGAACTTCTGCTGGAATAGCTGCGCTGCGAGAGCGCAGCAAAGACAAACACTGGGGCCGTAAGTTGTACATGACGCCAGAACGAATAAAGAAAGTAGGAGAACTGCTGAATAGTGGTCTGAGTGGACCAAAAGTGGCAAAGAGGCTGGGCGTCTCTACCGCCTCGATTTACGGCTTCTGGAAGCAAGTTGGTCATGGTAAGTATGTTAGAAAGAAGCGAAAGTAGCCGCGATTAGTGGCAAAGATTAGGAGTTTGAATTGGCTGCGCTGGTCATTGAGCCGAAAGCAAACGATGACATGATCGAGGGCTATAAAGACGGCCGCGATCTGACAGCGCCGGTGCCATCGGCCAATCGGTCACGAAGCTATCGTCATGGCTTCGCAGTAGGACGCGCTGAGAAAGAGAATCGACGACTGGGATCATTTGATGAAGTGATGCGCATGGCAGACGAAGCCATGCGCTTAGACCAGTTGGATTAACAGGAGTTTGTCATGCGCGATCCGCTTATAGTTGCCGAGGAACACTACCAACGCGTCTATGGCGATCTTGCTAAGACGCAGGCGGAATTAGACTCGGTGCAGGCGATCATGCGCGATTTGATCGACCGCAGAACACGCCTCAAATGCGATTTGGCAAACGCGTGGGGCGAACGTGAAATGGCGAAAGCAGAACGTAACAAGCTGGTCCGAGAAGGACTGCTGTCACTTTAGGAGCACCTGTGTACGAGGAACAAATTCTCAAACTACAAAACCGTGCAGATGGCATCGCCGCGTGGCTCGATGAGAATTGTCCTTACGTCTTTGTCGATCAAAAACACCTCGACGAAAAAACAGTCGAGCGATCTTATTGGCACTACGGCTACCGCGCCGCGCTTGAAGATGTGATCCACCTCGTTCGCCACGGTGGCGAGCTAAAATAGGAGAATCCGATGCTTGAGATAGATCGCAAAGCGCAACACCGATTGATGGCGCTCGATGCCACCAACAAAATCCAAGAGGCGGTCGGCCTCGACGACAAGTGGAAGGGGCTGATCGAGAACACGATCTATACGCTATGCGAGGACTGCTATCGGCGCGGCGTTCAATATCCGCCTCAGACAATTTAGGAGCGATCATGACGGCGACAGCCCAATCGCTACGCGAAGCGGCCACAGAGTTTGAACGCCTCACGGCACCCGACCGATTGCCGACGCTCGACGAAGTGCACCGTTGGGTTCGGTCCAATCCCTTGACCGCCGTTGACCTTGTACTGGACTTAGTTTTCGCCGGACATGTAGCCGATGGAGAATTGAGCGACGGGCGGTTGCGTGAACTTTGGAAAGAATGCGGTGCGTCTATCGATAAACGTGGCCGCGCCTTTATCGAGGCTCACTTGTTGCCGCGCGTGCTTCGACTCATTATCGAAGCCAATAACAAATTGTCCGCAAAGAGAACGAGGTAGAGGAGCGACCGATGGTCGCCTATAGCTTTCAAGGTCGATTTGCCGCCGCCGTGGAAAGCGGCGCGAAACATCAAACCATCCGCGCCAACGGAAAGCGCCGGCACGCGAAGCCAGGGGACAAGCTGCAACTCTATACAGGGATGCGGACAAAGGCATGTCATAAGCTGCGTGATGCGGTCTGCCATGACGCCTGCCCGATTACGCTGGACCGTGATCGCGTGACAACTTTCCACCCGCAAGAATTTCTCGATCCTGAGATGATCGCCAAGCTGGACGGCTTTTCATCGTGGGTCGAGATGCGCGACTGGTTCGAGAAAATGCACGGGCTACCATTCAGCGGGACGATGATCCGCTGGCTGGTCCCGTTGGAAAAATAGGAGTTTCGTTTGACCGTTATTCTAGATATTACGCAGGGTAAAAGTCGGTCGCAACTTGCCGACGACTATCTGCGTTGTTCGCGTGCTGCATTCCATTGGCAACGTATTGCGATGGCATTGATCGAAGCTGCACCCGATGCTGTATCTAAAATACCGCAGGAATATCGTGCCGAGATTGAACGGCTAATCGAAGCTTACAAAGATTGAATATAGAGGAGACCGGCAATGAAAGCGTGGGCGATCAAGCACTGGCGCGGCGGTCTCTATATCGACACTGTGCGGCGTACCCGTCGCGAGGCCATCGACACCTTCTTGCAAAACTTTTTCCGCGGCTCTGCATCGTCGCGTCGCAAGAAATGGAATGATGACAGAAAATATCACGTTCACCGCGTTGTTCGCGTTAATGTCGAAACAGATTAGGAGTGCCGACGATGACTCTTGAAGATCAATGGTTCAAAAACGCTGAACGGCAAAACAAAGAAATATCCGATGCAGAAGCAAAGTTTTTTGCGAAGTTAAAGCAGAGAAAATGTTGTCAACCAAAAGCGGTTGCAATAATTCGCCTCAATAGAGATAGAAAATATTTACGCAGTCGATTAGTGAGACTACAAGCAGATTTAATTCGCAGCGGGTGGCGTCTCAAAATTGATTTTACCGACGACGGCTTGGTTCGCTTTAACTTGGTGTCAGAATAGGAGGCCGGAATGGACTGGATCGAGATTGTAGAGGATGGCGAGAATATCACATCCAAAATGCCGCCTGACGAAACCATCGTCGAGGTCAAACTTAAGGACGGCACAATCTGTCCGGCTTGGTACTCGCAGAATATTCAAGAAGCGGGCGACTGGGATTTCGTGCCGATTGAGCCGGGGACAGATGAGCCTGATTTAATGGCCGATAGCCTCGCTGCGAACGTAGCCGCGTGGCGTCCGCTAAACGCCACGATATAGAGGAGTTTGACGTGGCCGCCGACCGTGAATATCTTTTCAATTATCGGTTTGCAGGCGACGAGTGGGGCATAACGATCTTTGCGACGAATGCTGCCGAAGCAAAAGAGAAGATCAAGGCCGTCGCCTTGGCGCGCTACGAAGGCGAGGTTGGAATAAAAATTCCTGCATTCACTGGCGCTGGCATCATCGCCAAGACAGTGACGTGGTTAAAAAATCGAACGAGGTAGAGGAGATTTCCATGACTGCATGGCGCTGGCAGCGGATTTGGCAAGTCAAGGGCTGGTCGATGATGCTGACCTATGGCCAGAACTTTGTGATTGGCTTCGGCACTGGAAATAGTTGGCTTGCAATTCGCGTGAACGGCATTTGGATTTCGTTGGGTCCGCTGACTTTCGACATTCAGCCGCCGATGCCAAAGTGGATGCGAGACGAGGTTAATGCGCCGCAGGTCACGAGATAGAGGAGCGGCCAATATGGTAATCGGGACAATTGGATTTTTTGTTTTAGCTCTATTCGCTGCCAGTTTTAATAATCCGTGGGCCGCGCTTGTATTCTTGGCGATAAGCTATGGGTTGTTCGCGGCAATATCGTTCGGATATTATCACGCATAAAAGGAGCGGATTCCGTGGTCGCATATAGTTTTCAAGGTCGATTTGCTGATGCGGTGGAGCGCGGAGAGAAGCGCCAGACGATCCGCGCTAACGGCAAGCGCCGGCATGCGAGGCCTGGCGACAAGTTGCAGCTCTACACCGGGATGCGGACAAAGGCATGTCATAAGCTGCGTGATGCGGTCTGCCATGACGCCTGCCCGATTACGCTGGACCGTGATCGCGTGACAACTTTCCACCCGCAAGAATTTCTCGATCCTGAGATGATCG